>Ga0160469_100024_pt1 | contig 306500 bp, 283 predicted proteins | sample HID1972M_E11MG_FD_108246 | JGI IMG/M metagenome (GOLD analysis project Ga0160469, IMG submission 108246) | Enriched pill bug-associated microbial communities from UW Madison campus, WI, USA - HID1972M_E11 MG | ecosystem: Host-associated > Arthropoda: Insects > Digestive system > Unclassified ...
CACCGCCTCTTCCACCGCAATCTCGTCGAACGGGTTCATGCTCATCTTCACGTTCGCTATGTCCACACCCGTCCCGTCCGACTTCACTCGGACCTTCACGTTGTAATCAACCACCCGCTTCACGGGGACCAGGATCTTCATGGTCTTGACTCCACAGTATTGAAAAACCGGAGATGCACAGGGCAACGGGCCATTCTAGGAGGCCACCACCTGCGTGAACTGTTCCGAGCGTCCTTCCGCGTTCGAGCCGAGGAAAAAAGAACGATCGTGCTTTTTCATGATTATAGGCCAGCCGCGGGCGCCTGCGAACCCGCCGGCAGCGATTCGACGCGCAGCACGCGCTGGGGATTGGGAATGTCGATGCCGGCCTGGCGCAATCCATCGAGGATCGCGACGTTGACGGCCGAGCGCACGTTGTCCTTGCCCTTGTGCGGATCGGCCACCCAGAAGCTGAGCGTGAACTCGAGGCCGTCGGGCACGAAGTTCGACAGGTAGGCCACCGGCGCCGGATCCTGCATCACGCGCGGCTGCGCGGCCGCGGCAGTGCACAGGATGCCCTGCACCTGCGCCACGTCGCTGTCGTAGCCGACGACGATGCTGGTCGAGAGATCGACCTTGGGGTCGAGCAGCGAGAGGTTCTCGACCCGGCCGGTGATGAGCGACTCGTTCGGCACGATGGCCTGGCGGCCGTTGCCGGCACGGATCAGCGTGTAGCGGGTCTTGATGTCGGTGATGCGGCCCTCGAAGGTGTCGACCTTCACGTTGTCGCCGATGCGGATCGAGCGCTCGAGCAGGATGACGAAGCCGCTCACGTAGTTGGACGCCAGCTTCTGCAGCCCGAAGCCCAGGCCCACGCCCAGCGCGCCGCCGAGCACCGACAGCGCCGTCAGGTCCACCCCCGCCACCGAGAGCGCGAACAGCAGGCCGATGAACAGCAGGAAGGCGCGCACCGCGTTGGAGGCCACCTTGCGCATCGACAGGTCGCCCACCGCCTCGCGCAGCACGCGCTTCTCGATGGTGGCGGCGACCCACAGCGCGATCAGCAGCACGATGCTGGCCGACAGCACGCCCTCGATGATGGTGCGCAGGCTGACGCCGGACTTGCCGAAGCCCAGCGTGATCTGGTCGAGTTCGGCCAGCACCGGCGGCAGCAGGCCGACGATCCACAGCACCGCCGCCAGCCAGGCGAGCCAGGAGATGGTGCGCTCGATCAGCCGCACCAGCGTGGAGGCCGGGAACACCGCCCGCAGCACGCGCGCGACCAGCCGGATCGCGGCCAGCGCCAGGAACACCGACACCGCGACGCGCAGCACCAGCACCGGCTGGAACTCCAGCGCCGCGCGGCGCGCGAGCGCGGTGAACACCAGCGCCAGCAGGGGAAACAGCAGCCCGTCGACCACGCGCGCGCCGAACCAGATCGAGTCCCTGGGCTGGTCCCGCCCGAACCAGCGGGTGATGCCCCAGGCGGCGGCGATGCTTGCGGCCAGCAGGGCCAGCTCGATCCACAGGCTGCGCGCGTGGATCTGCTGCAGGCGCAGCAGGAAGCCGTTCCAGTCCGTCATCGCCACGGGGGTGCCGTGTTCAGAGGTCGGCCAGCACGCGCACGTGGGCTTCCACGCTGCGCGCCAGGGCGTCGAGGTTGTAGCCGCCCTCCAGCAGCGAGACGATGCGGCCCTTGGCGTGGCGCTGGGCCACCTCGCGGATGCGCCAGGTGATCCAGCTGTAGTCGTTCTCGTTGAGGCCGAGCTGGCCCAGGTCGTCCTCGCGGTGGGCGTCGAAGCCCGCGCTCACGAAGATCATCTGCGGCCGGAAGGCTTCGAGCCGCGGCATCCACACCGCCTCGATCATCTCGCGCACGTCCATGCCCCGGGTGTAGGCCGGCACGGGCAGGTTGACCATGTTGGCGGCCGGCTGCTCGGTGCCGCTGAAGGGATAGAAGGGGTGCTGGAAGATGCCGACCATCAGCACCTTCGGATCGCCCGCCAGGATGTCCTCGGTGCCGTTGCCGTGGTGCACGTCGAAATCGACGATCGCCACGCGCGACAGGCCGTGCTGCGCGATCGCATGGCGCGCGGCGATGGCCACGTTGTTGAGAAAGCAGAAGCCCATCGCGCGGTCGTGGCAGGCATGGTGGCCCGGCGGGCGCACCGCGCAGAAGGCGTTGGCCATCTCGCCGGAGATCACCGCGTCGGTGGCCGCGATCGCGGCGCCGGCGGCGCGGCGGGCCGCCAGCAGCGTGCCGCGGCCGAGCGAGGTGTCAGGATCGACCTGCGCATGGTCGGGGCCGCCGGCCGGCGCGTCGGCCACCAGGCGCTGGTGCAGGGCTTCCAGGTGCTCCAGGTGCGCCACGTCGTGCGCCCGGGTGATCTGCGCCAGCGAGGCCAGCGGCACGTCGCTGCGCGCCAGCGCGTCGGCCACACCGGTCACCAGCAGGCGGTCCTCGATGGCGTCCAGCCGCTCGGGGCACTCCGGATGCCCGCGCCCCATGTCGTGCTTCCAGAAGTCGCGATGCGTGAAATAGCCGGTCTTGCCCATGTCTCTGTCCGGCGCCGCGGTTCCTGTCACGGCGCTTGCGGTATCGTTTGCATATGGATACAAAAATGGACGTTGCCGCGAAGCTCGCCAGTTTGCTCGGCCAGCTTAACACGGTGATCGTGGGCAAAGAGGCGCAGGTGCGCGACTGCGTGGCCTGCCTGCTGGCCGGCGGCCACCTGCTGATCGAGGACGTGCCGGGCGTGGGCAAGACCACCCTGGCCCACGCGCTGGCGCACACCTTCGGGCTGCAGTTCTCGCGCGTGCAGTTCACCGCCGACCTGATGCCCGGCGACCTGTCGGGCGTGGCGATCTACGACCGCGGCCAGCAGAGCTTCGTGTTCCACGCGGGGCCGATCTTCACGCAGGTGCTGCTGGCCGACGAGATCAACCGCGCCAGCCCGAAGACGCAGAGCGCGCTGCTGGAGGCGATGGAGGAGAAGCAGGTCACCATCGAGGGCGAGACGCGCGCCCTGCCCTCGCCCTTCTTCGTGATCGCCACGCAGAACCCGCACGACCAGCTCGGCACCTTCCTGCTGCCCGAGTCGCAGCTCGACCGCTTCCTGATGCGCATCTCGCTGGGCTACCCCGACCGCGCGGCCGAGCGCGAGCTGCTGGCCGGCGCCGACCGGCGCGAGATGCTGTCGCGACTGCCCGCGCTGCTGACCGCCGGCGAGCTGGGCGCGCTGCAGCAGCGCGTGCTGCAGGTGCACGCAGCCGAGCCGCTGATGAACTACGTGCAGGACCTGATCGCCGCCACCCGCTCGGGCCGCTGGTTCCTGCAGGGCCTGTCGCCACGCGCCGGCATCGCGGTGCTGCGCGCGGCCAAGGCGGCGGCGCTGCTGTCGCACCGCGACTATGTGGCGCCGGACGACGTGCAGGCCATCCTGCCGCAGACCGTCGCCCACCGCCTCACGCCGGTGGGCGACGCCGGCCGCGGCGCGGTCGAGCAGGTGCGCGCAATGGTCGCGGCAGTGCCCTTGCCATGAGCCTTGCGCTGCGCTCGCGCATCGACGGCTGGTTCCTGGCCCGCCGGCCGCCGTCGGACACGCTCGAGCTCACGCAGCGCAACGTCTACATCGTGCCCACGCGCGCCGGCTGGATGCTGGGCGCCACGCTGCTGGTGCTGCTGGTCGCCTCGATCAACTACCAGCTCAACCTGGGCTACCTGCTCACTTTCCTGCTGGCCGGCTGCGTGGCGGTGGGCATGCACGTGGGCCATGCCACGCTGCGCGGGCTGGCGCTGCACCTGACGACGCCGGCGCCGCAGTACGCCGGCAGCGCGGCCACCCTGCGCATCGTGCTGCACAACACGCGCCGACGCCCGCGCTACGGCATCGGCCTGGCGGTGCGCGGCAGCCGCCAGTGGGCCTGGAGCGACGTGCCGGCGCAGGGCAGCGCCAGCGTCGACGTCGCCTTCCGCCCGACGCGGCGCGGCCTGCACCCGGTGCCGGTGCTGACGGCGGAAACGCGCTTCCCGCTGGGCACCTTCCGCGTCTGGACGGTGTGGCGGCCGGCCGCCCGCATGCTGGTCTACCCGGCGCCCGAGCCGCATCCGCCGCCGCTGCCGGCCGGCGAGCCGCGCAGCGGCCCCTCGATGGCCACCGCCGCCGCGCGCAGCAGCGGCGAATACGACGGCGTGCGCGCCTACCGCCGCGGCGATCCGCTCAACCGCGTGGTCTGGAAGATGGCCGCCCGGGCGCAGGCCGCGGGCTCGGACGCGCTGGTCAGCCGCGATGCGCAGCAGTCGCAGCGGCACGAGCTGTGGCTCGACGCTCAGGCGACCGGCCTGCCCGAGCCCGAGGCGCGCATCGCCCGCCTGTGCGCCTGGGTGCTGCAGGCCGACCGGCTGGGCATCGACTACGGCCTGCGCGTGGCCGGGCGCACGGTGGCACCGTCGCAGGGCGAGGCCCACCGGCGCGCCTGCCTGGAGGTGCTGGCGACATGCTGAACCTGCGCACGCGGCTGCAGGCCCTTCCCCGCGAAGCGCGCGACACGCTCTTCCTGCTGGGCGTGATCGCGCTGATCGTGCTGCCGCAGGCCGGCGAGCTGCCCTTCTGGTGCACCGCCCTCACCGCGGTGGTGCTGCTCTGGCGCGGCGCGCTGGCGGTGCAGGCGCAGCCGCTGCCCAGCCGATGGTGGCGCATCGTCCTGCTGGTGCTGGCGCTGGCGGGCACCTATGCCAGCCACCGCACCCTGCTCGGCCGCGATGCCGGCGTCACGCTGGTGGTGGTGCTGCTGGCGCTCAAGACGCTGGAGCTGCGCGCGCGGCGCGACGCCTTCGTGGTCTTCTTCCTGGGCTTCTTCGCGATGCTCACGAACTTCTTCCACTCGCAGTCGCTGCCGACGGCGCTGACGATGCTGCTCGCGCTGCTGGGCCTGCTCACGGCGCTGGTCAATGCCCACATGCCGGTCGGCCGGCCGCCGCTGGCGCAGGCCGCGCGCACCGCCGGCTGGATGGCGCTGCTGGGCGCGCCGATCATGGCGCTGCTGTTCGCCTTCTTTCCCCGCATGACGCCGCTGTGGGGCATGCCCAACGACGGGATGACCGGGCGCACCGGCCTGTCGTCGACGATGCGCGTGGGCACCATCGCGCAGCTCGCGCTCGACGACGGCATCGCCGCGCGCATCCGCTTCGACGGCGGCCGCGCCCCGCCGCGCGACACGCTGTATTTCCGCGGGCCGGTGCTCTCGCAGTTCGACGGGCGCGAGTGGACCGCGCCGCCACCGTGGGAGCGCGGCTTCCTGCCGGCCAACCTGCGCGTGCAGGGCGAACCGGTGGGCTACGAGGTCACGCTGGAGCCGGCCAACCGGCCCTGGCTGCTGACGCTCGACGCCGCATCCTCCGCCCCCGAGGCAGCGGATCTGCGCGTGTTCCAGACCTCCGACCTGCAATGGCTGTCCCCGCGCCCCATCGGCGACCTGCTGCGCTACCGGGCGCAAAGCCACACGCAGTTCAGGAGCGGGCCGGAGCAGCCCATGCGCGGCCTGCAGATCTACACCGCGCTGCCGCCCGGCTCCAATCCGCGCACCGTGGCGCTGGCGGCCGAGCTGCGCGCCGACCCCGCGCTGGCCGACGCGCCGGCGCGCGCCCTGGCGCAGGCCGCGCTGAACCGCCTGCGCACCGGCGGCTACTCCTACACGCTGGAGCCCGGCGTCTACGGCGACGAGACCGCCGACGAGTTCTGGTTCGATCGCAAGGCGGGCTTCTGCGAGCACATCGCCTCCGCCTTCGTCGTGCTGATGCGCGCGGCGGGCGTGCCGGCGCGCATCGTCACCGGCTACCAGGGCGGCGAGCTCAACGCCATCGACGGCTACTGGACCCTGCGTCACAGCGACGCGCATGCCTGGGCCGAGATCTGGCAGGCGGGCGAAGGCTGGATGCGCGTCGACCCCACCGGTGCCGTCTCGCCGGGGCGCGTCGGCAGCTTCCAGCGCCTGGCCGCCTCGCCCGGCGTGCTCGCCGGCGCGATCGGCGCGATGAGCCCCACCCTGCTGCAGACCGTGCGCCTGGCGTGGGAAGCGGTCAACAACGGCTGGAACCAGTGGGTGCTCAACTACACCCAGAGCCGCCAGCTCGACCTGCTCAAGCGCCTGGGCTTCCAGGCCCCGAGCCTGGCCGACCTGGCATGGGTGCTGCTCATTCTGCTGATCACGGCCAGCCTGGCCGGCGCCCTGTGGGCGCTGTGGGAACGCCGCCGCCACGACCCCTGGCTGCGCCTTTTCTGGCGCGCCCGCGAGCGGCTGCGCAAGGCCGGCATCGACACACCGGACACCGCCGGCCCCCGGCGCCTGGCCGCGCTGGTGGCGCAGCGCTTCGGCGAACAGGGCCAGGGCGTGCAGCAGTGGCTGCTGCAACTCGAGGCTCAGCGCTATGCGCGTGCGCCCGGCGCCCGCCTGCCGCAACTGCGGCGCGCGTTCCGCCGCCTGCGCTGGCCTTGAAGCGCCGTTCGCAGCACGTATGCCTTTCGGCAGACTGGCCATTTGGCAAGCTGCCGGAAGAGGGGAATCAATCTACATTTGTTAACGATGTTGAACGAGGTCCTTCGCTGCACGTCGGCGTGGCGAAACGGCACAGGGGCGGATCGCGCCCTGCGTGCCGCGGCATCGGCGGGTTTCGCCATGCTGCTGCCGCTGGCGGCGGCGGGTCTGCCCGAACGCGCGCAGGCCGAGGAGGCGAAGCCTTGCCCCACGCCATGCCTGTCGTCCAGCGTGCAGCGCGCGCCCGATGCACCGCCGGCCGAGCCTGCCGCCGGGCCGGCGCCAGCCCCCGCCCCGGTGGCCCGCGCGGCATCGAAGCCGCGCCCCGCGCCGCCGGCACCCACGGCGGCGGCCCGCAAGCCGCCCCCGCCCCGCTGCGCCAACATCACGATGCGCGCGGCCGTGGGCGAACCGGTGTCCGAAGAGGAACTGCAATTCCTGAGGAGTGAATGTTGAAGATCGAACGCATCGCCCGCCGCTGGGCCCTGTACGGACTGTGGTTGCTGGCCGGCCTCGCGCTGGCCTCCTGCGCCAACCGGCCCGTGGCCTCCACGGCGGCGGTGCCTTTCGACCAGGCCGTGCAGCAGGCGGTCGACGACCTCATGGCGCAAACCCAGAAGCTGCCGGCCTTCCTGGCGAAGGTGGAGTCGCGCCTGGCGCAGGGCCGCATCGTGATCGACCCGCTGCTCGACGCCGCCAGCGGCCAGCAGACCGAAGTCGCGCGCGCCGCGCAGCAGCGCATCGTCCAGCGCATGCAGGCGTACTTCAGCCAGTTCGTGGTCGCCCAGGTCAGCAACGAGGAAGTCGAGCGCGCGCAGTACGTGCTCAACGGCACGCTGGCGCGCGACAACACGGGCGGCCCCTACCGGCTGAGCCTGGCGCTGACCGAGCTGCGCAGCGGCATGGTGGTGGCGCAGAGCGTGGCGCGCATCAGCGACGACAGGCTCGACACGCGCCCCACACCCTTCTTCCGCGACAGCCCGGTCAACCCCAAGGACCGCGCGACCGAAGGCTACATCCGCACCACCGAGACGCCCGCCGGCCAGCCCGCCGATGCGCTGTACCTCGAGCGCCTGCCGACCTCGGCCGTGCTGCAGGAAGCCATCGTCGCCTACGAGGCGGGACGGATGCAGGAGGCGCTCGCGCTCTACGAGGCCGCGGCGCGCCGGCCGGACGGCCAGCAGTTGCGCGTGTACAGCGGGCTCTATCTCACGCAGGCGCAGCTCGGTCGCGCGGCCGACGCGGAAAAGAGCTTCGCCATCCTGGCCCGGCTCGGCCTGGAAACCAACAACCTGAGCGTGAAGTTCCTGTTCCGCCCCGGCTCCACCGACTTCCTGGCCGATCCCCGGATCAGCGGCGCCTACCCGATGTGGCTGCGCCAGATCGCGCGCCAGGCCGCGCAGATCGACGCCTGCGTGGTCGTCACCGGCCACACCAGCCGCACCGGCACCGAAGAGATGAACGACCGGCTCTCGCTGCAGCGCGCCCTGAGCGTGAAGGGCCGCCTGGTGGCCGAGTCGCCCGAGCTGTCCCGGAAGCTGCGCGAGGCCGGCATGGGTTTTCGCGAGAACATCGTGGGCACCGGCACCGACGATGCCAGCGATGCGCTGGACCGGCGGGTGGAGTTCAGGACGACGGGTTGCGAAAGCTGAAAGGCCCAGGACGAGCGCCTGCCGGAAGGCGTAGCGCTCGATTCATGCCGTTCGCCTTGCAGTGCGCCATTCCGCGGTGGCGATCTTCTCGGCCGCCAGATCGAGCAGTGCTTCGACCGCCCGAAGCACTGCGGGCGTGCGGGGCCGCTCGCGCGACCTGACGACCACCCACTCGATCCTCAGGCCACGAATCGGCGATGCCGAGACATAGTGGCTCAACAGTTGATCGTGCACCGCCGAATACGGCAGCACCGTATAGCCGACGCCTCGACGGATCAGGTCCAGCATCATCGAAACCATGTCCGCTTCCATGACGGGATCGACCGCCATCCCCCGCGCCGAAAGCGCGCGATCGACGATGACGCGCAGGCTGTTGGGGTAGCCCGTCAGGATGAGTGGATGACTCGCGACCTTGCGCGCGTCCACCGGCCTGTCCGGATCGAGCTTGACCTCCGGCGGGCCGACCCAGCAAAGGGCTTCCGAAGCCAGCGGATGCACCTCGAAGGGATCCAGTGTCTCCAGGCTCGACACCACGGCCACATCGATCTCGCCGGCGCCGAGCGCATCGCGCATGGCTTTCGAGGTGCCCTCCCGCAGCGACAGATGCACCTTGGGAAATGATCGGTGATACCGGGCCGCGGCAGGGGCGATGAGCATCGGGCGCAACGACGGCGGTGCGCCGATGCGAAGCGGGCCGGTCGCTTCGTCCACGGCCGCGCCGACGACGCCTTTCAGTTCGTCGGCGGCGTGCAGCAAGGCCGTCGCCCGGCCGACGAGCACATGGCCAGCCTCGGTCAGCCTCACGCCACGCGCCTGCCGCTCGAACAGCTCCACGCCCAACTCCTCCTCGAGAAGCTTGATCTGGCGGCTCAGGGCAGACTGCGTGATCCAGGCTCTCGAACTCGCGGCGGTGAGGCTGCGCGTGTGCGCAACGTGCAGGAAGTAGCGCAGTTGCCGCAGATCCATGAGATTCCCATCCATCTAATCGAGGAATATGAGTGATGACTATTATGCGTTTGTCGTTTGGGTCGGCAATCTCTAATCTTCGGCTTCCGGAGACCAAGACATGATTCACGAGTACCGCACCTACACGATCACGCCCGGCGAACTGCATCTCTATCTGGAGCTTGCCGAAACCCGGGTCCAACCCCTGCGGCAGGACCGCTACGGCCGCCTGGTGGCGTTCTGGACCAGCGAGTTCGGCGTGCTGAACCAGGTCCACCACATCTGGGAATACGCGTCGATCGACCAGCGCCAGGAATTGCGCCGCGAGTTGTCGCAGAACAGACGCTGGTGCGACGAGTTCCTGGCTGGCGCCTGGCCGACGATGCAGACCCAGGAAGTGCGCTTCATGCTGCCTCGGGGCGGCCTCGGGGAGATCGACGGACGCAGCGCTTTCTACGAACGCAGGATCTACCGCTGTCCGGCGGGCAAGTTCGCCTCGCTCGCCACGGCCGTGCAGGATCGGCCGCGCGATGAGCAGGCCACGCTGTTCGGCGTGTGGATCAGCGAGTCTCCGCAGCCCAACGAGATCGTCGAGATCGTGGCCTATCCGAGCTTCGAGGCCCGGTTGAACGACCGCCTCGCGTCCGAACGCCAGCGCCATTGGCTGCACACGCACAAGGCGCTCGTGCAGCAGATCGATTCGACACTGCTCCTGCCCATCGGCATCTCGCCGGTCCAGTAACCCCCTTCACCGGACATTCAACATGACGGACATCCAGCAACTCCAGACCATCCAGGTGTCTCAGGCCGAGATGCTGAAGAACTTCGCCCGCTTTCGGGAGCTCAGGCCGCAATCGAGCTACTACAAGACGGACCGGGGCATTCCCGACGAGGCCTACGAGACCGTCACGGCCAAGACGCTCTACACCGTCATGGCACCGTCGGCGACGGCCGGTCCGATGTCGGCGACGCCCGCGATCGTGACCACGGACAACCTGTCGGTGATCGTCGCCGAATGCCCTCCCGGCGACAAGCCGATGCTCCACGCCCATTTCTTCACCGTGGAGCACTTCTTCTGCCTCAGCGGCCGGTTTCGTGTGCGCTGGGGCGACGAGGGCGAGAACGAGCTCACGCTCGATCCTTTCGACATGATCCGCGTGCCCCCGGGTGTGTGCCGCGACTTCACGAACATCGCCGACCAGACGGCGTACCTGCTGGTTTTCATCACCGGCAGGAACGAAGCCGACTACAACGACATCGCCTTCGCCCCCAGCGAGTCGAAGGTCTTCAAGGAGCGCTTCGGCGAGGCGGTCGCCGACAAGCTCGAGACCATCGGTTTCAGCTTTCTGAAGTAGACACGCGCGGACGCCTGCCCGCGCACGCAACAACACGATGGAGACAACATGCGAATGAACCGCCGAGCATGGGTGCGCGCAGCCGCAGGCGCGCTCGTCGCGTCGCACGCCGCGAAAATGGCTCAGGCGCAGAGCGACTACCCGACCAAGCCCGTCCGCATCGTTGTGCCCTTCCCGCCCGGCAGTTCCCCGGACGTATCCGCACGCCTGATCGCGAGGAAAATGAGCGAGCAGCTGGGGCAGCAGGTGCTGGTGGACAACCGGCCAGGATTCACGGGCCACATCGGCACCGAATCGGTCGTCCGCTCGCAACCTGACGGATACACCCTGGTGCTGGGTGCCAGCAGCACGCACGTGGTCAGCCCGCAGGTGCTCAGGGGCATCAAGTACGACACCGTCGCCGACCTGACACCGATCGGTCTGGTGGCACGCATCCCGAACGTCCTGGTAGTGCACCCCTCGGTGCCCGCGCACACGGTGCCGCAGTTGCTGGCCTATGCCAAGGCGCACCCCGGCCGCCTGACCTTCGCCTCCCTGGGAACCGGCAGCAATCTCCATCTCGCCGGCGAGTGGCTCAAGGTCAGGGCCGGAATCGACATGGCGCACGTGCCCTACAACGCGCAGAACCTGGCAACGGACTTTCTTTCCGGCCGGGTTCAGCTGATGTTCGACAACGCGATCAACGCAGTGCCGAACGTGAAGGCCGGCAAGCTCCGGGCGCTGGCCGTGGCCAGCGAGGACCCGGTCCCCGATCTGCCGGACCTGCCTGCGATGTCGCAGTTCGTGCCGGGCTTCTCCCTCAGCGCCTGGACCGTGCTGTTCGGCCCGAGGGGTCTTCCCACCGATATCGCACGACAGCTCGAGAACGCGCTGCAGGCTGCGCTCGCGTCGGACGAGGTCAGGAAAGGCTTTGCCATGCAGGTGTTGATCCCGGGTGACCTGAACGCCAGGCAGACAGCCGGCTTCGTGCGCGACGAGTACGACAAGTGGGCCGGCATCCTGCGGGATACCGGCGTCGAGGTGGAATAGCGCATGGCCGCGAACCCCATGATGGATCGACGGGTGGCCGTCGTGACAGGCGCTTCGGGCGGGCTGGGACGCGCCATCGTGAACAGGCTGCTTGCGGACGGTTTCGCCGTGGCAGCCTGGGACGCCGATGCCGATGCGCTCGGCCACCTGCAGCAGGACTGTGCCGGCCGGCCCCTCCTTCCAGTGAAGGTCGATGCAGGCAACGAGGACTCGGTCAGCCGTGCGATGGATGTCACGGTGGACTGGTCGGGGCGCCTCGACGCACTGGTCAACAACGCGGGGATCCCGGGCCCGAACACACCCGTGGCGACCTATCCGCTGGACGAGTGGAACGAAGTGCTGCGGGTCAATCTCACGAGCGTTTTTCTCTGTACGCGGCGAGCCGTTCCTCACTTGACGAAGGCGCAAGCCGGGCGGGTCGTGAACGTCGCGTCGGTGGCGGGAAAGCTGGCCAGCCCGGAGATATCCGCCTACGCAGCCTCCAAGGCTGGAGTGATCAGCCTGACCAAGTCCGTGGCCCGGGAACTCGCCGGCTCCACCGTGCGCGTGAACTGCGTGGCACCCGGCGCCATCCGCACGGGCATCTTCCGCCGCTGGCCCGAGGCCTACGTGGAAAAACTGGTAGAGAAGATCCCGATGGCCCGCTTCGGCCGACCCGACGAGCTGGCCGCCATGGTGGCCTGGCTGGTCAGCACCGAAGCGTCGTTTACCACGGGCGCCGTCTTCGATCTATCCGGTGGCCGCTCGGACTATTGAGCAGCGCTGCAGTCGCCATCTTCCGTATTCAGGAGACCCACCTTGACCGAGATCACCATCAACGGCCGCCGTGTGCAGTGCCGGTCCGAATCCGACACGCCGCTTCTGTGGGTGCTGCGCGACGAGTTCGGGATGAGAGGCACCAAATACGGCTGCGGCCTGGCGCAATGCGGTGCGTGCACGGTGCACCTGGACAACCAGGCCGTCCGCTCCTGCGTCACGCCATTGGCAGCCGCAGCGGGCCGCAGGATCACGACGATCGAGGGTCTCGCACCCCAGGGCGACCACCCGCTGCACAAGGCATGGATCGCCGAGCAGGTACCGCAATGCGGCTACTGCCAGTCGGGTCAGATCATGGGAGCCGCCGCATTGCTCAGGCGCGTTCCGCGGCCCACCGATGCCCAGATCGAGGATGCGATGGATGGCCACCTGTGCCGCTGCGGCACGTACCCGCGCATCAAGGCGGCCATCAAGCGTGCCGCAGCCGCAGAAGGAGGTGCATGATGGATGGCGGCGACGAGGCGCCACGTCAGGGGCGGCGCGGCTTCCTGAAACTGTCTGCGGCCGCTGGCGGCGGACTGCTGCTGACGATGCTCGCCGGCGTCGCGCTCAAGGACAGGTTCGGCGGATCGGAACCGGCACCCGATGCCGGCGCATCGCCCACCGCGGAACTCGGCGCCTGGCTGCGCATCGCCGGGGATGGGAGCGTCATCTTCATGATGAGTCAGTCCGAGATGGGCCAGGGCGCGCATACCGGCCTGTCGATGATCGTGGCGGAGGAGCTCGATGCGGCCTACGCGCGGGTGCGCTTCGAACAGGCACCCGTGACGCAAGCCTTCTTCAATCCGCGGTACGCCGGTGCCAACGGCGGACAGGGAACGGGCGGCAGTTCGTCGATCAGCCAGGTGGCGCCGGTCATCCGCAGCGCCTGTGCGGCTGTCAGGACCGTGCTGGCGCAGGCCGGTGCGCAGCGCCTCGGCGTTCCGGTGGACCAGTGCCGCACGGAGGAAGGCTTCGTGGTGCATCCGGCGACGGGGCGAAAAGTCGGCTACGGCGACATTGCCGGGGCAGCGGCGGCGCTGTCGCTGCCCGATGCCCCGCGGCTCAAGACACCCGCCGAATTCAAGCTGCTCGGGACCTTCGTTCCGCGGCAGGACATTCCGGCCAAGATCACCGGCCAGGCGGTCTTCGGCATCGATGTCGACGTGCCGGGCGCCCTGGTCGCGCTGGTGGCGCGTTGCCCGGTGTTCGGCGGAAGGATGGACGGGTTCGACGACACGGCCGCGCGCCGGCTCCCGGGCGTGAAGGCCGTGGTGCCGATCACGGCCGGCGTGGCCGTGGTCGCCGACTCCTTCTGGCATGCCAGGAAGGGGCGCGACGCGCTGCAGATCCGCTGGTCGTCCGCCCCCGACACCCGATGGGACACGGCGAACCTGCCCGCGACCTTCAAGGCGCTCCTGGCCAGCGATGGCGTGACGGCGCGCGACGACGGCAACGCCGCCGAGGCGCTGTCGACCGCGTCCAGGCGGGTCGACGCGGTCTACCAATCGCCCTACCTCGACACGGCCCCGCTGGAGCCGATGAACTGCACGGCATGGGTGCAGCCGGACCGCTGCGAGATCTGGGCGCCGACACAGTTCCAGTCGCGCGCACTCGCGTCGGCGCAGCGCATCACCGGACTGCCGGCCGAGACGATCATGGTCCACACCACCTACCTCGGTGGCGGCTTCGGGCGGCGCTTCTACCACGATTACGTGGACGAAGCCGTCGAAGTCTCTGCCGCCGTGCAGGCGCCGGTGAAGGTCATGCGCACGCGCGAGGACGACATGGCCCACAGCTACTACCGCCCGGCCAGCTACAACGAACTGTCGGCCGGACTCGATGCCGAGGGCAGGATCGTCGCCTGGCAGCACAAGGCCGCTTCGAGTTCGATCCTGAAAATCCTGTGGCCCGAGCGCGTGAACGCGCAGACCGGGCTGGACGGCACCGCAACCCAGGGCGCCGCCAACCTGCTGTACGACCTTCCGAACTACAGGATGGAATGGTTCCGGGCCGACTCGCCGGTACCGGTCGGCATCTGGCGATCGGTCGGGGATTCTCAGAATGCCTTCGTCACACAGTGCTTCATCGACGAACTGGCGCACGCCGCGGGGCGCGACCCGTACGAGTTCAGGCGCATGCACCTGACGAAGACGCCGCAGGCGCTTCGCCTGCGCGCCGTCCTGGACCTGGTGGCGGAGAAATCCGGCTGGGGCACCCCCTTGCCGCCGGGCCGCCACCGGGGCATCGCGGCCGTCCAGTGCTACGGCGCCTATGCCGCGCAGGTGGCGGAAGTTTCGGTCGAATCCAGCGGCGCGATCGTGGTCCACCGCGTGATCGCGGCACTCGACTGCGGATGGGTCACCAGCCCGGACCTTGTCCGCCAGCAGGCCGAAGGCGGGGTGATGTACGGATTGTCCGCCGCCCTGGGTGAAGCGATCACCATCCGGGACGGGGCGGTTCAGCAAAGCAACTTCCACCAGTACACGACGCTGCGCATGAAACAGATGCCGCAGGTGGAGTTCCACCTCGTGCCGAGCGCCGAGCCGCCGCTGTCCGTGGGAGAGCCGGCAGGCACGCCCTGCATCGCACCCGCGGTCGCGAACGCGGTGTTCGCGGCCATTGGCGTTCGCATGCGCTCGATGCCTTTTTCCGCCCACTCGCTGCAACGAGTCTGATTCGCCCCTCGAAGAAATGGAGACCTCATGAACATGCACCGCCGATTCCTCGGAGCCCTCGCCACGACGCTGCTTGCCGCCCTGCCCCTGCTCGCGAACGCACAGGCGTGGCCGACGAAACCGATCACCCTCGTCATCCCCTTCCCCCCCGGCAACACGGCAGACCTCGTCGCCCGGGCGCTTCAGGAGCCCCTGCGCAGGGCCTTCGGGCAGCCGGTGGTCGTCGAGAACAGGCCCGGTGCCGGCGGCAACCTGGCCTTGCAGGCCGTGGCACGGTCCGACAAGGATGGGCACACGCTGCTGGTGACCACAGGCTCGCCCCTGGTCATCAACCCTGCGCTCTACAAGAACCCCGGCTTCGACGCAGAGCGGGACTTCGTGCCCGTGGCGATCGTGGGCTCGATTCCCATGGTGCTGATTGCGCGCAACGATCTTCCCGTGCAAACCCTTGCCGAACTCCTTGCATACCTTCGCGCCAACGAATCGAAGGTCACGTTCGCATCGGTCGGCCAGGGAACATTCACGCACCTGGGGATGGAGCTGTTCTCGCGCTCGCTGGGCCTGAACCTGACGCACGTGCCGTACAAGGGCGCGAGCGCCGCGCACACGGACCTGATCGGCGGCAGGGTTGACATCATGTTCGACAGCCTTGCGTCTTCGAACGTGCTTCTGAAGGCCGGGCGGGTGAAGCCGATCGCCGTCACAGCACCCCGACGCTCGCCTTTCCTGATGGACGTGCCGACAGTCATCGAGGCCGGAGGTACCGATCTGAGGACATTCGAAGTCACGGTGTGGACCGGCGTGTTCGCACCTGCCGGCACACCGCCGGAGGCGGTGCGGCGCATCAACGACGAGATCGGCAACCAGCTGCGGTCCGGCGAGTTCCGGGCCCAGCTCGCCGCCCAGTTCATCCGTGCAGACGAGCCGTTGACGCCTTCGAGCTTCGCGGTGCGCGTGAAGGCCGATCGGGAACGCTGGACCGCGCTGGCGCGCAGCAACAACGTGGCACTGCAATGAGCAGCGACGTGTCGTCGATGGGCGCACTGGGCGCGATCCACGCGGGCCTGGGCGTGCGCAGCGTGTTCGCGCGCCCAGGTGTGAACGAGACCGACAGGGCACTCATGCGCATCCCGGCCATCCTGGGCGCCGGCCATACCGGCCGCCTCCTGCGCGACGCACTGGCCGATGCGCTGACGGATGCGCTCACCGACGTGCAGGCCGAGGACCTGATCATTCATCTGGCGTCATACACGGGCATCGCGCGCGCCTACGATGCCATGCTCGTCCTTCAAGCGACGTTGAAGGACCTTGGGCGCGAGCACGATGTCGCGACCTCGGCCGACGAATGGGCCGACAAGTCCCTGGATGAACGCTTCGCCTACGGCCTGCGGCAATACGCCCGGCTCGACGCGCAGCGCGCCGATCAGCAGGTCGACTTCTACGCCGCGCTGTCGCCCGACTACTACCGCCACGCGATGGGCATGTTCGGCTGCACGTTCAGCCGCCCGTCGCTCGACATCCGGGCCCGCGAAATCGCCACGGTTGCCTTTCTGGCGGCAATGGGCACGGCGCCCAGTCAACTGGCTTTTCACGTGCGGGTGGCGTTGGAGCAAGGCGTGGCCAAGGAACTGCTGCCCGAAGTTCTCCTTCACGTCCAGTTGTTCGCGGGACTTCCGACGGCCAACAATGCCGCCACGCTGATGCGGGAGATGCTCGCGCCGGCGCCTGCTTAGGCAGACGAAAACCGCTCGGGCGGGCAACGGCATCCTGCAGCCGGCCACGGCGCGGCACAATCGCGCCATGCCACGTTCCTTCGTCCGCCGCGTCCTCCTCGCAGCCGCCTTCGTCTCGGCTGCCTCGTTCACGCTCCCCGCCGCCGCCCAGCGGTCCGTGGGGCCGGCCTACGCCGGCCGCGAGGACGCGATGCGCTTCGCCGACGAGGTGGCCGCGCGCCACGGCCTCGATGCGCAATGGGTGCGCGCCACCATCGGCGCCGCGCGCCTGCTGCCCAACGTGCCGCGCCTCATGGTGCCGGCGCCGACCGGCGCGCCGCGCAACTGGCGCAGCTACCGCAGCCGCTTCATCGACCCGGTGCGCATCGACGCCGGCGTGCGCTTCTGGCGCGACAACGCCGCCACGCTGGCCCGCGCCGAGGCGGAATTCGGCGTGCCGCCGGAGATCATCGTCGGCATCATCGGCGTGGAAACCATCTATGGGCGCAACATGGGCAGCTTCCGCGTCATCGACGCGCTGGCCACGCTGGCCTTCGACTTCCCGCAGGCACATCCGCGCGCCGCGCAGCGCGAGGCCTTCTTTCGCGGCGAACTCGAGAGCTTCCTGAGCACCGAGAGCCGCACCGACGAGAACCCGCTGGTGCCGCGCGGCAGCTATGCCGGCGCCATGGGCATGCCGCAGTTCATGCCCAGCAGCATCGCCAAGTACGCGATCGACTACGACGGCGACGGCCGCATCGATCTCGTGCGCAGCACGCAGGACGTGATCGGCTCGGTCGCCAACTACTTCAAGTCCTTCGGCTGGCAGCCCGGCATGCCGTCGATCTTTCCGGTCGGCTTCGACGAAGCGCGCCTGCGCAAGGACATCCTGCTCGCACCGGACATCCAGCCCACCTTCAGCGCCGACAGCTTCGTGGCCGCAGGCGCGGTGCTGGAAGGCCCGGCGCAGGAGCATCCGGGCCTGCTGGCGCTGATCGAGCTGCAGAACGGCATGGACGCGCCGACCTACGTGGCGGGCACGCAGAACTTCTACGTGATCACGCGATACAACTGGAGCAGCTACTACGCGATGTCGGTGCTGGACCTCGGGCAGGAGGTCAAGGCCGCAATGGAACAGTGATGCCTGCCGACGAAACCCTGCACCGCAGCTGGCAGGCAGCGTGGCACGCGCTCGGTGCGGCGCCGCCGGCTTCGCTGCAGGCCGAGCTGCTCGCGGCCTACGGCGAAGCGCAGCGCCACTACCACGCGCGGCAGCACCTGGGCGAATGCCTGGCCCTGTTCGACACCCACGCCGCCGAAGCCGAGCGGCCCGCCGAGGTGGCGCTGGCGCTGTGGTTCCACGATGCGGTCTACGACGTGCAGGCGCACGACAACGAGGCGCGCAGCGCCGACTGGGCACGCGAGGCGCTGCGGGCCGCCGGCGCCGATGCCGCGGCGGCGCAGCGGGTGCATGCGCTGGTGATGGCGACGCGGCACGACGCCCTGCCCCAGGGCCGCGACGCGCAGCTTCTGGTCGACATCGACCTGGCGATCCTCGGTGCGGCGCCGGCACGCTTCGCCGAGTACGAGCGCCAGATCCGCGCCGAGTACGCGCACGTGCCGCCGGAGGTCTTCGAGCCGCGCCGGCGCGGCATCCTGGGACGCTTCCTGGCGCGCGACCCGCTCTACCTGACGCCGGCGATCCGTGCGGCGCGCGAGGCGCAGGCGCGGATCAATCTGCGGGCCGCGATCGGGGCGGGCGGCTAGGGCCTGTCCGCACTTGCGCAGTTGGCTGCGCTCGCTCAGCCGAACTCCGACCCCGTTCGCGCGGCGTCGGGTGCCTGCTCGTCGAGCGACTGCCGGTACCTGATGCAGCCACGCATGAACTGCGGCCAGGCCGGCACCTCGATGTCCGGTGCGACCTTGTCCGGCAGCAGCGCCCAAAGGTCGGGGTGGTGCCAGCACAGGTCATGGCCGCGCGCATCCCGGTGATGCCGAATCGCCATTCGCATCTTTCTGGCCTCCTGGATCAGTTGCTCGCGCGACATCGCATCAAGGTCTTCGTCCATCTCAACGCCCCGGCAGTGGATGGGTGGATTGTCCGTTCATGGCCGATGGTCCTCAACCCGGCACCAGCCGCAGCCAGGCGGTGCGCAGCACATCGCCCTGCTCGTCCTCGACGACGCCGAACAGCAGCCCGGCCGGGCCGGCCTCCCGGCACGCCATGCGCAGCAGCAGGCCCGTGTCGCGCACGGCGAAGAAGGCCGCGTCGCCCTGCCAGCCCAGGTGCTGCCCCAGCGCGGCGAGCATCTGGCTGGGCTGGCTCTGCATGAAGCCGAAGGGCATCAGCACGCCGGCATGCGCCTGCGCGGCGGCCGCGTGCGTGGCGCTGCGCGCGCCGCTGGTGCTGGCCACGCGCAGGCAGGCGCCGGCGGCGAGCGTGGCCTCGCCCGCGGCGTCGAGGCAGCCGCGCGCGCCGTAGAGCGCCAGCTCCGCCCACAGACCGATGCGGCGCGGCCTCTCGCCGAGCCGTTCGGCCAGCGCCTCGCGCCACGCAGGCGGGGCCGGATCGGCGGTGAAGCGGGCCAGCGCGCGCCAGCCGGGCGGCAGTGCCGGATCGATCATGCCTGCCCGTCCGTCAGGACCAGCGCGGCGTGGCCGCCGCCGAAGCCGATCGTGGCCAGCAGCAGGTGGCGCGGCGCGGTGGCAGGCCATGCCGCGGCGGCGCCTGGCCAGTCGCCCAGCACGGGATCGGGTGCCGGCCGGACGCCCGCCTCCAGGCAGGCCACGAGCAATGCCAGTTCCGCCGCCGCCGCCGCGCCGAGGGTGTGGCCGATGGCGGCCTTGAGCGACACCATCGGCGGCAGCGCGCCGAAGACCTGCACCAGGGCCTCGGCCTCGGCCGCATCGCTGGCGGCGTTGCCCGCGGCGTGCGGCTTGAGCAGGCCGATGTCGCCCGGCTGCAGACCGGCGCTGCGCAGCGCCTCGCGGCAGGCCGCAACGACGGCCTCGGCCTGCGTGCCGGTGGGATTGCGTCCGTCCGCCACGTTCGCGCCGCCGGCCAGGCGCCAGCGCGCGGGCTGCGCCCGCAGGTGCAGCGCCGCCACCGCCTGGCCGAGCACCAGGCCGTTGCGGCGCCCCTGCGCGTCGGCGGATGCGAGCAGTTGCAGCGCGCCGAAGCCGGCCACGGTGAAGCGGTTGTCCAGTTCGACGCCGAGCACCAGCGCGTGGTCCGCCTCGCCGGCGCCGATCCAGCGCGCCGCGGCCAGCGCCGCGGTGGCGGCCGAGGTGCAGGCGGTGGACACGGTGAGCACCGGCCCGCGCCAGTCCAGCCACTGCGCCACGCGCTCGGCGAAGACCTGGATGTCGCCCGAGAAGTCGAGCGAGTCCTCGCGCTGGCCGATGTCGCGCGAGGACGAGGCGACGTACAGCGGGCCGGTGCGCTCGGCCAGCGCGCCGCTCTCGGCCGCGACGCGGCGCACGGTGCGGCTGGCGCGGGCTTCCCAGTCGCCCTCTTGCGGCGGCAGCGCGTACAGCGGCCATTCGGCGCCGCCGGCCGTCGTCCGGCCCGGCGGCATGCCGCCGCGGCGCAGCGCCGCCAGCACGCACGGCAGGTCCATGCCCAGCGCACAGGCCAGGCCGGTGCCGGCCAGATGCACCGCGCGGCTCACCGCTGCGCGGCGCGCAGGTGCTGCGCGAGATGGGCGATGGAGCGCAGGGCCTGCCGGGTCTCCTTGCTGTCGGGCATGCGCACGCCGAAGCGGGCCTGGATCGCCATCGACACCTGCAGCGCGTCGAGCGAATCGAGGTCCAGCCGCGCCTCGGGGCCGAACAGCGGCTCGTCGTCGGTCAGGCCGCCCTCGGGCGCCTCGCGCTCCACCGCCTCCAGCACCACGGTCTTGAGCAGGGCGAGAAAGGAAGCGGGGTCGGCGTTCATGGCGAGGTCCTTCGGAAAAGCAGCGTGGCCAGGCCCAGCATGAGCAGCGCGAAGACGAGCAGCTTCAGCGCATCGGGCAGCACCGCGGCGACGCCGCCGCCGCGCAGCAGCACGGTGAGCAGCGCCTCCAGGCCCCAGTTCATCGGCGAGAACTCGGCCAGGCGCTGCATGACGGGCGGCATGACGAACTTGGGCACCATGATGCCCCCCACCGCCGCCATCAGCACGTTGACGATCGGGCCGACGGTGGCGGCCTGGGCCGGGGTGCGCACGGCGCAGGCCAGCGCGAGCGACAGGCCCACGGCCGCCAGGCTCACGGCGCCCACGGCCACGGCCAGCGCGCCCCAGTGCACGCCGGCCAGCGACAGCGCGTCGCCGCCGAGCCGGGGCATGAGCCACACGCCCACGGCCAGCATCAGCGCCGCCTGCAGCAGGTTCACGCCCACGTAGGGCACGGCCTTGGACAGCAGCAGCGCCAGGCGCGGCACGCCCAGGCTGCGCAGCCGCGCCAGCGTGCCGGTGCCGCGCTCCTGGATCAGCAGGCTGGACAGCGAGGCGACGACGAAGAACATGCCGAATACCAGCCAGGCCGGCACGTTCTGCTGCACGGCGGTCGGCCGCGTGGCGCCCTCGCCCGCGTGGCGCTGCGCCTGCACCAACGCGCCGATGGAGGCGCCCGGCGGCGGCGTGGGTGCGCCGGCGTCGACCAGCGCGGTGCGTGCCTTCAGCTCGCCGGCGGCGGCGAGCAGCTCGGCGTGCAGCGCGGCCAGGAGGTTGCCGTCGATGCCGGGTTCGGCCAGCAGCCGGACCGAGGCGCGCATCGGCAGCGAGGGTGCCGCCAGCTCGTCCGACAGGCCGGGCTCCAGGACGATCACGTACTTGAGCGCGCCCTTGCGCAGCTGATCCGACCAGTCCGCGGGCAGCGGCCGGGGCGCGCCGTGCGCGTCCTGCCAGCGCTGCGCCAGGCCGGCCGCCAGCGCGCCGCCGTCGCGGTCCTGCAGGCCGTAGGCCAGCGAGGCCAGGGGCGGGTGGTAGTAGTCCTTGAGCGCCAGCGACATGACGACGATGAAGACCGCCGGCATCAGGAACATCGCCGCCAGGCCGTGCACGTCGCGCCGCAGCGCGAGCAGTTCCTTGCGGATCAGCGCGGCCAGCATCATTCGTCGCGCAGCGAGCGCTGCGTGAGGGACATGAACAGCTGCTCCAGGTCGTAGCGGCCGAACTCGGCATGCTGCACCTGCGCCCCGGCGCGCTCCAGCGCCGACAGCACCGCGGCCGGCGTGCGGCCGGCGGCCAGGTGCACCCGCCAGCGGCCCTCGCCCTGCATCGTCACCGCGCCGAACGGCGCCAGCGCGGCCGCCTTCAGGCCTGGCGCGTGGAGCGACAGCACCCGGTCGTCCTGCGACAGCAGCTCGGCCAGCGCGCCCTGGCGGATCACGCGGCCGTGGTCCAGGATCGCCACGCGGTCGGCGATGGCCTCGATCTCCTCCATGTAGTGCGAGGTGTAGATCACCGCCCGGCCCTCGCGCGCCAGCGCCCGGATCGCGTCGAGGATGAAGGCGCGCGACTGCGGGTCCACGCCCACCGTGGGCTCGTCGAACAGCATCAGCTCGGGCTCGGGCAGCAGCGCGATGGCCAGGTTGAGCCGGCGCCTGAGGCCGCCCGAGAGCCGCTCGGCGCGTTCGCCGGCGAAGCGCTCCAGCTGCGCGAAGCGCAGGCAGGCGGCGATGCGTTCGCGCCGCCGCGCGCCGTGCAGGCGGCTCGCGCCGGCGAAGCAGGCCAGGTTCTCGGCCACGCTGAGCATCGGGTAGAAGGCGTAGTCCTGCGGCGCCACCGCGATGCGGGTGGGCATGCGTGCCCGGGCACGGTGCAGCGCCTCGCCGTCGATGGTGATCGCGCCTTCCTGCACTTCGTGCAGGCCGGCCAGGTGCGAGATCAGCGTGGTCTTGCCCGCGCCGTTGGGCCCGAGCAGGCCCAGCACGCTGCCGCGCCGCGCCGTGAGCGACACCGCCTGCAGCGCCGCGCGGGAGGCGCCCGGGTAGCGGTAGCCGAGGCGGTCGATGGCCAGCATCGGTGCGCTCAGACGGCGGCCCGCAGCGCGCGGAAGAAGGCGTCCTCCTGCGCCGCCTGCGCGCGCAGCAGCTGCGCCAGCGCGGCGGGATCGACCGGCTCGCGGCCCTTGACCATGCGCGCGGCCCTGAGCGCGAAGACGCGCCAGTCGTCGCCGATCGCCAGCAGGCGCTCGGAAAAGGCGCTGAGCTGCGGCATCTGCGCGAGCTGCGCCGCCTCCTGCAGGAAGGCGGCGTAGATGAAGCGGAAGCCCGCGCCGCCGGTGCCGATCTCTTCCTGCATGCGCACCATGTGGCCGATGAAGTCCACGCTGCGCGGATCGCCGGGCGCCAGGCGTTCCAGCCGCGCGGCCAGGGTGCGCATGCCGCGCACGCCGACGATCGGGATCGGCGCCAGCATGGTGCGCGCGGTCTTGCGGATCGCGCGGCGCACCGCCGCGGCGTCCACGGCCTTGCGCGCGATCGCCTGCGGGTAGTACATGAGCCCCTTGGGCGCCAGCACGCCGCGGGCGAAGCGCGCGCGCTGCAGGTCGGCGCTGGCGCAGCGCACCGGGTGCTCGAACACCGGGTCGCTGATCAGGTACTCGTCGCCCTCCTTGCCGTAGACCAGCAGGTTGTGCGCGTTGAAGTGGAAGCGCATGTCCGGCGGGAAGTACGGCAGCCAGTACACCGAGGTCTGCAGGCCGACGATCTGCCCGCCGGCCAGCAGCGCGTCGAGCCGGCGCCGGCCGGCCTCGGGCGAGCGGAAGGTCTCGAAGCGAAAGCGCGCCGCCAGCGGCGCCAGCAGGCCCTTGATGACCGCCTTGGGCGGCATGCGGTAGGAGATCAGCGGCAGGCCCGAGAGCTTGACGAAGGGCAGGTAGGCGAAGGACAGCGCCGACGACAGGCCGAAGGCCAGGCTCTCGGTCATGGCCACGCCGTGGTGGCGCAGCAGGTTGGAGATGACGCCGCTTTCGCAGTGCGCCGCGTGCTGGTGCTGGAAGTTCACGGCAGGCGCTGGAGGGTTTCGACCGACAGGCCCAGCGCGTCGGCGTAGCGGGCCAGTTGCGCGGCGGACAGCCGCGCGAAGTGCCGGGGTTGGAGGTGCCGCCGCACGCGCCACTGCCAGAAGCCGCTGGTCTGCGACAGCAGGGCCACGTCCATGCGGCAGGCGTACATCCAGTACTCGAGCGGCGATGCGGCGCCGGCCGCCACGCGCCCGTGCGCGGCCTGCGCCTGCGCCTGCAGTGCGTCCACGGCGTGGGTGGTGACGATCTCCTCGGCCTCCCAGCCGCGCGAGGGGGCGCCGATCACGCGGCCCTGCGGATCGCGCGCGTACATGAGCTTGCGGTGGCCGCCCAGCGTGGCGTTGCCTTCCTGCGGCACGGCGTCAAGGTCCATGTCTAGGGCCTGTGAATGTGATGCAAGGGGATCGCGTTGCCTCGCCAAGGGGCTGGATGCAAGGCGCCCGCGCGCCGCAGACGGCCCCTTGGCGAGGCAACCCACAGGGAAGCTCGCCACAGCCCGCCCCTCGGCGTTGCGCTCCTTGTGCGTGCAGGCGCACGCACGGCGTCGCGCGCCTTGATGGGCGGGCTGTGGCGAGCTTCGCGACCCCTTGCATCACATTCACAGGCCCTAGACCGCCTCCATGTGGACGAAGCCGCTGGCGAAGCGACCGCTTTCGGGCACGAACATCAGCAGCCTGTGCCCGGGCCGGATGCGGCCGGAGCGGAACAGCTCGTCGAGCATGATGTACGGCGAGGCCGAGCCGGTGTTGCCCTTGGTCGCCAGGTTGGTGAACCAGCGCTCGCGCGGGATCGGCAGGCCCGCGGCCGCCAGGCATTCGCGCACCGGCTCCACGAAGTAGTGCGAGGACAGGTGCGGCAGGAACCAGTCCACGCCCTCGGCCGCGAGGCCGCGGCGCGCCATCACTGCGCGCAGCGGCTCGCCCAGCGTGGCGCGCACGATGTGCTCGTTGAGCAGCCGCACGTCCTGCTTGACGGCGAAGACCGAGCGCGCGCGCCAGTCCTCGGGCGGGATGCGCGCCCAGCCCTGCAGGCTGCCGTCCTCGGCCTTGTCGGCGCCGCTGTACATGCAGGCGGGCAGCTCGTGGGCGGCGGAGGACAGCTCGATCCAGTCGATGCGCAGCGACAGCGGGCCGCGCGGCTCGGCCTCGAGCAGCACCGCGCCGGCGCCGTCGGACAGCATCCAGCGCAGAAAGTCCTTCTCGAAGGCGATCTCGGGGCGCTCCTGCAGCGCCTGCACCTTGTGCTGCGCCTCGGCCTCGAAGTTGCCCGCGGTCATGACCGCCGAGGCCAGCTCCGAGCCGGTGGCCACCGCCCGGCGCGCATCCCCGGCGCGCACCGCCAGCCAGGCGTGCTTGAGCGCCGCGGTGCCGGCCAGGCAGATGCCGGCGCAGGACACCGCCTCCAGCCGCGGCCAGCCCAGCTCGCCGTGCACCATCGAGGCATGGCCGGGCATGAACTGGTCGGGCAGCGAGGTGCCGGTGACCAGGCAGTCGACCGCCCCCACGTCGCCCAGCGCCCGGACGGCCTCGGCCGTCATCTGGGCGTTGGTCATGGCGATGCGGCCGGTGGCGCGGTCGATGGCGTAGTGGCGCGAGACGATGCCGTTGCTGCGCAGCACCAGGCGGCGCGCCCGCGAGGGCTGGCCGCCGACGCGGCCGAGGACTTCTTCTACTTCATCGTTGCTGACCGGGGAGAAAGGAAGAAAGGCCGCAGTGCGCGTCAGAAAGACATCAGTCCTCATACAGGTGGCGGCGATCCGTGGCGGAGCCCGACGGACGCTCGAAGTGAACCTTCATTCTACCCAGCCTCCCCCTGAACAAGGGCCGCAGGAGGGCTTGCAGCGCCAGGCTGAGCGGCACGACCGTGAGGATCAGCACGATCAGGAAGACCACGTACAGCGCCAGCAGCGGACGGCGCTGCCACGCGCCCGGCGGCCCGGCCGCCAGCAGCAGCCGGCCCCACAGGAAGAAGCTGCGCGTGCCGGCCTTCTCGCTGACGTACAGCCGCGGCTCGGCCGTCACCGCCCCCAGGCCGGCCAGCAGGGGCTCGCCGCCCTGCTCGCGGCCGGCGTGCAGCGCGTCGCGCAGCGCCAGCCCGAAGCGGCGGGTGCCGCGGATCTGCGCCTCGGTCAGGCCCGCGTCCGGCAGGCCCCAGAAGCCGGCCTTGCGACCGGTCAGCAGCCACATCGGCGTGGTGACGAAGGTGGCGAAGGTGGGACCGGGATCGGTCAGCACCACGTTGTCGATCAGGCGTGCCCCCGTGGCGGCGAGCATGGCCTGGAACTTGTCGTAGGCCAGCAGCCACATGTTGCGGCAGGCGATGACACTGACCACCGGCTTGCCGTGCAGCAGCCGCGCGGCCACGGGATGCTTCAGGAAGCCGGTGACCGGCAGCGAGGGCGCGAGGAACCAGACCTGCCAGGGCAGGATGACCAGGTCGAAATCCTCCTCGCCGGTGAGCGACAGCGGCTCGAGCGCCGGCGCCCGCAGGTGGGCGGATTCGGGGAAGGCGTCGAAGAAGCGGAAGAAGGGCCAGGGAAAGGGGTAGGCCTGGCGCGGCCGCAGGGTCTCGACATGCAGATCGATGCGCGGATCGTCCCGCAGCGGCGCGACGATCTGTTCGGTGACGGCGGCCAGCTGCCCGGTCTGCGAATAGCAGACCACCAGCACGCGCTTGGCAGCAGGAGGAAAAGCCTGGGAATCGAGGGTCACGGCGCAGGACGAACGGAACGGGTCGCCGACTGTAAGCGAAAGCCGTGCCGCGGCCCCAGGGACGCGACACGGCACCGGAACGCAGCGGCGCTCAGCGCACCTTGCCTTCCTTCCAGGCGCTCAGCAGCTTGCCGTACTCGATGGTCTCGCCCTTCGGCTTCTCGTTGTCCAGCTTCTTCCACGGCGCGTTCTGGTCGCTCAGCCACTTGGCAGGATCTTCCTTGGGGTTGAGCTTGGGCGCGCACCGGTCCATGCCGGCGCGCTCCAGCCGCGCCATCACGTCGTCCATCTCGTCGGCCAGGGTGTCCATGGCCCGCTGCGGCGTCTTCTCGCCGGTCACGGCCTCGGCCACGTTCTTCCACCAGAGCTGGGCCAGCTTCGGGTAGTCGGGCACGTTGGTGCCGGTGGGCGTCCAGGCCACGCGCGCCGGGCTGCGGTAGAACTCGACCAGCCCGCCGAGCTTGGGTGCCAGGTCGGTCATCGCCTGCGACTGGATGTCGCTCTCGCGGATCGGCGTCAGGCCCACGATGGTCTTCTTGAGCGAGACGGTCTTGGAGGTGACGAACTGGGCGTAGAGCCAGGCCGCGGCGGTCTTGTCGGCGTCATGGCCGTTGAAGAAGGACCACGAGCCCACGTCCTGGTAGCCGTTCTGCATGCCCTCCTTCCAGTACGGGCCGTTCGGGCCGGGCGCCATGCGCCACTTGGGCGTGCCGTCCTCGTTGACCACCGGCAGGCCCGGCTTGGTCATGTCGGCGGTGAAGGCGGTGTACCAGAAGATCTGCTGCGCGATCTGGCCCTGCGCCGGCACCGGCCCGGACTCGCCGAAGGTCATGCCGGTGGCTTCGCGCGGCGCGTACTTCTTCATCCAGTCCACGTACTTGGTCAGCGCGTACACGGCCGCCGGCGAGTTGGTGGCGCCGCCGCGCGCGACCGAGGCGCCGACCGGCGTGCACTTGTCGTCCGCCACGCGGATGCCCCACTCGTCCACCGGCATGCCGTTCGGGTTGCCGATGTCCGCGGTGCCGGCCATCGACAGCCAGGCGTCGGTGAAGCGCCAGCCCAGCGAGGGATCCTTCTTGCCGTAGTCCATGTGGCCGTAGATCGGCTTGCCGTCGATGGTCTTGACGTCGACGCTGAAGAACTCGGCGATGTCCTCGTAGGCGCTCCAGTTGAGCGGCACGCCCAGGTCGTAGCCGTACTTGGCCTTGAACTGCTCCTTCAGGTCGGCGCGGTCGAACAGGTCGGCGCGGAACCAGTAGAGGTTGGCGAACTGCTGGTCGGGCAGCTGGTAGAGCTTGCCGTCGGGCGCGGTGGTGAACTTGGTGCCGATGAAGTCGTCGACGTCCAGGCCGGGGTTGGTGAATTCCTTGCCCGCACCGGCCATGTAGTCGGTCAGGTTCATCATCTTGCCGTAGCGGTAGTGGGTGCCGATCAGGTCGGAGTCGGAGATCCAGCCGTCGTAGATCGAGCGGCCCGACTGCATCGAGGTCTGCAGCTTCTCGACCACGTCGCCTTCCTGGATCAGGTCGTGCTTGACCCGGATGCCGGTGATCTCCTCGAAGGCGCGGGCCAGCGTCTTCGACTCGTACTCGTGGGTGGTGATGGTCTCGGAGACCACGGAGATCTCGTTGACGCCCTTGGCCTTGAGCTTGGCGGCCGCCTCGGCGAACCACTTCAGCTCCTCGGCCTGCTGGGCCTTGCTCAGGGTGGAGGGCTGGAACTCGCTGTCGATCCACTTCGTGGCCGCCTCCGACGTGGCCGGTGCGGCGGGCGGCGCGGCCGCCGCCGGCGCCTCGGCCGGCGCCGGGGTCGCGGGCGCCTGCGCCGCAGGCTCGTCCTTCTTGCCGCACGCCGACAATGCCAGCACGATGGCGGCCGCCAGCGCGGTGTAGCGCAACTTCATGGTCTGTCTCCTCTTTGCTCGCTTCCCCACGGGCGGCTGGTTCACCTCGGCCCCGGGGAAGCACCGGGCCGAATCGCCGAATCGAACCGCTAGCCCTTGCGCATGATCAGCGCCAGCACCAGCATCGACAGCACGAAGCCGATCCAGATCGACGGCTCGGCCTCCAGGTTCATCGCGGTCTGGACCCACTCCGCCAGGCCGATGTAGATCAGGTTCACGTAGGCCGCCGCGAGCAGCCCGATGAAGAGCCGGTCGCCGCGCGTGGTCTCGATCGGCAGCCAGCCGCGCCGCAGCGTGGTGGGCGACTTGATCTCCCACACGGTCATGCCCACCAGCATCAGCGCGATGCAGATGAAGAACACGGCCACCGGGGTGGTCCAGGACATCCAGGCAAACATTTCTGATTCCTTCTCAGATGCCCCCCGGCGCCTGTGGCGCCGTTGGCGTGGAATGCAAGCGCGGCCCAGGCGGGGAACACCGCGGAACCGGCTCTGCCGGGCCGCTGGTGTTGCCCCCTCGAGGGGGGATGCGAGCCACACGAAGTGGGCGAGAGTCGGGGGTGGTCATACTCTCCCCATCGCGAAGCCCTTGGCGATGTAGTGGCGCACGAACCAGATCACGATCGCGCCCGGCACGATGGTCAGCACGCCGGCCGCGGCCAGCGTGGCCCAGTCCATGCCCGAGGCGCTCACGGTGCGCGTCATGGTGGCGACGATCGGCTTGGCATTGACGCTGGTCAGCGTGCGCGCCAGCAGCAGCTCGACCCAGCTGAACATGAAGCAGAAGAAGGCCGCCACGCCCACGCCGGCCTTGATCAGCGGCAGGAAGATCTTGATGAAGAACTTCGGGAAGCTGTAGCCGTCGATGTAGGCCGTCTCGTCGATCTCGCGCGGGATGCCGCTCATGAAGCCTTCCAGGATCCACACGGCCAGCGGCACGTTGAACAGCAGGTGCGCCAGCGCCACGCCGATGTGCGTGTCCATCAGCCCCACGGTGCTGTAGAGCTGGAAGAACGGCAGCAGGAACACCGCCGGCGGCGTCATGCGGTTGGTCAGCAGCCAGAAGAAGACGTGCTTGTCGCCCAGGAAGGAATAGCGCGAGAACGCGTAGGCCGCGGGCAGCGCCACGGTCAGCGAGATCACCGTGTTGATGGCGACGTAGATCAGGCTGTTGATGTAGCCCGAGTACCACGAGGCGTCGGTGAAGATGCGCGCGTAGTTGGCCCAGGTGAAGTTCTGCGGGAAGAACGAGAAGCTCGAGAGGATCTCCGCGTTCGTCTTGAAGCTCATGTTGAGCATCCAGTAGATCGGCAGCAGCGCGAACAGGATGTACAGCACCAGGAAGATGCTGCGTTTGCGGAATCGCTTCTCGTTCATTGGAGGTCCCCGTGGTCGAACGGCGTGCGGCTGCGTCCGGGGCGCGTGCGCGGGACACCGGGTGACCCCCTCCGCGAATGTCCCCCGCCTGCGGCTCCTCCTTTATTTCGCTGCGGGGGCCACCCGGTGCCCCGCGCACGGGAGGCGCCGTGGTGGTGCGGCCCGATCGACCCCGGCGTCTCTGGATCACGTCGATGGGGTGCTCTGCGCAGCGAAATAAAGGAGGAGGCCGAAGGCCGGGGGACATTCGCGGAGCAGAGCACCCCGTCGGCGTGATCCCGCCCCGAAGAGCAATGACTCATTTCTCCACCTCCGCGGCCTGCGTCCCCACCCGCTGCATCCAGTTGTAGAGGATGAAGCACAGCAGCAGGATGATCAGGAAATAGATCAGCGAGAAGGCCGCAGCCGGCCCGAGGTCGAATTGCCCCACCGCCTTCTGCGTCAGGTACTGGCTCAAGAAGGTGGTCGCGTTGCCGGGCCCGCCGCCGGTCAGCACGAAGGGCTCGGTGTAGATCATGAAGCTGTCCATGAAGCGCAGCAGCACCGCGATCATGAGCACGCCGCGCATCTTGGGCAGCTGGATGTAGCGGAACACCGCGAACTTGCTCGCGCCGTCGATGCGCGCGGCCTGGTAGTAGGCGTCGGGGATCGAGCGCAGCCCGGCGAAGCACAGCAGCGCGACCAGCGGCGTCCAGTGCCACACGTCCATCACCAGCACGGTGAGCCAGGCGTCGGCGGCGTTGCCGGTGTAGTTGTAGTCAATGCCCAGCTTCTGCAGCGCGTGGCCCAGCAGCCCGATGTCGGCGCGGCCGTAGATCTGCCAGATGGTGCCGACCACGTTCCACGGGATCAGCAGCGACAGCGCCACCACCACCAGCACCGCGGAGGCCTTCCAGCCGGTGGCCGGCATCGACAGCGCCAGCGCGATGCCCAGCGGGATCTCCACCGCCAGCACCGACAGCGAGAAACCGAGCTGGCGCCACAGCGCCGCGTGCAGCTCGCGGTCGCGCATCACGGCGGCGAACCATTCGGTGCCGACGAACACGCGCCGCTCGGGCGAGATGATGTCCTGCACCGAGTAGTTGACCACCGTCATCAGCGGCACGATGGCCGAGAAGGCGACGCACACCAGCACCGGCAGCACGAGCCACCAGGCCTTCTGGTTGACGGGCTTGTTCATGCGACCAGCTCCTCGTTGCGGTAGTAGCAGGTGTGGGCGCCGAGCACCTGCAGCCACACGGCATCGCCGACGGCGGGCGCCGGCGCGTCGGCGTGCAGGCGCGCCTTGAGCGGATGGCCGCCGGCGTCCACGCTCAGCATCGCGTGGGTGCCCACGTCCTGCACCTGCGTCACGGTGGCCGGCACCGCGCCCGGCGCCTGCGCCTCGGCCAGGCGCAGGTACTCGGGCCGGATGCCGAGCTTGAGCGCGCCCTCGGGCAGCGCGCGCGCCGCGGCGAGCCGCGTGCCCGCGACCTCGATCGCGTCGCCGGTGCTGTGGGCCGGCAGGAAGTTCATGCCCGGCGAGCCGATGAAGTGGCCGACGAAGGTGTGGGCCGGCCGCTCGAACAGCGCCTCGGCGTTGCCCACCTGCACCGCCTTGCCGCGCGTCATCACCACCACCTCCTCGGCGAAGGTGAGCGCCTCGACCTGGTCGTGCGTGACGTAGATCAGCGTGAGCCGCAGCTCGCGGTGGATCTGCTTGAGCTTGCGCCGCAGCTGCCACTTGAGGTGCGGATCGATCACCGTCAGCGGCTCGTCGAACAGCACCGCCGACACGTCGCTGCGCACCAGCCCGCGGCCCAGCGAGATCTTCTGCTTGGCATCGGCCGCGAGGCCGGCCGCGCGCTGGTCGAGCTGGCCGCTCAGGTCGAGCATCTCGGCGATCTCGCCGACGCGCCGCCTGATCTGCTCGGCCGGCAGTTTGCGGTTGCGCAGCGGAAAGGCCAGGTTCTCGGCCACGGTCATGGTGTCGTAGATCACCGGGAACTGGAACACCTGCGCGATGTTGCGCGCCTGCGGCGAGGCGCCGGTGACGTCGCGGCCGTCGAACTTCACCGTGCCCTGCGAGGGCGTCAGCAGGCCCGAGACGATGTTGAGCAGCGTGGTCTTGCCGCAGCCCGAAGGGCCGAGCAGCGCATAGGCGCCGCCGTCGCGAAAGCTCATCGTCAGGGGCAGCAGCGCGTAGTCGCTGTCCTCCTTCGGATGGGGGCGGTAGGCGTGCGCGAGGTCCAGGTCGATGCGGGCCATGTCAGTCCCTCCTGCGCCAGGCGGGCGCGACGGCCAGCGCGCCGTCGGCATCGAACACGTAGGCCTGCTGCGGGCTGACGTGCAGCGTGAGCGGCGCGCCCAGCTCGAAGCGGTGCACGCCGGTCAGCTGCGCGACCAGTTCGCCGACCGGCGTCTCGACGTGGACGAAGGTGTCGGAGCCGGAGATCTCGGCCAGCTCGACCTTGCCGGGCAAGGCGATGTCGCCAGGCTGCGCGCGCGTGTCCAGCGCACTCGCGCGCAGGCCGACGGTGACCCCGCCCGCCGCGGCGGGCGGCAGGGCCACGGCCAGCGCCGGCCCGCCCGCCAGCTGCACGCCGCCGTCGGCCACGGTGCCGGCCAGCAGGTTCATCGGCGGATCGCTGAAGGCGCGCGCCACGCGCAGCGACTGCGGCGCATGGAACACCTGCGCCGTGGGGCCGTACTGCAGCAGTTCGCCGGCGTCCATCACGGCGGTGTAGCCGCCGAGCAGCAGCGCCTCGCCGGGCTCGGTGGTGGCGTAGATCACGGTCGAATCGCCGCTGGCGAACAGCTGCGTCAGCTCCTCGCGCAGGCCTTCGCGCAGCTTGTAGTCGAGGTTGACCAGCGGCTCGTCGAGCAGCATCAGCGGCGCGTTCTTGGCCAGCGCGCGTGCCAGCGCCACGCGCTGCTGCTGGCCGCCCGAGAGCTCCTGCGGGTAGCGGTCGAGGAACATGCCGATGTGCAGCCTGTCGGCCAGCGCGCGCACCCGCGCCTCGACGTTCTTCTCGCCGCGCAGCTTCAGCGGCGAGGCGATGTTGTCGGCCACCTTGAGCGAGGGGTAGTTGATGAACTGCTGGTAGACCATCGCGACGTTGCGCCCGCGCACCGGCAGGCCGGTCACGTCCTGGCCGTCGACCAGCACGCGGCCCTCGGTGGGCGCATCCAGCCCCGCCATCAGCCGCATCAGGCTGGTCTTGCCGGCCTGGGTGGCGCCCAGCAGCACCGTCACCGCGCCGCTTTTCGGCGCGATGCTCTGCGGGTAGAGCCAGGTCTGGGCGCCCACCTTCTTGGTGACGCGCTCAAGCGACAGTTGCATCCGGGGTCCCTCCGTCGGCGCCATGCGCCTGCAGCCAGGATTCGACCTGCGCACGCTGCTGCGGCGTGTAGTGCAGGCCGAGCTTGGAGCGCCGCCACAGCACGTCGTCGGCGCTGCACGCCCACTCCTCGCGCTGCAGGTAGCGCAGTTCGCGCTCGTGCAGGCCGGGCGCGACCGCCGCGCCCAGGTCGTCCATCGCCTGCGCCTCGCCGAGCACCAGTGCCACGCGCGCGCCGTAGGCCCGCGCCAGGCGGCGCGCGAGCGCGGCGTCGAGCCAGGGGTGGCGCGCCTGCACGGCCGCCACGAAGCGCTCGAAATCGTCGTCCGGCCGCCTGGCGGCGCCGATCCACGCCGACAGGTCGCCGCCGGCCAGGAAGGCGCCGCCGGTCCAGGCGGGCCGCGCCTGGCCGAGCATCCGGCCCACTTCGTCGGCCGCGTCCTCGGCCAGCTTGCGAAAGGTGGTGATCTTGCCGCCCCACACCGACAGCAGCGGCGCGGCCGCGGTGTTGGACTCCAGCATGTAGTCGCGCGTGACGGCCGACGGGTCGCCCGAGGCATCGTCGAGCAGCGGCCGCACGCCCGCATAGGTCCAGACCACGTCGGCCGGCCGCACGGACTTCTCGAAATAGCGGCTGGCCTGGGTGCAGAGGTAGTCGACCTCGTCCTGGCCGATGCGCGCGGCACCGGGGTCGTCGCCCTCCAGCTCGATGTCGGTGGTGCCGATCAGCGTGAAGTCCTTCTGGTAGGGAATGGCGAAGATGATCCGCTTGTCGGGGTTCTGGAAGATGTAGGCGTGGTCGTGCGCGAACAGGCGCGGCACCACGATGTGGCTGCCCTTGACCAGCCGCAGGTGCCGGGTCGCCAGCGCCTCGCCGCCGGCCGACTGCGCCACGCCGCGCAGGAAGGCCTCGGCCCACGGCCCCGCCGCATTGACCACCGCGCGGGCGCGCACGGTGCGCGCCCCGCCCGGCCCCTCGAGCGTCGCCGTCCAGCCCGTCGCGTCGCGCTGCGCGTGCACGCAGCGCGTGCGCGTGAGCACCTCGGCCCCGCGCTCGCGCGCGTCGAGCGCGTTGAGCACCACCAGCCGCGCGTCGTCGACCCAGCCGTCGGAGTAGACGAAGCCGCGCCGGAACGCGGGCTTGAGCGGCTCGCCCGCCGCATGGCTGCGCAGGTCGATGCCGCGCGAACCGGGCAGCACCTCGCGTCTGGCGAGGTGGTCGTACATGAACAGGCCGATGCGGATCATCCAGGCCGGCCGCATCGAGGGATCGTGCGGCATCACGAAGCGCAGCGGCCACATGATGTGCGGCGCGCTGCGCAGCAGCACCTCGCGCTCCTGCAGCGCCTTGCGCACCAGCGAGAACTCGTAGTACTCCAGGTAGCGCAGGCCGCCGTGGATCAGCTTGGTGGAGGACGAGGAGGTGTGCGAGGCGAGGTCGTCCTTCTCGCACAGCAGCACGCGCCAGCCGCGCCCCGCGAGATCGCGCGCGATGCCGCAGCCGTTGATGCCGCCGCCCACGATCAGCACGTCGCACTCGGTCGTGTCGGCAGCGTGGAGCGGGGTGGCGGCGGTCACGGGTTGGACGGTTCGGATATTTTCGAATTTGATCATTCTGGTTCCTTATTGCGCGATTTTTCTCCTAGTTTTCCCTTATCTTCACGCGTTTTGTTTCGTTTTAAAGTCAAAGCGCCCCGCGCCGTCAGGAACGCCGTGAATCCCAACCCCCGCCAGATCAAGCTCCTCGCCACCGTCCGCGCGCGCGGCACGATGACGGTCGAGGCCCTCGCCGAGCTGCTGGGCGTGACCCTTCAGACCGTGCGGCGCGACGTGCAGCGGCTGGCCGACGACGGCCTGCTGGCGCGCTTCCACGGCGGCGTGCGCGTGCCCAGTTCGACCACCGAGAACATCGGCTACCAGCAGCGCGCGACATTGCACGCAGAAGGCAAGGCGCGCATTGCGCGCGCCGTGGCCGGGCGGGTGCCGAACAACTGCTCGCTGATCCTCAACATCGGCACCACCACCGAGGCGATCGCGCGCGCGCTGCTGCACCACACGGGCCTGCGCGTGATCACCAACAACCTCAACGTCGCGGCCATCCTGAGCGGCAACCCCGCGTGCGAGGTGATCGTGGCCGGCGGCGCGGTGCGGCCGCGCGACCGCGCGATCGTCGGCGAGGCGACCATCGACTTCATCCGCCAGTTCAAGGTCGACATCGCGCTGATCGGGGTGTCCAGCATCGAGGCCGACGGCTCGCTGCGCGACTTCGACCTGCGCGAGGTGAAAGTGGCGCAGACCATCATCGCGCAGGGCCGCGAGGTCTGGCTGGCGGCCGACGCGAGCAAGTTCAACCGCCCTGCGATGATCGAATTGGGTACCCTGTCGCAGATCGACTGCCTGTTCACCGACGCCGAACCGCCACCGCCCTTCCCCGCGCTGCTCGAGCACGCGCAGGTGCGCTGCGAGATCGCGCGCGAACCCCGAACGAAAGACCATCCATGACCTACCTGCTGGCCCTCGACCAGGGCACCTCCAGTTCCCGCAGCATCGTGTTCGACCACGAAAGCCGCATCGTCGCCCTCGCGCAGAAGGAGCTGACCCAGATCTACCCGCGGCCCGGCTGGGTCGAGCACGACCCGATGGAGATCTGGACCAGCCAGCTCGCGACCGCGCGCGAAGTGCTCGCCAAGGCCGGGCTGCAACCCACGGACATCCAGGCGATCGGCATCACCAACCAGCGCGAGACCACGCTGGTGTGGAACCGCAAGACCGGCCGACCCGCGCACCACGCGATCGTCTGGCAGGACCGGCGCGCCGAGCCGCTGTGCGCGAAGCTGCGCGCCGACGGCATGGAAGACACCATCCGCGAGAAGACCGGCCTGGTGATCGACGCCTATTTCTCGGGCGCCAAGCTGCAATGGCTGCTCGACGAGGTGCCCGGCCTGCGCGCCCAGGCCGAGCGCGGCGAACTGGCCTTCGGCACGGTGGACAGCTGGCTCATCTGGCAGCTCACCGGCGGCAAGGTGCACGTGACCGACGTGACCAATGCCTCGCGCACCATGCTGTTCAACGTGCACACCCACCAGTGGGATGCCGACCTGCTGGCCGCGCTGCGCATCCCGCCCTCGCTGATGCCCGAGGTGCGCCCGTCGAGCGGCCACTTCGCCGACACCGACGCGGCGCTGCTCGGCCGTTCGCTGCCGATCGGCGGCGTCGCCGGCGACCAGCAGAGCGCCCTGTTCGGCCAGGCCTGCTTCGAGGCTGGCATGGCCAAGAACACCTACGGCACCGGCTGCTTCCTGCTGATGCACACCGGCGGCGACTTCCAGCCCTCGCACAACGGGCTGCTGGTGACCAGCGCCGCGCAGACCGCCGTCCAGCCGCAGTACGCGATGGAAGGCAGCATCTTCGTCGGCGGCGCCGTGGTGCAGTGGCTGCGTGACGGCCTCAAGGCCATCAAGGGCAGCGCCGAAGTGCAGGCCCTGGCCGAAAGCGTGCCCGACGCCGGCGGCGTGATGATGGTGCCGGCCTTCACCGGCCTGGGCGCGCCCTACTGGAACGCCGACGCGCGCGGCACCATCACCGGCCTGACGCGCGGCACGACGGTGGCGCACATCGCGCGCGCCGCGCTGGAAAGCATCGCCTACCAGAGCGCCGCCCTGCTCCTGGCCATGGCGCGCGACGCGCAGGCCGCCGGCGGCGCGCCGGTGACCGAGATGCGCGTGGACGGCGGCGCGGCCGTGAACGACCTGCTGATGCAGTTCCAGGCCGATCTGCTGGGCATCCCCGTCGTGCGCCCGGAAGTGACCGAAACCACCGCGCTCGGCGCCGCCTATCTGGCGGGCCTGTCCTGCGGGGTGTACGGGAGCACGGCCGAGCTGTCGAAGCTGTGGCGGGTGGAGAGGCGCTTCATGCCGACGATGGGCCGCGCGCAGGCCGAGGAGGCGATGGCGCGCTGGGAGCGGGCGGTGCGACAGACGACGCAGACGTAGGCGGATCGCCGCGCAGCCGCGCCTCCCACGACTCCACTTGGCCGGTCTGCAGCCGCGCGCGGAACAGCCGGCGCCACGCGTCGGTCAGCGGCAGCGCCAGGATCTGCTGCAGCAGCGCCGGCTCGCAGTCGCGGTCGCGGATGGCACGCAGCAGGCGCGCCAGCGGCCAGTCCGGGTGTGGTTGCGCGATACGCACGATCGCGTCGCCAGCCTGCACCCGTCCCGGTTCCAGCACGCGCAAGTACCAGCCCGCGCGCAAGGTGCGCTGCACTCGGGCGGCCATGTCCGGCACGCCGAAACGGTCGTTGAGCTTCCAGCACGGCTGGCGGCCCTGGCTGACCTCGAACAGGACACCGCCGACCTGCCACCGATCGCCGATGCACACGTCGGCCTCGTCCATCCCATCGACGCTGAAGTTCTCGCCGAAGGCGCCCGGCCCATCCAGCCAGGGCGTGCCGGGCAGCACCTCGCGCCAATGCGCATAGTGCGCCCAGGCGTAGCAATGCACCGCCTTGTCCGGCCCGCCGTGGATGCGCCGGTCGCCCTGCTCGTCGCCGGCCAGCCCTTCGGGCCCCGCATCGACGGCGCCCGCCAGCGCGATCTTGGCGATCGCGCTGCGGCTGCCGGGACGGGTGCAGGGCACCGCCCGGCCCGCCAGCACCGTGCGCAGCCGGCCCACGGCCTGCGGCAGGCTCATGCGGAGGCAACGGCGCGGCGCAGTTCCACCGCCGGGAAATCCACCGGCACCGCGAAGGCCACGTTCACGTAATTGGTGAACAGGTTCAACGCCACATGGGCGAGGATCTCGACGATGCGCTCGTCGTCGAAGCCCGCATCGCGCAGCGCCTGCACGTCGGCCTCGCTCACCTGGCCACGGGCATCGACGAGCTTGAGCGCGAAGCGCAGCGCGGCGGCGGTCTTCGGATCGCTGGATTCGCCGACCTGCGCCGCAGCCATCTCCTCGGCGCTGGCGCCGGCCTTGCGGCCCAGCGCGGTGTGCGCGGCCAGGCAGTAGGCGCAGGCATTGCGGTCGGCCACGGCCACGGCGATCTGCTCGCCCAGCCGGGCGCCGATGACGCCGCCGCCCAGCGCGCCGAACGAGCCCCACATGCTCTGGAGTGCGGCCGGCGAATTGGCCACGGCACGGAACATGTGGGGCGTGGCGCCGAAGGCGCCGTGGACCTGGTCGAGCAGGGACTTGCGCGCACCGGTGGCGGTATCGCGGTTCACGAGAGGGACGCGGGACATGGTGATTCCTTTCGAAGGGTGAAGAAGATCGGAGAAGGCAGTGTCGCGCGCGAATCCGTATCATTCGATCTGATTCGTCCATCATTCATACCCATTCGTCCAGCCATGATGCCGCCCATCGACCGCCTCTCCGCGCTGCTGGAGCGCTTCCGCGTGCGCGCGCACCTGTTCCACGCCGGCCCGCTGTGCGGCGTGACGCATTTCGCCGCGAAGCCCGGGCGCGGCTTCCTGCATGTGCTGCGGCGCGGCGAGATGGTGGTCACGCACCGACCGCGATCGGGCCTGCCGCGGCGCGTGGCGGTGCGCGAGCCCAGCGTGCTGTTCTATCCGAGGCCGCTGGCGCACGACTTCCACAACGCGCCCGCCGAGGGTTCGGACTTCACCTGCGCCTGGCTCGACTTCGACGGCGGCGCCGACCATCCGCTGGTACGCGCCCTCCCCCCGCTGGTGCTGCTGCCGCTGCATCGCGTCGACGGCCTGGCGCAGTCGCTGGCCCTGCTGTTCGCCGAGACCGACCGTGTGCGCTGCGGCCACCGGCTGCTGGCCGACCGCCTGTTCGACGTGGTGCTGCTGCAGTTGCTGCGCTGGCTGCTCGACCACCCCGAGGAAGCCGGCATTCCAGCCGGCCTGCTGACCGGCCTGGCCGACCCGCGGCTGGCGCGCGCCCTGGTGGCACTGCACGAGGCGCCGGGCCGCACCTGGAGCCTGGAGCGCATGGCGCGCGAAGCCGGCATGTCGCGCAGCGCCTTCGCCGCGCGGTTCAGGAGCGTGATCGGGGAGACGCCGGCGGACTACCTGACACACTGGCGGCTGGCCATCGCCCAGGCGCGGCTGCGCGACGGGCGGCCGGTCAAGGCCATCGCCGAGGAACTGGGCTACGCCAACCCGTCGGCGCTGTCGCGCGTGTTCACGCAGAAGATCGGCGTCTCGCCGCGCGCCTGGCTCGACGCTTCGGCGCGGGTGCTCAATGCGCGGGGACGAGAAAGTCCTGGCTGATGCGCCCGCCGAGTTCGTTCACCCGGTCCAGGAACTGCGTCAGGTACGCATGCAGGCCCGTCGCCAGGATCTCGTCCACCCGGCCGTACTGCAGCTCGGCCAGCAGCTTGCCGGCGCGGCGCTGCGTCTCGGCGCTCTGGTCGTTGGCGACCTTGGCGAGGTTGCTGACGACTTCGTGCAGGCTCGCGTGCAGCGAGCGCGGCATGTCGGCGCGCAGGATCAGCAGCTCGGCCACGCGCTCGGGCTTGATCACGTCGCGGTACACCTTGCGGTAGACCTCGAAGGCGGAGACGCTGCGCAGGATCGCGCTCCAGTGGTAGAAGTCGTACTCCTGATCCTCCTCCGTCGCCACGCCGAAGAACTCGCTGTTGAGGGCGTGGAACTTCACGTCGACCAGCCGCGCCGTGTTGTCCGCCCGCTCGAGGAAGGTGCCCAGGCGCGAGAAGTAGAAGGCCTCGTCCTGCAGCATGGTGCCCAGCGTGACGCCGCGCGACAGGTGCGATCGGAACTTGACCCATTCGAAGAACTGGCCCGGATCGCGCTCGAACTCGCCATGGCGCAGCATGCGGTTGCCTTCGAGCCAGGTGGTGTTCTGCGTCTCCCACGACTCGGTGGTGAGCGCGCCGCGCACGGCGCGCGCGTTCTCGCGCGCCGCTCTCAGGCACGAGACGATCGACGAGGGGTTGCTCTCGTCCTTGACCATGAACTCCATCACCCCATCGGGCGTGATGGTCTCGTGCTTCTTGAAGTAGGCGGGGCGCAGCTCGCTGATCGACAGCAGCCCCTGCCAGCCGAGCTGCGCGACCTGCGCCGACTGCGGCAGCAGCGAGGTCTGGTAGTTGACGTCGAGCATGCGGGCCGTGTTTTCGGCCCGTTCGGTATAGCGCGACATCCAGTAGAGGTGGTCGGCGGTGCGTGACAGCATGAGGCTCCCTCCTCTCAGGCCGACTGGCCCTGCGTTTGCGTCTGCGATTGCGATGACGATGTCTGCGACTGGCTCTGCGCCGCGCGGCGGTCGGCCTCCAGGATCCAGGTGTCCTTGGTGCCGCCGCCCTGCGAGGAATTGACCACCAGCGAGCCTTCCTTGAGCGCCACGCGGGTCAGGCCGCCGGGCACCATCTGCACTTCCTTGCCCGACAGCACGAAGGGCCGCAGGTCGATGTGGCGCGGCGCGATGCCGGCATCGACGAAGGTCGGCGAGGTCGACAGGCTCAGCGTGGGCTGCGCGATGTAGCCGTCGGGCTTGGCGATCACCGCCTGGCGGAAGTCCTCGATCTCGGCCTGCGTCGCGGCCGGGCCGATCAGCATGCCGTAGCCGCCGGCGCCGTGCACCTCCTTGACCACCAGGTCCTTGAGGTTGGCCAGCACGTAGTCCAGCTCGTCCTTCTTGCGGCACATCCAGGTCGGCACGTTCTTGAGGATCGGCTGCTCGCCGAGATAGAACTCGACCATCTTCGGCACGTAGGGATAGATCGACTTGTCGTCCGCCACGCCGGTGCCCACGGCGTTGCAGATCACCACGTTGCCGGCCTTGTAGGCGCGCATCAGGCCGGCGCAGCCCAGGGTGGACGTGGGGCGGAACACCTCGGGGTCGAGGAAGTCGTCGTCCACGCGGCGGTAGATCACGTCCACGCGGCGCGGGCCGCGCGTGGTGCGCATGTAGACGAAGTCGTCCTTGACGAACAGGTCCTGCCCCTCGACCAGCTCCACGCCCATCTGCTGGGCCAGGAAGGCGTGTTCGAAGTAGGCGCTGTTGTACATGCCGGGCGTGAGCACCACCACCGCCGGCTCGGCCGTGGCCGGCGGCGCGCTGGCGCGCAGCGTCTCCAGCAGCAGGTCGGGATAGTGCGCCACCGGCGCCACGCGGTTCTGCGCGAACAGGTCGGGGAACAGCCGCATCATCATCTTGCGGTTTTCCAGCATGTAGCTCACGCCGCTGGGCACGCGCAGGTTGTCCTCGAGCACGTAGTACTCGCCCTTCCCGCCGGCATCGGGCGCGCGCACGATGTCGATGCCCGAGATGTTCGAGTAGACGTCGTTGGGCACGGTCACGCCCATCATCTCGGGGCGGAACTGCGCGTTGTTCAGGATCTGCTCGGCCGGGATGATGCCCGCCTTGATGATCTCCTGCTCGTGGTAGACGTCGTGGATGAAGCGGTTGAGCGCCGTCACGCGCTGCACCAGGCCTTTTTCCATGCTGGCCCACTCGTGCGCCGGAATGATCCGTGGCAGCAGGTCGAAGGGAATCAGCCGCTCGGTGCCCGAGCCGTCCTCGTCCTTGGCGCCGTATACGGCGAAGGTGATGCCGACCCGGCGGAAGATCATCTCCGCCTCCTCGCGCCGCGAACGCATCACCTCGGGGGACTGCTTCGCGAGCCATTGGTCGTATCGCTGGTAGTGGCTCCGGATCGCTGCGCCGTTGTAGGGCAGCTGTTCATACATCTCGTCGAATTTGTGCATGGAACGACCAATCTCCTTGGGCATAGCTTAGCAAGTTCGAGGCCACCCTCCCCGGATTTCGTGCGCCGGCTCATGGCGGCGCCGGCGGCACGTGGTGCCAGTAGCGGCGCGCCGCGTCGCGTTCGCAATGCACCGCGCCGGGCGCCGTGCTCGACCATCGCGCGGCGCCGCAGCGCGGCGAATCGATCAGCGCGATGCCGCGGCGCCGGTAGCGCGCCGCCACCTCCGCGGCCGGGTGGCCGAAGCGGTTGCGATAGCCGGCCTGGACCAGCGCGATGCGCGGGCGCACCGCATCGAGCAGCGCGTCGCTCGACGAGGTCTTGCTGCCGTGGTGCGGCACGAGCAGCAGGTCGGCGCCCGGCGATGCGCCGCGCGCGACCAGCGCGGCCTCCTGCAGCCGCTCGATGTCGCCGGCCAGCAGTGCGGCCGTGCGGCCGTTGCCGATGCGCAGCACGCAGGACAGGGCATTGGGCCGGGCCGCGAAGCGCGCGTGGTCGGCCTCCACGGGATGCAGGATCTCGAACTGCACGCCGTCCCATGTCCAGCGCTGCCCCGCCAGGCAGCGCTGGGCCGTCCGCAGTGCCTGCAGGGGATGGCCGGCCTCGAGCGAAGCCAGCAGGCGCGCCTGCGGCTGCATCGCCAGCACCGCGGCCGCGCCGCCCGTGTGGTCGCTGTCCCGATGGCTCAGCACCACCGTGTCCAGCCGCTCGCCGAAGGCACGCAGCAGCGGCACCAGCACGCGGTCGCCGGCATCGCTGTCGATGCCGTAGCGCGGCCCCGCGTCGTACAGCAGGCTGTGCCGCGCCGTGCGCACCAGCACCGCGTTGCCCTGCCCGATGTCGGCCGCGAGGACTTCGAACTCCCCTTGCGCGGGCCGCGGCGCCTGCCACAGCAGCACCGGCAGCAGCAGCGGCAACCCCAGCGCGCGCACGCGCCAGGGCAGCCGCATCGCGGCCAGCACGCCGCCCGCGACGCCGGCCACCGCGCTCCACAGCGGCGGCGCCGGCATCGACACGGTCGCGAAGGGCAGCCCGGCCAGCCAGCGCAGCAGCATGCCCAGCGCCTGCACCGCCCAGGCCGCCAGGTCCCACAGCGGCGGCAGCGCCACGCCCAGCATCGCCAGCGGCGTCACGACCAGCGTGACCCACGGGATCGCGAGCATGTTGGCCGGCAGGCCGACCAGCGACACCTGCTGGAACAGCAGCAGCGTCAAGGGCGTGAGCGCCAGCGTGATCACCCACTGCTCGCGCACCGTCTGCACCAGGCGCGCGGCCACCCCGCGCGCCTGCGCGAAGGGCTGGCCCGAGGCGGAGGCGAACAGCACGCCGACGGCCACGAAGCTGAGCCAGAAGCCCGGCTGCAGCAGCGCCCAGGGATCGAGCAGCGTGACCACCGTGCAGGCGGTGAGCCACACGTACGGCCAGGGCCACTGCCGGCCGCCGCCGCGCAGCAGCGCCACCGTGGCCAGCATCCACACGGTGCGCTGCGAGGGCACGCCCCAGCCGCTGAACAGCGCATAGAGCGCCGCCAGCGCGACACCGCCCACCAGGGCCGCGTGCGGGGCCGGGCAATGCAGCATGAGCCGGCCGCCGCGCCGCCACAACGCACCGACCACCCCGGCGGCGAGCCAGGCGAACATGGTCACATGCAGGCCCGAGATGCTCATCAGGTGGGCCACGCCGGTGGCGCGGAACACGTCCCAGTCGTCGCGTTCGATCGCCGCCTGGTCGCCCGTGACCAGCGCCGCCACCACGCCGGCGAGCTTCGGATCGGCGATGCGCGCGAACACCGCGTCGCGAACGGCCTCGCGCGCCCGCTCCACCGGATGCCGCCAGGTCGTGCCCAGCCGTTCGGGCGGCGCATCGCGCGCGCCGGTGCGCACGTAGCCGGTGGCCTGCACGCCCTGCTCCCACAGCCACAGCTCGTAGTCGAAGCCGTGCGGGTTGAAGTTGCCGTGTGGCGCCTTCAGGCGCACGGTGAAGCGCCAGCGCTCGCCCGCGTGCACGGGACCGGGCATCGGACCGGCGCCGTCCGGCGCGTCGCGCCCGGGGCCGCTTCGCTCGGCATACCAGCCCAGCGCCAGCGTCGGCGGCAGCCGCACGGCCTTGCCGGCCTCGCTCGCCGACGCCACGTCGAAGCGCAGGCGCAGGCCGCCCGGGATGCGCTGCGGCATCTTCGAGACCACGCCGGTCACCTGCAGGTCGCGCCCTTCCAGGGTGGGCGCCAGGGTATCGGCCGCATAGGCGGCCGCGCGCCATCCGGCCTGGCCGGCACCGGCCAGCGCGCCGCACAGCAGGGCGAGCAGCCACGATCTGCGGCCCACCCAAGGCACGGCCGCCAGCCCGGCCAGGCCGGCCGCCACCAGCTGCGCATAGGCCACGGCGCTCCAGAGCGCGGCCTGCTGCAACTGCAGCGCCGCGCCGAGCACCGCGCCCGCCATCGCGGCGAACACGCCCAGCACGCGCACTGCGCGCGCGCCTCCCTCATCCGGCATCACCGTATCGGCCCTCCCTGCCGCGCACCTCGATGGCGCGCTAATTGCTTCGCCTGTCGGCTAGTATGCGTCCCAACCGAGGCCTTTTCCGAAGCCTGAGAACAACATGTCCATTCACGCCGCCCTCCACCACGTCACCCACTACACGTACGACCGGCCGGTGCAATTGGGCCCGCAAGTCGTGCGCCTGCGCCCGGCACCGCACTGCCGCAGCAAGGTGATCTCGTATTCGCTGCGCATCGAACCCGCGCAGCACTTCATCAACTGGCAGCAGGACCCCTTCGCCAACTACCTCGCGCGGCTGGTCTTCCCCGAGAAGACGCGCGAGTTCAAGGTCACGGTCGACCTCGTGGTCGAGATGGCGGTCTACAACCCCTTCGACTTCTTCCTCGAGCCGCAGGCCGAGAACTTTCCATTCAAGTACACCGCATCGCAGGCGCAGGAGCTCGCGCCCTACCTGGTGGCCGAACCCGCCACGCCGCGGGTGCAGGCCTACCTCGACAAGATCGAGCGCAAGGAACAGCGCACCATCGACTTCCTGGTGGGGCTCAACCAGCAGGTGCAGAGCGACGTCGGCTACCTGATCCGCATGGAGCCCGGCGTGCAGACGCCCGAGGAGACGCTGGCCAAGGCCTCGGGCTCGTGCCGCGACTCGGGCTGGCTGCTGGTGCAGTTGCTGCGCCATTGCGGGCTGGCGGCGCGCTTCGTCTCGGGCTACCTGATCCAGCTCACGCCCGACGTGAAGGCGCTCGACGGCCCCAGCGGCACCACGCACGACTTCACCGACCTGCACGCCTGGTGCGAGGTCTACCTGCCCGGCGCCGGCTGGATCGGCCTGGACGCCACCTCCGGCCTGCTGGCGGGCGAAGGCCACATCCCGCTGGCCTGCACCCCCACGCCCTCGAGCGCGGCGCCGATCGAAGGCGCGGTGGACGAGGCCGAGGTCGAGTTCGGCCACGAGATGCGCATCACGCGCATCCACGAATCGCCGCGCGTGACCCGGCCCTACACCGACGCGCAGTGGACCGAGGTGCTGGCGCTGGGCGACGCGGTCGATGCGCGCCTGGCGGCCGGCGACGTGCGCCTGACCATGGGCGGCGAGCCCACCTACGTCGCCACGCAGGACCGCGACGCCGCCGAATGGAACACCGACGCGCTCGGCCCCACCAAGCGCGGCTATGCCACCGAGCTGGTGCACCGCCTGCGCGCCGAGTACGGCGAGGGCGGCTTCCTGCACTTCGGCCAGGGCAAGTGGTACCCGGGCGAGCAGCTGCCGCGCTGGGCGCTGTCGATCTGCTGGCGCGCCGACGGCCAGCCGGTGTGGCACGACCCCGAGCTGTTCGCCGACGAGCGCGTGCCCACGCACTACACGAGCGAGGATGCGCGCCGCTTCGCCACCGTGCTGGCGCACAAGCTCGGCCTCACCGAGCGCTACATCCAGCCCGGCTACGAGGACGTCTACTACTACCTCTGGCGCGAGCGCCGGCTGCCGGTGAACGTCGACCCCTTCGACTCGAAGCTGGACGACGAGCTGGAACGCGCGCGCCTGCGCCGCGTGTTCACGCAGAAACTCGACGCGGTGATCGGCTACGTGCTGCCGCTGGAGCCCACCGACGCCGCGGGCAACCCCGCGCTGGCCGGCGCGCGCTGGAAGACCGGCCCGTGGTTCCTGCGCGACGACCGGCTCTACCTGGTCCCGGGCGATTCGCCCATGGGCTACCGCCTGCCGCTCGATTCGCAGCCCTGGGCGAGCAAGGCCGACTACCCCTACCTCGTGGACCGCGACCCCACCGCGCCGCGCGACGCGCTGCCCGATGCGGCCGACTACCGCGCCCGCTATGCGACAGCATCGGCGGGCACGGCGGGAACAACGGCCGCCACGGACCTGGGCGCCCTGCCCTACACCGCCGGCACGCCGCAGCAGTCGCCCGCGGCGCTGCGCATGCAGCGGCCCGGCGCGGCCGATGCGCTGGTGCCGCCGCGGCGCGGCGAATCGGCCGGCGGCCTCACGCGCACGGCGCTGTGCGTGGAGGTGCGCGACCCGCGCCGCGCCAACGGTCCGGCCGCCGAGAAGGTGGGCGGCGCCTCGGGCGTGCTGTACGTCTTCATGCCGCCGCTGGCGCTGCTGGAGGACTACCTCGACCTGCTCGCCGCCGTGGAAGCCACGGCCACCCAGCTCGGCGTGAAGATCGTGCTCGAAGGCTATCCGCCGCCGCGCGATCCGCGCCTGAAGCTGCTGCAGGTCACGCCCGACCCCGGCGTGATCGAGGTCAACATCCATCCCGCGCACGACTGGCGCGAACTCGTTTCGCACACCGAGTTCCTGTACGACGCGGCCTTCGAGACGCGCCTGTCGGCCGAGAAGTTCATGACCGACGGCCGCCACACCGGCACCGGCGGCGGCAACCACTTCGTGCTCGGCGGCGCCACGCCGGCCGACAGCCCCTTCCTGCGCCGGCCGGAGCTGCTCGCCAGCCTGATCCTCTATTGGCACAACCACCCCAGCCTGTCGTACCTGTTCTCGGGCCTGTTCATCGGCCCCACCAGCCAGGCGCCGCGCGTGGACGAGGCGCGCAACGACCAGGTCTACGAGCTGGAGATCGCGCTCAAGGAGATCGCGAAGAACCGCGAGATCCACGGCCAGGACATGCCGCCCTGGCTGGTGGACCGGCTGCTGCGCAACATCCTGATCGACGTCACCGGCAACACGCACCGCAGCGAGTTCTGCATCGACAAGCTCTACTCGCCCGACACGGCCACCGGCCGCCTGGGCCTGCTGGAGCTGCGCGCCTTCGAGATGCCGCCGCATGCGCGCATGAGCATCGTGCAGCAGCTGCTGCTGCGCGCGCTCGTGGCGCGCTTCTGGGACGCGCCCTACCGCGCCCCCGCCACCCGCTGGGGCACCGAACTGCACGACCGCTTCCTGCTGCCCACCTTCGTGAAGATGGACTTCGACGACGTGATCGCCGAGATGCGGCAGGCCGGCTTCGCCTTCGACGCGGCCTGGTTCGCGCCGCATTTCGAGTTCCGCTTCCCGCTGGTGGGCGAGGTGCAGGCGCTGGGCATGGAACTGTCGCTGCGCAACGCGCTGGAGCCCTGGCACGTGATGGGCGAGGAAGGCGCGCCCGGCGGCACCGTGCGCTACGTCGATTCCTCGCTGGAGCGCATCGAGGTGCGCGTGACCGGCCTCAACCAGAGCCGCTACGCGGTCACCGTGAACGGACGCCTGCTGCCGCTGCAGCCCACCGGCGTGGCCGGCGAGTACGTCGCCGGCGTGCGCTACAAGGCCTGGAACCCGCCCTCCTCGCTGCACCCGACCATCGGCGTGCACGCGCCGCTGACGCTGGACCTGGTCGACACCTGGATGAAGCGCTCGCTGGGCGGCTGCCAGTACTTCGTGGCCCACCCGGGCGGGCGCAACTACGAGACCTTCCCGGTCAACGCCTACGAAGCCGAGAGCCGGCGCCTGGCGCGCTTCAGCCGCATGGGCCATTCGCCGGGCCTGCTGCAGACGCTGCCGGCCAACATCGAGATCGTCGGCAGCCGGGAGTTTCCGTTCACGCTGGACCTGCGGCGATAGCCCTGCCGCCAGCCCGGTCCGCGGCAATGTGACAATCCACAGGCCGTGGACTCCCAGAACGACTCCCTCTTCGACCCGCAGACGCTGGAGGCGCCTGCGGCGCTGGCCGCCGCCCTCGCGCCGCCGGCGGCCCCGGGCCACTTCGACGAACTGCGCGGCACCGAGAAATCCGAGGCTGCCGCCCCGCTCGCCGCGCATTGGGCCGATTTCTTCGAGACGCTGGGCAGCGCCGGCTTCGCCGACCTGCCGCGCCGCGCCGTCAACCTCGAACGGCAGATCCGCGACAACGGCGTCACCTACAACGTCTACGCCGACGCCGACGGCCCGCAGCGCCCCTGGTCGCTCGACCTGTTCCCGCTGATCGTGCCGCCCGAGAGCTGGGCGCAGATCGAGGCCGGCGTGCTGCAGCGCGTGCGCCTGCTCGACCGCGTGATGGCCGACGTCTACGGCCAGCGCGAACTGCTCGCCGAAGGCCTGCTGCCGCCCGCGCTGGTGCACGGCCACCCCGGCTACCTGCGCGCGATGCACGGCGTCACGCCGCCCGGCAACACCTGGCTGCACATCGCCGCCTTCGACCTCGCGCGGGGGCCCGACGGCCACTGGTGGGTGGTGTCGCAGCGCACGCAGGCGCCCTCCGGCCTGGGCTACCTGCTGGAGAACCGCCTGGCCATCTCGCGCCAGTTCCCGCAGGCCTTCGACGCGCTGCGCGTGCAGCGGCTGGCCGCCACCTACAGCGCGATGATGGACGCCCTGCAGCGCATGTGCCCGGCCGGCGCGCCGCCGCACATCGCGCTGCTCACGCCCGGCCCGTACAACGAGACTTACTTCGAGCACGCCTACCTGGCGCGCTACCTCGGTGTCACCCTGGTGGAAGGCAGCGACCTGACGGTGCGCGACCAGCGCCTGTACCTCAAGACGCTGCAGGGCCTGCGGCCGGTGCACGGCCTCATCAAGCGGCTGGACGACCAGTTTCTCGATCCGCTGGAGCTGCGGCCCGACTCCACGCTCGGCGTGCCGGGCCTGCTGCAGGCGATCCGCGCGGGCAACGTGCTGGTGGCCAACATGCCGGGCTCGGCCTTTCTCGAATCGCCCGCGCTGCTGGGCTTCCTGCCCGCGCTCGCGCGGCGGCTGCTCGGCGAGAAGCTGCAACTGCCCGCGCTGCCCACCTGGTGGTGCGGCGAGCGCGCCGCGCTGGAGGACGCGCTGCCCCAGCTGGCCGAGCGCGTGATCAAGCCCACCTACGTCGGCGATCCCATGCGCGCACCCTTCGAAGCCGTGCTGGGCAGCAGCCTGCGCCGGCGCGACCTGGACGAATGGGCCGGCCGCATCGTGCGCGACAGCGATGCGCACACCGTGCAGGACTACCTGCCGCTGGCGCAGATGCCCACCTGGGCGCAGGACTTCGGCCCGGGCCGCATCGTGCCGCGCTCGGTGCTGCTGCGCGTGTTCGCGGTGAGCGACGGCCCGCAGTCCTGGCGCGTGCTGCCCGGCGGGCTGGCGCGGCTGGCCGGCCCCGGCGCGCAGATCGCCTCGATGCAGCGCGGCGGCAGCAGTGCCGACGTGTGGGTGCAGACGCACGGCGAGGTCGACCGCACCACGCGCCTGGCCTCGCACGCGGCGCCCAGCTCGCTGGCGCGCCACCGCGCGCCGGTCACCAGCCGCGCGGCGGAGAACATGTTCTGGCTCGGCCGCTACACCGAACGCGCCGAGAACGCGGTGCGCCTGGCGCGCCTCGCGCTCGACGTGCTCAGCGGCGAGGACCACTCCTCGCCGGCGCTGCTGGACTGGCTGCACCAGCTCGCCGAGCGCAACGCGCTGGTGCCGCCCGGCGCGCCCAGCGTGGCGCAGGCGCGCGATCCGCAGCGCGCAGCCCGCTCGCGCCGCGTGCTCGAGCGCGCGCTGATCGCCGAGCTCGGCAACGTGAAGGACGGGCGCAGCGTCGGCTTCAACCTGCGCTGCATCCGCGATGCCGCCGCCGCGGTGCGCGAGCGACTCTCGCCCGACCACTGGAGCCAGATCGTGCGCGCCGACGCCGACTTCCTGCGCCGCGCCGCCGAGCAGGCGGGCGAGCTGCAGGGCAGCAGCTACGCGGTGGGCGCCGCGCTGCGCTCGCTCGAAGCCGCCAGCGCCGCGCTGTCGGCCATGACCGGCGCGCAGACCGACCGCATGACGCGCGACGACGCCTGGCGCCTGCTGTCGATCGGCCGCCACATCGAGCGGCTCGGCTTCCTGTCGAACGCGCTGGGCGCCGGACTGGCGAACGGCGCGGTGCACGAGGTCGCCGGCTTCGAGGCCATGATCGCGCTGTTCGACAGCACCATCACCTTCCACGCGCGCTACCAGCAGCGGCGCGACATCGCCACGATGGCCGACCTGCTGGTGCTCGACGGCGACAACCCGCGCTCGCTGGCCTGGGTCACGCAGACCCTGCGCGGGCGCATCGCGCGCCTGGCCGGCAGCGCGCCGGGCCAGCTCACCGCGCTGTCGCACGAACTGCCCGACCCGGCGACCTGGTCGCTGGAGCAGCTGTGCCACGCCGATGCCGAGGGCCGGCACCCGGCGCTCGCGTACCTGCTCGAGCGCTGCGAGAGCGCCGCCTACCACGTGTCGGACCTGATCGGCATCCGCTACTTCACCCTCACCTTCGAATCGCTGCGCTCCGTCGGCGCGTAGCCTGCCGTCCATGCTGCTGCACGTCACGCACGAAACCCGCTACGACTACGCGCCGCCTGTCGAGACCGCGCAGCACCTGGCGCACCTGCGGCCGATGACCACCGCCTCGCAGCGTCTGGTGAGCCACCAGTTGGCCATCGCGCCCGAGCCGGCGCAGCGCAGCGAATCGCCCGACGTCTACGGCAACCTGCGCGCCTTCTTCGCGCTGGACTCGACGCACGACGAGCTCGCGGTGACGGCCGAGAGCGTGGTCGAGACCGCCGAGCCCGCGCCCCCGGCCGAAGCCGTGCGCGCCCTGGCCTGGGAAGACGTGCGCGAGCGCTTCCGCTACCGCAAGGGCGCCGCCTACGAAGGTGTCGCCTCGGACTTCGTCTTCGCCTCGACCTACGTGCCGCGGCACGACGACTTCGCGGCCTACGCGCGCGCCAGCTTCACGCCCGGCCGGCCGCTGTTCGACGCCGCGATGGACCTCACGCTGCGCATGTACGCGGACTTCACCTACGACAGCGGCAGCACCGAGATCAGCACCCCGGCCGTGGAGGCGCTGGCGCAGCGCAAGGGCGTGTGCCAGGACTTCGCCCACATCATGATCGCCTGCCTGCGCACGCTGGGCCTGCCGGCGCGCTACGTCAGCGGCTACCTGCTCACGCAGCCGCCGCCGGGCCGCCCGCGCCTGGTGGGCGCCGACGCCTCGCACGCCTGGGTGTCGGCCTACCTGCCCGGCACCGACGGCGCGCCGGGCGAGTGGGTCGACTTCGATCCCACCAACGGCCGCCAGCCGGGCGAGGACTACGTCTGGCTGGCCATCGGCCGCGACTACGCCGACGTTTCGCCCATGCGCGGCGTGCTGCACGGCGGCGCGCGCCACACGCTGCACGTGGGCGTGACGGTGCAGCCGCTGGACGCTAGCGACGAAGCGCAGGCGCCGGCAGCGGAAGATCCCGCTCGGCCATGATCTCGCGCAGCAGGTCCGGCAGGTCGGTGATGATGCCGTCCACGCCGGCGTCCATCAGGTAGCCGATGGTCGCGCGGTCGTTGACCGTCCAGGGCACCACCTTCATGCCGGCCGCGTGGGCGCTGGCCACCATCTCGGGCGTGGTGTAGGGCTCGTAGCCGGGCTCGCCGTAGCGCCCGCCCTGCGGGTCGCCGTGCACCGGCGAGATGGCATCGGCGCCGAAGGACTTGGCCGCGGCCACCAGGTCGCCGCCGAAGTCGTCGATGTCGATGCCGCCGAGCCAGGGCGACGCGCCGGGCATGCCCGCCTGCAGGAACTGCTGGCCGTTGGTCAACGCGACGATCGGCAGCGCCGGCTCGATCTCGCGCACGCGCATCAGCGCGCCCCAGTCGAAGCTCTGGATCGTCACCTGGTTCGTCAGGCCCGAGGTGCGGATCTCCTCGACGACGACCTGCACGAACTGCTCGCGCGGTGCCGTTTCCTCCGGCGCGCCCGCCTCCACCTTGGTCTCGACGTTGAGCAATACGTGGTCGGCGGCGTAGGACTTGACCAGATCGAGCACCTCGCGCAGCGTCGGCATGCGGGCGCCGGGATCGAGCCGCTGCTCGGGATAGGCCGGCAGCCGCAGCGAGCCGCAGTCGAGCGTCTTCACCTGCGCGAGCGTGAGTTCCTTGATGTAGCGCCCCACGTAGGGGTAGAGCGGATCGCCGTCGCTGGCCGGCGCGGTGTCCTGGCACTTCTGTGCCGAGATCCGGCGGTCGTGCGTGACCACCGCCACGCCGTCGGCGGTGACCTGCGTGTCCAGCTCCAGCGTGGTGACGCCCATCTCCAGCGCGTTGGTGAACGAGGCGATGGTGCTCTCCGACACCAGCCCCAGCCCGCCGCGGTGGGCCTGCAGGTCGAAGGCGCGTTCCTGGAAGAACAGGTGCACGGGCGGCTCCGGCTCGGGCGGGGGCGGCTCGGTCGCCGGCGGCGGTGGCGCAATCGCGATGGGCGGCAGCACGGGGCCGCTGCCCCCGCCGCCACAGGCAGCGAGGAGCAGGCTGCCGCACAGGGCGGCCAGGTGAAGCTTGAACTTGGCAGGAAGCATGGAATGGCGGATGGATGTGGTCGAACAGGCCAGCTTAGGCAACGCGGATGGCAGAACCATGACGCGCGCGCAGGCCGGCCGACATCCGCTACGCTCGCAGCTTTCACCCAGGAGAACGCCTCATGTCCGTCTACGACAAACTGACCCAGCTCGGCATCGAGCTTCCGCCCGTGGCCGTGCCCGCCGCGGCCTACGTGCCCTTCGTGCAGACCGGCAACCTGGTCTTCCTCTCGGGCCACATCGCGCGCAAGGACGGCAAGCCCTGGGTCGGCCAGCTCGGCGCCGGCCTGGCCACCGAGGACGGCAAGCAGGCCGCGCGCGCGATCGCCGTCGACCTGCTGGGCACGCTGCACGCCGCCATCGGCGATCTGAACAAGGTGCGGCGCATCGTCAAGCTGATGAGCCTGGTGAACTCCGTGCCCACCTTCACCGAGCAGCACCTGGTGACCAACGGCGCCAGCGAGCTGTTCGCCGAGGTCTTCGGCGAGCGCGGCGCGCATGCCCGCAGCGCCTTCGGCGTGGCGCAGATCCCGATGGGCGCCTGCGTGGAGATCGAGCTGATCGCCGAAGTGGGCTGAGGCGGCGCGCATGGCACAGGCACAACACAAGGTCGCCATCGTCACGGCGGGCGGCAGCGGCATGGGCGCCCAGGCGGCGCGCACGCTGGCGCAAGCGGGCTTCCAGGTGGCGATCCTGTCGTCCTCCGGCAAGGGCGAGGCGCTGGCGCGCGAGCTGGGCGGCCTGGGCGTGACCGGCTCCAACCAGTCCGACGACGACCTGGCACGCCTGCTCGACGAGACGCTGGCGCGCTGGGGCCGCGTGGACGCGGTGGTCAACAGCGCCGGCCACGGGCCCAAGGGATCGCTGCTGGAACTAGGCGATGCCGACTGGTATGCCGGCATGGAGTTCTACCTGCTCAACGTCGTGCGCATCGCACGGCGGGTGACCCCGGTGATGCAGCGCCAGGGCGGCGGCGCGATCGTCAACATCTCCACCTACGCCACCTTCGAGCCCGAGGCGGCCTTTCCCACCTCCGGCGTGTTCCGCGCCGGGCTGGCCGCCTTCACCAAGCTGTACGCCGACCGCTACGCGGCGCAGAACATCCGCATGAACAACGTGCTGCCGGGCTTCATCGACAGCCTGCCGGAGAAGGACGACCGCCGCGAACGCATTCCCATGGGCCGCTACGGCAGCGCGCAGGAAGTGGCCGATCTGATCGCCTTCCTCGCCTCGGACAAGTCGGCCTACATCACCGGACAGAACATCCGCATCGACGGCGGCCTCACGCGCTCTGTCTAGGATGAAACCGAACTGTTCGAATCGACGCGGCCTGGGTGACCTGGCGAATGCGGGCCCGTGTGGGCGGGCTCACGCCGACGGCGTACCCTGCCCGGTGCCCTCGGCACGCGCCCCGGACACTGATCCCTGGCATTCGGTCGCGCCGATCCCATGCATCGCCAGTGGTGCACAACGCAATGGATCACTGACATGGATCTCCGTCTCGACGACACCGACCGCCACCTGCTCGCGCTGCTGCAGGCCGACGCCCGCGCACCGGCGGCGCAACTGGCGCGGCAGCTGAAGGTGGCACGCACGACGGTGGTGGCGCGCATCGCGCGGCTGGAGCGCGAGGGCGTGATCGCGGGCTACGGCGTGCGGCTGGGTCCGCTGCGCGAGCAGGCGGCGGTGCGCGCCTACTGCGGCCTGAGCGTCGCGCCCAGGCTGGCGGCCGGCGTGGTGCGCGCGCTGGAGCGGCTGCCCGAGGTGGAGGAGCTGTCCGCGGTCAGCGGCGCCTTCGACTACATGCTGGCGCTGCGCTGCGACAGCAACGAGCAGCTCGACGCCCTGCTCGACCGCATCGGGCTGATCGAGGGCATCCAGCAGACCCACACCTCGGTGGTGCTCAGCCGCAGGATCGACCGGCGCGGCGCGGTGCCGCTCAGTCCGCCTTCGCCGGAATCGTCAGACCCTTCGCCACCGCCGGCCGCGCCACGAAGGCCTCCAGCACGCGCGTGACGTTCGGAAAGCTCGAAATCCCCACCAGCTCGCCGGCCTCGTAGAAGCCGATCAGGTTGCGCACCCACGGGAAGGTGGCGATGTCGGCGATGGTGTACGCATCGCCCATGATCCATTCGCGCTGCGCGAGGCGCTGGTCGAGCACGGCCAGCAAACGCCTGGACTCGGCCACGTAGCGGTCGCGCGGACGCTTGTCCTCGTAGTCCTTGCCGCCGAACTTGTTGAAGAAGCCGAGCTGGCCGAACATCGGCCCGATGCCGCCCATCTGGAACATCAGCCACTGGATGGTTTCGTAGCGCCCGGCCGCGTCCTGCGGGATGAAGCGGCCGCTCTTGTCGGCCAGGTAGAGCAGGATCGCGCCGGATTCGAAGAGGGCCAGCGGTTTGCCGCCCGGCCCATCGGGATCGATGATGGCCGGGATCTTGTTGTTGGGATTGAGCGACAGGAACTCCGGCGACATCTGGTCATTGGTCTCGAAGCCGACGCGGTGCGGCTCGTAGGGCAGCCCCGTTTCCTCCAGCAGGATGGAGACCTTCACGCCGTTGGGCGTGGGCAGCGAATAGAGCTGGATGCGGTCGGGATGGCTGGCGGGCCACTTCTTCGTCACGGGGAAGGCGGAGAGATCGGGCATGAGGCATTTCGGTGGATGGACGGGATCGCGAAGGATGCCATGAGATGGCCGGATGCGTCTTGTGTGCGGGTACCTGGATTTGCGCGCGCGGCAAAGGCGCCTGCGGGCCGTGCCGGAGACGCTGCGCCAGTTTCCTGCCCACCTCGCATGCGCCCTGATCTCGTGCAACGCCTGCCGCGGCGCACCCGCCGCAAAGACCGCGTCAATCGAATCGGATCCCCTGCGCCAGCGGCAGCTCGCGCGAGAAGTTGACCGTGCTGGTCACGCGGCGCATGTACTGCTTCCACGCGTCGGAGCCGCTCTCGCGGTCGCCGCCGGTCTCTTTCTCGCCGCCGAAGGCGCCGCCGATCTCCGCGCCGCTGGGCCCGGCGTTGACGTTGGCCATGCCGCAGTCCGAGCCCGCCGCCGACAGGAAGCGCTCCACCTCGCGCAGGTCGTTGGAGAAGATGCATGACGACAGGCCCTGCGGCACGTCGTTGTTCAGCGCGATCGCCTCGTCCAGTTCGTCGTAGGCGAGCAGGTACAGCAGCGGCCCGAAGGTCTCGCGGCGCACCACCTCGGTCTGCGCCGGCATGTCGACGATGGCCGGCTGCGCGTAGTAGGCCTGCGGGTACCGATCGGCGTGCAGGCGCTTTCCGCCGGTCAGCACGGTGCCGCCCTGCGCCGCGGCCTCGGCGATCGCCTGGCGCAGCGACTCGTAGGCCGCACCGTCGATCAGCGGCCCGACGCGCGTGTCGGCATCCAGCGGATGGCCCACGCGCAGGCTGGCGTAGGCGGGCAGCAGGCGCGCCAGCAGCGCCTCGCGCACGCTGCGGTGCACGATCAGCCGGCGCAGCGAGGTGCAGCGCTGGCCGGCGGTACCCACGGCGCTGAACACGATGGCGCGCACCGCCATGTCGAGGTCCGCGGCGGGCGTGACGACCATCGCGTTGTTGCCGCCCAGCTCCAGGATCCGGCGCCCGAACCGCCCCGCCACGCGCGGCCCGACGGCGCGGCCCATGCGCGTGGAGCCGGTGGCCGACACCAGCGCGATGCGCGGGCTGTCCACCAGCACCTGTGCCTGCGCGGCGCCGCCGATCACGATCTGCGCCAGGCCCTCGGGCGCGCGCTCACCGAAGCGTTCGATGGCGCGCTCCAGCGCGCGGAAGGTCGCCAGGCCCGACAGTGGCGCCTTCTCGGAGGGCTTGAAGACGACCGGGTCGCCGCACACCAGCGCGATCGCCGCGTTCCACGCGAACACCGCGCTGGGGAAGTTGAAGGCGGTGATCACCGCCACCGGCCCCAGCGGGTGGTACTGCTCCATGAGCCGGTGGCCGGGCCGCTCCGATACGATGGTGCGGCCGTAGAGCTGGCGCGACAGGCCGAGCGCGAACTCGCAGATGTCCACGCCTTCCTGCACCTCGCCCAGCCCTTCCTCGGCGATCTTGCCGACCTCCAGTGAAATGACGCGGCCGATGTCGGCCTTGGCGCGGCGCAACTCCTCGCCCCACAGGCGCACCAGTTCGCCGCGCGCCGGCGCCGGCACTTCGCGCCATCGGGCGAAGGCAGCGCCGGCGCGCTCCAGCACCGCGGGCAGCGTGGCCAGCGGCGTCTCGTGCAGGTGCGCGAGCTCGGCGCCGTCGATGGGCGAGCGCACCGCCAGCGGTCCATCGGCGCATTCGGCGGGAGCGATCCCGCAGCGGGACAGCAGGGCCTGGATTTCGTCGTTCATGGCTGCAGTGTCTCCTCTTCTTCCTGTGCGAGCGATTCGGATGCGCCCGCCCTCGCCTCGCGCGCGCTGGCGGCCTGCGCATCCAGGGCGGCATACCAGCGCCCGGCGCGCGTCGCCAGGAACGCCGGCAGCGGTACCTGTTCCTGGCCCACGAAGCCGCGTGCAGGCAGCTTGCCGGCGCACAACAGCTCCAGCACGCCGACCACGCCGGCGGCGGTGGACAGCTCGATCGCGGTGCGCGCCACGCCGCGCAGCGGGCCGCCGAACAGGCGCGCCACGCGCGTCTCCTGCTCGAAGCGGCCGCCGCGATGGCCGGTGGCGCTGGCGAAGACCAGCACCATGTCCTGCCGGCTGTGCGGCACCGCATGCTCCAGCACCTGGCGCAGCAGGTCGCGGCGCTCGACCAGGCGCAGGTCGTGCAGCAGGAAGTCCATCGCGTCGCGGTGGCCCGGGTAGCGGATCGACTTGTAGTCGAGGTTGCGCACCCGGCCGGCCAGCGTCTCGGCCAGCGTGCCCAGCCCGCCGGAGGTGTGGAAGGCCTCGAACAATTCGCCGTCGAGGGTGAAGCGCTCATGGCCTTCCAGCGGTTGCACCAGCGTGGGCCGGCCCTGCACGATCGCATGGCAGGGGTGGCAGTACTCGTTGATCAGCCCGTCGATGCTCCAGGTGAAGTTGTAGCGCAGCCGGTTGGTGGCATGGCGGGTGAGCGCGCCCACGCGCAGGCGCAGGTCCACCAGTTCGTCGAAGCGCTCGGCGAGGTGCGCGCCCAGCATGCCGATCACGCCCGGGGCCAGGCCGCACTGCGGCATCAGCACGCTGCGCGCGCCGGCCGCGAGCCGGCGGATCGCCTCGGTGGCGGCCACGTCCTCGGTGAGGTCGAAGCAGTGCACGCCCGACGCGCAGGCGACCTCGGCCACCGGCGCCGCGAACTGGAAGGGCAAGGCGTTGATCACCGCCTGGTGGCCGTCCATCGCCGCGGCCAGGGCCGCGCCGTCGCCGGCATCGAGCGTGATGCGCTGCACCAGCGCGCCAGGCGGCGCGGAGGGCGCGGGCGCGGCATCCGCCAGCGTGACCGGGAGTTGCAGGTATTCGGCCACCATGTCGGCCACCGTGCTGCCCACCTTGCCGGCGCCCAGCACCAGCACCTTGCGGATATCGATCGTCTTCGTGTTCATCTCGGGACCTCCTTCGGCTGAAGGTCACTGTAGGCCCGGTGGCTGTCAGCCGGAAGCGGCCAAAGCGTCGGAGGCAGCGGGCCCGGCGGTCGAAACGACGAAGCGCCCGTCGAATCGTCCGGTCAGTCGCTCCGCAGCAGGAGATCGGCCCCCTTCTCGCCGATCAGGACGGCAGCCGCGTTGGTGTTGGCCGAGGTCATGGTCGGCATCACCGAGGCATCGATCACGCGCAGGCCCTGCACGCCGCGCACGCGCAGCGCGGGGTCGACCACCGAGCGCGCGTCGCCGCCCATGCGGCAGGTGCCCACGGGGTGGAACACGGTACCGCCCTTCTCGCGCGCGAAGCGCGCCAAATCCGCATCGCTGCGCAGGTCGTTGCCCGGCAGGTATTCCTCGCCGGTGACCAGGTCGCGGAAGGCCGGCTGGCGGTAGATCTCGCGCAGCATCTTCAGGCCCTCGACCAGCACGCGCACGTCATGCGGCTCGGTGAGGTAGTTCGATACGATGCGCGGCGGCGCCAGCGGATCGGCCGAGCGCAGCCCCACGCTGCCGCGCGACTCGGGCCGGCACTGCGCAGCCGAGGCGGAAAAGCCCGAGAAGCGGTGCAGCGCATCGCCCGGCTTGTCCACCGACAGCGGCATCACGTTGAACAGCACGTCGGCGCGTGTGTCCTTGGCCACCGCGGTGCGCACCATGCCGCCGACCTGCCCGGCGCCCACGGTCAGCGGGCCGCGCCGGCCGAACAGCCATTGCGCGCCCATGCGTGCCAGCCCGAGCGGGCTGCGCACCTGGTCGTTGAGCGACATCCTCTCGCGCAGCTTGACGATCACGCGGGCCTGGTAGTGGTCCTGCAGGTTGGCGCCGACCTCGGGCGCATCCGCCTGCACGGCGATGCCGTGCGCGCGCAGCAGCTCGGCCGGACCGATGCCCGAGAGCTGCAGCAGCTGCGGGCTCTGCAGCGCGCCGGCCGACAGGATCACTTCGGCATCGGCGCGCGCACCATGCGGCACGCCGTCCTGCAGCCATTCGACGCCGACGGCGCGGCCGTGCTCGATCACGATGCGCGTGACGTGCACGCCGGTGCGCACCTGCAGGTTGGGCCGTGCCAGCGCCGGCTGCAGGAAGGCCGTGGCCGCATCGCAGCGCCAGTGGCCGCGCAGCGTGAGCTGGTAGGCGCCCAGGCCCTCGTCGTGCGCGCCGTTGAAGTCGTCGCTGGCGGGCAGCCCGGCCTGCGCGCCCGCGGCCAGCCAGGCGGCGCAGCAGGGATGGTCGTTGCGCAGGTCGGACACGCACAGCTCGCCGGAGCCGCCGTGGTACTCGGTCTCGCCGCCGGCATAGCGCTCCGACTTCCTGAAGAAGGGCAGCACCTCGCGGTAGCTCCAGCCCTGGGCGCCTGCGCGCGCCCAGTCGTCGAAGTCGGCGTGCTGGCCGCGGATGTAGATCAGGCCGTTGATCGCGCTGGAGCCGCCCAGCACGCGCCCGCGCGGCCAGACGATGCGGCGGTGCGCCGTCTCGGCCTGCGGCTCGACCTCGAACTGCCACGAGAAGCGCGGATCGTAGATCGAGCGGAAGTAGCCCACCGGCAGTCGCAGCCAGAAGTGGCTGCGGGCGCCGCCGGCCTCCAGCAGCAGCACGCGCCGGCCCGGATCGGCGCTCAGGCGGTTGGCCAGCACGCAGCCGGCCGAGCCGGCGCCCACGATGATGTGGTCGTAGCCGCTACCGGCGTTCATCGCACCTCACGCCTTCACCACCTCGCCGAAGATCGACGCGTCGAAGTACTGCTCGGCCTTCAGCGCATTGGCGATGTTCGCGTTCTGCACGAAGAAGTCGGTCACCTGCTGCAGCCAGCGGGCGGCGGTGCCGTCGGCGTACTTCACGCGCCAGTCGGCCGAGGAGTAGTACTTCGAGGCCTTGAACTGTTCCTTGAACTCGGCCAGCGGCACGTCCTTGTACTGCGCCTTCTGCAGCGCCTCGGCGGCGGCGTCGGGCGCGTCGACGATGTGGTCGTTGACCGGCACCCAGGCCGCGACCAGCTTGCGCAGCGTGGCCTTGTTCTTCTCGTAGTAGTCGTTGCGCGCCGCCCAGCCACCCATGATCGCGGCCTGCGGGAAGAAGGCCGAGGCATCGATCAGCTTGCGCGCACCCGGCGCTTTCTGCCGCACGGTGCTGTCGAAGGGCGACCACAACGCCACCGCCGGCACGGCGCCGGAGATGAAGGAGGTCACGGCCTCGGCCATGCGCTGGTTGACGATGCGCACGTCGCGGGCCGGATCGAGCTGCGCCGAGCGCAGCGCGCGGTCGAGGAAGACGTGGGCCGTGGTGCCGGTGGTGGTGGCGATCTGCTTGCCCTTGAGATCGGCCAGCGTGGCGATGCCCGCGTCCGCACGCACCCACAGCTGCGCAGTGGCGTATTCGATGTTGTTGAGCAGGAACACCTTGCCCTGCCCGCGCGCCGGAAAGTTCGACAGCACCGCGCCGGTGGCCAGCACGTCCAGGCTGCCGCCGATCATGGCCTGGAACAGTTCCAGGCCGGTGGTGAACTGCACCAGTTCCAGCTCGAGCCCCTGCCTGGCGAAGCTGCCCGTCTGCTGGCCCAGCCAGATGTGGCCGTCCACCGCCGGCGTGTGCAGGTAGCCGACCTTGACGCGGGTGCGGGCCTGCGCGAGCAGCGGCGCGGCGGTGGAGGCTGCGGCCGCCGTGGCGGCGGCCTGGATGAGGGTTCTGCGCTGGATGGCCATGGTGTGTCTCCTGGTGGGTCGAGAAAAAACTCAGTCCGACAGCCGAACGGCCTGCCGCGCCTGCGCCGCGTACTCTTCCATGACGAGCGCGCGGATCTGTGCGCGCATCTCGCCGAAGCGCGGGTCCTCGTGCACGTCCTCGGCACGCGGATAGCCGAAGGGCACGTCGATCACGGTGCGGATGCGCGCCGGCCGCGCCGTGACCACCACGATGCGCGAGGAGAGATAGATCGCCTCCTCCACCGAGTGCGTGATCAGCATCACCGTCTTGCCCTCGGTCTGCAGCACGTCCAGCAGCAGGTCCTGCATCGCGCTGCGCGTCTGCGCGTCCAGCGCGCCGAAGGGCTCGTCCATCAGCAGGAACTGCGGGCGCACCGCGTAGGCCCGCGCGATCGCCAGCCGCTGGCGCATGCCGCCCGACAGGTGCTTGGGAAAGTGGTCGGCGAAATCCTTCAGCCCCATCAGACCCATGTAGCGCTCGATCACCGCATCGTGCTCGGCCCTGGGCACCTTGTTGCCTGCCAGCTTGAGCCCGAAGGCGATGTTCTGCCGCACGGTGAGCCAGGGAAAGACGCCGTACTCCTGGAAGATCACGCCGCGGTCCGGCCCCGGCCCCCGCACCGGCCTGCCGTCGAGCAACACCTGCCCGCCCGTGGGCTGCACGAAGCCGCCCAGGATGTTCATCAGCGTGGTCTTGCCGCAGCCCGAAGGGCCGATGATCGAGACGAATTCGCCCTGGCGGATGTCCAGCGAGACGCCGTCCAGCACACGCATCCGGCCTTGCGCGGTGGGAAATTCCACCGATACGTCGCGGAAGGAAACGCGCACCGGCGCGTCGGTCGGCGTCGCGGCATTCATGCGATGCGGTCCTGCCACGCCACCAGGCGGCGGCTGAGCATGCGCAGCGCCAGGTCCATCGCCAGCGCGATGAAGCCGATGCAGATGATCCCGACATAGATGATGTCGAGCTGGAAGAAGGCCGAGGCGTTCTGGATCAGCGCGCCCAGCCCCTGCTGCGCGGCGATCAGCTCCGAGGCCACCAGCGTGGCCCAGGCCACGCCCAGCGCCACGCGCACGGCGGTGAGGATGTGCGGCACCGTCAGCGGCACGATCACCTTGCCGAAGATCTCCAGGTCGTTGGCGCCCAGCGTGCGCGCCACGCGGATGTAGATCGGGCTGATCTGCGCGATGCCCTCGTACATCACGATCACGCCGGCGAAGAAGGAGGCATAGAACAGGATCACCGTCTTGGCCACCTCGCCGATGCCGAAGTAGACGATGACCAACGGGATCAGCGCGATCGGCGGCAGCGCGCGGAAGAAGTTGATCACCGGGTCGATGAAGCTGCGCAGCCCCTTGTACCAGCCCAGGCAGAAGCCCACCGGCACCGCCAGCAGCGTGCCCAGCGTGACGCCGATGAACACGCGCTGGGTCGACATCCAGATGTCGCCGAGCAGCCGGTCGCGCAGCAGCTCCACGAACTTGGACGCCACCTCGTGCGGTGCCGGCACCAGCGCCGGGTTCACCAGCCCGCTGGCGCGCACGCCGTACCACGCCAGCAGCAGCAGCAGCCAGGGGGCGAGAATCAAGGCGATACGCAAGGCGGCCGGCCGGCTCGGCATGGATGATGTCTCCGGTTTGAACAAGCCTGCAGGGATGGCTGTTCCTGTGAATTGGTCGTACTATAGACCATACGTTTAGGCATATACAAATAACGCAGACGCAGATCGTGAGCACGCCCCGCTTTTCCGACAGTCCCATTCCCCGCTACCTGCAGGTGGCCGACGTGCTGCGCCAGCGCATCGCGCGCGGCACCTGGGCCGAAGGCCACAAGCTGCCCTCGCTGGAAGAGCTGGTGGAGGAATTCGGCGTGGCCCGCGTCACGGTGCGCCAGTCCATCGAGCTGCTGGCGCGCGACGGGCTGGTGTCGCCCCAGCAGGGGCGCGGCACCTTCGTCACCGCGCGGCCGAACAACGAACGCTGGCTCAGCGTGGTGACCACGCTGGACGCGCTGGCGCGCGTGTACCGCGACACCGAACCGCAGATCGTCAACATCGACGAATCCACCGCCGCGCCCGCGCTGCGCCCCGGCGAAGGCACGCCGGCCGAGCGCTACGTGTTCATGCGCCGCGTGCATTCGCGCGACGGCCGGCCCTACTGCGTGATCAACATCCACCTGGACGAGCGCATCTTCCGCCGCAGCCCGCGGCGCTTTCGCGACGAGACGGTGATCCCGCTGCTGACCTCGATGAAGAGCGTGAAGATCGCCAAGGCGCACCAGGTGCTGACCATCGGCACCGCCGACATGGAGGTCGCGCGCCTGATCCAGGTGCCGGTCAACGCCCCGGTGGCCGAGGTGCGGCGCGTGTTCCGCGACGAGCGGGACCGCGTGATCTACCTGGGCGAAGTCACCTACCGCGGCGACGCGATCCACGTGGAGATGGACCTCAAGCCATGAGCATCGACGCCGCCCTGCCCTGCATGCCGCTGTCCGTCGCCCGTCTCGAGGCGATGGTGTTCCGCTACCCGGTGGCCACGCCGGTGCGCACCTCCTTCGGCGTGATGCACGACCGGCCCGCGGTGTTCGTGCGCGCGGAGGATGCCGACGGCGCCGTCGGCTGGGGCGAGATCTGGTGCAACTTTCCGGCCTGCGGCGCCGAGCACCGCGCGCGGCTGCTGGCAACGGTGATGGCGCCGCTGCTGGCGGATCGGCGCTTCGACGGCCCGCAGGCCGTGTTCGAGCACCTCACGCAGACCACGGCCGTGCTCGCGATCCAGTCCGGCGAGCCGGGGCCGATCGCGCAGACCATCGCCGGCATCGACCTCGCGCTGTGGGATCTGTCCGCGCGGCGCGCGGGACAGCCGCTGTGGCGCCACCTCGGCGGCGCGCACGGCCGGGTGCCGGTGTACGCCAGCGGCCTGAATCCCGACCGGCCGGCAGAACTCGCGCTGCGCAAGCGCGAGGAAGGCTATCGCGCCTTCAAGCTCAAGATCGGTTTCGGCGAGGCACGCGACCTCGCCAACCTGGACGCGCTGCGCGCCGCGCTGGGCGAGGCGGCGCCGCTCATGGCGGATGCGAACCAGGCCTGGTCGCTGCCGGACGCTCAGCACATGGCCGCGCGGCTCGCGCCCTACCGCCTGGGCTGGCTGGAAGAGCCGCTGCGTGCGGACCGTCCCTGGTCCGAATGGCAGGCACTGCAGCAGGGCACGCCCATCGCCCTGGCCGGCGGCGAGAACCTGGCCGGCGACGCCGCCTTCGATGCCGCGCTGCAGGCGCGCGTGTTCTCGGTGCTGCAGCCCGACGCCGCCAAGTGGGGCGGCATCTCGGGCTGCTGGCCGGTGATCCGCCGCGCGCAGGCGGCGGGCCTGCGCTACTGCCCGCACTACCTGGGCGCCGGCATCGGCCTGCTCGCCTCGGCGCACCTGCTCGCCGCGGCCGGTGGCGACGGGCTGCTGGAAGTCGATGCCAACCCGAACCCGCTGCGCAGCGCGCTCAGCCCGGCGCTGCAGCGCATCGACGAGGGTGTCGCCGCTCTGGGCGACGCACCAGGCATCGGCATCGCGCCCGATCCGGCGCAGATCGCCGACGCGATCGCGAGTGCCGGCTAGGCGCCTGCGCGCCGCACGCGCAGCCCCTCGAGCAGCAGGTCCAGCCCCTCGAGCGCCGGCGCCAGGCGCTTGTCGGGCGGATCGCCCTGCGCGATCCAGAAGGCGGCGTCCACCAGGCTGCCGTTGAGCAGGCAGGCCAGCGCCTCCGGGTCGGCCTTGCGGATGCGGCGCGCCTGCATGAGGTCGCCCAGCAGGCGGCGCATGAAGGCGATGCATTGCTGCTGCGCGTCCTGCGACATGCCGCCCAGCACGGCGCGCGCATCCAGCATCACGACGCGCTGGATCTCCGGCTCCAGCGCCATGTGCAGGTAGGCGCGGCAGTAGTCCCGGAAGCCGCTCCAGGCATCGGGGGCCGAGTCCAGCACCACCTGCAGGCGCTCGTTCATCTCGGCGTCGATCTGCGCCACCACCGCGGCCAGCAGGCCCTGCTTGTCGCCGAAGTGGTGGTAGAGCGCGCCCCGCGTCAGTCCGACCTGGGCCGTGAACTCGTCCATGGACGTGCGGGCATAGCCCTGCGTGCCGAAGGCATGGCGGGCAGCGGCCACCAGCTTGGCACGGGTTTCCTCGATCATCTCGGCGCGCGGTCGGCGGGTCATCTGGGCTCTCAATCACATACGCAGCGTATGCGAATTGACATACGCCACGTATGTCTCTAGGATTTTCACATACGCTTCGTATGTATTTTCCTCCATGCTCCTCGCCTACCGCAACCTCTTCGCCGCGCCCGGCGCCCTGGGCTTCGCCCTGGCCGGCCTGCTGGCCCGCATGCCGCTGTCGATGACCGGCATCGGCATCATCACGATGCTCTCGCAGCTGCGCGGCGCCTACGGTCTGGCCGGCGCGGTGGCGGCGACCTTCGCGCTGTGCACGGCGCTGCTGGCGCCCCGGGTCTCGCGCCTGGTCGACCGCCACGGCCAGCGCCGCGTGCTGCCGATCGCAGCGGCGATCAGCATCGCGGCCATGCTGGCCCTGCTGGCCTGCACGCGCTGGCAGGCGCCGGACTGGACGCTGTTCCTGCTGGCCGCGCTGGCCGGCTGCATGCCCAGCATGCCGGCGATGGTGCGGGCGCGCTGGACCATGCTGTACCGCGGCTCGCCGCAGCTGCGCACCGCCTTCGCGCTGGAGGCGGTGTGCGACGACGTGTGCTTCATCGCCGGCCCGCCCTTGTCGGTCGGCCTGAGCGTGGCGGTCTTTCCGGAAGCCGGCCCGCTGGTCGCGGCGGCGCTGCTGGCGATCGGGGTTGCCGCCTTCGTGATGCAGCGGCGCACCGAACCGCCGGTGATCGCGGCGACGCGGCACGACGCCACGGGCTCCGTCATTCGCCTGGCCGGCGTGCGGATGCTGGTGCTGCTGATGCTGGCGATGGGCGTGATCGTCGGCACGGTGGACGTGGTCAGCGTGGCCTTCGCGACGCAGCTGGGCGAGCCCGCCGCCGCGAGCATCGTGCTGTCGGTCTACGCGGGCGGCTCGTTCGCCGCGGGGCTGGTGTTCGGCGCGCTGAACCTGCGCACGCCCCTGCCGCGGCTGATCCTGCTCGCCGGCACGGCCACGGCCGTGACCACGCTGCCGCTGATGCTGGCGAACAGCATCGCCACCCTGTCGCTGGCGGTGTTCCTGGCGGGCATGTCCTTCGCGCCGACGGTCACCGTGGCGATGGCGCTGATCGAGAACATCGTGCCCGGCGCCAAGCTCACCGAGGGCATGACCTGGCTGCTCACCGGCCTGGGCATGGGCGTGGCGCTGGGCGCCGCGCTGTCCGGCTGGGTCGTCGATGCGGCGGGGCCGCTGGCGGGCTTTGCCGTCGCGCTGGGTGCCGGCGCGGTGGTGCTTCTGAGTGCGCTCCACGGCGCCCGCGTCCTGCAGCGCACCGCCACGCAGCCGGCGGCTTGCTGAGTCAGGCTGTCGAAGACCCCCGAACCCTGAGCGCGCCCGGCAGCAGCATCTGCCGCGCCGGCCCCTCCAGGCCGCGCAGGCGCTCGATCAGGCAGGTGGCGGCCGCACGGCCGATCTCGTCGGTGGGCTGGGCGATGGTGGACAGGCCCGGCCCGATGAGCGAGGCCCAGTCGGGGTCGTCGAAGCCGACGAAGCCCAGGTCCTCGCCGAAGTGCCAGCCGAGCTGCTTCACGGCGGCCGCGACGCGCAGCGTGACCACTGCGTTGCCGGCCACCACCGCCGGCCGGCGGCCGCGCCGGGCGCGCTTGTGCAGGGCCTGCAGCGCCTCGACGAGCGCAGCCTCGTCGCCCTCCTCGCTCTCGAAGACCTCGCCGTGCACGACCTTCGCATGCGCGGCCAGGCAGCCGGCGAAAGCCGCCGCGCGCTCGCGCCGCGTGCTCACGCCTTTCTGCGGCTCGGTGACGTAAAGCCATTCGCGCCATCCGCCTTCCAGCAGGTGCTCGCAGGCCAGCTTCATCGCGCCATGGTTGTCCAACGAGACGAAGTCGGCCTGCATGCCGGTGTGGCGCCGGTCGACCAGCACCGCCGGCTTGCCGTGCAGCGCCACCGCATCGACCACGCCGCCGCCGCGCCCGAGCGTGTTGAGGATGAAGCCGTCGACCTGGTAGCCGGCCAGCGCGTCGAGGGCCTCGCGCTCGCGCCCGCTTTCGTTGCCGAGGTTGAACAGCATCACCAGGTAGCCCGCGTCCTGGCAGGCCTTCTCGGCGCCGCGCAGCACGGCCACCGAATAGGGGTTGGTGATGTCGGCGACGATCAGGCCGATGAGGCGCGAGCGGCCGTGGCTCAGCGCCTGCGCCATCGGGCTGGGCGAGTAGCCGAGCTGGGCGGTCGCCGCCTCCACGCGCGCGGCGATGTCGGGGCTGAGCAGGCGCTCGCGGTGGTTGAAGAAGCGCGAGACGGTGGCCTTGGAGACGCCGGCCGCCGCCGCCACGTCGGCGATGGTGGCGCGCTGGCCGGGGCGGCGGGGCGAAGGCATGCGCGTGCTCAGGCGCCGGCCGTGTCGTAGACCGCGGCGGGCCGCTCGCCGGCCAGCGCGCGCAACAGGTTGGTGGTGGCCAGCTCGGCCATCGCATGCCGCGTCTCGTGCGTGGCCGAGCCGATGTGCGGCAGCGGCGTGACGCGCGGGTGCGTGCGCAGCGGCGAATCGGCCGGCAGCGGCTCCCTGGCGAACACGTCCAGGCCGGCGGCGCGCAGGCGGCCGCCGTCCAGCGCCGCCAGCAAGGCGGCCTCGTCGACGGTGGCGCCGCGCCCGCCGTTGATGAAGATGGCGCCGGGCTTCATGCGCGCGAACACGTCGGCACCGATCATGCCGCGCGTGGCCTCGGACAGCGGCAGCATCGCCACCACGAAGTCGGCCTGCGCCAGCAGTTCGTCCAGCGGCGTGTGCAGCGCATGGCCCTGCAGCTCGGGCGCCTGCGCGGCCAGGTCGACCGGCCGGCGCGTGTGGTAGCGCACCGGCATGCGAAAGCCCAGCGCCGCGCGCCGCGCGATGGCCTGGCCGATGCGGCCGAAGCCCAGCAGGCCCAGCGTCTTGCCATGCACGTCGAAGCCGAACAGGTCCTCGCCGATGTTCTGCGTCCAGCGGCCTTCGCGCACCAGGGTCGACAGCTCGACCACGCGCCGGCTGGCGGCCAGCAGCAGCGCGAACACGGTGTCGGCCACGGTCTCGTCGAGCACGCCGGGCGTATGGCACAGCAGGATGCCGCGGCGGTGCAGCTCGGCCAGCGGGTAGTTGTCCACGCCGACCGAGACGCTGGAGATCACTTCCAGCTTCGGCGCCGCGTCGAGCAATGCCGCATCGACGGTGTGGCTGGAGCCGATCAGGCCGTGCGCCTCGGACAGTGCGGCGCGGAAGGCCTCGGGGTCGGTGCGCGGGTCGGCCGCCACCACGGTGTGCTCGGCGGCCAGGCGCGCCAGCTGATCGTCGGGCAGGGCACGGAAGACGAGGATGTTCTTACGGGTCACAGCTTGGCCTCCTCCAGTTGTTCACGCGTCGGCAGGCCCTCGGTGTCGCCCAGCACCTGCACCGCGCGCGCGCCGATCCAGGCGCCGCGGCGCACCGCCTCGGGCACGCTGCGGCCTTCCAGCAGCGCGCTGACCACGCCGGCCGCGAAGCCGTCGCCGGCGCCCACGGTGTCGACGATCTCCTTCACCGGGAAACCCTCGATGCGGCCGGTGCCGGCCACGTCGCTGTCGTAGTAAGCGCCCTCGGGTCCCAGCTTGACCACCACCAGCTTCGCGCCGCGCGCGCGGTAGAAATGCGCGATGTCTTCGGGCGTGCGCTCGCCGGTGAGAAAGAGGCCTTCCTCCAGCCCGGGCAGCACCCAGTCGGCGCGCGATGCCAGGTCGTTGATGCACTCGCGCATGCGATCCGGCGAGGCCCACAGCGTGGGGCGCAGGTTGGGATCGAAGGAGATCGTGCGGCCGGCCGCACGCATGATCTCCAGGGTGCGGATCGCCGTGGGCAGGCTGGTGTCGGAGATGGCGGGGAACACGCCGGTGACGTGCAGGTGCCGCGCCGAACGCAGCCAGGCCTCGTCGATGTCGGACGGCTGCATGCGGCTCGCGGCCGAGCCCTTGCGGTGGTATTCCACCGGCGGGTCGCTGCCGTCGGTCACGCGGCCCTTGAACTGGAAGCCGGTGCGCTGCGCCGGGTCGCAGATGACGTGCGAGCAGTCGATGCCCTCGCCCTGCATGGTGGCCAGCAGCGCGCGGCCCATGGAATCGGTGCCCAGGCGGCTGGCCCAGCCCACCTTCAGGCCCAGGCGCGCCAGGCCGATGGCGACGTTGGTCTCCGCGCCGGCGGTGCGCCGGTGGAACAGCGTGGCGTTCTCGATCGGGCCCGGCGTGTCGGCCACCAGCAGCAGCATGGCTTCGCCGAACAGGGCGACATCGAAGGCGGAAGGTTCTGTCATGGGGTCTTTCGCACGGCGCGGACCTGCGCAAGCTGCTCGCGCGTGACGTCCGCCAGGTCGCCGCCGGCCAGAGGATATTCGATCGCGTGGGGCACACCGGACGGCAGCGCACGCAGCACCGCACGCCACGGCGCCGCCGAGTCCGCGAGCGGCACCGCCACCCACTTCGCCGGCAGCCGCTGCACGCCCTTGCAGTGGATGTAGCGCACATGGGGTGCCAGCGCCTGCGCGGCCTGCAGCGGGCATTCGCCCAGCCAGTGCCAGTTGCCCATGTCGAAGGTCATGCCCAGGTCGAGCCCGGCCTGCGACTGGGCGGCGAAGAAGCGCTCCAGCGCGTCGAGGGTGCCGGCCGAGGGCGTCTGGTCGTTCTCGATCAGCAGCTCGACGCTCTGCCCGACCAGCTGCGCACGGAGCACTTCGAGCGACGCCTGCGAGGCGGGACCGAAGCCGCCGATCGCCATCTTCAGCCGCGGCGCGCGCAGCGCGGCGGCAGTGGCCAGGCCGTGCGCCAGCGCCGCGTCATCCAGCGTGCCGTCGACGCGCCACAGCCCGTCGGGGCTGGAGTAGACCGCGGCGCAGCCGGCGAGCTGAACCAGTTCCTCGCCCCCCTCGCGCAGCAATTCGCCGCGCACCTCGACACCGTCGGCACCGGCGGCCATCGCGAGGTCGGCGTACCAGGGCTGGCCGCGGCCGCGCACCTCGTCCGCGCCGAACGACGACAGGGAGATGTAGAGAGGCTGCAGCATCAGCGATCCATCGCGTTGTCGGCGGCTGGTGTCCAGGGCGTGTGCCGGGGGACATTCGCGGAGCAGGGCACGCCGTCGGCGTGAGCCCGCCCCCATCGATTCGAAAAGCCCGGTTTCATTTCAGTGCGCCTGGTGCGAACTCAGGATCTGCCCCAGGAACTGGCGCGTCTTCTCGTGCTGCGGATTGCCGAAGAACTCGCCCGGCGGCGCCTGCTCGACGATCTTGCCGTCGGCCATGAAGATCACGCGGTCGGCCACGCTGCGCGCGAAGCCCATCTCGTGCGTCACGCACAGCATGGTCATGCCGTCCTCGGCCAGGCCGATCATGGTGTCGAGCACTTCCTTGACCATCTCCGGATCGAGCGCCGAGGTGGGTTCGTCGAACAGCATGATCTTGGGCGCCATGCACAGCGCCCGCGCGATCGCCACCCGCTGCTGCTGGCCGCCGGAGAGCTGGCTCGGGTACTTGTGCGCCTGCTCGGGGATGCGCACGCGCGCGAGGTACTTCATCGCCACCTCCTCGGCCTGCGCCTTCGTCATGCCGCGCGAGCGCATCGGCGCCAGCGTGCAGTTCTGCAGGATCGTGAGGTGCGGGAACAGGTTGAACTGCTGGAACACCATGCCCACCTCGGCGCGCACGGCGTCCACGTTCTTTCCGCCGGCCGTGAGCTCGATGCCGTCGACCACGATGCGGCCCTTCTGCACCGTCTCCAGCCGGTTGATGCAGCGGATCAGCGTGGACTTGCCCGACCCCGAGGGGCCGCAGATCACGATGCGTTCGCCGGCGCGCACCGACAGGTCGATGCCGGTCAGCACCTGGAACTCGCCGTACCACTTGTTCACGCCCTCGAGGCGGATGACGGGTTCGGATGAATCGGAAGTCGCGAGGGTCATGATTGCATTCCGCGGCAAGCGCAGCGAAGCCCGTCCGGGAGCACCCGCGGAACCGGCTTTGCCGGGCCGCTGGGTGCGCCCCCTTGAGGGGGGATTCGGCTACACGAAGTGAGCAAGAAACGGGGGGGGTGGGTTCAGAATTTCGGGAAGTCGCTCTGCAGCCACTTCTGGTAGAGCTTGTTCAGCTCGCCGTTGGCGGTGTTCTTCTCGACGAATTCGTTCACGTTCTTGAGCAGGTCGTCCTGCCCCGGGCGCATGGCGATCGCCATCGCCTGCTGCACCAGGGTGAACTTGTTCTCGAAGGTGTTGGCCGGCACGCGCTTGGCGATCTGCGCCGCCACCGTGACGGAGCAGCCGATCGCATCGACCTGGCCCGACATCAGCGCCTGCATGGCCGAGGCGTCGTCGTCGAAGCGGCGGATCTCGGTACCCTCGGGCGCAGCCTTGGTCACGGCCACGTCCTGCGTGCTGGCGCGCGCCACGCCCACGCGCACGCCCTTGAGGTCGGCCGCGCTCTTGATGTTGGCGCCGGTCTTGCCGTACAGCACGATGGTCGCGGCCGCGTAGGGCTGCGAGAACTGCACCTGCTTGGCGCGCTCGGGCGTCACGGCCAGCGAGGCCACCAGCAGGTCGACCTTGTTGGTCAGCAGGAAGGGAATGCGGTTGGGGCCGGTGACGGGCACGATGTTGGCCTTCACGCCCCAGTCCTTGGCCAGCAGCTTGGCCACGTCGGCGTCGTAGCCGTCGGGCTGGTTGCGTGCGTCGGTGGTGCCGTAGGGCGGGAAGTCGACCAGCATGCCGATGGTCACCTCGCCCTTCTTCTTGATGTCGGCCACGGTCTGCGCCGAGGCGAAGGGTGCGAACACGGTGAGCGCGGCGCCGAGGCCCAGCGCGGCGACGGCGGCACGGCGAGTGGTGGATGGGATCATGGCAAGGGTCTCCTGGTTGGCGGACGGAAAGAAGAAGGAAAAAGGGATCAGCGGGCCAGCGCGCGGGCGCGCTTGCGCTCCATGTGCGACGCCAGCAGCGACAGCGGCCAGCAGATCACGAAGTACAGCGCGGCCACGGTGGTGAACACCTGCAGCGGCTGGAAGGTGGCGTTGTTGATGATCTGTCCGGCGCGCGTGATCTCGGTGAAGCCGATGATGGCCGCCAGCGAGGTGCCCTTGATGATCTGCACCACGTAGCCCACGGTGGGCGGCAGCGCGATCTTGAAGGCCTGCGGCAGGATCACGTCGCGCATGCGCGCCGCGTAGTGCAGGTTGAGCGCCTCGGCGGCTTCCCACTGGCCGCGCGGAATGGCCTGGATGCAGCCGCGCCAGATCTCGCCCAGGAAGGCCGCGCTGTTGAGCACCAGCGCCACGCCCGCCGCGATCCACGGGTTGATGTCGAAGCCGAGCACCGGCGCGCCGAAGAAGATCAGGAACAGCTGCAGCAGCAGCGGCGTGCCCTGGAAGATCTGGATGAAGCCGCCCGACAGCAGGCGCGCCGCGCTGCTTTCGGAGGTGCGCGCCAGCGCGATCGCCAGGCCCAGGATGGCGCCGCCGACGAAGGCGATGGCCGACAGCGCCAGCGTCCACTGGGCCGCTTCGAGGATGAACAGGAATTCGGGAAAGCCGAAGGTACGCATGATCGTGGCTCCTTCAGCGGCGGTCCGGGTAGTTGAGGGTGCGCTGATAGACCAGCTTGAACAGCGCGGAGAAGGACAGCGCCAGCGCGAGGTAGATGCCCGCGACCACGATGTAGATCTCGAAGCTGCGGAAGGTCTGCGACTGCAGGTTGGCGGCCACCGAGGTCAGGTCGTCGGCCGAGATCACCGACACCACGGCCGAGCTGAGCATCAGCAAAATGAACTGGCTGGTGAGCGCCGGGTAGATCGCCTTCAGCGCGGGCTTGATGATGACGAAGCGGAAGATCTCCCAGCCCTTGAGGTTGAGCGCCCTGCCCGCCTCGATCTGGCCCTTGGGAATGGACTCGATGCCGGCGCGGATGATCTCCGTGGCGTAGGCGCCGAGGTTCACCACCATCGCGGTGAGCGCCGCCGTGTAGGGCGACCAGCGCAGCCCGATGGCGGGCAGCGCGAAAAAGAAGAAGAACAGCTGCACCAGGAAGGGCGTGTTGCGGATCACCTCGATGTAGACGTTGACGATGAAGCGCAGCCAGGCGGGCCCGGAGGTCTTGCCCCAGGCGCACAGCACCGCCACCAGCAGGCCGATCAGCGTGGCCGTCAGCGAGAGCTGGATCGTGATCCAGGTGCCCTTGAGCAGCAAGGGCCAGGCCGCGAAGACGGCGTCGAACTGGAATTGGTAGTTCACTGGCGAAGGGCTTCAGAAGCGTGTCGGTGGATGAGCCCTCATTGTATGAAACCGGTTTCAGACACGTCGATCAGGGATTGCCCTAGGTAGTTTCATGGGCGGAAAACCAGGTTTCAGCGCATGGCGCGCAGCCGCGCGGCGCGAACGCCGGCGCTCACGCGCGCAGCCGCGTCTCCACCGCGGGCTGCCACTTGCGCGCCAGCTTGGCATAGCCCGGCGCCGTGGGGTGGATTTCGTTGAGCCAGTCGCCGCTGGCGCCGCGCGCGTCGCGCTCGGCACGCACCAGCGTTCCGCGCGTGTCGATGAAGTGGACGTTGGGCAGTGCGAGCGTGCCCAGCACGCCGGCCAGGCGATCGATCAGAAGGTCGGCCAGCGGCGCCCACAGCGCCTCGGGGATGCGATGCGCCACCATCGCGGGCCGCAGCCACGGCCCGCTCACGCCGCGCAGCGTGGGCGTGTCGTTGGGCGTGGGGTAGTCGTAGCCGTGGATGAGGATCGGCGTGTCCGCATTCCTGCGGCTGTTGCCCACCAGCGCGGCGACGGCCGCGAAGTTGGCACGCAGGTAGGCCTCGAAGCGCTGCCAGGCGTCCTCGTGCAGGCAGTCGGCGGCCGAGCCCGGGGTTTCGCCCTCCCCGATCCGCCGGAACAGCTGCTGGTCCACGAACTGGCCGCCGGCGGCATCGATCAGGTCGTTGCCGCCCGCGCTCAGCAGCAGCGCATCGAAGCGATGGGCCAGGTTGCCGCGGCGGCCGCCGTCGACCAGTGCGACGAACTTCGGATCGCGCCGCCAGTCGACCATGCGGCGCAGCGTATCGCCCGGCCGCGAGGTGGAGACGACCAGCGTGCGGCGCGTGAAGCGCAGTTGGTTGAGCAGGCTGTTGCCCAGCACCGATCCGAAGGAGAACCACGAATCGCCCTCGGCCAGCATGAACCACTCGCCGCCGGGCGGCACGGGCACCTTGAGGCCGAGGTCGTCGGGACGCGCCAGTTGGACGGGTTGGGACATATCAGTGCTCCATGGCGCTGTGCGCCACCGGTGACGCATGGAATCGGCGCGACCGAATGCCAGGGATCAGTGTCCGGGGCGCGTGCCGGCCGATCCACCGCAGCGCCGATGGATCACGTCGATGGCGTGCCCTGCGCAGCGAAATCAAGGAGGAGGCCGCAGGCCGGGGGACATTCGCGGAGCAGGGCACGCCGTCGGCGTGAGCCCGCACCCACGGCCCCGCATTCGCCAAGCCACCCAGGCCGCATCGGTTCGAAAAGTCCGGTTTCATCCTGGGCTCGCTTTCCGTGTCATTGGCCGGGGTACAGCGGCGGGCGCGGCAGCCAGACTTCCAGCGTGGCGCGCTGCGGCGTCAGGTGCGGCGCCAGCGCCCGGAGCTGCCAGCGCTCGGCCGGCGGCGCGCTGGCGGCCAGCAGCCGGGCGCAGTCGCGCATCGCATCGCCGTGGTAGACGATGGTCGGCTGCGGATGGCCCGCCGGCGGCGCGCGGCCCGCGGTGCGCGAGGTGGCGAGCACGTCCTCGATCGGCGGCACCGAGGCGCCCAGGGCACGCCATGGCGCGCGCAGCGCGCGCGCCGCATCGCGCTGTGCGTTGCCGAAGATCTGGATGTAGACCAGCGCGCCGCTGCAGGCGCGCGGCGACGGCGGCGGCACGTCGGGCGGCGGTGCCGCCGCACCTACGCTCGCGCTGTCCGGCGGCGGTGCGGCGGATGGCGCCGGGAGCGTCGCCCCGCCCACGACCTGCGGCATCTCCACGGTGCGGAAACGCACCTCGAACGGCGCGCGCACGCGTGCCCACAGCGCGGCCGCGAAGGAGCCCGCGCCCGCGGTGAAGCCGCTGCAGTTCTCCTGCGGCGGCGTGCGGCCGGTGTAGTCGCGCGCCCAGTAGCGCGGCGCGCAGGCCGGCGCGGCGGCCGGCTGCAGGCAGTCGATGCCGTTGCCGGGATCGAGCAGGCGCGCGCAGGCCGGGCTCGGCGACAGCGTGCCGGTGACCGCATTCGCGTTCTCCAGCTCCGCCTTGCAGGCCGTCTTGGCGTCGTCGACGATGCGCACCGACAGGCTGAAGTTGGCCATGAAGTTGTCGCCGCCCTTGCGGCACAGCAGGTCGCCGGTTCGCAGCAGCTCGGCCGCCAGCGAGGCCGGCGCCTCGCCCGGCGGCGCGTTCACGCGCAGGCGCGACCAGCGCTCGGTGAGGTCCTTGAAGGCCAGGCTCTCGGCGCGGGTCTTCTCGGCCATCTGCGTGCGCCAGCTGTCGATGCCCTGCCACGCGGCGACGCCGAAGGTGGCCGCCGTGCCCAGGCCGATCGACGCCGTGACCGCGCCGGCCTTGAGCACCCGCGCCTGAAGGCGGCTCGCCACCGCGGTGGCGGCCTGCGCGTCGCCCGCGACCGGCGCCGGGACCTGGCCGTCGTCGAGCTCGAACAGGCCGTGGATGCCCTGCGCCACGCGCGCCAGCATCTCGCCTTCGAGCCGGTGGCCGATCTCCGCGCCCAGCCTGAAGTAGCTCTCCCACTGCGACTCGTCGAAGAACTGGTCGGTGGTGGGCTGCTGCGGGAACAGCGGGTTCGCGGCCTTGAAGTTCACCAGGTCGACCGGCAGGTCGGCCGAGACGTTGGGCTTGACCACGACCATGCGCCCGGTGCGCCCGCTGGCATAGGTCACCTCGGCCAGCGCGAGGCAGGCCTGGCTGCGCGCCGAGGCCAGGTCGCCCAGCGAGCCGAACACGCCGTCGATGCCGGGGCCCGCGCCGGCGCAGGGCTTCATGAAGTCGATGTCGGCGTGCAGGTCGATGCGCGCGCGGCGCACCAGGTTCTCCAGGTCGCAGAAGCGGTAGTCGGGGTCGGCGCCGCAGTCGGCGATGACGATCAGCTCCGCCTCCTGGCGCAGCAGCGCGTAGGCGCCGGTGTTCTCGAAGTGCCCGCCGTCGCTCAGGTACCACTCCTCCGAGCCGCTGCCGGGAAAGGAGCCGAAGCACTCCAGCAGCAGGAAGCGCGTCTTGCGCAGGAAGCCGTTCACCCGCCGCGCGGCGCCGGGCTGGGCGATGCCGGCGTGGCGGCTGTTCCACCAGTAGCCCAGCCGCAGGCCGGCGAACACCGACAGCGCCGCGATGCCGCGCCGCGTGAGCCGGCCCAGCCCCGGCGCGAAGGCCGCGCCGGAGATCGCCGCCCAGGCACCCAGCGTCATCGCGCCCTCCCCCTGCGCCTGCGTCCACGGCGCACCGGCCGCCTGCATCCAGCCCAAGGGGCCGATGGTCAGCGGCAGGCTCTTGCGGTCGCGGTTGAACAGCTTGTGCTTCGGATCGTGCGTCTGGTTGATGCACACGTTGACCAGGTGCACCGGCCCGCCCTTCGCATGCGGCGCATAGGTGCGCTGGTCGATGTCGTCGTCCGCGTGCACCTGCCCCACCGGCACCTGCGGCGGCGCGAGGCCCGAGACCGCTGCCGTCGGATCGTCGCCCAGCCGCTCGCGGTTGGCTGCGCCCAGGTAGCCGCGCACGATGCGCGCCTTGTAGAACATGTGCAGCGACGAGAGGTTGAGGAAGGCGAAGTTGCGCCCCGTGACCACCGCGTACAGCATGACGATGGTGCCCAGCGTGAACAGCCAGATCCAGCCGCGCGCGAAGTCCAGCCCCGCCGGCGTGAACACGGGCAGCAGCACGCCCGCGTACAGCACGCCGATCCACCACGCCGCCAGGCAGAAGGCGACCACGAGCCCGAGCAGGCTGGCCAGCCGCATGAGCATCTGCTGGCCGATGCCCGGCGCCTCGCGCTTGCCGCTGAACATCAACGGCAGCACGCCGCGCAGCGCCGCCGCCGCCGCCAGCATCAGGCCGCCCCAGGAGGCGCGCGTCTCGCGCGTGTGCGCCGCGAACCACCAGGCGAGCCAGTCCAGCAGGCCCAGCAGCGCCAGCACGCCGACGATGTAGAGCATCGTGGCCAGACCGTCGGTCAGCGTGTTGCGCAGGGCCCCGGCGTCGGCGGCGCGGCGGTTGCGCCACAGCACCCACAGCAGCGCGGCCACCCACGACGCGGCGAAGGCGATGAAGGCCGGCGCCAGCCACGGCGGCCCGTCGAAGTGCCGCTGGAGCATCGGACCCAGCCAGGCCGCCAGCGCGCCGAGCGCGATCCACATCGCCAGTTGCGCCAGCACGAAGCCGCTCGAAGGCCGGTCGCGCACCGACCAGTAGGCCTCGGCCAGCACGATGGACAGCGCCCATGGCACCAGCATGCCCAGCCACAGCGTGGGCAGTTGCGTGGCCCAGCGCACGGGCGCCAGGACCGCCTGCGCGTTGTCCAGGTCGATCGCCCCGGCCATGCCTTCCCACAGCAGCAGATTGGTCGCCGCCAGGCCCAGGCCGATCAGCGTGGCGGCGATCGCGATCTCGATGTGCGTGCCCAGCAGGTTGCGCAGGTACAGCGCGACGGCGAACAGCGTGTCGCGCATGCCGCCGGGAATGAGGTAGCGCCCGTTGGCGCGCAGCCACCAGCCCAGGCGCACCTTGTCCACTTCGGCGAAGGCACCCTCGGCCGCGCGCACGTCGTCGGCCGAGGCTGCGCGGGTGCACAGCCGCCCGAGCGCCGAGCCCACGTAGCCGCCGCCCGAGACGGTGGACAGCAGGTCGAAGCTGAGCAACTGCCGCCGCTGCGCCAGCGCCTTGAGCAGTCCCAGGCAGAAGGTGGCGCTGCGGATGCCGCCGCCTGAGAGCGCCAGGCCCCAGGGCCGGCGGCCGTTGTCGGTGCCGTGCAAGGCCTCGCGGCGCGCGCGGACCAGTTGCCGAAGGGTGTCGTCCATGAATCTCTTGTCGCGTCGGCGTGAAATATTCCACGCCCCCGGTGCGGCAGCAATTCGGCGAACGGTCTATGGCCGAAGGGCCATGCCGGAGCGAACGCTGTCGCGCGAAACGCGCTTGCAGCGGGGAACGCCGCCGTCCGGCATGGCCGCCCGGCGGGCCTCCTACACGGGCCGGGCCGTTGCACCGACGCGGCGGCCCCTGCACGCGCCATACCGTGCGGCATGCCCTCGCTCTCCCCTCTCGATGCCATCGCCGAGCTGCATGCGCGCCATGGCGACGCGCTCGCACTGGCGCACCTGGCCGAAGCCGGGCTGGACCGCTTGCCGCGCCCCGGCGCGGGCCAGACCCTCGCGCGCTGGCGCGTGCTGGCCGGGGTAGCCGCGCACGACCTGTCGCTGGCCAAGCTCTTCGAGGGCCACACCGATGCCCTCGCCGTCCTCGCCGAGCTGGGCGGCCCGCCCTCGGTGCCCGGGCTGCTCTGGGGCACCTGGTGCGCCGAGCCGCCGGACGCGCGCCTCGCCTTGCACGCCGACGGCCCCGCGCCGCAGGTGCGGCTCACCGGCACCAAGGCCTGGTGCTCGGGCGCGGGCTCGCTCACGCACGCGGTGGTCAGCGCCTGGAATGCCGAGGGCGAGCCCTGCCTCGCCGCCGTCGCGCTCGACCAGCCCGGCGCGACCGTGACGGCCGAGGGCTGGCACGCCGTCGGCATGGCCGCCAGCGCCAGCGTGGACGTGCGCTTCGAGGATGCGCAGGCGATGCAGATCGGCAGCGCGGGCGACTACGTCCGGCGCCCCGGCTTCTGGCAAGGCGGTGCAGGCATCGCGGCGTGCTGGTGGGGCGGCGCGCTCGGCATCGGGCGCCGCGCCCGCGCGCTGGCGGGGCCGCGGCCGGACGCGCACCGGCTGGCGCACCTGGGCGCCATCGATGTCGCGCTCGCGGGCACGGCCGCGCTGCTGCGCGAGGCCGCGGCCTGGATCGACGCCCATCCGCACGACGACGCGCAGGCCGTCGCGCTGCGCGTGCGCCTCGCGGCCGAGCAGACCGCGGCGGACGTGGTGCGCCACGCCGGCCGCGCGCTGGGCGCCGCGCCGCTGTGCCGCGACGCCCGTTTCGCGCGCGCGATGGCCGACCTGCCCGTGTTCGTGCGCCAGAGCCATGCCGAGCGCGACCTGGCCGCCCTCGGCGCCATCGCGGCCGACGAACGCCTCGCACCATGGACGCTGTGACCACGCGCTTCATCGACGCCGGCGAAGGCACGGCGGAGGCGCATTGGCTGGCCTGGCTGGCACGCACACCGCTGGCGCCGGTGACCGCCGAGCGGCTGGTGCCGCCCGGGCGCCGCGCAGTGGTCGTGGCGCCGCATCCCGACGACGAAGTCCTGGCCGTGGGCGGCCTGCTGGCGCAGCTCGGCGCGGCCGGCTGCGCGGTGCGCGTGGTCGCCGTCACCGACGGCACAGCCAGCCACCGCGGCTCGGCGCAGTGGCCGCCCGATCGCCTGGCGCAGGAACGGCCGCGCGAAACGCAGTGCGCCCTGGCCCGCCTCGGCGTCGACGCCGAGGTGCTGCGCCTGGGCCTGCCCGACGGTGGACTGGCGCTGCTGCGCGAGCCGCTCGCCGTGCGGCTGGCCGCCCTGCTGTCGCCGGCCGACGTGGTCTTCACCACCTGGCGCCGCGACGGCCACCCCGACCACGAGGCGACCGGCCATGCCTGCGCCTTCGCCGCCGCGCGCACCGGCGCCGCGCTGTACGAGGTACCGGTCTGGGGCTGGCACTGGGCCGCGCCCGGCGACCCGCGCGTGCCGTGGCATCGCGTGCGCGTTCTCGCGCTCGATCCCGCGGCGCTGCGGCGCAAGCGCGCGGCGGTGCAGGCCTTCACCAGCCAGCTGCTGCCCGACCCCTCGACCGGCCACGGACCGGTGCTGCGCGACAGCACGCTCGCGCGCGCCGCGCGCCCCTTCGAACTGCTGCTGACATGAGAGACACCCGCGCCTATTTCGATGCGCTGTACCGCGCCAGCGACGACCCTTACGCCGTGCGCAGCCGCTGGTACGAGCAGCGCAAGCGCGCCGTGCTGCTGGCCGCGCTGCCGGCCGCGCGCTACGCCAGCGCCTACGAGCCGGGCTGCGGCGCGGCCGAGCTCACCGTCGAACTGGCGGCGCGCTGCGACCGCGTGCTGGCCAGCGACTTCAGCGCCCCGGCGCTCGCTGCCGCACGCCGGCGCACCGCGCATCTGCCGAACGTGCGCGTCGAGGCCCATGCCCTGCCGCGGGACTGGCCGCGCCGCGCCGCCTTCGACCTGATCGTGCTCAGCGAGATCGGCTACTTCCTCGATGCCGCGGCGATGTGCCAGGTGGCGCGCTGTTGCGCCGATTCGCTGGTGCCGCGGGGCACGCTGGTCGCCTGCGACTGGCGGGCGGATTTCCGCGAGCGCGCCCTGCCCACCGAGGCGGTGCACGCCGCGCTCGCCGCGCTGGGCCTGGCGCCGCTGGTGCGGCACGCAGAGGACGACTTCCTGCTCCAGGTCTGGTCGCGCGATGCGCGTTCCGTGGCGCAGCGCGAGGGCATCCGGTGATCGGCATCGTCATCCCTGCGCACGACGAAGCCGCGCACATCGCCATCGCCGTGGAGGCGGCGATGCGCGCCACCGCCCATCCGGCGCTCGCCGGCGAGCCGGTGCAGGTGCTGGTGGTGCTCGACGACTGCGCCGACGCCACCGGCGCGATCGCGGCCGCGCACGGCGCGCGCACGCTGGCGCTGCAGGCGCGCAACGTCGGTATCGCGCGCGCCGCCGGCGCCGAGGCGCTGATCGATGCCGGCGCGCGCTGGCTCGCGTTCACCGATGCCGACACGCGCGTTTCGCCCGACTGGCTGGCGGCGCAGCTCGCGCTGCAGGCCGATGCGGTCTGCGGCGCCGTCGGCGTGGAGGACTGGAGCGCACACGCCGCCTGCGCCGATGCACTGCGCGCGCACTTCGCGCACCACTACACCGACGCCGACGGCCATGCGCATGTCCACGGCGCCAACCTGGGCGTGAGCGCCGAGGCCTACCGGCGCGCGGGCGGGTTCGCGCCGCTGGCCTGCGGCGAGGACGTGGCGCTGGTGCGTGCGCTCCAGACCTGCGGTGCACGCATCGCCTGGAGCGCCCAGCCGCGCGTGGTCACCAGCGCGCGGACCGACGCGCGGGCACGCGGCGGCTTCGGCGACACGCTGCTGGCGATGGCCGCCGGGCTGGTGCCGGCGGTGCTGCCGCTGGTCGCCGATGCCTGACGCGCGAGACGATGGACTTCGCGGTGGGCGAAGACCAGCAGCATCGCCAGCACCATGCCGGCCACGATGTCCAGCGGAAAGTGCGCGCCCAGATAGACGCGCGCCCAGCCCGTCAGGCCGGCGAGCACGACGAGGACGGTGCCTGCACGGCGCAGGGCCGGCCGCGCCAGGCAGCCGAAGGCCAGCGTGAACATGACCGAGGCATGCGTGCTGGGCAGCGATCCGCGCCAGCCATGACCCAGGTGGTTCGGACTCAGGCCGGCCATGAAGGGCCGCGGGAACTCCAGCGCAGCGGCCAGCGCATGCGCCGTCACGCTCGCCAGCGCAGCCAGCCCCCACAGCACGACGAGATAGAGCCGCTGCGACGGCTGCCACGCCATGGCCCATGCGATGCATGCGGCGGCCAGCCACGGCGCGGCCGCCGCCACGTCCAGCGCCAGATCCAGGAAGCGCGGCTGCGCTGCGAAGCCCGCTCCCATCCAGCGGAACAGCAGCAGGTTCAGGCCGTCCACGCCCGGCTCCGGGTGCGACGGCGCGGGCGAAAGGCGCGCTGGCTCTGCATGCGCGCAGGCTACGGGGCCTGCGTGACAGCGGTTTGAAATCCGCCATCTCCCGGGTGGCGTGATCCGACGCCGGCAGCGGCCCAGTCGCCGCGTGCTTCAGTCGATGCTGAGCTTGGCGACCTTGGCCAGGTCCTGCCAGGTCCGGATGTCCTGGCGCACCGTGGCGGCGAACTGGTCGGCGCTCCTGATCGGCGGACGTGCCATGTTCTGCGCCGCGAACTTCCGGATCACCTCGTCGGCCGCCAGGATGCGGTTGATCTCCTGGTTCAGCCGGTCGACCACCTCGCGCGGCGTGCCGGCGGGCGCGAACACGCCGTACCAGCCGTCGGCGTCGAAGCGGTAGCCCTGCTCGGTCAGGGTGGGAACGTCGGGCAGCGCCGGGCCGCGCGACGAACCGGTGGCCCCCAGCGCGACCAGCTTGCCCGCGCGGATGTGCTGGACGGGCGAGGCGATGTCTACGAATGCCACGCTGATGTTGTCGGCCAGCACGTCGGTCACCAGTTGCGCGACACCCTTGTAGGGCACGTGCGGCATGACCAGGCCGTACTGCGCCTTGACGCCCTCCATCACCAGGTGGCCGGTCGAGCCGCTGCCCCAGGAGCCGTAGGCCAGCCGGTCGGGGTGCGCCTTGGCGAAGCCCACCATGTCCGCCAGCGACCTGAAGCCGGTGGAGGGATGGGCCACCAGCAGGATGCCCGCGGAGCCGACCTGCGCCACGGGCAGCAGGTCCTTCTGCGCGTCGTACGGCATCCTGGGCTGGATGACGGGGTTGATGGCGATCGCGGAGGACGGCGACAGCAGGATGGTGTAGCCGTCGCCCGCTGCCTTGGCCACCGCATCGTTGCCGATCAGGCCGTTGGCGCCCGGCTTGTTGTCGATCACCACCGGCTGCTTCAGCGCGGCCTGCAGCGGCTCGGCGAGCAGGCGCGCGAAGATGTCCGAGCCGGCGCCTGCGGGGCCGGGGACGACCAGGCGCAGCGGGCGGCCGGGCCAGTTCGCGGCGGCACCGGTCTGGGCCCGGGCCTGCAGGGCGAACAAGGCGGCGCCGGCCAGCAGGGTGCGGCGTGGGATGAGGGTATCGAACATGGTTGCGTCTCCTGTGGGTCTATCGAGGTCAGGCGCCGGGCCGCAGCAGCTGCCCGGTGAGGAACTGGGCACGCGCGCCCGTGAGGTAATCCAGCAGCGGCAGGCACGCCTCGGGCGCCGCGCCGGCGGCAACTTCCACGGCGTTGATGCGCAGCCCCAGTGCGCCCCACTCGGCCGCGAGCGTCGCCACCAGCATGTGGGCGGCCGCCGCGTCGCCGGCCTGCGCCCAGGGCGCGTCCGGCGCGGGCGGCGCCAGCAGCAGCGTCAGGCTGGCACAGGCATCGTGGCGGGCACGGAAGCGGCGCGCCGCGTGCAGCACGGTCTCGAGCATCGTGCCGGGCCGGGCGTCCAGGGCGGCACCGTCCAGCACCGCCGCGTAGGCGGCAGGGGCCGGCCGTGCATGGCGTGCCGCCGGCCATGCATCCAGCGCGCGGCGCCAGGCCGGCGCCTGCACGTCCACGCAGCGCAGCGCCGGCGGCGCGTTCCAGGGCAGCGCCGGCCGCACGGCCGCCGGCAGGGCCTCGCTGCCACCGTAGACCGAAGATCCGCCGTCGAGCACCAGCAACTGGCCGGTGAGCACGCGCGCGCCGGGGCTGGCGAGGAAGCACAGCGCCTCGGCCATGTCCTCGGGCTCGGCCATGCGCCCCAGCGGGATCCTGGCCAGGGCCCTGGCCAGGTCCAGCCGGCCGCTGTCGATCAGGCCCTGCACGAGCACCGTGCGCACGAAGCCCGGCGAGAGCGCGGTCACCGCCCAGTCCGGCCGCGCCTGCGCCAGGGCCCGCGTCTGGGCGATCAGCCCCGCCTTGCTCGGGCTGTACAGGCCGCGCCATGGAATGGCGCGCAGGCCGGCGCCCGAGGCCATGTTGACGATGCGCGCGCCGGGCTGCAGACGACTTTCGCAGGCCAGCACCAGCCGCGCGGGCGCCGCCAGGTTGAGGGCGAGGAGGCGTGCGCCGACGTCCGTCTCGCCGGCCGAGAGCGCCTCGGCGCCGCCCGCCGACATGCCCGCGTTGTTGATCAGTGCATCCAGCGGCGGAACCTCGCGTGCCAGCCGGTCGATCTGCGCCGCATCGCTCAGGTCGGCGGCCAGGCACAGCGGCGGCGCGCACGCGGACGGCCAATCGTCCTGCAGCCGCCGCAGGGCGGCCGCGTCGGCGTCGACCAGCACGCATTGCCACCCTGCCTGCGCCAGCCGCAGCGCCGCGGCGCGGCCGATGCCGGCAGCGGCGCCGGTCAGGAGCACCGTGGGTTGGCTGTTCACGGTCCTTCGCCCCCGCTCCGGCGCAATGCGTCCAGCAGGCCATAGACCGGGTCGGCCGGCGCGGCGCGGCCGTTGGGCCGGCGTGCGCCGAACAGGGCGGCATCGTCCTGCGCCAGCTCGGGCCGCTCGCGCTCCTCGATCCAGTCGTACACCACCGTGCGCGCCGCGATGCGCCATTCGCCGCGCCGGCGCTCGAAGCGGTCCACGTAGCGGCCGCACAGGAAGGTCTCGCGCTGCGGCGCGGCCGCGCTGGCCTGCAGGGCCAGGAAGGCGCTCTCCACCGCGGCCTGGTCGCCGAACAGCTCGATGGCGATGGTGTTCACCTGGTGCACCCGCCGGCCGCCCTCGCGCAGCCTGCGCAGTGCCTGCGCGATGAAGCCGTCCGCGCTGCCGTTCCAGGCGCCGTGGCAGTCGGTGGCGTCCTCCCAGTAGGCCGAGCGCAGCGCCGCCTCGTCGGCCCGGTCGATGCCGCGGCAATAGCGGGCCAGGCACGCACGGATCGCCTCGCGATCCAGCAGCCCCTGCAGGTCCATGGCATTCACGGCGCGCGCCTGAAGAGCTGCACCAGGTTGCCTTCGGGATCGCGCAGCGACAGCACGGCGCCGTGCGAGCCCATGTCGCGCACGCCCAGCACCTGCCCGCCGGCGGCGGCGATGCGCTCGGGCGCGCCCGCGAAATCCTCCACCTCGAACACCATGACCAGGCCGGCCTCGGCAGGCGCGGCTTCCTCCGGGCACGCCAGCGCCACGTTGGAGCCGCTCACGCCGTACTGGATCCAGCGGTCCCCGTCGCGGAACTTCAGCGGCAGGCCGAGGGCGCTCTCGTAGAAGGCATGCAGCGCGCCCGGCTGCTGCGCCACGACGAACACGTTCTGCAGCCGCTTGGGTGCGGGCGCGCTCACAGCGAGGTCTCCGAGGCGCCGCCGTCCAGGCGCAGCACTTCCGCGTCGAGGAAGCGCGCGCCATCGCCGGCGAGGAAGCAGATCGCGTCGGCGATGTCCTCCACCGTGCCCAGGCGGCCCAGCGGCGTGCGGGCGATGCGCCGGGCGTCGAGCTCCGCGTTGCGGTGCTTGGCAGTGCCCTCGGTGGGCACCGCGCCCGGCGCGACCGCGTTCACGCGGATGTTGCGCGCACCCAGGTCGGCCGCCGCGGCGCGCGTCATGCCCAGCACGCCCGCCTTGATGCCGCTGTAGACCACCGAGCGCATCGGCGACTTGAAGGCGGCGATCGACGCCACGTTGACGATGGCGCCGCCGCGCGCCGGGTCCATGGCCTCGGCGGCTGCCTGCATGCCCCAGACGACGGACTTGAAGCCGATCTCCACCATGCGGTCCATCACCTCCGGCGTGATCTCCGCCAGCGGCTGGTAGCGCACCCAGGCGGCGTTGTTGACCATGATGTCCAGCCGGCGCGCGTCGCCCGCGAAGCGCAGCACCGCCTCGCGCATGCCCTCGCGGGTGGCCACGTCCTGCGGCAGCGGGATGGCCTGGCCGCCCTGGGCGCGGATCGCCTCGACGGTCTCGTCGACGAATGCCTGCTTCAGGTCGTTGACGCCCACGATGGCCCCCAGGCGCGCCATGGCGAGGGCGGTGGCGCGGCCGATGCCGTGGCCGGCGCCGCTGATGAAGGCCGCACGGCCTGCGAGAGATGCGTTCATGGTCTGTCCTCGTTCTGTGCCGGAACCAGCAGTGCATCGAGCGCGAAGGCCCCGTGGCCCTCGCTCAGTACCACCAGCGGGTTGATGTCGATCTCGGCCACGCTGCCGGCGTGCCGCGCCGCGAAGCGCGACAGCGCGGCCACGGCCTTCGCCGCCGCCTGCACGTCGGCCCGGGGCCGGCCGCGCGCGCCGTCGAGCAGGGGAAAGGCCTTGAGCGAGCGCAGCATCGCGGCGGCCTGCGCCTCGTCCACCGGCGCCGGCTGCAGGGCCACGTCCTTCAGGATCTCGGCGAAGATCCCGCCCAGCCCCACCATCACCATGGGGCCGAACACCGGGTCCGTCTTGGTGCCCAGGATCAGCTCGGTGCCGCCCTGCGCCATCTGCGCCACCAGCACGCCATGGATGCGGGCCTGCGGCGCTTTCTGCGCCACGCGCGCGAGCAGGCTCTCGTACGCGTCGACCAGTTGGCCTTCCGAGCGCACGCCCACCACCACGCCGCCGACCTCGGTCTTGTGCGCGATGTCGGGCGAGACGATCTTCAGCACCAGCGGAAAGCCGATGTCGCGCGCGGCGGCCAGCGCCTCGTCGCGGCTGGCGGCCAGCACTTCGCGCAGCACCGGCAAGCCGGCCCGGGCCAGCGCGGCCTTGGCGCTGGCCTCGGTAGCGAAGGCCGCGGGGTCCAGCGGCCCGGGCGGCTCGATCGGTGCAGGACACGACACTTCGCGGGTGCCGAAGCGCACCAGCGCGGCGAGCGTCGCGCAGGCGGCGTCGATGCCCTCCACCGTCGGGAAGCCCATGGCGTTGAGCTGGGCGCGCACCTCCTGCGGCGCGCGGGCGCACAGCAGGATCAGGCGCGAGGGATGGTCCTTGCGCACCTGCGCCAAGGCGCAGAGGAAGACCTCGCGCAGCCGCGGCAGGTGGAAGGCGTTGGCCGACTGCAGCAGCAGCGCGTCGCAGGTCGCGTCCTGCGCCACGGCATCCAGCATGCGCGCCAGCACCTCGGGCCGGCTGGAGACCTGCGCGGTCATGTCCACCGGGTTGGCCGGCGAGGCGAAGGGCACCACCGACAGGATGCGCTGCTGCGTCTGCTCGGCCAGCCTGGGCAGCGCCAGGCCCTGCGCGCTGGCCGCGTCGGCCAGCAGCACGCCGAAGCCGCCGGAGGCCGTGAGCACCGCCACCTTGTTGCCGCGCGGCAGGCGATCGGGCCCGAGCACGGCCAGGGCGTGGCCCACTTCCAGAAGCTGTTCGAGGCTGGGCACGCGGATGGCCCCGCCTTCGCGCAGCACCGCGTCGAACACCGCGTCCGGGCAGGCCAGCGCGCCGGTGTGCGAGGCCGCGGCTTCGCTGCCCGCTTCCGACACGCCCACCTTCAGCACCACCAGCGGCTTGCCGGCCTGCCGCGCCATGGCCATGGCCTGGCGCAGCTTGGCGCCGTCGCGGCAGGTCTCCATGCAGCACAGGATGACGTCGGTGCCCGGGTCGGCCGCCAGCGACGCGATGGCATCGGCGATGTCCACGTCGCACTCGTTGCCGGTGGTCAGCATGCGGCTGATGCCCAGGCCGCGCTCGGACGCCATGCGCAGCGTGAAGCTGCCCAGGTTGCCGCTCTGCGACACGATGCCCACCGGCCCCGGCGCCGGGAACGCGGACTCCAGCGCCACCGAGAAGGTGGCGATGCTCTTGTCCGGCACGCCGATCGCGCCCAGGCAGTTGGGGCCCACGATGCGCATGCCGCTGGCGCGGGCCACCTGGCCGATCCGGGCCTGCAGCCGGCTGCCCGCCTCGCCCATCTCGGAGAAGCCGGCCGACAGCACCACCGCCGCGCGCACGCCGCGGCTGGCGCAGTCCTTCACCGCGTCGAGCACGGCCTCGGGCGGCACCGCCACCACGGCCAGCTCCGGCGCCTCGGGCAGATCCGCCACGCTGGCATAGGCCGGCACCGACTGCACCGTGCCGCCCTTGCGGTTGACCGGATAGATCGCGCCCGCAAAGCCGTACTTGCGCAGGAACTGCAGCGGCCGCCCGCCGATCTTCGTCACATCGTCCGAGGCGCCGATGACCGCGATCGAGAGCGGCCTGAACAGCGCGTCGAGTCCGCGCCCCACTTCCACGGTCTGCATCTCAACGACCCTGGTAGACCGGCTGGCGCTTTTCCAGGAAGGCCTTGCGCGCTTCCTGCGCGTCCTCGGTCCTGGACAGCGCCATGGTGAAGTTCTGCTCGAAGCGGTAGCCGTCGCGCTGCGGCATCAGGTCCATCATGTTGGCCGCCTGCTTGGCATAGGCCACGGCCAGCGGCGCCTTGGCCGCGATCTCCTGCGCGATCTGCAGGGCCAGGGGCATCAGCCGCTCGGCCGGCACCACCTCCTCCAGCACGCCGCGGCGGTACAGTTCGGCCGCCGGCACCCGCAGGCCCGTGAAGAACATGCGGCGCGTGAAGGAGCGGCCGAACATGGTGCGCAGCATGGACACGCCGCCGGCCAGGCCGACGTTGATCTCGGGCATGGCGAAGCTCGCGTCCTCGGAGGCCAGGAAGATGTCGCAGGCCGCCATGAGCCCGAAGCCGGCGCCCAGCGCCGGGCCGTTGACGGCCGCGATCACCGGCTTGGCACATTCGCGGATGGCGTTGCCGGTCTCGCGCGTGAGGCGGTTGTGCCCCAGGAAGTCGCCGGGCTTGCCCGGGTCCGGCCGGTCCTTGAGGTCGGCACCGGCGCAGAAGTGCTTGCCGGTGCCGGTGAGGATGGCCACGCGGACGTCGCTGCGCTCGGACACCTCGTCGAAGGCCTCGATCAGGCGCTGGCGCGTCGCACGGTCCACGGCATTGACCGGCGGCTTGTCCAGCCGGACGACGGCGATGTATTCGGAAACTTCAAGGCTGACGCTCATCGCGCACTCCCGGTCAGGTTGGAAAGAAGGGGTTGCTGGGCAGCGGGCTGCGGCGCCAGCAGCTGCGCCATGTGCGCGAGGCGGTCGCCGTGGCGGAACTCGGAGGCGATCAGGCGCTGCGCCAGGCGGGTGGCCAGCACCTCCTCGCTCACGCCCATGCCGCCGTGCATCTGGATCGCCGCCTCGGCGCAGGCGCGGGCCGACTCGGCCAGCGACACCTTGGCCAGGCGCAGCGTGCGGCGCAGGTCGGCGGCCTGGTGCTCGTGCGCGTGCAGGCAGTGGGTCATCAACCCCCTGGCGCCGAGGTACTTCACGTACATGTCGGCCGTGCGGTGGCGCAGCACCTGGAAGCTGGACAGCGAGACGCCGAACTGGCGGCGCTCCTTCAGGTGGGCGATGGTCTGCCGGATCAGCGCGGCCAGCGCGGCGACGGTGTCCACGGCGTGGAGCAGCAGCGCGGCATCGGCGGCCGCGGCCAGGGCATCGCGCGCGGCCGCGCCGCGGGCGATGCAGGCGCCTTCGGGCACGGCCAGCTTCGCCAGCGTGAAGTCGGCGCCGCGCCGGCCTTCCATGGTGCGGTAGCGGGCGGTGGGCGCCCCGATGCGTTCGGCCTCCACCAGGAAGATCGCCGCCTCGCCGTCCTGCAGGGCCGGCACCAGGTAGTGCGAGGCGGGCAGCGACACGTCCACGCCCGGCACGCTGCCGTTCAGTTCATGGCCGATGTCCAGGTGCGTCGCCTGCACCACCGGCTCGTCGGGCAGCGCGGACAGCGCCACGAGCGGCGCGATCTGCGCGCTGCCCTCGGCCGCGGCCTCCAGCCAGCGCCGCGCGGGTTCCGGCGCGGCCGCCTGCAGCAGCAGGGGCACCATGGCGCAGGTCTCCACCACCGGCAGGTGCACGCCGTGGCCGGCCAGGCCTTCGACCAGCGCCGCCAGGTCGGCCAGGCTGCCGCCCACGCCGCCGGCCTCCTCGGGCACCAGGGTGGCCGTCCAGCCCAGTTCGCGGACGGGATCGCCGTCGAAGGATTGCGCGGCGGCATGGTCCTGGGCAAAGCGGCTGGCCGCGTCAAGCAGCATGCCGGGAAAGAGGGAGGGAAATGAAGTGGACATCTTGTCTCAGGCTCCCAGCAGTTCGTTGGCGACCACGTTGCGCTGCACTTCCGAGGTGCCGCCGGCGATGGTCCGGGCGCGGGTGAACATGTAGTTCTGGATCCAGGTGGCGGCGGGCAGGTCCTCGCCCGCGTCGGCGAGGAAGCGATGCGCGGCCTCGGGGCCGACCGCATCGAGCGCGATCGTCGTCAGGCGCTGGGCCACGTCGGCGCAGGTCATCTTGATCGCCGACGGCTGCACGCCCAGCGGGCGCTGGTGGACCAGGTCGTCGGTGGCCTGGGCCATCATCACGCGCGCGCCCCTCACGTCCGCCTCGCACAGCAGCAGCTTGTGGTGCAGGCCGCTGAAGTCGCGCCGGCCGGCGGCGGCCTTCGCAGCCTCTTCGACCAGGTGCGCGACCTGGCGGCGCACCAGCTCCAGCCGGGCCACGTTGGCCGGCGGCAGGCGCTCGCGCTCCAGCAGGTACTTGGCGCAGGTCCAGCCCTTGCCCACCTCGCCGATCAGGTTGTCGGCGCGCACGCGCACCTCGTCGAAGAACACCTCGTTCAGGTGGTGCCAGCCGTCGATGGTGCGGATGGGGCGCACGGTGATGCCGGGCGAATCCATCGGCACCAGCAGCAGCGAGATGCCCTCCTGCTTCTTCGCCTCTTTGGAGGTGCGCACCAGCATGTAGATCATGCTGGCCTCGTGCGCATGCGAGGTCCAGATCTTCTGGCCGTTGACGACCCACTCGTCGCCCTCGCGCCGCGCACTGGTCGACAGCGACGCCAGGTCGGAGCCCGAGCCCGGCTCGGAATAGCCCTGGCACCACCAGTCGGCGCCGTCGAGGATGCGCGGCAGGAAGCGCGCCTTCTGCGCGGGCGTGCCGAAACGGATGATCACCGGCCCGATGTGGCCCAGGCCGTGGTGGTACAGCGGCGGGCAGTCGTTCTCGGCCATCACCTCCTCGAAGATCAGGCGCTGCCGGATGTCCCAGCCGGTGCCACCGGCCTCCCGGGGCCAGCTCGGCGCGCCCCAGCCCCTGGCATTGAGGATCTTCTGCCAGGCCTGGTACTCGCGCTTGGTGATCTTGCGGCCCGCGGCGACGACGGCGCGGATCTCGGGGGGACAGGCCTGGCGGGCGAAGTCCTCCAGTTCGCGCCGGAAGGCGGCGTAGTCGATGGACATGGTGTCTCCTTGGATGTCGGGGGTCAGCCGCCCTTGCGCAGCTGCGTGATCAGCTCGTCCAGGGCGGCCGCGGCGCCGTCGGCGTCGCGCCGGCGCAGGCAGTGCGCGATGTTGCGGCGCAGGGGAAAGAGGTCGGGGCGCGGACGCACCGGCAGCACGTGCGTCATGCGCTCGCGCAGCACCGTGGTCATGGTCTGCGCCATCAGCGTGAGGGCGCCGTTGTGGCCCGCCGCCGCGATGGCGGCGAAGAAGCGGCTGGCCGACGCGATGCGTTCGGCCAGCGGCGCGTCGTCGGGATGGGCCTCGATGGCGTCCACCGCCGCCTGCACCGCGTCCAGCTCGGCCTCGCCGGCACGCTCGCAGGCCAGGCGCAGCAGGGTGCCGTAGAGCGTGCGGTAGGCCTCGTCGATGCCGGCGTCGTTCAGCTCGCCCTGCACCACCATCGCGCGCAGCGATTCCGCCAGCCGCATGTAGGCGCCCTTGTAGAACACCAGGGCCTGGTCGGCGGCGCCGGCGTCCATGTGCCGCACCTCGCCGATGAAGACGGTGTGGTCGCCGGCCTCGTGGCGGGCGAACACGCTGCACTCGAGGCTGGCCAGGCAGTCGTCGACGAGCGGCATGCCCAGCCGCCCGGGGCGCCAGGCCACGCCCTCGAACTTGTCCTCGATCCGGCTGGAGGCGAAGCGGCCCGAGAGCGCATCCTGCTGCTGCGACAGGATGTTGATCGCGAAGCCCTCGGCCTGCGCGAAGGTGCCGATCAGCCGGCTGGCATTGCGCAGGGAGAACAGCACCAGCGGCGGCTCCAGCGACACCGAGCTGAATGAATTGCAGGTCAGCCCGGCGGGGCTGCCGTCGGCCGTGCGCGTGGTGATGACGGCCACGCCGGTGGGAAAGCAGCCCAGCAGCTGACGAAACTGCGCGGGTTCGATGGCGGGCAGGACCTGCTCGGCGAGCGCGGACATGGCGGCTCCTTGCGGGTGGGGCCGGTCAGGCGGCGGCGAGCTCGTGCTCGGGCCGGCTGCGGTGCGGCGGGTCGTTGGCGATTTCCTGCTGCACCGTCGGGATGATGACCTTGGCCCAGGTCTCCAGCTGGCGCAGCATGGTCGGGTGGTCGAAGTCGCCCATCTGCGTCTGGAAGCAGTAGTGCACCGGCTTGAGGGCGCGGATCTCGTTGACCACGCGCTCGATCACGGTGTCGATGCTGCCCACGGGCAGCAGGGCGCGCATCTCGTCCAGGGTCGGCTCGCCCTCGACGATGCCCTCTTCCACCTGGTAGTCGTCCGCGATCTGCGCCGTGCGGCGCTTCAGGCTGACGGCGATGCGGCGCTGGTAGCGGGCGCAGTCCAGGTAGTGCGCCACCTCGGCCTTGTCGTTGCTGGCGTAGGCGGCGCGCAGCAGGCCCACCTTCACGCCGGCCGGCTCCTTGCCCTCGGCGCGCGCCACCTGGTCGATCAGCGCGCGGGTGCCCTGCAGCTTCTCCACGCCGCCGTCGCCGCCGGAGACGAACACGTGGTGGTCCGAGCCGATCGCGCGCGACAGGAAAGCCGGGTCCACGCTGGTGATCCACATCGGCGGCATGGGCTGCTGCACGGCGCGCTGGCTGATGGCGCTCATGGGCTGCCGGTAGAACTCGCCCTCGTAGCTGAACTTGGGCTGCGTCAGGCCCTGCTCCAGCATGTCCAGCATCTCGAAGGTGCGGCCCTTGGCGGTTTCCAGCGAGACGCCGAAGCGCTCGAATTCGAAGTGCTGGTAGCCCGAGCCGATGCCCAGGTTCAGGCGGCCGTTGGACAGCTGGTCGACCATGGCCACGTCGGCGATCAGGCGCGCCGGGGTGTACAGCGGAGCGACGACAATGCCGGTACCCAGCCGGATCCGGCGCGTGGCGGCGGCGCAGTGGGCGATCATGGTCAGCGGCGACGAGCACATGCCGTAGTTGCTGAAGTGGTGCTCCGCGTACCAGGCGGCGCCGAAGCCCAGTTCGTCCGCCAGGCGCGTCTGCTCGACCGCATCGCGCAGGATCTGGTGGGAGGTTTTGTGCTTGTTTCGCTGCTGCATCAAGATGAAGATTCCGAAATCCATTGCGCGGGCTCCTGGTTGGCGTGTGTTGACGTGGGGTGATCGTAGGAAGGGCAAGGGCCCGCGGAGCGCCATCGTGCGCACAGCTTCTTTGCGTCTTTCGAAATGAAGGCCCTCGACTCGCTGCGCATCTTCGTCACCACCCAGAGGAAGGGCAGCCTCTCGGCGGCGGCGCGCAGCCTCAGCCTGTCGCCCGCCACCATCTCGCGGCGCATCAGCGCGCTGGAGGAGGAACTCGGTGTCCAGCTGGTCGACCGCACCAGCCGCAGCCTCAAGATGACCGAGGCCGGCCAGGCCTTCCTGGACCGGGCCGAGGCGGTGCTCGAGGCGATGGCCGAGGCGGAACAGGCCGCGCGCCAGTCGCGCCAGCGCCCCGAAGGCAGGCTGCGCGTGCATTCGCGCACGCACATCGGGCTGCGCGTGGTGGCGCCCCTGCTGCCGCGCTTCGCCCGGCGCTATCCGGACATCCGCGTCGAGATCGAGCTGTCGGAGCACCCGGTCAACCTGGTGGAACACGACTTCGACGTCGACATCCGCACCGGGGAGTCGAGCGATTCCGGCTTCGTCATCAAGCGCCTTTTGTCCAGCGACGAAGTGCTGGTGGCCAGCCCCGCGTTCCTGAAGGTGTATTCGCGCATCAGGCACCCCGCCGACCTGCCGCAGGTGCGCTGCCTGACCTACCGGCGCGAGCACGAGGCCACCTCCTGGAAGTACGTCGACGCGCAGGGCGAACAGCAGGAGCTGCCGATCCAGGGCGTGCTGAGCGCCAACAACGGCGAGCTGCTGCGGCTGGCCGCCATCGGCGGCATGGGCGTGGCCCTGCTGTCGGAGCCCACGGTGCGCAGCAACCTGCAGGACGGCTCGCTGGTGCGCCTGCTGCCGGAGTACCGCTTCGCGGTGCGCGGCTTTTCCAACGGCATCTTCGCCGTGTTCCGGCAGAGCCGCGTGCTGCCCTTGAAGGTGCGCGCCTTCGTGGACTTCGTGGCCGAGGCGCTGCGGGAGGAAGGCGCTTAGGCGCCCGCAAGACGAGTGACATGCGGTCTACAATGAGAATGGTTGTTATTTTCGTTCTCTTTTAGAACGAGTCTGACGCCGGATCACGCGCATCGCTTCCTGACTCCCCCGCGGGTCCCCCACCCCGGCATTGCCGGTTTCCGTTCGCCTTCTTCCATCGCCGTCCATGCATTCGTCCACTGCCCATTCGTCCAGCGCAGCATTCCGTTTCGCGCCCACCCCGCTCGCGTGCCTGATACGCGGCTGCCTGGGTGCCTGGCTCGCCCTGGCCGCCGCAGGCGTCGCGGCGCAGACCACGGAGACCCAACTCCAGGAGGTGACCGTTTCCGACCAGGCCGAAGCCATCGGCGGGCTGCAGAAGACCTACTCGGGCGGCCAGTTCGCACGCGGCGGCAGCCTGGGCATCCTGGGCATCACGGACCTGATGAACGTGCCGTTCAGCACCACGAACTACACCTCGGAGCTGATCGACAACCAGCAGGCCCTCAGCGTGGCCGACGTGGTGATGAACGACGCGTCGGTGCGCCCGCTCACGTCCCGCGGCGGCTTCGGGGACGACTTCCAGATCCGTGGCTTCACCGTGCCCAATGGCGACATCGGCATGAACGGCCTGTTCGGCCTGGCGCCCACCACGCGCATCCCGCTCGAGATGATCGAGCGCGTGGAAGTGCTCAAGGGCCCGGGCGCGCTGGCCAACGGCGTCGGCCCCAACGGCAGCGTCGGCGGCAGCATCAACGTGGTGACCAAGCGCGCAGCCGACGTTCCGCTCACGCGCCTGACCACCACCTACATGAGCCGCGCCCAGTTCGGCACGCACCTGGACGTGGGCCGCCGCTTCGGCGACGAGAACCAGTGGGGCGCGCGCGTCAACGGCGTGCTGCGCAACGGCGAAGGCAACATCGACGACGGCAAGCAGAGGCTCGGTCTGGCCACGCTGGGCCTGGACTACCTGGGCACGCGCCTGCGCTGGTCGCTCGATGCGCTCGCCAGCCGCGGCGAAACGCGCGAATTCCGCCCCCAGACCAGCTTTGCCGCCGGCATCACGCAGATTCCCGAGCCGCCTTCGGCCCGCCTGAACTTCTACCCCGGTACGGAACTGAAGGACAACGTCAACACGGTGATCTCGCGCCTCGAGTACGACATCAGCGACAGCACCATGGTCTACGGCAGCGTGGGCTACACCGACCTGGACTACAAGCAGATCTTCCCGAGCGGCCGCCCCGATTCGCTGGGCAACTTCAACGTGTCGAATGCCTACTACGATTTCTACAGCAAGACCACGGCGGCCGATGCCGGCGTGCGCACCCGCTTCAAGACGGGCAGCGTCGGCCACACGCTGGCATTGGGCGTGAACCTGCTGCGCCAGGAATCGGGCTTCTTCTACGCGACCTCGGCCACGACGAACCCGTCCAACCTCTACCACCCCTCGCCGCTGCCGCCCGTGACGGCCGTGCGCGCTCCGGCGACCAAGTCGGCGGAACTCACGCAGTCCAGCGTGGTGCTGGCCGACACCATGTCGTTCGCCGATGACCGCGTGCTGGTGACGCTGGGCCTGCGCGACCAGACCATCGAACAGGAGGCTTTCTCCCAGACCACGGGCGCGTCCACGAGCCGCTACAAGGCCAGCGCCGTCACGCCGCTCGCCGGCGTGGTGTTCAAGCCGATGAACAACGTCTCGGTGTACACCAACTACACGGCGGGCCTCACGCGTGGCGGCACGGCCGGCCCCGGCACCGCCAACGTGGGCGAAACCTTCCCGCCTCAGAAGTCGAAGCAGCATGAAGTGGGTGTGAAGGTGGACTGGGGCCAGCTGACCACCCAGGCCGCCGTGTACCAGATCACCCGGCCCAACAGCATGACCGACCCGGCCACCAACGTCTACAGCTTCGGCGGCGAGCAGCGCAACCGCGGCCTGGAACTCACGGCCTACGGCGAGATCCAGCGCGGCCTGCGCGTGATGGCCAGCGCCGCGTTCAACGACGCCAAGCTCACGCGCACCGCCGGTGGGACGAACCAGGGCAACGACGCAGCCGGCGTGCCGAACCGCACCTTCAACCTGGGCCTGGACTGGGATACGCCATGGGCACAGGGCCTGAGCCTCAACGGCCGGGTGATCCACACCTCGTCGGTGTATGCCGACGCCGCGAACCGCCTGCGCGTTCCTGCCTGGACGCGTCTGGACATCGGCGCACGCTATGCCACGAAGGTGGCCAGCAAACCCGTGGTGCTGCGCGCCAACCTCGAGAACGTGTTCGACAGGAACTACTGGGTGACCAGCACCTACGTCACCGTGGGCGCGCCGCGCACGCTGATGCTGTCAGCCTCGATCGACTTCTGAACGTTCTTCGAGGGGATCCGGATCCGCAAAGCGCCGCACGGCGCAGCCCGCCGCCGGAAGCCCCTCCATGAGAAACAACCCGCCATCGTGCGCGAGCCGCCCCTCCAGCCGGGCGCTGCGCGAGATCGTCGTCAGGTAGACCTGATCCAGCCGTGGCCCCGCAAAGCACAGGCTGGCCGGATAGGTGGCGGGAAGCGCCACCAGGCGCTCCAGCACACCGTCGGGCGCAAAGCGCGCCAGCCTGGCCGCGCGGGTGAGCACGGCCCAGAGGCAGCCCTGCGCGTCGACCGCCGCGCCGTCCGGTCCGGATTCGAAGCGCTGCGTCTGCACGAACACCCGCTTGTTGCGCAGCGGCCCGTGCGGGTCGTAGTCGTAGGCCCAGATCGTCCGCTCCAGGCTGTCGGCCAGGTAGAGCGTGCGCCCATCCGGGCTGAAGCAGGGGCCGTTGGCAAAGCCGATGTCGTCGGCCAGTTGTTCCACGCTGCAGTCCGGCCGCAGTCGGTACAGGCCGCCGAGGATGCGCGCGCCGGCTTCGCGGTTCGTGTGCATCGTGCCGGCGATGAAGTTGCCTGCCGGATCGCATTTGCCGTCGTTGAAGCGCACGTCGGGATGGTCGATGCCGATGGAGGCCAGCGTCTCCAGCCGGCGGGTGGCGAAGTCGTAGCGCGCGAACGTGTTTCGCAGCGCCACGACCGCGGCGCCGCTGTCGCAGGGCGCGACCGAGCCCAGCGGCGCCGGCAAGGCGTGCTGCTCCGCCTCGCCGGTGGCGGGCCGCAGCCGGTGCAGCACGCCGCCCAGCGCATCGATCCAGCACAGCGCCTGCGCCCGCGCGTCCCAGAACGGGCTTTCGCCGAGCAGGTCCCGTGTCTGCCCGATCCGGTGGATGGTGACGGGGTTCATGGTCCGTGCGTCTCCTTGCTTCGCGTGCATTGAGGACGCACGCCGCCGCGCAGTGTGGCGAGCTTCGGCGGCGCAGGGCCGCGCGGCCTTGCAAAGCAGCTTTTCATGCTCTGCATGCATCGCGGGCAGTGCCCCCACTTAGACTGCCCCGGACGGCGTGGAACCGCCCTTTTTCCACCCATTCAGGAGACATCTGCCATGCGTTTTCGCAAGTACCTCGGCGGCCTGCTGCTCGGCCTGGCCGCCGCCACCGGTGCCGCCCAGGCCCAGCAACCGACCCGGATCGTCGTGCCCTTCGCCGCCGGCGGCGGCACCGACCAGTATGCGCGCCTGCTCGCGGCCGAACTGACCCAGCGCGGCACCCAGGTCATCGTGGAGAACAAGCCCGGTGCCAGCGGCATCGTCGCGGCGGACCACGTCGCGCGCTCGCGGCCCGACGGCCTGACCCTGCTGATGTCCTCGCTCAGCACCCTGGCCAGCAACACCGTCATGTACGACAAGCTGCCGTACGACCCCGTGAAGAGCTTCGCGCCGGTGACCCAGATCGCCTACCAGCCCACCATCGTGGTCGGCCGCATGGACCTGCCCTACAAGAACATCCAGGAAATGGTCGCCTACGCCAAGGCCAACCCCGGCAAGATCAACCGGGGTTCGCCGGGGGCCTCCATCCTGACCAACCTCGCGCCCATGGCCTTCGAGAGCATGGCGGGCATCGGCACCACGCACATCCCGTTCAACGGCGACTCGCCCGGACTGCAGGCGCTGCTGGGCAGCCAGATCGACATCCAGGGCACCTCCATCACCGGGCCGCTGCAGCACATCCGCGCCGGCAAGATGCGCGTGCTGGGCGTGATGGACGACAAGCGCCTGCCGCAGTTGCCCGAGGCGCCGACCTTCAAGGAGCAGGGCTACGACATCGAGGCGCTGCTGTGGTATGGCCTGTCCGCGCCGGCCGCCACGCCCAGGGACGTGGTCGACGCGCTGAACCGCACGATCAACCAGGTGCTTGACGATCCGGCGTTCATCGACCGTGCCCGCGCCATCGGCATGGAGCCGCGCGGCGGCTCGCCGGACGGCTACGCGAAGTACGTGCAGGCCGAGACCGCGCGCTGGGTGCCGCTGCTGCAGCGCCTGAACCTGCCCAAGCAGGCGCACTGAATGCCGCCGCTGTTCGCCGACACCGTGGCGCTGGTGAGCGGCGCCGGCCAGGGCATCGGCCTGGCCATCGCGGCCGCGCTGGCGCAGGCCGGATGCCGCGTGGCCCTGACCGACGTCGAGCTGGACCACGCGCGGCAGGCGGCCGCCGACGCGAACTGCCCCGCCGGCCGCATCCGCCCCTACGCGCTGGACGTGCGCGACACCGCGCAATGCGCGGCCGTCGTCGCCGACCTGCAGGAGGCCTGGGGACCGGTCGGCGTGCTGGTGAACAACGCCGGCATCGGCGGCCGCAGCACCGGCCACGATGCGCATGCCCTGGCCGAGGACGTCGACCGCGTCATGGCCGTCAACGTCAAGGGCTTGCTGAACCTCACCATGGCCTGCGCCGACGGGCTCAGGCGCACGCGCGGCGCGGTGGTGAACGTGGCCTCCATCACCACGCTGGTCGCGACCGGGGCGCACATCGCGTACGGCGCGTCCAAGGGCGCGGTCGGCCAGCTCACGAAGTTCCTGGCGCGCGACTTCGGGCCGCACGGCGTGCGCGTCAACGCCGTGGCGCCGGGCCTGGTCATGACGCCCATGACCACCCACATCACGCACGACGCACGACGCCATGGCCAGATGGTCGACCGCACGCTGCTGGGGCGCGCGGGCGAGCCGCAGGACATCGCCGGGCCGGTCGTGTTCCTGGCCTCGGCAATGGCCCGCTACGTCACGGGCACGGTGGTGCCGGTGGACGGCGGGTACACCGCGAACTGAGGCCCGCCGCATGCAACCGCTTTCCGGCATCCGCGTCCTCGATCTGTCACGGGTGATGGCAGGTCCCCTGTGCGGCATGGCACTGGCCGATCTCGGTGCCGACGTCATCAAGGTCGAGCATCCCGAACGGGGCGACGACACCCGGGACTGGGGGCAGCGCATCGGTCGCCGCAACACGTCGTACTTCAACAGCTGCAACCGCAACAAGCGATCGGTGGGCATCGACCTGCAGGACCCGGCGGGCGCCGCGCTGGCGCGGGATCTGGCGGCGCGCTCGGACATCGTCATCCAGAACTTCAAGTACGGCGGCGCGCAGAAGCTGGGGCTGGGCTATGAGGCGCTGCGGGAGATCAACCCCGGGCTCATCTACTGTTCCATTTCCGGCTACTCGGTCCTGGGCGACGAGCGAAGCCGGCCGGGCTACGACCTGGTGGTGCAGGGAGAAACGGGCCTCATGGCGACGAACGGCGAGGAAGGGCAAGGGCCGCTGAAGTTCGGCGTCGCCGCGGTCGACATGTTCACGGGCATGTACGCGACCCAGGCGATCCTGGCGGTGCTGCACGAGCGCCATCGCACGGGCAAGGGCCGGCATGTCCAGATGTCGCTCTACGACAGCGGCATGATGATCGGGTCCTATGACGGCCTGGCCGCGTGGCTGAACAAGGAAGACCCGGCCAAGTTCGGCAACTCGCATCCGTCCATCGTCCCCTATGGCGTGTTCGATGCGGCGGACGGTCCGCTGGTCATCGCGGTGGGCAACAACGGCCAGTTCAGGAAGCTCTGCGACGAGGTCATCCACCGCCCGGCGCTTGCGCGCGATCCGCGGTTCGAGAAGAACACCGAGCGCTCGAAGAACCGCCATGAACTCCTGCCCATCCTCGTGGCCTGCATCCGCGAGCACACGCGCGACACGCTGCTGGCGCGCCTGCAGCAGGCGGGTATCCCTTGCGGCGAGGTGCTGGGGCTCTACGAGGCCATGCAGTCCGAGCGGACGGCGCAGACGCGGGTCCTGCACCATTTCGAGGATCCGCAGGCCGGCGCGCAAGCCGTCCATGCGCCCCCCTACGTCATCGACGGTGCCCGATGCAGCGTACGCCACACACCGCCGGATCTGGGCCAGCACACCGATGAGGTACTGCACGAGCTGCTGGGCGCGGACGAGACCCGGCTGCGCGCGCTCAAGGAACGCAGCGTCATTCGATGATCCGCCGGCCGACCGGTGCGCTCAAGCCCCCGACAGGCGGGCCTGGCCGTGGGGGCCCGCGTCCAGCGGGTTCGGCGAGGGCTCGCCCACCTTCGTGAGCGTGTTGCGGTCGGTGTGGTGGAAAGGCGCGGCCTGCCCCTGGATCTGCATCACCGTGTCCTGGTCGTACGACCAGGTGCCGTCGGGATGGAAGACGACCTCGATGCGCCATTCCAGCGTGGTGAAGGCATGTTCGAGGAAGGGGTTGGAGACGATGCCGTTCTCCAGGCTGCCGCGCGTGGCCGTGAGCGCGAAGCGGTCCGCATCCGGGCTGGCCCGGCCGCTCGCCATCGCGATCTGCCCGCGCGGAATGGCGAGCGTGTGCAGGACGGTCCCGGTGGCGGGCTCCCAGAGCCAGTAGCCGACCTGGTCGTGGTACATCTTGGTCAGGCCCGGCTTGTGGATGAAGGTGTGGTAGCGCAGGCCGTAGAACACCTGCGGGCCGTTGGTCTGGGGATCGATCGGCTGCAGTTCGTAGTGCTCGACATAGACCTGCGTCTTCGGCCCCTGCGCCTTGGGCTTGACGTCCACGCCCTTCTCGCCGCGCCACAGGCCGGCCATCCTGCGCAGGGGGCCGAGGTTGGCCAGGGTTCTGCCGTCCAGGTCGGCAGGCTCGGTGTAGATGTCGTCGGGGAACTGGGGCATGGCGTGATCGATGGGGCCGGGTTGCGCCGATTGTGCCTGCTCTCTTTCGAGCGGGAGCAGGCCGCAGGCCCCGCGGCCGCGGCGCTCAGCCCTTTTCCTGACGCTCCCGGGCGCGCCGCACCTGGCGGCTTTCCAGCGCGCGGTCCGCCGCGCGCTCGCGCTCGCGGCGCTTCTCGCGGTAGCGCCGGCTGAGATAGCGCCCGAGCAGGAAGCTGCCGAAGCCCGTCACCACCGCCAGGAAGACGCCCACCGTGCTGAAGTCGATGCCGAACATCAGAGCACCCGCACGATGCTGGCGGGCTTGAAGCCCAGGTCGGCCGCCTTGCCCTTGCGGCCGCGGCCGGCGCGCGCGTTGTTGAGCGAGCGGATCTCCAGCGTTTCCTCGCGCTCCTTGCCGCCGCGGCCGATGCCCTCGATCCTCACGCTGCGCGTGTACGCCGCGGCGCCGGCGAGCGAGTCCTTGGCATCGAGGTCGATCAGGGTCAGCCCGCGGCCGCCCTTGGGCAGTGTCTTGAGCTCGCCGATCTCGAAGGTCAGGATGCGCCCGCCCGTGGACGCGCAGGCCACGTGCGTGGCCGGCGGCAGCGGCTCGGTGCCGGCCGCGCCGCCCACCAGCGAGGGGCGGGTGAGCTGCTCGCCCTCGCCCACATCGATGAAGGCCTTGCCGCCCTTCTGGCGCGAGATCATGTTCTCCACCGCGGCGATGAAGCCGTAGCCGCCGGTGTTGGCCAGCAGGAGCTGCGCCGACGGCGGCCCGGCGAAGAAGTGCGCCACGTGCGTGCCCGCCTCCAGTTCGATCATGGTCGTGACCGGCTGGCCGTCGCCGCGCGCGCCCGGCAGGCCGGCCACCGGCACGGTGTACACGCGCACGCCCTTGTCCTTGGCGGTGCCGAAGACCAGCAGCGTGTCGACGGTCCGGCATTCGAACACGCCGTACAGGCCGTCGCCGGCCTTGAAGCCGTACTCGCTGCGCTCCCCGTTGGGCCAGCCCTTCTGCGCGCGCACCCAGCCCTTCTGCGACACGATCACGGTCACCGGCTCGTCGACCACCTTCACTTCGGCGACGGCGCGCTTCTCGGCCTGGATCAGCGTGCGGCGCGGGTCCTCGAAGGTCTTGGCGTCCTGCTCGATCTCCCTGACCAGCAGCCGGCGCAGCGCGGCCGGGCTGCCCAGGATTTCCTCCAGCTTCTTCTGCTCCTCGCGCAGGCCCTTGAGCTCCTGCTCGATCTTGATCGCCTCCAGCCGCGCCAGCTGGCGCAGCCGGATTTCGAGGATGTCCTCGGCCTGGCGTTCGCTCAGGTTGAAGCGCGCGATCAGCGCCGCCTTCGGGTCTTCCGCCGCGCGGATGATCGCGATCACCTCGTCGATGTTGAGCAGCACCAGCTGCCGCCCCTCGAGGATGTGGATGCGGTCCATCACCTTGGCCAGGCGGTGCTGCGAGCGGCGCTGCACGGTCTGCTCGCGGAAGGCGATCCATTCCAGCAGCATCTGGCGCAGCGACTTCTGCACCGGCTTGCCGTCGATGCCGACCATGGTGAGGTTGATCGGCGCCGAGGTCTCCAGCGAGGTCTGCGACAGCAGCGTGGTGACGAACTCCTCCTGCGGAATGCGCGAGGTCTTGGGCTCGAACACCAGGCGCACCGGTGCGTCCTTGCTCGACTCGTCGCGCACGCCGTCGAGCACCGACAGGATCGCGGCCTTGAGCTGGGTCTGCTCGGCGCTGAGCGCCTTCTTGCCGGCGCGCACCTTGGGGTTGGTGAGCTCCTCGATCTCTTCCAGCACCTTCTGGCTGCTCACGCCCGGCGGCAGCTCGTTGACCACCAGCTGCCACTGGCCGCGCGCGAGGTCCTCGATCTTCCAGCGCGCGCGCACCTTGAGCGAGCCGCGGCCGGTGCGGTAGGCCTCGGCGATGTCGGCCGCACTGCTGATGATCTGCGCGCCGCCGGGGTAGTCGGGGCCGGGGATCTGCGCGAACAATTCCTCGTCGCCGAGCTTGCCGTTGCTCTTGATCAGCGCCACGCAGGCGTCGGCGATCTCGCGCAGGTTGTGGCTCGGGATCTCGGTGGCCAGGCCCACCGCAATGCCGCTCGCGCCGTTGAGCAGCACGAAGGGCAGCCGCGCGGGCAGCTGCCGCGGCTCGTCGGTGGAGCCGTCGTAGTTGGGGATGAAGTCGACCGTGCCCTCGTCGATCTCGTCGAGCAGCAGCGAGGTGATGCGCGCCAGCCGCGCCTCGGTGTAGCGCATGGCCGCGGCGCCGTCGCCGTCGCGGCTGCCGAAGTTGCCCTGGCCGTCGATCAGCGGGTAGCGCTGGCTGAAGTCCTGTGCCATGCGCACCAGCGCGTCGTAGGCGGCCTGGTCGCCGTGCGGGTGGAAGCGGCCGAGCACGTCGCCGACCACGCGCGCGCTCTTGACCGGCTTGGCGCCCACGGCGCCGTTGGCGCCGCCGTAGCCCAGGCCCATGCGGCCCATCGAGTACAGGATGCGCCGCTGCACCGGCTTCTGGCCGTCGCACACGTCGGGCAGCGCGCGGCCCTTGACCACCGAGAGCGCGTACTCGAGGTACGCGGTCTGCGCGTAGTCGGCCAGGGTCAGCGCGTCATCGTCTTCGGGGGCCTGCAGATCGAGCGTGGGTTGGGAGTCGTCCATGAAAGAAAGGGAAAGGAAGAAATGGGGTGGTTGTCGCGGACCCGGCTCAGCCGAGCGTGAAGGCCTCGTGCACCGCCGACTGCACGCTGCCGCCGAGCACCGCGCCGCCGCCGGCCACGTAGATCCAGTCGCCGATGGTGGTGGCGCCCACGGCGTGGCGCGGCGTGGTCATCGGCGCGTGGCGCTGCCAGCGGTCGGTGGCGGGATCGTAGCTTTCCATCTGGCCGAAGACCTTGGCCTGGCGCGGCACGCCGCCGGTGAGGAAGCCGCCCTCGCCGCCCATGGCGAACAGCCGGTCGCGGTAGACCACGAGGCCGTGGCCCGAACGCGCGGTGGGCAGCGGCGCGCGCAGCTCCCAGGTGTCGCGCTCGGGCAGGTAGACGTGGTGCAGCTCGGTGTTGTACTCGAAGGTGTTGAAGCGCCCGCCGATCACGTGGATGCGCCCGCCGTGCGCGACGCAGCCCACGTGGTCGCGCGCGCCGGGCAGCGCCTTGCGCGCCTCCCAGCGGTCGGCCTGCGGGTCGTAGACCTCGTGCCAGCCCACGCTGGCGCGCTCACGCGCGGGCTCGGAGGCACCGCCGATCAGGTGCACGCGGCCGTCGAGCACCACGGCCGCGGCGGCGCCGCGCGGGCGCGGCAGCGGCGCGATCGGCGCCCAGCGGTCGGCGGCGATCTCGTAGACATAGGCATGGGTGTCCGAGCTTCGGTTCTGCTCGACGAAGCCGCCGAGCGCATACACCCGGCCTTCGTGCGATGCCACGGCGACGTGGTTGGCGCCGCGCGGCAGCGGCGCGCCCAGCAGCCAGCGGTCGGCCGCCGGGTCGTAGATGTGGTGGTAGGCGCGGTTCACCGCGCCCTCGCCGTAGCCGCCCACCACGTGCATGCGGCCGGCCGCCGCCGTGGCCCAGGCCATCTCGCTGCGCGGCAGCGGCAGCGCGGCACGCGGCACCCAGCGGCCCGCCGGGCCGGCCGGCGCCGGGCTGTCGGTGACGCGCTGCGCCTCCTGCTCGGGCGTGAGGTGGTGCGGCACGCCGCCCTGCAGGCGCGCATAGGGCTCGGGCGACGACGGCGCGACCGGCAGCGGCGCATGGCCCGCATGCTGCGCACGCGCGCAGCCCGCGAGGGCCGCGCCGGCGGCAAGGACGAGATGGCGGCGTTGCATGGCGGCGGTCTCCTGAAGCGTGGGTACTCAGGGCAGCGGGGTGGGCCGCAGCCCGCTGGGCGTGTTGCCGCGCGTACCGGGCAGTTCCATGCGCACGCGGCCCGGCACCTTGCCGCCGCCGCGCGACGCCTCGGGCTTGAGGTGCGCGTAGAGCTGCAGCACGGTCTTCACGTAATTCTGCGTCTCGCGGTAGTTCGGGATCCGGTTGCCCGCGCGCTGCACCGCGCCCTCGCCAGCGTTGTAGGCGGCCAGCGCGAGCTCGAGGCTGCCGTCGAACATCACGATCAGGTCGCCCAGGTAGCGCGAGCCGGCGGCGATGTTGATGCGCGGGTCGTGCAGCTTGGCCTCCAGCGTGCGCTTCCTGTCGGCCTGCACGCCGTAGCGCTGGGCCGTGGCCGGCATGAGCTGCATGAGGCCGCGCGCGCCCTTGGGCGACACCGCGCGGGCGTCGAAGCCCGATTCGGCGGCGATCAGCGCCTGCAGCAGTTCATAGTCGATGGCGTGCCGGCGCGAGGCCTCCAGCAGCGCGGCGCGGGACACCTTGTAGTGCGGCGACCTCTCGAACAGCGCCACCAGCGTGTGCGAGGCCGGCGGCAGCTTGCCCTGGGCCTCGCCGCGGCGGCGGCCGAGGCCCGCGGCGGTGTCGAATTCCTGCCCGCTCTTGAAGAAGAGCTGGTAGCGCTCGTCCACCTTCTCGGCCGCGAAGTGGGCGACGCCCTTCTCGTCCACGTAGCCGTAGACGTCGATGGCGTGCGCCGAGGGCAGCCCGAGCCCCAGCACCAAAGCCATCAGCCACGTTCGAGGAAGGCGCAACTGCTGCATGGAACGGATGCGGATCAGGGCAGGATCGGCCGGCTGGCCTCGGCCAGCTCGCTGCGCGCCTCCTCCAGCTTGGCCTGCTGCCTGGCGATCTTCTTCCGATCGCCCTTGCGCTGCGCCGCCCGAAGCGCCTCTTCGCGCTCGGCGACCTCGCGCTCGGCCTTGCGGATATCGGCCTCGCGGGCCGCCGCCAGGGACTCGTCGGTGCAGTGCGCCCTGTTGGCGCTCAGCGCTTCCTGCAGCCCTGCGGCCCTGCGCTTGTGGCCGCGCGCCTCGGCCTCGGCGATCTGGGCCTCGATGTTGGCGCGCTTGGCCTCGCAGGCCGGCGATGCCGCGCGCGCAGGCGCGAAGGCCGCGCACAGCACGGCCGCGGTCCCCAGAACCAGGGCTGTCGATCTGCTCATGTTCCGCTCCAGTCGATTGGCCGGCGCGCGTTGCGAAGCGGCGCGCGCCTCATACGTCGATGTCCACGTCATCGGCGCGCAGTTCCATCAGCTCGCGCCGCGCCGCCGCCTCGCCCTTGCCCATCAGCTTGGTGATCTCGCTGCGGGTGCCCGAGACGTCGAAGCGGCCCAGCCGCACCTGCATCAGGCGGCGCGTGTCCGGATTGAGCGTGGTTTCCCACAGTTGTTCCGCGCTCATCTCGCCCAGGCCCTTGAAGCGGCTGATGCTCCAGGCGCCTTCGCGCACGCCGTCCTTGCGCAGCTTGTCGAGGATGGCGACCAGCTCGCCCTCGTCCAGCGCATAGACCTTGGCCGCCGGCTTCTTGCCGCGCGCCGGCGCGTCGACGCGGAACAATGGCGGCTTGGCGACATACACGTGCCCGGTCTCGATCAATTTCGGAAAGTGCCGGAAGAACAGCGTGAGCAGCAGCACCTGGATGTGCGAGCCGTCCACGTCGGCATCCGACAGGATGCAGATCTTGCCGTAGCGCAGGCCCGAGAGGTCGGGCGAATCCTCCGGCCCGTGCGGATCGACGCCGATGGCCACGGAGATGTCGTGGATCTCGTTGTTGGCGAACAGGCGATCGCGCTCCACCTCCCAGGTGTTGAGCACCTTGCCGCGCAGCGGCAGGATGGCCTGGCTTTCCTTGTCGCGGCCCATCTTGGCGCTGCCGCCGGCCGAGTCGCCCTCGACGAGGAAGACCTCGTTGTGGCTGATGTCCTTGCTCTCGCAGTCGGTCAGCTTGCCCGGCAGCACCGCCACGCCGGAGCCCTTGCGCTTCTCGACCTTCTGGCCCGCGCGCTGGCGCGTCTGCGCCGCCTTGATCGCCAGCTCGGCCAGCTTGCGGCCGTAGTCCACGTGCTGGTTGAGCCACAGCTCCAGCGCCGGGCGCACGAAGCTGGACACCAGCCGCACCGCATCGCGCGAGTTCAGCCGCTCCTTGATCTGGCCCTGGAACTGCGGATCGAGCACCTTGGCGGACAGCACGTAGCTGGCGCGCGCGAACACGTCCTCCGGCAGCAGCTTCACGCCCTTGGGCAGCAGCGAGTGCAGCTCGATGAAGCTCTTGACGGCGTTGAACAGGCCGTCGCGCAGCCCGCTCTCGTGCGTGCCGCCGGCGCTGGTGGGAATCAGGTTGACGTAGCTCTCGCGCACCGGCTGGCCTTCCTCGGTGAAGGCCACGCACCACTCGGCGCCCTCGCCTTCGGCGAAGTTGTCGGCGTTCTTGTCGGCATGGCCGGCGCCTTCGAAGAGCGGGATCACCGGATCGGCGGTGAGCGTCTGCATCAGGTAGTCGCGCAGGCCGCCCTTGTAGAGCCACTGCTGCGTGTCCCTGGTCTTCTCGTTGAACAGCGTGACGCTCACGCCCGGCATCAGCACCGCCTTGCTGCGCAGCAGGTGGGTGAGCTCGGCCATGGGCAGCGCCGCCGATTCGAAGTACTTCGCGTCGGGCCAGGCGCGCACCGTGGTGCCCTGGCGGCGCTCGCCGGACTCCAGCGCGCGCACGACCAGCGGCTCGGTCACGTCGCCGCCGGAAAAGACGATGCGCGCGGCCTGGCCCTCGCGGTGCGACACCACCTCGAGCCTTTTGGACAGCGCATTGGTCACCGACACGCCCACGCCGTGCAGGCCGCCCGAGAAGCTGTAGGCGCCGCCCTTGCCCTTGTCGAACTTGCCGCCGGCGTGCAGGCGGGTGAACACCAGCTCGACCACCGGCGCCTGCTCCTCGGGGTGCAGGCCGAAGGGAATGCCGCGGCCGTCGTCCTCCACGCCCACCGAGCCGTCGGCGTGCAGCGTGACCTTGATCTTCTTGCCGTAGCCCGCCAGCGCCTCGTCGGCGGCGTTGTCGAGCACTTCCTGGACGATGTGCAGCGGGTTGTCGGTGCGGGTGTACATGCCCGGTCGCTGCTTGACCGGCTCGAGCCCCTTGAGGACGCGGATCGAGCCTTCCGAATAAACGGGAGTTGTTGTCATAGGGGCGGATTGTAGTGAGCGGCGCGGCAAATGACTGGATGCCCGTACAGCCGTCCTGCAGCCGGAGGCATTCATGCGCGGCGCGCATCAGTGGGCGGCGAAGTTTTCACCAATCCGTCGGCCAGCAGGAGGCGGCCGCTTTGGCTACATTCGCCGGATGCCTTCCGCCACCCCTCGGCCGCTTTCGGCCACCCAGGTCCTGCTCTGCGGGGCGATGATCGTCACGCTCTCGATGGGCATCCGCCACGGCTTCGGGCTCTGGCTGCAGCCGATCACGCAGGAGCAGGGCTGGACGCGCGAGGCCTTCTCCTTCGCCATCGCCATCCAGAACCTGTCCTGGGGCGTGATCGGCGTGTTCGCCGGCATGATGGCCGACAAGTTCGGCGCCTTCCGGGTGCTGCTGGCCGGCGCCCTGTGCTATACGCTGGGCCTGGTGGGCATGGCGACCTCCTCGACGCCGCTGATGTTCGCGGCCACCGCCGGCGTGCTGATCGGCGCCGCGCAGGCCGGCACCACCTATGCCGTGATCTACGGCGTCATCGGCCGCCAGCTGCCGGCCGAGCGGCGCTCCTGGGCCATGGGCGTGGCGGCGGCGGCCGGCTCCTTCGGGCAGTTCCTCATGGTGCCGGTGGAAGGCATGCTGATCGCCCGCCTGGGCTGGCACACCGCGCTGCTGGTGCTGGCCGCGATGGTGCTGGTGATCGTGCCGCTGGCCTTCGGGCTGCGCGAGCCGCGGCGCGTGCAGCCTGCCGGCGGCGCGCCGGCGCAGACCATCGCCCAGGCGGTGAGCGAAGCCTTCCGCTACCCCAGCTTCGTGCTGCTGGTGGCCGGCTACTTCGTGTGCGGCTTCCAGGTGGTGTTCATCGGCGTGCACATGCCCAGCTACCTCAAGGACAAGGGCCTGTCGCCCGAGGTCGCCAGCTACGCGCTGGCGCTGATCGGGCTGTTCAACATCTTCGGCACCTACATCGCCGGCACCCTGGGCCAGCGCCTGGCCAAGCGCAAGATCCTGGCGGCGATCTACTTCGGCCGCGCGGTGGCGATCGCGCTGTTCCTGCTGGCGCCGCTGTCGCCGATGTCGGTCTACCTGTTCTCCGCGGGCATCGGCCTGCTGTGGCTCTCGACGGTGCCGCCGACCAATGCGATCATCGCCCAGATCTTCGGCGTGGCCCATCTCTCGATGCTCGGCGGTTTCGCATTCCTGTCGCACCAGGTCGGCTCCTTCCTGGGCGTGTGGCTCGGCGGCTATCTCTACGACCGCACGGGCAGCTACGACGTGGTCTGGTACATCGCGATCGCGCTGGGCATCTTCGCCGCGCTGGTGAACCTGCCGGTGCGCGAAACGGCGATCCACCGCCGCGCCGCGCAGCCGGCCTGAGCGCCATGGCACCGCACGCCAACCACCACCGCCGATGGCTGCAGGCCGGCGCACTCGCCCTCGGCGCGGCCGTGCTGGCGGGCGTGTTCGCCCTGTACACCCGGCCGGCCTTCATGGTCACCCTGATCGACCAGCTCTGGGCCTGTTTCTGACCGTGTCGCAGGCGCATTCGCCCTCCCCGCCCTCGCCCTGGATCGTGCGCTGGAGCCACCTGGTGCCGGCCGGCGGCACGGTGCTGGACGTGGCCTGCGGCCTGGGCCGGCACCTGCGCTGGTTCCACGGCCGCGGCCATCCGGTCACCGGCGTCGACCGGGCCGGGGAGGCGATGCAAGCCGCGGCGCCGCTGGCCGGCGCCCGGCTGGTGCAGGCCGACATCGAGGCCGGCCCCTGGCCCTTCGCCGGCGAGGCCTTCGACGCGGTGGTCGTCACCAACTACCTGTGGCGCGCCCGCCTGCCGGACATCGTGGCCGCCGTGGCGCCGGGCGGCGTGCTGCTGTACGAGACCTTCGCCGCCGGCAACGAGGCCGTGGGCAAGCCCTCGCGGCCCGATTTCCTGCTGGCGCCGGGGGAATTGCTCCAGGGCGCGCAGGGGCTGCGGGTGGTGGCCTACGAAGACGGTTTCCTGGACGCGCCGGCGCGCTTCGTGCAGCGCATCGCCGCCGTGCGGCCCCGGCCCGAAACCGGCGGCCCGCCGCCGCGCCACGCCCTCGGGGAGCCGCCGCCCCGCAGTCAGTAGAATGCTGGTTTACCTTCTACCGACAAAGAGACCTCCTTGGAGCAACTGACTGGCAGCATCGTCGCGCTCGTCACGCCGATGCACGAAGACGGCAGCGTCGACTATCCCGCCCTGCGGCGGCTCATCGACTGGCACATCGCCGAGGGCACGGACTGCATCGGCGTCGTCGGCACGACCGGCGAATCGCCCACGGTCGACGTCGAAGAGCATTGCGAGATCATCCGCGTCTCGGTCGAACAGGCCCGCAGGCACACGGCCCGGCGCGTGCCGATCATGGCCGGCTGCGGCGCCAACTCGACCCGCGAGGCGATCGAGCTGGCGAAGTTCGCCAAGGACGTCGGCGCCGACTCGCAGCTGCAGGTGGTCCCCTACTACAACAAGCCCACCCAGGAAGGCCAGTACCGGCACTTCAAGGCCATCGCCGAGGCGGTGGGCGAGCTGCCGATGGTGCTCTACAACGTGCCCGGCCGCACCGTGGCCGACCTGGCGCACGACACCGTGCTGCGCCTGGCCCAGGTGCCCGGCATCGTCGGCATCAAGGAAGCCACCGGCAACATCGAGCGCGCCCAGTGGCTGGCGCGCGAGCTGCCGAAGGAATTCGCGCTGTACTCGGGCGACGACCCGACCGCCGTGGCGCTCATGCTCTGCGGCGGCCACGGCAACATCAGCGTCACCGCCAACGTGGCGCCGCGCAAGATGCACGAGCTGTGCGTCGCGGCGATCGCGGGCGACGCGAAGCGCGCGATGCAGATCCAGTTCGAGCTGATGCCGCTGCACCGCCACCTCTTCGTCGAACCCAATCCCATCCCGGTCAAGTGGGCCCTGCAGCGCATGGGCCTGGCCGGCGGCGCGCTGCGCCTGCCGCTGACCGAACTCGCCGAAGGCAACCGCCCGGTCGTCGAAGGCGCCCTGCGCGCCTGCGGCCTGCTCGAGGATTGACACCCCCGCCGGCGCCGGCCGGCAACCTTTTGCCGTGACGCCACTCTGACGACGCGGGCCCCTCCCGTACCGACCGACCGAACGAACCCATTGCCGTTGAAGGAAGACGACGTTGAAAACCCAATCGCCGCTCTCGCGTTTCGCCCTGCTGGCCCTCGTCGCCAGCCTCGCCGCCTGCTCCGTCCTCGAATCCGACAAGATCGACTACAAGAGCGCAGGCCGGGCCCCGACGCTGGAGGTTCCGCCCGATCTCACCCAGCTCTCGCGCGAGAACCGCTACGCCATCCCCGGCGGCGCCGTGTCCGCCAACGCCTATGAAGCCGGGCGCGCCAACGCTCCGGGCGTGCCGACGGCCGTCAGCAGCCTGGGCGACGTGCGCATGGAGCGCGCCGGCACCCAGCGCTGGATCGTGGTCAACCGCCCGCCCGAGCAGCTCTGGGACACGGTGCGCGACTTCTGGCAGGAAAACGGCTTCCTGCTGACCCAGGACCAGCGCGACCTGGGCATCATGGAAACCGACTGGGCCGAGAACCGCGCCAAGCTGCCGCAGGACTTCATCCGCAGCACGGTGGGCAAGATCTTCGACTCGATTTACTCCACGGGCGAGCTGGACCGCTTCCGCACCCGCCTGGAGCGCACGCCCAACGGCACCGAGATCTACGTCAGCCACCGCGGCATGGCCGAGGTCTACAGCGATGCGCGCCAGGAACAGACCGTCTGGCAGCCGCGCCCGGTCGACCCCGAGCTCGAAACCGAGTTCCTGCGCCGCCTGATGGTCAAGCTCGGCGTGTCGCAGGAACAGTCGCAGGCATTCGCCGCGTCCGCGGCGCCGACGCCTTCGGCCACCGTGAGCAACGTCGGCGGCCAGCCGGTGGTGCAGCTGGCGGAAGGCTTCGACCGCGCCTGGCGCCGCGTCGGCCTGTCGCTGGACCGCACCGGCTTCACCGTCGAGGACCGCGACCGCAGCGCCGGCATCTACTTCGTGCGCTACGTGCCGCCGAACCCCGACCGCAAGGAGCCCGGCTTCTTCGGCAAGCTGTTCAGCCGCTCGCCGGAGGCTTCGGCCCCGGCGAAGTTCCGCATCATGGTCCAGTCCCAGGCCGAGTCGACCACCGTGTCCGTGCAGAACGAGGCGGGCGCGCCCGAAACCTCGGCCAACGCGCAACGCATTGTGCAGGTCATCGCCGACGACCTGAAGTAGCCCCATGCTGCGCTTCCGCAGCCTGGGCAGCGGCAGCGCGGGCAACGCCACGCTGGTGGAGGCCCGCAGCGGCGGGCGCACCACGCGGCTGCTGATCGACTGCGGCTTCGCCCTGCGCCAGCTCGACCAGCGCCTCGCGCGTGCCGGGCTGGCGACGAGCGACATCGACGCCGTCTTCATCACGCACGAGCACGGCGACCACATCGGCTGCGCCCATGCATTGGCGCTGCGCGAGCGCATCCCGGTCTGGATGAGCGAAGGCACCTGGCTGGCCACCGGCGGACGCGACTATCAGGGCCACCTGCACCTGGCGCGCGACGGCCTGGCCATCGAGGTGGGCGAGATGCGCATCGAGCCCTTCACCGTGCCGCACGACGCGCGCGAGCCGCTGCAGCTGCGCTGCTCCGACGGCGCGCGCCACCTGGGCGTGCTCACCGACCTCGGCCACGCGACCCCCCATGTGCTGACCCGGCTGGCGCAGCTCGATGCGCTGCTGCTGGAGTTCAACCACGACAGCGCCATGCTCGCCGACTCGCGCTATCCGCCCTTTCTCAAGCAGCGCGTCGGCGGCAGCTACGGCCACCTGTCGAACGCCGCGGCGGCGGCGATCGCCGCCGCGCTGAACCACGCCGGGCTGCACCACGTGGTGGCCGCGCACCTGAGCGCGCAGAACAACCGGCCGGAGCTCGTGCGCCGCGCCATGGCCGAGGCGCTGGGCGCGCGCGAGGCGGAGATGCTCACCGCCAGCGCGGCCGACGGCTGCCCCTGGCTGGACGCCTGACCGCCCCGGGCAACCGGTGCAAGGGCCGCCTCAGGCGAGGGTGGTGTCCACGGCCTTCGGCAGGTCGAGCGCGTGGAGGGACTTGAGGATTCCACCGGCCATGTTGACCGCGCCCAGGTAATTTCTGAGCGAATAGCGGCGCTCGAACTCGTAGAGCCGGGCCGCGAGCTGCGCGCACTCGATTGGCACGCTTCTCAGCGACAGGCGCTTCTGCGCGGCTTGTGCCAGGGCCTGCGTCAGCTCCTTGCCGATCTGTGCCGACACCGGCCAGCCCGAGCCGATCGGCTCCATGCGCCAGCCGGCCCAGTGATAGATGCGCAGGCCGCCGTTCTCGTCCCTGAAGATCGGGTGATTGGGCAAGCCCGGCAGCATCAGTTGCAGCGGCATGGACTGCATCACTTCGACCAGTTCATCCCAGCGGCGGCTCAGAAGGCGAAGATCGTCAACCTGCCCGCCGTCCCCGGCCACCTCCAGCAACTTCTCGCACATGGTCGGCACGAGGCGTTGCGGAAGGACCGCGCGCGAACGGCGATACCGCGCCAGCAACTCGGGAGATGGCTCGTGCGCCATCAGCTCGACCCGCAATGCCGCGATGCTCCGGAGGTATGCCAGGTCGCTCAACGGCTCCCATCGCGCAGACCAGTGCATGACGTGGCAGGCATGGCCATGAACGCGCGCATCCCCTCGCCAGTCGAAGGTAGGCAGCTTCTTGCCTTCCAGGCTCAGAAGATCCGCCTCCTGCTGGGCGGCAGCGTCGCGGGTGTGATTGAAGAGCTTGACGAGGAAATCGCCATCCGCGCGGCCGGCGGCAGAGGTCCTGACGAGCAAGGCAGCGATATTCCCATCCTCCATGGTTCGCATCTGCATCTGCAATGCATTTGCGTCGAGCGACAGATTCAGGTGAGAGCGCAGGACATCCGGAATCCATTCCTTGCGATGGCGCATTTCGAGCAGATCGTCAAAACGGCTGCGCGCCGTGGCGGGCGCGTGCCATGCGACTTCCGGCAAGAACAGGGCCTGCACCTGGCTGCGCTGTCTGTTCAGTGCATGGAGATGCAGTACGACGCGCGCAACCTGCTGCAGCGCTTGTCGCAGAAGAATCAGGGCGACGAACGCAACGTGCAGCGGTGGCATGGCATCGCGCCAGTACTGCCAGACCACCATCGACAGCGCACAGAGGAACCCTCCCTGCACGAAGATGCCGAGCACCCACTCCAGGGAAGACTGCAGCCAATGCATGAAGCTCGCGCGCCATTGGACCAGCCCGCGCAGAACGAGCGGCACGAAGACGCACCACAGGACGAAGACCATCAGCAGGGCCGGATAGAGCGCGCCGAGCAGCACCGTGATCAGAAGGGTGAAGATCGTGGCTGCCATGCTGCGCAGCAGCCGCTGATAGGCCTGCCGCGCAATCCTGCGCTGATCATTGAAAAGCCCCGTCTTGTCGCTGGCCTCCCACTGCTGCCTGGCGCCATGTTCGCACAGCCAGTCGATGGCTTTTTCCGCGCCGAGATGCAAAAGGTAGGCCAGGACGGTCGCGCCTCCCAGTGCAAGCACCTGCTGCTTCTGCGCAAGCGCAAGCAGCATCTCCGGCAGGAGGATGGGAGCGGACGCGCCGGTCAACACCATCAGCAGCTTCCACGGCAACCAGAGGGTCGCGAGCAGTGCCAACTGGGAAAGCAGGACCAGCAGCACCACCATCGCCACATGGCCCGGCGCCCGTCTTACCAAGACCCGGTAGACCGGCCAACAGGCATGCACGGCGCGTGCTGCTGCCAGATACAGGCCACTTGGATCATTCAGCGTCAATGGAGCACCAGTTGCTGTGACAAATACTTCGCCGAAGGCGTTTCATAATCAAGGAAAACAGCCGGCAGAGAAGTCGATCGCATGACAAAGCCAGAATTCAGCAGCTCCGCACCGGCCGGCGAAGCGGTACGGGCAATGGTCTCAGTGTATGGCGGGGATATGTTCGATCTGCCTCCAGCCGGCGCATTCTCCGGGCTGAGCTCGCTGGTGGATCCCCGCCATCGTCTCGACCCGCGGTCTCCTGCCGCGGCGCCCATCGGCCAGCTGGTCGATGGCGTGCCGATGATTGTCCCCACCACCGCCGGACCATACGGGTCCATGCTGGCATCGCGCCCTCTCCTTCGAGGCCACGAGGGGACGCTGGTTCTCGCACATCGAATCCTGGACCCGCGCGCCGCGCCTGCACCAGCGATCTTCTGGCAAACGGCCCCAGGCCAGCCTGGACGCCTGCAGATCACCGCCAATGCGGCTTTCACGAAGATGGGCTCCATGGCCTGGCGAGCGTCTTCGGTCAACGTATTTCTCGAGGGAGCCTCGGGCGGCCGCGGATTCAATGGCCAGCTATCCCCTGCTCATTATTCCGACGACTGCACCCATATTATTGCCCTGGTCTATCGGGCGGGCAACAGAGCCGAACTGTGGATTGACGGCGACCTGGTCGACACCGCCAGCACCGGCACAAAGGTACATGAAACGAAGACGGCATTGCTGCAAGGCCTCGGGCATGCGCTCGGCCGGGTGGCTGTGCTGGACAAGGCATTGGATCAGGAAGCATTGGCAACCGTCTGCCGATGGGTTGGCGCGCCCCATGAACTCGACGCTGCGCCGCCCGGCTTCATGGCCTCCTCGGGCATGAAGTCAGCCCTCTCGATCACTGCAGAATATGCAGCCTGCGCGCTGGTGCCGAAGGGCGGCTCATCGCCCGGCATTCTTCATTGCGTACCTTTCGGCCGCAATCTGTCCAGCCGAGTCATCCCCGCATCTCTCACAAAGATCCTTACGGCAATCACGGCCATCTCGACAGGAGCACCTCTGGACATGGCGGTGAGAGTTGCGCCCGCCGACGCCACGCGCGGCAGCGGCAACAATCTCCAGGCGGGAGACAGCATCACGCTCGGCGATGCAATCAGCAACATGATGCTCCCATCCTCGAATGTTGCGGCCTCCGCCGTCGCTCGAAATATCGGCGAGCGCCTGATCGCCATGGAAAGCGGCAACGGATCCGGCAGGACCAGATTCATTCAAGAGATGAACGATGTCTCGAGAAAGCTGGGGCTCCATGATTCTGCCTGGGTCAATCCTCACGGGAACCATGCAGCCGGTCACTATTCGTCGGTGCGAGATCTGTTGAAGCTGGGTATTGCTGCTGCAGCCTATCCGCAGATCATGGGGCGTTGGGGGGCGGCGGTTCATGCTCTGCACATCGACGGGAGCCATCCCCGCTCCATCGAGATCGAATCGACCGTCGCTGCGGTCGCCAATCGAGATGTCGACATCCTCGGAGGGAAGACAGGCACGTTCCTTTCCACGGCAACGGGCAACTGGTACAACCTGTTGATCGCCAGCCGTACATCACGGGGAGAGACCCTCATCACCGTGGTCGCAAAGGCGTCAAGCCCGCAAAGCCGCCACTCGGATGCGGAACGGATCATTCGTTGGGTCGGCCAGCACCTTGACATCCTCACCGGCGATGCATCACCGGGGAACAATGGGTAACGCCCGACTCCTTCACGCCACGCGCTATTTCAGATCCACCTGCAACGCAAGAAACCGCTCCAGCTCGGGAGTCGATATTCGTTCCTTCCTGGCTTGCCGATGGACAGACTGAAGCACTGTCCGGAACATCTCGACATCGTGCACGGCCGAGCGTTGATCTTCCTCCTTCCAGTCATAGTAGCGCCAGGCATTGCGCTCGGCGACTTGATGGCTGAGCTGGCCGAGCATCTCGAACAGTGTCTTGATGAATCCGGCACCATGCAGCAGATCATCATGTATGACCAGGCTCCCATCCACATAGGTGGAACGCGCCAGGTCGGCCGGCAATTGGAGCCTGCCCACGGGATCGAGTATCTTCCCCAGGCGATTCCACACCGTGCTGCTCGCATATGTCCTGGAGAATACCTGCTCCTGCAGGGCAGGCAATGTGGTGGGCAACGGGCGTTGAGGCCCGCTGCCTGCACGCAATGCATACTCGGCCCAGCGCGCAGTGCCCTCCAGAAACCAGCGCGCCTTGAACATGCTGTAGCCGTACTGATACTGGTGGAAGAGTTCGTGGATCGGCGTCACGTTCTGATTCGAGTGGCTATTCTTCAGATCGATGCGCAAGGCACACCGTCCACCCGACCCGTCGTTGGCATGGCGATAGTTCATCACCTCGTCGTACGCCAGGCCGTTGCCTTTTTCCATGTTCAGCAGGAAGACATCTATCGACGTCGCACGGGCATAGCGCGGTTGCTCCAGCGGATGGATCAAGCCCATCACTTCGGAGAAGATCCTCCCCCCGACGGTCAATTGTGTTGCCACATCCTCGACCTTGTCCGGAATGCCGTTGCGATTGACGTCACGGACGTCCGCAAGCGCATGCCGGCCTTCGAGGGTGTAGAAAATACGAAACTCACCACGCACATGGCTTCGATCGAGCCCGGAGAGCATGGCGCTGCGGCCATTTCGGCAACTCCCGGCTGCAGCCTCCTGGGCCATGGCCGAAGGGGCCACCACGATGACCCAGCAAGCCAGCAGCAAGCTGCGTCTCGAACGGCCACGTTGGAGAAAGGACCGTGGAAAGAATCTCTGAATCGGCATTTTCAGCCAGGCGAGCTAGTTGCGAGAGGATTGACTCAGCAGCAGATTCACGACCCGGCTCAAGCCTGTACCGTTGGAGCTCTTGACCAGCACGACATCTCCCTCTCTCAGCCATCCGGGAAACGTCGGCAGCAGTGCCTGGACATCGGGATACCACTGCCCCTTCACATCGCGAAGCAGCCGCTCTCCGAGCCCCTGCATCAGCGGACCGCACAGGAGCACCCGATCCGGATGCAATGCACGGATATCGGCCTCCAATGCCAGATGCATGGCTTGAGCGTCGGCACCAAGCTCGAGCATGTCGCCAAGCACCAGAAGGCGCGATGCACGGGGAACCGCATCACCCGCATCCTGCAGAACCTGCAACGCGGCCCGCATCGAAGCCGGATTGGCGTTGTAGGACTCGTCCCAGACTTGCACCCGCTTTCCCGCATGGACGACATCGCTGCGTTGTCCCCGGCCACGCAGCGGCTCGAAGCGCCTGAACCGGTCTGCCGCCGCTTGAACCGGAAGCCCCAGCGCGGCCACGGCGGCCAGGACCGCAGTGGCATTCATGGCCATGTGACGCCCCGGAGCGCCCATTTCGAATGCGTGCACCGATCCGGAGATCTCCACGCGAACCGTTGACCCCTCGACACTCAGCAGCCGCGCATCGCTTCCGGGCGCGCTGCCAAAGCGGACCACGCGCTGCTGCGCTGCAAGCGCAGCAGCCTCGAAGATGCCGAATTCCGGCATGTCGGCATTGATGACGGCAATGCCTCCCGGCGCCATGCCGGAATAGATCTTCGCCTTCAGTTCGGCGATGCGCTCAGTGCTGCCATAGCGCGCCGCGTGAGCCGGCGCAATGGCCGTCACGATGGCCAGGTGCGCTCGCACCAGGCGGCTGCAGGTTTCCATGCGTGCCGCGGCCACTTCCTGCACCCAGAAGGCGGCACTGCGGCTCATGGAAGCCAGGTTCCAGCCGATGCCATAGGGTGAGTTGGCACTGGTGCGGCTGCGGTCGGCCTCGCCCGCGCTGGCCAGCGCATGCGCCGCCATGGCCACGGTCGAGGTCTTGCCGACACTGCCCGTCACCGCAATCACCGTTCCCTCGAAACGATCGCGTGCGTCAGTCCCCAGGGCGGCCACGGCTTCACGCAGGTTCGCGACCTCCAGCACGGGGACACCGCGGTTGACGTACTCGAGGCCCGATTCGGCAACGATGGCTGCCGCCCTGGGAAGAAAGCGCTCGACCGAGGAGAGTTTCAATCCCGCCTCGCCCGCCGGTGCCAGGAGGGCGTGGCCGGGCTTGAACTGCGTGGATTCGGCGCAGATGCCAGCGGTGCGCCAGGCGCCGTCAGCGGGAGCGACGAGCCATTTCCCGTTCGCCGCGCGAGCGAACTCCTCGGCGGACCAACCTGCAGCCGTCGCAGACACGTGGCCAATCATCTCACTGCACTCCTGGATCGTTCTCTGGCACGGCCACAACGGCCGTCCCATTCGTCGTCTCACGTCGACGCATGCGCCTTGCATACTTCCCGTACGCGATGTATCCCGACAGATAGTGCTCGACATCATCGATGCGCACGCGGAAGCCATGGTGACGAATGAAGAAGCTGCCCACGATACGCGCCGGATTCCTGAAGAACATCGCCAGCTCCGGCCAGAAGTGGCCGTTGAGCAGATAGCGGGCGCGAAACTCCAATGCGCTCTCGAATTTTTCCAGGTCGAAGCCCTCCAGCAGATGCGCCAGCCCGGCATCGGCCTGCAGCCGCTCGATCATCTTCTGAGCAGCCATCATCAGCTCGAGCAGCGTCGGGAAGGTCGTGATTCGCTCGAGTACGAAGTCCAGGTGCCCACGCACGTTGTCCAGCCCGAAGCGGTAGTAGCGCTCGTCAGGCCGATGCTGTGTGAGCTCGTTGACGCAATAGCTCAGCCAGTGGTCGTGCGCGCGCCAATGGCCCGCCTGGATGAAGTACTCGAAAGCCTTCTCGACCGTCCGTATCCAACGGGGATCCCGGGTCAGCCCATACAGGCGCATCAGACCGAAGGCGGCTTCGCCATCGTAGTAGATGATGCGATCCTGGGCCTTGATGCTCAGGTCGGGATAGTTCAACACATGCACGAAACGTCCCGTCTTCGGGTTCTGCATGTGCACGATGCCCAGCGCCAACTGCCCCATCAGGCTCAGGTATTGCCGGTCGCCAGTCAGTTCGGTGTACTTGACGAGCGCCAGCAGGCACACGGCATTGCCGCCGAGCTTGATCTCGTCACCGGTATCCACCAGGAAGGCGGCGGCGGTGCCGTCAGGCAGCGATACGCGCCGGATGAGCGTCTGGGTCAGACAGGCCAATGCGCGGTCGATGGCGGCCTTGTGCTCAGCCTTGCCGGTCACCTCCCAGCCCTCGAGCAATGCGTAGGTGGAGCTCGCGTGGCGCAGTGTGTTGTAGGTCGAGATCGGCCTGTCGAAGCAGGGGAACCATCCATAGTGATATTCCCCCGAGGCCTTCACTTGCTGCGACAGATAGGCGGTGGCGGTATCCACGACACCATGGACGAAATCCGCATCCCAACGAGGGACTTGGCGATAGCCATTGAATCGCCCCTCGGCTTCGATCAGATGAGTCTCTCTGCCATCCGTGAATACCCCGCGGGTATCGAAAAGCCAGATTGCCTGCTGCGGATCTTCGGGCCATTGAAGTTCCCGTCCGAATCTGTTCTTGCCGAAGACCTTGAGATTGGCCGCATTGGGCGTTGCTTCCGAAAACTGATTGCTGTAAAGCAATGCATTGGCACCGATCTCCTGCTCCAGAACAGCCACCGACAGGTCCCGCGCAAAAGCAATGCCTTGGCGGAAATAGTTGCGCTTGGTGACGGCAAAGCGCTGCTGCAGATCCTGCCACGTCAGTGCCTGGACAGCATGCACCAGGTCAACTCGAAGCCATATGGGCGAGCGCCCTTGCCTGCTCCACCAGTTCTCCATCGCATTGGCAGCTTTGCGCCATGCTTTCGCAAAGTCCTCGGCGCCGGCCATCGCCACGCGCGCCCGCTCCCTTCCATCGCTCGCCGACAGAAACAGGGCACATGCCGGGGCTCCGGGCGGCGCGGTGCGGCTGTCCGCCCCCGCCCTCCAGATCTCTTCGATCGCCGGCTTGGCCGTTGCCAGGAGATCCCCGAGCCTCATCGTGATTGCAGAACTCATGGCGGCCATCAGAAAAATAGAAAGTACGCTTCAGCAGGGCAAGCCGCGGCGTCGGCCAAGCCATCTGTCTCGAAAGCCGCCGGCTTTCAGCGCCGTGGCAAAAAAAAGGCAGAAGACCTGCCACCTGCCTACGTCTACGGCGTGAACTCCTGCAAGGATCGGGCAACGGCCGATGCGCCGCAAAGCCTTGCCCCGGGCGTCCGTCCCATGCGCATCAGCTTTGAGATTGGGCCTCTTCCCGCAAGACGGGCAACCAGGGTTCGGTCAGCATCCGAAAGTCAGGATTGGCAGTCAGGCCCATCAGCAGATGGACGCGATTGGAAGGCTCGTCGCTGCGATTGACGGCGCGGTGGGTCACGTCCACCCGAACGAGCCACACCGAACCATCGGCGGGCAGATGCACACTCTCGATGCTGCCATCAGCCCGCTGCCACTCGAAGAAGCAATTGGCATTGGTGATGATGGGGACGTGCAGCCGCCAGGTTTCCTTGGTCGCATCGGAATGCAGCGGCATCTCTCCCCCTTCGCTCTCGAGTTGCATGATGCGAGCACGGTAGGGCCGAAGGCCGTAGTCGTGCAATCCATCCATGACCTCGGCCAGATAGCCCGTGCAGACCTCCGTCGGCATGATGCCGCGAGTGCCGGCCTGGTTGGGGGATATGCGCCTGATACCGTCCGCCAATGTGCCATCGCGACTGGTGACGGACCAACCGATGTAATCGACCCGGTTGTCGCGGTACGGCGTGGCAGGCAGGAGTTTGACATGCTCCAGGAAGTGGGTTTGCAGCTTCTGCGGGTCAACCCTGAAGTTGACCAGCCTCGCGAACATGACGTCTTTCGACTGTTTCATGGATTTTTTGACTCTCCAATATCAAGCGGAGACGACATCTCTCGCACCCATACATTTGATACAGATACTAGCATTTCATCGAATCAAAGGAGACGCGACCGCACGCCTCCATTAATAATCCGAATTCCTTATTCAGAAGAAAATACTAATTCCATATTTTTTGTTAGTTGAAGTTCGTATTCAATCTTGGAATAGGGACGCTTGCGCGACTGCCGCGATCGCGGCAGCACTGCGGAATCGACACGCATGAAAAAGCCGCCCGAAGGCGGCTTGATGCAGATTGCGCGGTTTTGGAAGCAGGCAAATGCCCTACTTCTTCTCTTCCTCCTCGGCCTTCTTGGCGGCTTCGGTGGCCGCATTGGCCGCATCCAGGGCCGACGATGCATCCGAGGACGGAGCCGTGGACGCATCCGGGGCCGGTGCAGGCGCAGGGGTCGCGTCGGGTGCGGGCGCAGGCGCGGGTTCGGGCGCCGGTGTCGGCGTGGGCTCGGGCGCCGGTGCCGGCGGAGTGACTTCAGCCGGCGGCGGCGTCACGACGGCAGGTGCCGACTCTTCGTTCTTGCCGCAGGCGGCAAGCGCAAGCGAAGCGACGATCGAGGCAAGCAGAAGGGATTTTTTCATTGAGCACTCCTTTGGGTGAAACGGACGAAAAAATTATAGAAGTCCACCTCGCACCCCTCCCCTCTCGAAGCCGGATTCGCGGCATTGGCCTACAGACCGAGGACCGAGGCCGCAAAAGCCGGCCGTCCCTGCTGCCAGGCTTCGTCGACGGTTTGCCGCCATGCGGTGCGCGCCATGGCCTGCGTGCCGCACACGCCGCGGCAGCCAGCCGGGTCCACGCGATGCAGGCACCAGCCCGGCGTCCAGAACAGGCTCGGCACCGTCGGGGCGCCGGGCCCGTCGCAGCGGCGGCATGCCACGATGTGGTCCCACTGCCTGCGCCAATGCACGAAGCGCGCGTGCGTGCGCTCGACGGACTCGAAGCCCCGGGCCAGCATGCGCAATTGGCGGCCCGGTCCGGCCCAGTCCTGCAAGGCCTGGGCCACCGCACGTTCGCCGAGGGGCCAGTCGGCGAAATCGGCATCGGCGAGCACGATCTCGCGCCATTGCTGCCGCGAGGCCGCATCGAAGGCGGCGCGCAGCAGGTCCGCAAAGTGCTGGCGGCCGTCGAACGCGCCTTCGGGCAGCGTGGCAGGCGTTTCATTCGGCATGCAGCCACCCCGCCTCGCACCAGTCGGCGATCAGCGCCTGCGCACCTTCGCTGGCGCGCGCGAGTTCGTGCGCGCCGAGCGCGCGGCGATCGGCCAGCGCACGCATCAGCGTGGCATCGCGCCCTGCGGCGCGGAAGCTCTCGCCATTGATGTAGAGATGCCGCGCGTCGTAGAGCATGCGCGTGCGCCGGTCCAGGCGCACCGCGCGGATCGTGCCCGGCACCTGCTGCGCGTCGAAATACACCTGCGGCTTGGGCTCGGTCAGCGATTCGCCCAGGGCCCGATCGATCGCCGAAGGATCGCGCAGCGCCTCGCGCACGGCGACACGCGCGAAGGCCTGCAGCGCGGCGGGCATGGCGGCGGGCGTGGCCACCGCCGGCTGCGCGGGATCGGCATAGCGCCGCCCCGGCACCGCGACATCGGCCTGCGCCTCCGCGATGCGGGCCAGCAGGTCGGCCGCCAGTGCATCGGCGACCGGCGCACGCAGGCCGATCGAACAGGTCATGCAATCGCCGCCGATGGCGACGCCGTCATGCGCATAGCGCGGCGGCAGGTAGAGCATGTCGCCGGGCTCCAGAACGAATTGCTGCTCGGGCTCGAAGTGCGCGAGGATCTTGAGCGGCACGTCCGGCTGCAGGCGCAGGTCGCGCTGGCGGCCGATGGACCAGCGCCGCCGGCCGCGGGCCTGCAGCAGAAACACGTCGTAACTGTCGAAATGCGGGCCCACGCCGCCGCCGTCGCTGGCATAGCTGATCATCAGATCGTCCAGCCGCGCCTCGGGCAGAAAGCGGAACGGCGCCAGCAGCGCATGCACGCCGTCGTGATGCAGGTCCACGCCCTGGACGAGCAGCGTCCATCCGGGCTGAGAGAGCGGCGGCAGCGCACGCCGTGCCAGTGGGCCGTGACGCAGCTGCCAGCGGCCGCCGGCATGGCGGATCAGGCGCGACTCGACCTCGTCGCGGGCGGCCAGATCGAACAGCGCGGCGCGCGCGATCGGCGGCACCAGCCCCGGCACGGCCTGCCGCACCAGCAGGGGCTTCTTCTGCCAGTACCGGCGCATGAACTGCGCCGCACTGAGGCCGCCCAGCAGCGGCAACGGTTGCGTCATCTCCATGGGAGAATTCTCGTATGGAAATCTCTAGCCAATGCGTGGTCGGCCTGACCTGGACGCTGAAAGACACGCTCGGCGATGTGCTCGACGTGCTCGAGGAACCCGTCGAGTTCCTGGTGGGCGGCGACGATCTGTTCGCTGCGATCGAAGAGGCGCTGCAGGGCCACGGCTCCGGCGCCACGCTGCAACTGCACCTGGAGCCGGAACAGGCCTTCGGCGACTTCGACGACCAACTGCTGTTCCTGGAGCCGCGCGCCCTCTTCCCTGCGCACGTCGAGGAAGGCATGACCTTCGACGGCGCGGCGCTGCCCGAAGGCGTGAGCCCCGACATGCCGAAGAACACGATCTACACCGTGGCCGAGATCTATCCCGAGCACCTGGTGCTGGACGGCAACCACCCGCTGGCAGGCATCGCGCTGCGCCTGGACCTCACGGTGCGTTCGGTGCGCGAGGCCACGCAGGAAGAGATCGGCCGCGGGTCGGCCGGCACCGGCTTCTTCAAGCTGCAAACGATGGCGCCCGGCAACGATCTGCTGCACTAGGCGCGCAGCGAAGAAGGCTCAGTAGCGCGAGATCTGGCCGTTGTCGATGCGCACGCGGTCGCCGACGCGCAGGTCGCCGGGGCTGGGCACGTCGAAGGCCCGGTAGCCGCCGTTGTCGGTCTGCACCGACACGCGGAAGCTCTCGTACGCGCGCGGCGCGTTGTGCTGTGCCTCGATGGTGTTGCCCAGCAGCGCCCCGCCGATCAGGCCCAGCGCCGTGGCGGCGGCGCGGCCGGTGCCCTGCCCGATCTGATTGCCCACCGCGCCACCGATCAGGCCGCCGGCCACGGCGCCGCCGCCGGTGGGTCCGTAACCGGCGGTTTCGCTGCGCAACACTTCGATGTTGGCCACGTGCCCGTATTCCACGTACGACGCCGACGGGTAGGCCGCCGGATACGCATGGCTGGGCGGCTGGTAGGGATAGCGCGAGTGGTGGACCGGCACCGGGGCCACGCAGGCCGTGAGCATGGCCAGCGCCGCCACCGACGCCGTGACTGAAAGAAAACGTGCCGTCCTGTTCATCTGCAAAGCTCCTCGAGATGCGGCGCCTTCGGCGCCCTGCCATCATTCAACGCACGAGTACGCACGCCGATGACGTTCTTCCATCATCCATTGCTTGGAGAAACGCGCATGCGCCGGGTTCCGGTCTTTACCTGCGGGACACGGCCTACACGCCGCGCCGCTCAGTGCTTTCCCGTGGAACCGTAGCCGCCCTCACCGCGCGTGCTGGGCGGGAATTCGCTGACCAGGTTGAACTGCGCCTGCACCACCGGCACGACGACCAGTTGGGCCAGCCGCTCCATGGGCTGCAGCACGAAGGCGGTGTCGCTGCGGTTCCAGGCACTCACCTTGAGTTCGCCCTGGTAGTCGCTGTCGATCAGGCCGACCAGGTTGCCCAGCACGATGCCGTGCTTGTGGCCCAGGCCCGAGCGCGGCAGGATCAGCGCCGCATAGCCCGGGTCGGCCAGGTGAATGGCGATGCCGGTGCCGATCAGCTGCCAGGCGTTCGGGCCGAGCGTGATCGGCGCGTCGATGCAGGCGCGCAGGTCGAGGCCGGCGCTTCCGGGGGTGGCGTAGGCCGGCAGCTGGCCGTCCATGCGGGGGTCGAGGATTCGGACGTCTATCTTCATGATCTCTTGTTTCTGGCTTCCCGGCTCGCACGCTCGATGCGCTCGCGCATGGCCTCGGCGCCGTCGCCGAGGAGCATGCGGCGGGCCTTGAAGCCGACCCAGCCCACCATCGCGGCGATGCCCAGCAGCACCAGGACAGGCACCTGGAACCCGACGTTCAGGACCACCATCAGCACGATGAACCCGATCAGGGCGTTCTTCAGCGCCTTGACCGGGCGTGGGGCCTGCGGCGGCGCGGCTTCGGCTTGGGGTTGCGCCATGCCGGCGCCGAGTTGGTGCGCGCGCACCTGCGACGCCGTGTCTTTGGGCCCCTCGGCATCGATCAGGCTTTCGGCCGGACCGCGCTGCCCGGCAACCAGCGCCTGGGCCGTGAGCCGCTCGACATAGCGGGCGAAATCCCCGTTGGCGGGGGTATCCCAATCGCGGTTCATGCGGCATCACTCCCTGGCGGCAGGCGCGCCGCGATCTCGGCCGCCAGTTCGCGCGCCAGCTGGAGCTTGGGCGCACGCGGCAGCTCGCGCACGCCCTTGGCGTCGACCAGCAGCAGGCTGTTGTCGTCCTGGCCGAAGGTCAGGGGCCCGATGTTGCCGACCAGCAGCGGAATGCCCTTGCGCTCGCGCTTGGCCTTGGCATGCTCGATCAGGTTCTCGCTTTCGGCGGCGAAGCCGACGCAGAAGAGCCGGCCGCCGCGCGCGCGCTCGCCCTGGGCGACGGTCAGCAGGATGTCGGGGTTCTCGATGAAGTTCAGCACCGGCGTGCGGCCGCTGCCGTCCTTCTTGATCTTCTGGTCGCTGTGGGTGGCGGGCCGCCAGTCGGCCACCGCGGCGGTGGCGACGAACACCGAGGCACCGGCCACGGCGGCCAGCGAGGCCTCCAGCATCTGCTGCGCCGACAGCACGTCCACCCGCTGCACGCCGCGCGGCGTGGGCAGGTGCACCGGGCCGGCGACCAGGGTGACCTGCGCACCCGCCTCGCGCGCCGCGCGGGCGATGGCGAAGCCCATCTTGCCCGAGGAATGGTTGGTGATGCCGCGGATCGGGTCCAGCGCCTCGAAGGTCGGCCCGGCGGTGACGACCACGCGCCGGCCGGCCAGCACCTTGGGCTGGAAGTGCGCGACGATCTCCTCGAGCAGCTGCTCGGCCTCGAGCATGCGGCCGTCGCCGGTCTCGCCGCAGGCCTGCCAGCCGTTGCCCACGCCCAACACCCGGGCGCCGTCGGCATCGACCTGGCGCAGGTTGCGCTGGGTCGCCGGATGGGCCCACATCTCGCGGTTCATGGCCGGGGCGATGAGCAGCGGCACGCGGTCCATGGGCCGCGCCAGGCACAGCAGGCTCAGCAGCTCGTCGGAGCGCCCCTGCACCAGCCGCGCGATGAAGTCGGCGCTGGCCGGCGCCAGCACGATCGCGTCGGCCTCGCGGCTGAGGTTGATGTGGGGCATGTTGTTGGGCTCGCGCGCATCCCACTGCGAGAGGTAGACCGGCCGGCCCGACAGCGCCTGCATGGTCACCGGCGTGATGAACTGGGCGGCCGCCTCGGTCATCACCACCTGCACGGTGGCCCCGGCTTTCACGAGCAGCCGGCACAGCTCGGCCGACTTGTAGCAGGCCACGCCGCCGGTCAGCCCCAGAACGATGTGTTTGCCTGCGAGGTCTTGCATAGTGCACCGGAGTGTAATGACACCGGCCGCCGGCGTGGAACCGACAGAAGGCCCACCTATAATCCGAATTTCCCACTGCCCGAATCCACGCGGTTCGGAACTGGCATGACCAAATTCGTCTTCGTCACCGGTGGTGTGGTGTCCTCCCTGGGCAAGGGAATCGCCTCCGCCTCGCTTGCCGCGCTGCTCGAATCGCGCGGCCTCAAAGTCACCCTCATCAAGCTCGATCCCTACATCAACGTCGATCCCGGAACGATGTCCCCGTTCCAGCACGGCGAGGTGTTCGTGACCGACGACGGCGCCGAGACCGACCTCGACCTGGGCCACTACGAGCGCTTCATCACGACGCGCATGCGCAAGGCCAACAACTTCACGACCGGGCAGATCTACAAGTCCGTGCTCGAGAAGGAGCGCCGCGGCGACTACCTGGGCAAGACGGTGCAGGTGATCCCGCACATCACCAACGAGATCCAGGAATATGTCAAGCGCGGCGCCGGCATCGGCACGCCGCACGAGGTGGACGTGGCGATCGTCGAGATCGGCGGCACGGTGGGCGACATCGAGTCCCTGCCCTTCCTCGAGGCGGTGCGCCAGATGAGCCTGAAGCTCGGCCCCAACAACACCGCCTTCGTGCACCTGAGCTACCTGCCCTGGATCGCCGCGGCCGGCGAGCTCAAGACCAAGCCGACCCAGCACACCGCCCAGAAGCTGCGCGAGATCGGCATCCAGGCCGACGCGCTGCTGTGCCGCGCCGACCGGCCCATCCCCGACGAGGAGCGCGCCAAGATCTCGCTGTTCTCCAACGTGCCCGAGTGGGGCGTGATCTCGATGTGGGACGTGGACACCATCTACAAGGTGCCGCGCATGCTGCACGAGCAGGGCCTGGACGGGCTGATCTGCGACAAGCTGCGCATCAACACCCCGCCGGCCAAGCTGCAGCGCTGGGACGACCTGGTGTACGAGGTGGAGCACCCGCAGCGCGAGGTGCAGATCGCCATGGTCGGCAAGTACGTCGACCTGTCCGACAGCTACAAGTCGCTCAACGAGGCGCTGCGCCACGCCGGGCTGAAGAACCATGCGCGGGTGCGCATCGACTACCTCGACTCCGAGACCATCCAGCCCGACAACGTCTCGCGGCTGTCGAAGTACCACGCCATCCTGGTGCCGGGCGGTTTCGGCCAGCGCGGCGTCGAAGGCAAGATCTGCGCGGCGCGCTATGCGCGCGAGCACAAGGTGCCCTACTTGGGCATCTGCCTGGGCATGCAGGTCGCCACCATCGAGTACGCACGCAACGTGGCGGGCCTCAAGAGCGCCAACAGCACCGAGTTCGACCCCGAGACGAGCTGCCCGGTCATCGCCCTCATCACCGAGTGGAAGGATGCCGACGGCAGCATCAAGCGGCGCGACGAGAAGTCCGACCTCGGCGGCACCATGCGACTGGGCGCGCAAAGCTCCGACGTGTCGCCGGGCACGCTGGCGCACACCATCTACGGCGACGTGGTGACCGAGCGCCATCGCCACCGCTACGAGGCCAACGTGAACTATCTCGACGAGCTGCGCCGCGCGGGCCTGGTGATCTCCGCCCTCACCCAGCGCGAGCAGCTCACCGAGATCGTCGAGCTGCCGCAGGACGTGCACCCCTGGTACATGGGCGTGCAGTTCCATCCCGAGTTCAAGTCCACTCCCTGGAGCGGCCACCCGCTGTTCAACGCCTTCATCAAGGCGGCGCTCGACCACCAGGGCGAGGAGTCGGCGTCGCTCAAGGTGGTTGCGTGAGGGTCCTGCCATGAAGCTCTGCGGTTTCGACATCGGCCTGGACAAGCCCTTCTTCCTGATCGCCGGCCCCTGCGTGGTCGAGTCCGAGCAGCTCCAGATGGACACGGCCGGCACGCTCAAGGAGATCACCGCCGCCCTGGGCATCCCCTTCATCTTCAAGAGCAGCTTCGACAAGGCCAACCGCTCCTCGGGCACCAGCTTTCGCGGCCCTGGGCGCGAGCGCGGCCTGGAGATCCTGGCCAAGGTCAAGCGCGAGCTCGGCCTGCCGGTGCTGACCGACGTGCATTCCGAGGACGACATCACCGAGGCGGCCAAGGTGGTCGACGTGCTGCAGACGCCGGCCTTCCTGTGCCGCCAGACCGACTTCATCCGCGCCGCGGCGCAGTCGGGCAAGCCGGTCAACATCAAGAAGGGCCAGTTCCTCGCGCCGCACGACATGAAGAACGTGATCGACAAGGCGCGCGCGGCGGCCAGGGAGAAGGGCCTGCCGGAAGACAGCTTCCTGGCCTGCGAGCGCGGCGCCAGCTTCGGCTACAACAACCTGGTGTCGGACATGCGCAGCCTGGCGATCATGCGCGAGACCGGCGCGCCGGTGGTGTTCGACGCCACGCATTCGGTGCAACTGCCCGGCGGGCAAGGCACCAGCTCGGGCGGCCAGCGCGAGTTCGTGCCGGTGCTCTCGCGCGCGGCCGTGGCCGTGGGCGTGGCCGGCCTGTTCATGGAAACCCACCCCGATCCCGCCAAGGCGCTGAGCGACGGCCCGAACGCCGTGCCGCTCGGGCGCATGAAAGCGCTGCTCGAGACGCTGTGCGCGCTCGACGGCATCACCAAGAAAAACGGCTACATGGAGACCGACTTTGCCTAGTGCCTACATCATCGCCAACGTCGAGGTCACCAACCCGGCGCAGTACGAGGAATACAAGAAGCTGTCGTCGGCCGCCATGCAGGTGCATGGCGCCGAAGTGTGCGTACGCGGCGGCCAGGTCGAGACGCTCGAGGGCGACTGGCAGCCCCAGCGGCTGGTGATCCTGAAGTTCCCCAGCGTCGAGGCCGCGAAGAAGTTCAGCGACTCGCCGGAATACGGCAAGGCGCGTGCGTCGCGCCAAGGTGCCGCGGTCATGCGCATGGTCGTGGTCGAAGGCATTTGAACCATTGGAGAAAGAGGAAAAGGAATGAGCGCAATCGTTGACATCGTCGGCCGAGAGATCCTCGACAGCCGCGGCAATCCCACCGTCGAATGCGACGTGCTGCTGGAGTCCGGCACCATGGGCCGCGCTGCCGTGCCCTCGGGCGCGTCGACCGGCTCGCGCGAGGCGATCGAGCTGCGCGACGGCGACAAGGGCCGCTACCTGGGCAAGGGCGTGCTCAAGGCCGTCGAGCACATCAACACCGAGATCTCCGAGGCCGTGCTGGGCCTGGACGCGAGCGAGCAGGCCTTCCTCGACCGCACCCTGCTCGACCTGGACGGCACCGACAACAAGAGCCGCCTGGGCGCCAACGCCACGTTGGCCGTGTCGATGGCGGTGGCGCGCGCGGCGGCCGAGGAATCGGGCCTGCCGCTGTACCGCTACTTCGGCGGCATGGGCGGCATGCAGCTGCCGGTGCCGATGATGAACGTGATCAACGGCGGCGCGCACGCCAACAACAGCCTGGACCTGCAGGAGTTCATGATCATCCCGGTGGGCGCGCCCAGCTTCCGCGAGGCGCTGCGCTACGGCGCCGAGGTGTTCCACGCACTCAAGAAGATCATCGATGGCCGCGGCATGCCCACCGCCGTGGGCGACGAGGGCGGCTTCGCGCCGAACGTGGCCAGCCACGAGGAAGCGATCCAGCTCATCCTGGAAGCGATCGACAAGGCCGGCTACACCGCGGGCGAACAGATCGCCCTGGGCCTGGACTGCGCGGCCAGCGAGTTCTACAAGGACGGCAGCTACGTGCTGGCCGGCGAGAACCTCACGCTGTCGGCCGCCAACTGGACCGACATGCTCGCCACCTGGTGCGACAAGTACCCGATCATCAGCATCGAGGACGGCATGCACGAAGGCGACTGGGACGGCTGGAAGCACCTGACCGAACGCCTGGGCCAGCGCGTGCAGTTGGTGGGCGACGACCTGTTCGTGACCAACACCAAGATCCTGAAGGAAGGCATCGACAAGGGTATCGCCAACTCGATCCTGATCAAGATCAACCAGATCGGCACGCTGACCGAGACCTTCGCCGCGATCGAGATGGCCAAGCGCGCGGGCTACACCGCCGTCATCTCGCACCGCTCGGGCGAGACCGAGGACAGCACCATCGCCGACATCGCCGTGGGCACCAATGCCGGCCAGATCAAGACCGGCTCGCTCTCGCGCTCGGACCGCATCGCCAAGTACAACCAGCTGCTGCGCATCGAGGAAGACCTCGGCGACGTCGCCAGCTACCCCGGGCGCGCCGCGTTCTACAACCTGCGCCAGGCATGAACGCCGCCCGGCAGCACCGCAGGCTGCCGGGGGCCATCCCGTCGCCGTAGACCATGCGCTCCCGCATCGTTCCCATCATCCTGGCCGTGCTGCTGGTGATCCTCCAGATCCAGCTGTGGACCGGTCGCGGGAGCGTGCCCGAGGTGACGCAGCTCGAGCGCAAGCTGGCCGACCAGCGAGAGGCCAATGCCCGCGCCATGCTGGCCAACGAGCGCCTGTCCTCCGAGGTCAACGACCTCAAGGAGGGCCTGGAGATGGTCGAGGAACGCGCGCGCCAGGAGCTGGGCATGGTCAAGCCCAACGAGATCCTGGTGCAGATGGCCAAGTGAGGCGGCCCCTGCCGCCTGCTGCGCCATGACACCCCGGTTGCCCCCCGGCTGCGTGATCGCGCTGCTGGGTGCCGAAGGCACCGGCACGGCCGAGCTGGCCGCTGCGCTGGCCGAGCGCCTGTCCCGGCGCGGCATCCCGGCCCTGCCCGTCTGCGACGGACTGCGCGACTGGTGTGCACCCGGCCGTGCCGAAGCCGCCGCCTTCATGGCCGAGCAGATGCGCCGCATCGCCGCCGCGGCCAATGCGGGCGTGGCCGTGGCGGACGGGAGCGCCTTGTCGACCGCCGTGCACTTCGACCTGGCGCAGCACGACGACGCGCTGTACCTCGAAGCCCTGGCGGCCCATCGCCGCCATGCGATCACGCTGCTGATGGCCTGCGACACGCCGACCCAGGCGGCCACGGACGCCCGCCTGCGCGCTGCACTGGCACGCGGCCGGATCACCTATGCCGTGGTCCACGGCAGCGGTGCGCAGCGGCTGGCGAACGCCTGGAACGCCATCCTCGCCTTCGCCGACGCCGCGCAGGACGCACCGGCCGGCGACGGGAAAGACGCCTGGACCTGGCCGTGCGAGAAATGCACCGATCCGCGCTGCGAGCACCGGCTGTTCACCGACCTGCTCGCCCGCCGCCATGCCTGACCATCTTCTGCCGAGGACCGCCACGATGCCGACACCGATGACCACCTGCCGAGCCGCCTGCGCCGCCCTGCTGCTCGGCGCCCTGGCCGCCCTGCCTGCCGCTGCCGCACCGGGCACGGTCACCGTCGAGAACCGCACCACGCCCACGCGCTGCGCGGAAGAGGACAACGTCTCCTTCGTCCTGAGCGGCCAGGGCATCCGGCGCTTCCGCGTGGAGGCCCTGCAGCCGGACTACATCGAGCGCATCGACAAGGACATCACCGCGCCGGACTTCTCCAACTGCAACTTCGACGGCGGCGAACACCCCACCGACCCGGCGCACCGCTTCACGCCCCGGCGCAAGGTGCTGCACGACGGCCCGCGCTGGCAGATCGTCGGCATCACCCTGCCCACCTTCTGGCGGCCGCAGCGCGTGCCGGTGCAGGTGGGGATGGTGCGCGACCGGGGTTTCCATTTCCTCCAGCTGTTCCGCAAGACGGCCGGCAAACCGGTGGAGGCCGTGGTGCTGTACCCGTCCGACGGCTACTGGCGCCTCAAGCCGCTGCCCCTGCCGCGTTTCGGCGACGGCGTGTACGGCTCGTCCTTCCTGATCGGCCCGGTCGAGGAAGCCGGCCGCCCGGTGGTCGACATCGCCGACATCCGCATCGACACCGAGCCGCTGGCCTTCCACCTGCGCTTCGCCGACGGCGGGCGCGCGCTGGTGCGGGTGCTCGAGGTCAGCCGCACGCGCACCGCGCTCGACGTGCGCCTGGCGCCGGCCACCACGCAGGCGCAGCCCTTCGCGGTGCTGCGCTCGATGTACGTGACCAGCGACAACGCCGACATGAGCGAGGTGCGCTGGCAGGACGCCGCGAACGCCGCGCCGCAGGCCCTGCCGCTGCCCGAGGTGTCGACGCTGCGCGCCGCGCAGGTGCGCTTCGGGCGCAGCGTGCCCTCGCGCCACAACACGAGCGCGCCGGACATCGCGTTCAGCGGGTTCGAGGCCGGCAAGAGCGCCGACAAGAACGCCGACTGAGGCGCGCTACTGCACCACCGCGCTGCCGGGCATCTGGTCGCCGGGCTCGGTGAAGATCTGCGCCGCATCCACCGCGTCGAAGCGGTACTGCTTGCCGCAGAAGTCGCAGCCGACCTCGATGGTGCCGCGCTCGGCCAGAATGTCCTGCGCCTCTTCCTCGCCCAGGCCGCGGATCATGCGGGCCACGCGCTCGCGGCTGCAGGTGCAGGCGAAGCGCGGCCCCAGCAGGCCGGTCTGCGGCTCGAAGCGCATCAGCTTCTCTTCCCAGAACAGGCGCCGCAGGATGGTCTCGACGTCGAGCGTGAGCAGCTCCTCGCGCGTCAGGCTCGCCGCCAGCGTGGCGATGCGGTTGTAGTCCTCGTTGCGGCCGATCTCGTCTTCGTTGGCCTGCTGCGCGGACGTGGCGGCGAGGTTGCCCTCCCCCGTGGCGGGCAGGCGCTGGATCAGCAGGCCGGCGGCCACCTGCGCGTCGGCCGCCAGCACCAGCGTGGTGTCGAGCTGCTCGCTTTGCAGCATGTAGTGCTGCAGCACGTCGCTGAGCCGATACAGCTTCTCCTGCCGGTCGCCGAACAGCGGCACCACGCCCTGGTAGGGCTGCTGGCCGGGCAGGCGCTCGCGCGGATCGAGGGTGATCGCGCAGCGCCCCTTGTTGTCCATGTTCACCAGGTCGGGCAGGCGCGCATCGGCCGCCACCTCGCCCACCACGCTGGCCGTGGCGCGCAAGGCGAGGTCGGGCTGCGCCTCGGCCACCGCGAGCTTGACCGGCCCGTCGCCGAAGATCTGCAGGATCAGCGAGCCGTTGAACTTGATGTTCGCCTGCATCAGCGCCGCCGCGGCGGTCATCTCGCCGAGCAGTTCGGCCACCGGCGGCGCGTAGGCGCCCGTGTGCGTGTTCGACGCGCGGCGCGCCAGGATCTCCTGCCAGGCGCCGTCCAGGCGCACGATCATGCCGCGCACCGGCAGGCCGTCGAACAGGAATTTGTGCAGTTCGCTCAAAATGGATCGTCTTTCCCCGGCCTCGTCCCGAAGGCTCAGCCGATCTTGCGCAGGCCCTTCGCGAAGCGCTGGCCGTTTTCCACATAGTGCAGCGCGCTCTGGCGCAGCTTCTCGGCCGCCGCCTCGTCGAGCGTGCGCACCACCTTGGCCGGCGCGCCGATGATCAGCGAGTTGTCCGGGAATTCCTTGCCCTCGGTCACGACGCTGCCGGCGCCGACGATGCAGTTGCGGCCGATCTTCGCGTTGTTCAAGACCACCGCCTGGATGCCGATCAGCGAGTTGTCGCCGACGGTGCAGCCGTGCAGCATGACCTGGTGCCCCACGGTGACGTTCTCGCCGATGGTCAGCGGCACGCCGATGTCCGCGTGCAGCACCGACAGGTCCTGCACGTTGCTGTTGCGTCCCACGGTGATGGTCTCGGTGTCGCCGCGCAGCACCGCGCCGAACCAGATGCTGGCATTCTCGCCGAGCACCACGTTGCCCATCACCTGCGCGCTGTCGGCCACCCAGGCGCCGGTGCCCAGCTGCGGCGCCGCGCCGTCGAGTTCATAGAGAGCCATCGTGTCTTCGTCTCCGCAAGGCCAAAACTAGAATTGTAGGGATGCACCCCCGTCTTCGTGCGCTGCGCGCGCTGCGCCTGCCGGATCCGGCGGAAAAGGCGTCGGCGACGCGCGCCCTGGTCGCCGAAGCCGCCGGCCAGCCGATCGCCGGCCCGGCGCTGCGCACGCCGGGCGACGACGCCGGCGTGCCCGGCCGCCCGGAACGCCCGCTGCGCGTGCCCGCCACCGCCGTGCCCGCGCGCTCGCCCTTCACCGCCGAGGGGCGCGCCGCGCTGATCCACTCGATCTGCCACATCGAGTTCAACGCCATCAACCTGGCGCTGGACGCCGCCTGGCGCTTCGACGGCATGCCCGAGGCCTACTACCGCGACTGGCTGCGCGTGGCCGACGAGGAGGCGCAGCATTTCATGCTGGTGCATGCGCACCTGCAGACGATGGGCTGGCGCTACGGCGACTTCCCGGGCCACGACGGGCTGTGGACCATGTGCGAGAAGACGCAGGACGACGTGCTGGCCCGCATGGCGCTGGTGCCGCGCACGCTGGAGGCCCGCGGGCTCGACGCCACGCCGCAGATCCAGGCCAAGCTGCGGCGCGTGGGCACGCCCGACGCGCTGCGCGCCATCGAGATCCTCGACCTCATCCTGCGCGACGAGGTCGGCCACGTGGCCATCGGCAACCATTGGTACCGCTGGCTGTGCGAACGCGAGGGGCTGGACCCGGTGGCCCACTACCGCGTGCTCTACCGCCGCCACGAGGCGCCGCGGCCGCGCGCGCCCTTCAACCTGGAGGCACGCTCGCGCGCCGGCTTCACCCAGGAGGAGCTGCGCCTGCTGGCGGCCGGCGCATCACCACCAGCTTCGGCGTGAAGCGCTGCAGCACCTCGCCCTTCCGGTTGCGCGTCTCGCAGCGGAACACCACCATGCCGCGCTCGGGTCGCGAGCGCGAGGGAATGATCTCCAGCACCTCGGACTCGACGTGCAGCACGTCGTCCGGCCGCGTCGGCAACGGCCAGTGCAGCTCGCCGCCGGAGCCGATGATGCCGTCGGCCAGCGGGATGCCGCTGTCGACCAGCAGCCGCATGGTGATGGCCGCGGTGTGCCAGCCGCTGGCGGCCAGGCCCTTGAAGAAGGTGTGCTCGGCAGCCGCAGGGTCGGTATGGAAGGGCTGCGGGTCGAACTGGCGTGCGAAGTCGATGATCTGCCGCGCGTCGAGCGCGTGCTCGGCGCTGCGAAAGCGCGCTCCCACGCTCAGGTCCTCCAGGTAGAGGGCTTTGCGTGCAGCGGAGCCGGTCGGGTCGGTCATGGTGCGGGTCCTCGTGGATCTGTCGCGGAAGCGAACGATAGCGCGGTGCTCAGGCACGCTCCAGCACGGTCGCGATGCCCTGCCCGCCGCCGATGCACTGCGTCGACAGCGCATGGCGGCCCTGCACGCGGGCCAGAAGCGCCGCCGCCTTGCCGGTGATGCGTGCGCCGGTGGCGCCCAGCGGATGGCCGATGGACAGGCCGCCGCCGTCGATGTTCACCGTGGACGGATCCAGGCCCAGGTCGCGGATGCAGGCCAGCGCCTGCGACGAGAAGGCTTCGTTGATCTCCACCACGTCCAGGTCCGCCACCTGCAGGCCGGCGCGGGCCAGGGCCTTGCGCGTGGCCGGGATGGGGCCGATGCCCATGACGGCGGGATCGACGCCCACGGCGGCGAAGGCGCGGATGCGCGCGAGCGGCTGCAGGCCATGGCGGCCGGCGAAGGCATCGCCGACCACGAGCACTGCGGCGGCGCCGTCGGTGAGCGGCGAAGAGGTTCCAGCGGTGACCACGCCGTCGGGCCGGAAGGCCGGCTTGAGCCCGGCCAGCGCTTCCAGCGAGGTGCCGGGCCGGATGCAGCCGTCGGCATCGACGACCTCGCCCGACGGCAGCGCGATGGGCACGATCTCGTCGGCCAGACGCCCCTGCGACCGCGCCTCGGCCGCCTTCTGATGGGACTGCAGCGCGAACAGCTCCTGGTCCGCGCGGCCGACGTTCCATCGCTGCGCCACGTTCTCCGCCGTCTCGCCCATCGAGATGTAGGCATCGCTGCCGGCCAGCAGTTCGGGGTTGGGCGAGAAGTTCAACCCGCCCTGCGGCACCATGGTCATCGACTCCACGCCCACGCACAGGAAGGCCTCGCCCATGCCGGCCTCGATCTGCGCCGCGGCGATGTGGATGGCCTGCATGGACGAGCCGCAGAAGCGGTTGACCGTCATCCCGCCGACCTCGTGCGGCAGCCCGGCCAGCAGTCCGACGATGCGCGCGAGGTTGTTGCCCTGCGCGGCCTCGGGATAGGCGCAGCCGAGGATCACGTCCTCCAGCAGCGCCGGATCGAGATCGGTGCGCTGCAGCAGGCCGCGCACCACCTGCGCCGCCAGCGTGTCGGGCCGCAGCCCGGCCAGCGCACCCTTGCGCGCGAAGTGGAAGGGAGAACGGGCATAGCCGGCGATGAGTGCTTTCATGATGGCTCCTGGACAATTCAACTACCAACCAATCGGTAGTTTTCGGGTTGCAAGACAAGGCACGCCAAGGCGTGCCCGGAAAACGAGATTCAGTGCGCCAGCGCCTGCTTCAGTTGGGTGACGACTTCGTCGAAGGTCTGCACGCGCCCGGTCATGCGCGCCGCCAGCAGCGCGCCCTGGCAGGTGGCGAACACCCAGGCAGCGCGCTCGGCGGCCGAAGCGCCGCTGCCGGCCGCTCCCAGCACGCCGGTCAGCCACAGCACCTGGGCGCTGCGCAGTTCGCGCACGGCTTCCTGCAATTCGCCCTGGATGCAGTCCCAGCCCGGCGCGAAGGCGCCTGCCGGGCACATAGCCTCGCCGGCGCGGATGCCTTCGCGGTACATGCGGAAGTAGGCCTCCAGCATCGCCTGCGGCGAGCCGCTGCGGCGCAGGGTCCAGTCGCGAAAGGCCTGCGCCGCCTCACCCAGCACCTCGATGCCCAGGGCTTCCTTGGAGGGGAAATGATGGTAGAGGCTGGCCTTGCGCACGCCTACGGCATCCGCCACGTCCTGGAAGCTGAAGCCGAGGTAGGAGCGCTTCTGCACCAGTTCGCGGCCGACGCGCAGGATCTGTTCGCGGGTGCCAGGGGCGGCGCGGGTGCGTGGACCGGAAATCATCTACCTACTATAAGGTAGGCATTCTTCTCTTGCAATTCCCGTTCAACCGCGCGGGTGATGCTGCGCATGCAGCTGCCGGAGCCGCTCGCGCGCAACGTGCGTGTAGATGGTGGTGGTCGAGATGTCGGCATGGCCCAGCAGCATCTGCACCGCGCGCAGGTCCGCGCCGTGGTTCAGCAGATGCGTCGCGAAGGCATGGCGCAGGGTGTGCGGCGACAGCGGCGCATGGATGCCCGCCGCCAGGGCGTGCTTGCGGACGATGATCCAGAACATCACGCGCGTCATGCCCGCGCCGCGCGCGGTGACGAAGACGTCCTGCGTCTGCTGCCCGTCGAGGATGGCGGGCCGCGCCTGTGCGAGGTAGCGCTCGATCCAGCGGCGCGCCTCCTGGCCGAAGGGCACGAGCCGTTCCTTGCTGCCCTTGCCGAGCACGCGCAGCACGCCGTCGTTGAGGCTCAGGTCGAGCATGCGCAGCGCCACCAGTTCGCTCACGCGCAGGCCGCTGGCGTACATCAGCTCCAGCATCGCGCGGTCGCGCAGGCCCAGCGGCGTCTCGGTGTCGGGTGCGGCCAGCAGGTCCTCGACCTGCTTCTCGCTCAGCGTCTTGGGCACGCGCATGGCCTGCCGCGCGGGCACCAGGCGCAGCGTCGGGTCGGCCGCGATGCGGCGCTCGCGCAGCGCCCAGCGGTAGTAGCGCTTGAAGACCGTCAGGCGCCGGTTGGCGGAGGTGGCCTTGCCCTTTTGCGACAGGCGCAGGCCCATGTAGGCCTGCAGGTCGCTCTCGCGCGCGGCGTCCAGCGCCAGCCCGCGCTCGCCCAGCCAGCGGGCGAACAGCGCGAGGTCGCGCCGGTAGGCGGCCAGCGTGTTCTTCGACAACCCGTGCTCGAGCCACAGCGCATCGGCGAAGTCGTCGATGCAGCCGGTGTCGATGGAGGCGTCGCTGTCAGCCATGGCCGCAAAACATACCAGCAAAAAAAAGCCGCCCGTCGAACGGGCGGCCGATCGAACCGAGGAACAGGCGATCAGTCGAGCGTGAGCTTCTGCTTGACCACGACGTCCTTGTAGACATCGAACTCGGCCTTGATCTGGGCCGCGAACTGATCGGGCGTGTTCGCCACGATCAGCGAGCCGGTGTCCTCGATGCGCTTCTTCACGGCCGGATCCTCCAGCGACTTCATCACGCCGGCATGGATCTTGTCGACCACTTCCTTGGGCAGGCCCTTGGGGCCGAGGATGCCGTAGTAGGCCATGCGGTTGACCGGCTCCAGGCCGACTTCCTTGAAGGTCGGCACGTTCGGCAGTTCCTTCAGGCGCTCGGGGGCCGCGACGACCAGCGGCACCAGACGGTTGCTCTTGATGAAGGGCAGCGCCGAGGGCAGGTTGTCGAACACGATCGGCACCTGGCCGGCCACCACGTCGTTGAGGGCGGGGCCCGCACCGCGGTACGGGATGTGCGTCACGAAGACGCCGGTCAGGTTCTTGTAGAGCTCCATCAGCATGTGGCCGATGCCGCCGGTGCCGGAAGAGGCGTACGAATACTTGCCGGGGCTCTTCTTGAGCTCCTCGATGAAGCTCTTGTAGTCCTTGGCCGGGAAGTCGGGGTGCACCGCGATGACGTTGGGCGTGGCCGCGATGTTGATGATCGGCGTGAAGTCGGTCACCGGGTTGTACGGGATCTTGGGGTTGATCGCCGGGTTCGATGCCGTGCTCGACACGGTCGCCACGCCGAGCTTGTAGCCATCGGGCGCCGCGCGAACCGTTTCGGTCGCGCCGACGATGCCGCCGCCGCCTGCCTTGTTGATCACCACCACGCTCTGGCCCAGGCTCTTGCCCAGCGGCTCGGCGATCACGCGCGCGATGATGTCGGTGGTGCCGCCGGGGGCAAAAGGCACTTGGAGTTCGACAGGCTTGTTGGGATAGCCCTGCGCGAGGGCGGGCCCTGCGACCAGTGCCAGCACGGCGGCGCCCGCGAGGGTATTCCATTGACGACGATGCATCGGAAAGCTCCTTGTTCGAAAAAAGCAAAACCCGGATGCTAGCGGTTTCTGCATCCGCCTCATGCCCAGGATTACCCATAGTGCCCGTTTATCCTCGGCCGCGTGAATTATGCGCAACTCCTTTTCCCCGATTTCTCGCTGATCGCCTGCGGCTGGCTGCTGTGCCGCTACACCGCGCTCGACCGCCGTGTCTGGGACCAGGTCGAGAGCCTGGTCTACTACTTCCTGTTTCCGGTGTTGCTCTTCCACTCGATCGTGCGCAGCCCGCTGGATTTCGATGCCACCTCGCACCTGCTGGCCGCCGGCGTGGGCATGGGCCTCGCAGGCATCGCGCTGGCCTACGCCCTGCCCTTCATGCCCTGGATCGGTGCGCGCATCGACCGCCGCGACCATGCGGCGAGCACCCAGATCGCCTTCCGCTTCAACTCCTTCATCTGCCTGGCCCTGGCCGAGCGGCTGGCCGGGCCGCCCGGGCTGCTGATGATCGCGGTGCTCATCGGGGTGTGCGTCCCGCTGTTCAACATGGCCGCCGTGTGGCCCATGGCGCGGCACGGCGGCGGCGGCTTCGCGCGCCAGCTGGTGCGCAATCCGCTGATCGTCGCCACCGCCGCCGGCCTGGTGGCCAACGTCCTGGGCCTGGGCATCCCGGCCTGGCTGGAGCCCACGCTCAGCCGCATCGGCGCCGCCTCGCTGGCGCTGGGCCTGATGGCGGCCGGCGCGGGCATGCAGTTCGCCACGCTCGCGCGGGGCAAGGTCCTGGCGGTTTCCGTGCTGTCGATCAAGCACCTGGTGCTGCCGCTGATCGCCTGGGGGCTGGCACGCGGGCTGCGGCTCGATCCGGTGCAGGGCAGCGTGCTGATGGCCTTTTCCGCCGTGCCGACGGCCTCCAGCGCCTACGTGCTGGCGGCGCGGATGGGCTACAACGGCCCCTTCGTCGCCGGCTTGGTGACGCTGTCGACCCTGCTGGGCATCGCCAGCCTGACCTTCGCGCTGGCGCTGCCGCGGTAGGGCCTGTTGACGCTATGCAAGGGGATCGCGTTGCATGGCGTGGCCTACTGGGCCAGGGCCCAGGCCACGTGCTCGCGCACCAGCGCGCTCGCATCCGCCGCGCGCGTGGCCAGCGCCTGCCGGGCCTGCGGCTCGCCAGCGCGCACCGCATTGCCCAGCGCGACGGCGATGTTGCGCAGCCAGCGCTCGTGGCCGATGCGCCGGATCGGGCTGCCTTCGGTCAGGTGCAGGAATTCCGGCTCGCTCCAGGCGAACAGCTCGGCCAGCGTGCGTCCGGTCAGCCCTTCGCGTGCGTCGAAATCCGGCAACGCGCTTTTCTTCGCGAACTTGTTCCAGGGGCAGATGAGCTGGCAGTCGTCGCAGCCGTAGATGCGGTTGCCCATCAGCGGGCGCAGCGCGGGCGGAATCGGCCCCGCGTGCTCGATCGTGAGGTAGGAGATGCAGCGCCGCGCATCCAGCCGCTGCGGCGCGATGATCGCCTGCGTGGGGCACACGTCGATGCAGGCGCTGCAGCTGCCGCAATGCGCCGTCACGGGCGCGCTCGGCGGCAGCGCCATGTCGAGGTAGATCTCGCCGAGGAAGAACATCGAGCCCGCCTCGCGATCGAGCACCAGCGTGTGCTTGCCGCGCCAGCCCTGCCCGCTGCGCGAGGCCAGTTCCGCCTCCAGCACCGGCGCCGAATCGGTGAACACGCGATGGCCGAAGCTGCCCACGTCCTCGGCGATGCGCTCGGCCAGCTTCTGCAGGCGCGCGCGCATCACCTTGTGGTAGTCGCGCCCCCGCGCATAGAGCGAGACCACGGCCTCGCCGGGCCGCTCGAGCCGGTCGAACTCGATCGCCTGCCAGCCTTCCGGCGTGGTGCGCGGCAGGTAGTCCATGCGCGCCGTGATCACGCTCACCGTGCCGGGCACCAGCTCGGCCGGCCGCGCGCGGCGCGTGCCGTGCGCGGCCATGTAATGCATCTCGCCATGGAACCCTTGGGCCAGCCACTGCATCAGACCCGCCTCCGCACTCGACAGGTCGATGTCCGACACGCCGATTTGGGAGAATCCGAGTTCCCGGGCCCAGACCCCTATCCGACGTACCAGTTGACGAGTGACGAGTTGAGTGCCGACCACCTGCCGATTGTAGAAACGCAGCACTGGCGCGACGAGCAGGCGACCGCGGCCTTTGCGCAGGCGCTCGCGCAACGCGGCGAACTGCGCGACGCCTTCGTGGCGCTGCACGGCGACCTGGGTGCCGGCAAGACCACCTTCGTTCGCCACCTGCTGCGCGCGCTCGGCGTGGCCGGCCGCATCAAGAGCCCGACCTACGCGGTGGTGGAACCGCACACCGCGGCCGATGGCCTGGCGGTCTTTCATTTCGACTTCTATCGCTTCAACGATCCCCAGGAATGGGAGGACGCCGGCTTTCGCGACCTCTTCGCCGGACCGGGCCTCAAGCTGGCCGAATGGCCCGAAAAAGCCGCGGGACGCATTCCTCCTGCGGATCTTGCTATTAAAATAGAAGCAATGAGTGACGACACCCGCACCGTGACCCTCCAGGCGAACACTGCGCGCGGCAGCCGGCTGCTGGCGCGCGCCCAAGCATGAGGCGCCGCCACCTGCTGCAGGGCAGCAGCCTGGTGCTGTTGCTCGGCGTGCGCGAGATCGCCCACGGCGCGACCATCGTGGCGGTGCGGACGTGGCCGGCGCCGGACTACTCGCGCATCACCATCGAGTCCGATGGCCGGCTGCAGACGCAGCAGCTGCTGGTCGGCGATCCACCGCGACTGGCGGTCGACATCACCGGCCTCGAACTCAATCCCGAGCTGCGCGAGCTGGTCGGCAAGATCAGGCCCGAGGACCCCTACATCGCCGGGCTGCGCATCGGCCAGAACGCGCCGAACGTGGTGCGCATCGTGTTCGATCTCAAGCAGCCGGTGCTGCCGCAGGTCTTCTCGCTCGCCCCCGTGGCGGCCTACAAGCACCGGCTGGTGCTGGACCTGTATCCGCAGCAGGCCATCGACCCGCTCGAGGCGCTCATCGCGGAGCGCCTGCGAGACGCGCCGGCCTCCAGCGCGCGCCCGGGCCCGCCCGCCGTCGCGGGCCGCCCCGCACCGGTGCCGGCCATGCCGCCGGCGCAGGGCGACGATCCGCTGGGCGATCTGATGGCACAGCAGGCCATGCGCCCTGGCCCCGGTCCGCGTCCCGCACCGGCCCCACCGCCCGTCGCTCAGGCGCCCGTCCCTGCGCGCCCTCCGACCAACGGCAGCAACGTCGCCACGGCCAGCCGCACCGACCGCATCATCATCGTGGCACTCGATCCGGGCCACGGCGGCGAAGACCCCGGCGCGATCGGCCCCAAGGGCACGCGCGAGAAGGACGTGGTCCTGCAGATCGCGCGCCGCCTGCGCGACCGCATCAACGCCAGCAGCGTCAACGGCAATCCCATGCGCGCCTTTCTCACGCGCGACGCGGACTTCTTCGTGCCGCTGCAGGTACGCGTGCAGAAGGCGCGCCGCGTGCAGGCCGACCTGTTCATCAGCATCCACGCCGATGCCTTCACCACGCCCGCCGCACGCGGCGCGAGCGTGTTCGCGCTGAGCCAGAGCGGCGCCTCGAGCACCGCCGCGCGCTGGCTGGCCAACAAGGAGAACCAGGCCGACAAGGTCGGCGGCGTGAACCTGGGCAAGCAGGACGCGCACGTGCAGCGCGCACTGTTCGACATGAGCACCACCGCGCAGATCAACGACAGCCTCAAGCTCGGCAGCGCCATGCTCGGCGAGATCCGCGGCATCGGCGCGCGGCTGCACAAGCCGCGGGTGGAGCAGGCCGGCTTCGCGGTGCTCAAGGCGCCCGACATCCCCAGCGTGCTGGTGGAAACCGCCTTCATCAGCAATCCCGAGGAAGAGGCCAAGCTGCGCAGCACGGCCTACCAGGAGAACCTGGCCGACGCGCTGATGCGCGGCATCCAGAACTACTTCGCGCAGAATCCGCCGCTGGCGCGCAGCCGGCAGCTCTAGGCGCGACGCCCACGGGTCGCAGCTTCGCACAGCCAAGTGCGGCAAGCGCCTACACGTGGCGCCCGGCGGCAGCCCCCATCATGGGTTCATGGCACTCCCGAAAAGGTGAACATCATGACCATGAAGACAACGCTCTGGATTCCGGCTGCCGCCGTGGCGGCCATCGTCGGCCTCGCCGGTTGCGCGGCCGGCCCCAACCAGCAATTGGGCATCGGCGCAGGCGCCCTGGGCGGCGCGGCCGTCGGCCACGCCATCGGCGGCAACACCGGCAGCACCGTGGGCGGCGCGGCCATCGGCGGTCTGATCGGCAACGAGGTGGGACGCCGCGCGGATGAGCGCAACTACTACAACCAGCAGCAGCGCCCCTATTACCCGCAGGGCGGCGGCTACTACCCCTACAACGGGCCGCGCTATTGACGCCGACCGCAGGTTCTCCAAGCCAGCGTGCCTTCCGGCACGCTTTTTTTATGGCGTCGTCCCGTGTGCCTGCGCCCGCGTCCACCACAGCGGCAGGCCCTCGACGAAGGCGCGAGCCACGGGCGACAGCGAACGCCCGATGCGCGTGACGACGCCGATCTGGCGCGCCAGCGACGGCCGCTGCAGCGGCACCGCCGCCAGCGCGCTGACATCGACCAGCCGCAGCGCCAGGCGCGGCAGGGCCGTCACGCCGAGTCCCGCCGCGACCAGCGCGCCGCCGATGGCGACACTGGGGTATTCGAAGGCCGGGCGCAGCGGCATGCCCTTCTGCAGGAACACCGCATCGGTCATGGGCCGGATGCTGCTGCCGGCCGAACTCGCGATGAAGGGACGCGACGCGCAGACCGACCATGGCAACGCGGCGCGGCGGGCCAGCGCGTCGTCGCGGCGGCACAGCAGCATGAAGGGATCGTCGAGCAGATGGCGGTAGTGCAGCCGCCGGTCGGGCGCCGGACGCACGCTGACGCCGAAGTCGGCGCGGCCTTCGTCCACCGCCCTGAGCAGCGGCTCGGCCGCCGCCTCCACGATCGAGAACGCCACCTGCGGATGCGCGCGGCGGAAGGCAGCGATGGCCTCGGGCAGCAGCGCCACGCCCACCGACGGCAGCGCCGCCACGGTCACGTGGCCGCTGCGGCCCTCCAGGAACTGCGACAGCTCGCTGAAGGCGCCGTCGAACTCGCCGAGGATGCGGCGTGCGATCGGCAGCAGCTCGTGCCCGGCCGCGGTGAGGGCGACATGGCGCGTGTCGCGGTCGAACAGGCGCGCGCCCAGCACCTGCTCGGCCATGCGGACGGTACGGCTGAGTGCCGGCTGCGACACGTGCAGCGCCTGGGCGGCAGCGCGGAAGTTGCCGGTTGCGGCCACGCGGACGAAGGCCTCGAGCTGCTGCAGGGTCAGGTTCACGCGCATGGCGACTCCCGGTCGATTGATCCACCTGCGTTATCACACATATAGGAACATTGTCCTTCACGAATCAATGAGGTGTTCATAGACTGGTCGTGGAGACGCACACATGGACAACATCCTCGAAGGCATCCGCGTGCTCGAACTCGGCCAGGTGCTGGCCGGGCCTTTCGCCGGCGCCATCCTGGCCGACCTCGGCGCCGAAGTGATCAAGCTCGAGCGCATCGACGGCGGCGACGACGCCCGCCGCATGGGGCCGGCCTTCCGCCACGGCGACGCGCTCAACTTCCACATCTTCAACCGCGGCAAGAAGTCGGTCGCGATCGACCTCAAGAGCGCCGCCGGCCGCGCCGCCTTCGAGCGGCTCGCCGCCGATGCCGACGTGTTCATCCACAACCTGCGGCCCGGCGCCGCGCAGGCGCTGGGCATCGACGCGCAGGCGCTGTGCGCGCGCCACCCGCGGCTGGTCTACTGCGAGATCTCGGCCTTCGGCCACACCGGCCCGATGCGTCTGCAGCCCGGCTACGAGCCGCTGGTGCAGGCCTTCAGCGGCCTGTCGAGCACCAACGGCGGCCCCGACGATCCGCCGATGCGCATCGGCGCCTCGGTGTGCGACCAGGGCACCGGCATGTGGGCGGTGATCGGCGCGCTCGCGCTGCTGCAGCGCCGCCAGCGCACCGGCCGCGGCGGCGTGGTGAATGCCTCGCTGCTGGAAACGGCGCTGGTGTGGAACGGCCAGAAGGCCGACGCCTACGTCAACGAAGGGCGCCTGCCGCAGCGGCACGCCTCGGGCCACCCCAGTTTCGTGCCCTACGAGTCCTTCGACACGGCGGATGCGCCGCTGCTGATCTGCTGCGGCAACGACCGGCTGTTCGCCAAGCTGGCACGCACGCTGGAGCGCACCGACTGGATCGGCGACGAGCGCTTTGCCACCAACCGCGCGCGCCTGACGCACAAGGCCCTGCTGCTGGACCAGCTCGCGCCGCTGCTGCGCACGCGCACGCGGGCGCAGTGGATCGTGCGCTTCGAGGCGGCCGGCGTGCCCTGCGCGCCGGTGCACAGCGTGCCGGAAGTGCTCGCGCATCCGCAGGTCGCGGCGCTGAGCATCGTGCAGGACGTGCCGGGCGAGGACTTCCGCCTCACGGCGCTGCCGATGTCCATCGACGGCCGGCGCCCCGCCCATCGCGCGGCCGCGCCGCGGCTGGGCGCGCACAACGCGCAGTTCGGCGTGTCGCCCGGCTGCATCGAACCGACAGAACGACAGGAGACACCATGACCGTTTCGCTTCACCGCCGGACACTGGTCGCAGCCCTCACCGCGGCAGCCCTCGCCGCGCTGCCGGTTCACGCGCAGGACTACCCCGGCAAGCCGATCACCATCGTCGTGCCCTTCGCGCCGGGCAGCGGCACCGACCAGCAGGCGCGTGCCATCGGACAGGCCCTCACCAACGAATACAAGGTCCCGGTGATCGTGGAGGCCAAGCCCGGCGCCAGCGGCTTCATTGCCTCGCAGTACGTCGCCAAGGCGCCGCCCGACGGCTACACGCTGCTGCTGACCACCAACACCACGCACGCGGCGAACGAGCACCTGTACAAGAAGCTGCCCTACGACCCCGTGAAGGACTTCACGCCGGTGGCGCTGCTGTCCAAGGGCTACATGCTGATGGTGGTCAACCCCTCGTCCAGCGCCCACTCGGCCGGCGACGTCATCGCGGCGGCGAAGCAGTCGCCGGGCAAGCTCAACTTCGGCAGCGGCAGCTCGTCCAGCCGCGTGGCGGGCGAGCTGTTCCGGCAGCTGACCGGCATCGACGTGGTGCACGTGCCCTACAAGAGCAACCCGCTGGCGATCACCGACCTGCTCGGCGGGCAGATCGACTTCATGTTCACCGATGCGCCCACGGCGCTGCCGCAGGTGCGCGGCGGCAAGCTGCGGCCGCTGGCGGCCAGCGGGCCGAAGCGCCTGGCCGCCGCGCCCGACGTGCCGACGGTGGCGGAAAGCGGCGTTGAGGGCTACGACATGTCGTACTGGAGCGCCGTCTATCTGCCCGCGGGCGTGCCGCCGGCAGTGACGCAGCGGCTCAACGAGATGCTGGTCAAGGTGTCGTCCTCGGCCGAAGTGAAGGCCTTCCAGGCCGCCACCAGCGGCGAGATCGCCACCAGCACGCCCGAGGGGCTGGCGCGCTTCCAGGCCGACGAATCGCACAAGTGGGGCCGCGTGATCCGCGCGGCGGGTATCGAGCCCGAGTGAGCCTCAGGCGCCGGCCGCGCCCCGGCTCGCCCGGGCGCCGCGCCAGGCGCCGAAGATCGCGATCAGCCCCGGCACGATGATCAGCGCCCAGATGATCTTGTCCAGGTGCTCCTTCACGAAGGGCAGGTTGCCGAAGAAGTAGCCGGCGCTGCAGATGCCCACCACCCACAGCAGCGCGCCGCCGACGTTGTAGGCGCTGAACTTGGTGCGGCTCATCTCCGCCACACCGGCCACGAAGGGCGCGAAGGTGCGCAGGAAGGGCATGAAGCGCGCCAGCACGATGGTGATGCCGCCGTAGCGCTCGTAGAAGGCATGCGCCTGGTTGAAGGCGTTGCGATTGAAGAAGCGCGAGTTCTCCCACTGGAACACCTTGGGCCCGAAGTAGCGGCCGATGCTGTAGTTGCACTGGTCGCCCAGGATCGCCGCCACCAGCAGCACCGGCACCGCGATCGAGAACTCCATGAGCCCCGCGCCGCACAGCGCGCCGACGATGAACAGCAGCGAATCGCCCGGCAGGAAGGGCATCACGACCACGCCCGTCTCGACGAACACGATCAGGAACAGCAAGGCATACACCCACGGGCCATAGGCGACGACGAAGGCCTCGAGGTGGCGGTCGACGTGCAGGATGAAATCAATGAGAAAGGCGACGATTTCCATGGGACCGCATTATCCGGGTAGACCCTAGGGTCTGTTCACGCCATGCAAGGGGATCGCGTTGCCTCGCCAAGGGGCTGGATGCAAGGCGCCCGCGCCGCAGCAAGGCTTTCGCCTTGCAAGCGCGGGCAACGCCGCAGACGGCCCCTTGGCGAGGCAACCCGCAGGGAAGCTCGCCACAGCCCGCCCCTCGGCGTTGCGCTCCTTGTGCGTGCGCCCGCACGCACGGCGTCGCGCGCCTTGATAGGCGGGCTGTGGCGAGCTTCGCGACCCCTTGCATGGCGTGAGCAGACCCTAGAATGCCCCGGGTGAGCGCCCTTCCCTCCTCCATCGCCGCCCCCGCGGCGCGCCGCCCGATCCGCGAACTGCCCGACGAGCTGATCAGCCAGATCGCCGCCGGTGAGGTGGTCGAGCGCCCCGCCTCGGTGGTGCGCGAGCTGCTGGACAACGCGCTGGACGCCGGCGCGCGCCAGATCACGGTGCGCCTGGCGGCCGGCGGCGTGCGGCTGATCGCGGTGGAGGACGACGGCCAGGGCATCCCGCGCGACGAGCTGCCGGTGGCGCTGCGGCGCCACGCCACGAGCAAGATCGCCAGCCTGAACGAACTGGAGACCGTGGGCACGATGGGCTTTCGCGGCGAGGCGCTGGCCGCGATCGGCTCGATCGCCGAGATGAGCCTTCTCTCGCGCTGCGCCGACGCCGAGCACGCCTTCGCGCTGGACGCGCGCACCGGCGAGCTGCGGCCGGTGGCGCGTGCCGTGGGCACCACGGTGGAAGTGCGCGAGCTGTTCTTCGCCACGCCCGCGCGGCGCAAGTTCCTCAAGACCGACGCGACCGAGCTCGCGCACTGCATCGAAGCGGTGCGCCGGCATGCACTGGCGCGCCCCGAAGTGGGCTTCGCCATCTGGCACGACGGCCGGCTGGTCGAGCAGTGGCGCGCGGCGACGACGCGCGAGCAGCGCCTGGCCGATGCGCTGGGCGACGACTTCGTGGCGCGCAGCGTGGCGGTCGCGCACGACGGCGGCACGGTGCGCGTGGTCGGCCGCGCCGGCATTCCGGATGCGGCGCGCTCGCGGGCCGATCAGCAGTTCTTCTACGTCAACGGCCGCTTCGTGCGCGACAAGGTGCTGGGCCACGCGGTGCGCGCGGCCTACGAGGACGTGCTGCACGGCCAGCGCCAGCCGGTGTACGCGCTGTACCTGGAGATCGATCCCGCGCGGGTGGACGTCAACGTGCACCCGACCAAGATCGAGGTGCGCTTCCGCGACGGGCGCGAAGTGCACCAGGCGGTGCGCCATGCGATCGAGAACGCGCTCGCGGCGCCGCGCGCCGGCGCCGCCGCCGAAGAAGGCGATGCACAGGCGGTGCAGGTGCCGGGGCGCTCCGCCCCCCTCTTCACGCCGCCCGACCGGCCCGCCGCCCCCGCGCCCTGGCGCCAGCCCGCGATCCATTTCGCCGCCGAGCGCGGCCCGGGCGACCTGGCCGCCATGTGGCCCACCGCGCCCGCGCCGGCCACCCTTTCCGCGGCAGCCCCCACCGAACGCCACGAGCCCGCCGAGGACGACTGGCCCCTGGGCCGCGCCCTGGCGCAGCTGCAGGGCATCTACATCCTGGCGGAGAACCGGCAGGGCCTGGTGATCGTCGACATGCACGCCGCCCACGAGCGCATCGTGTACGAGCGGTTGAAGACCCAGCTCGACGGCGCGGCCATCGCCAGCCAGCCGCTGCTGATCCCGGCCACCTTCGCGGCCACGCCGCAGGAAGTGGCCACCGCCGAGGCCTGCGCGGCCGTGCTGCCGACGCTGGGCCTGGAGATCTCACCCTTCTCCCCGCGCACCCTGGCGGTGCGCGCCGTGCCGGCCTCGCTGGCCGACGGCGATGCGGTGGAACTCGCGCGCAGCGTGCTGGCCGAACTGGCCAACCACGACGCGAGCACCGTGGTGCAACGCGCCCGCAACGAGCTGCTGTCCACCATGGCCTGCCATGGCGCGGTGCGGGCCAACCGCCGGCTGACCGAGGCCGAGATGAACGCACTGCTGCGCCAGATGGAGGCCACCGAGCGCTCCGACCAGTGCAACCACGGCCGGCCCACCTGGCGCCAGCTCAGCATCCGCGAGCTCGACACGCTGTTCATGCGCGGCCGCTGAGCCGCAATCCAAGGGTATTCCATGATCGCCGTGCGGGCGGGCACGCGCGTTGCATAGGGCATCATTGCAAAAGATTGTTTCAGGGAGTTACTTCTGCGGTGCCCTCTTTTGTATCGGTGCACCGCAGGCATTGAACTTTTCGTTCTGCTTTCTTGTCTGTCAGCCCCATGAAACGCTGGTCCCTGTTCGCGTCGGCCGCCCTGCTCTCCGTCCTCCTGGCCGCCGGCTGTTCCACGCTGGACGAACGGCAGCGCGTCTGGATCTTCCAGCCCAGCGACCGCAGCTGGGGCAACAGCGCGACACTGACCGAAGGCATGCAGGACGTCTGGATCGACTTCCAGTCCTCGGTCACCGGCGAGCCCGCGCGCCTGCACGGCCTGTGGCTGGGTGCCGAGCCCGCCTCGGCGGACACCCCGGTGATGCTCTACCTGCACGGCGCGCGGTACAACGTGGCCGGCTCGGCACCGCGCATCCGGCGCATGCACGAGCTGGGCTTCTCGGTGCTGGCGGTCGACTACCGCGGCTTCGGCAAGAGCTCCAAGGGCCTGCCCTCGGAAGCCTCGGCGCGCGAGGACGCCCGCGCCGCCTGGCTGTGGCTCGCGGCACGCCATCCGCAGCAGCAGCGCTACATCTTCGGCCATTCGCTCGGCGGCGCGATCGGCATCGACCTGGCGGCCTATGCCAAGGACGAGGCCGGCACCATCGTCGAGGGCACCTTCACCTCGATCTCCGACGTGGTGAGCAGCTTCAAGTGGGGCTGGCTGCCGGTGGCACCCTTCATCACCCAGCGCTTCGAGGCCATCCGCAAGGTCAAGGACATCGGCGCGCCGCTGCTGGTGGTGCACGGCGCGAACGACAGCCTGATCAACCCCACCCTCGGGCGCAAGCTCTACGAGGCAGCCACGGTGCCCAAGCAGTTCGTGCTGGTCGAGGGCGGCTCGCACCACAGCACCAACTCGATCGGCCAGGTGCAGTACAGCACCGCGCTGTCGCAGCTGTTCCGCATGACGCCGCCATCCGCCGGCGCAGACACCCTGGAGGCCGTGGCGCCGGCCGAGCGCCCCGCCGAAGTGCCGGTGCGCCCGCGCGAGGTGCGCGGCACCGCGCCGGACGGCACCCGCGCCATCTGACCCTGCCGGGCGGCGCCTGCGGCGCATTTGCTACCCTCGGCGGCATGCCGCCTTCGCCCGCACCGGCCACCGTTCCGGTCGCCTCGTCCGAATCCCTCGCCTGCCCGCCGCACGCCCGGCGCATGCCGCCCGCGCTGGTGGTGCTCCTGCTGGCGCTGCTGCTGGGCATCCAGCCGATCACCACCGACCTGTACCTGCCCGCGCTGCCGGCGCTCACCGAGGGCTTCGGCGCGCCGATGTCGCAGGCCCAGCTCACGCTCAGCGCGCTGCTGCTGGCCTTCGGGCTCTCGCAACTGGTGCTGGGCCCGCTGTCGGACCGCTTCGGGCGCCGCCCGGTGCTGCTGGGCGGCCTTGCGGCCTACGTGCTGGCCGCCGTCGGCAGCGTGTTCGCGCCGTCGATGGCGCTGCTGATCGTCTCGCGCACGCTGCAGGGCGCGGCCATGGGTGCCGCCGTGATGGCCGCGCGCGCGATCGTGCGCGACCTGTACCTGCCGGCGGAAGGCGCGCGCGTGATGTCGCGCGCCCTCACCGGCCTGGGCGTGATCGCCTGCCTGTGCGCACCGGTCGGCGGCCTGGTGTCCGACGCCTTCGGCTGGCGCATGGCGCTGCTGGTCACCGCCATCTTCGGCGCCGTCACGCTGGCGCTGGTGGCGCTGCGCTTCGAGGAAACGCTGCCGCGCCCCAACCCCGACGCGCTGCGCCCCGCCGTGCTGGCACGCACCTGGGCGATGGTGCTGCGCCAGCCCACCTTCCTGGCCTTCACCGCGCTGACCACCGCGGCCTACGGCGTGCTCTTCACCTTCCTGGCCGCCTCCTCCTTCACCTTCATCCAGGTGCTGGACCTGACGAAGACGCAGTACGGCCTGGTGATGCTGTGGAGCTCGCTGGCCTACATCGCCGGCACCTTCCTGTGCCGGCGCTGGCTGGCGCGCCACGGCGTGCGCGGCAGCGTGGCGCGCGGGGCGGCGCTCACCCTGGCCGGCGGCACGCTGATGGGCGTGCTGGCGCTGGCCGGCATCCATACCGTGGCGGCGATCGTGGCGCCGCTCACGCTGGTGATGCTGGCCCACGGCATCCACCAGCCCTGCGGGCAGACCGGCGCCGTCGGCCCCTTCCCCCAGGCCGCGGGCGCGGCCTCGGCGCTCAACGGCTTCGTGATGATGCTGGCCGCCTTCGGCATCGGCGGCTGGCTGGGCGCGCGCATGGACGGCACGGTGCTGCCGCTGGCGCTGGGCATGTGGTTCTGGAGCACCTGCATCGCCGTGCTGGCCTGGACCGCGGTGCAGAAGTACGGGGAGCCGCGTGCGCCCGCCGCCGCCGGCTGAGCCGGCCTACGTCGCCCTGGCCGGCCCCACGGCCAGCGGCAAGACGGCCGCCGCGCTGGCGCTGGCCCACCAACGCCGGGTGGAGGTCGTCAGCGTCGATTCGGCGCTGGTCTACCGCGGCATGGACATCGGCACCGCCAAGCCCGACGCGGCCGAGCGCGCCGCGGTGCCGCACCACCTGATCGACATCCTCGACCCCGCCGAGCGCTACAGCGCCGCCGCCTTCGTGGCGGACGCGACGCGGCTCATCGGCGAGATCCGCGCGCGCGGCGCGCTGCCGCTGCTGGTGGGCGGCACCATGCTGTACTTCAAGGCGCTGATGGACGGCATCGACGCCATGCCCGCCGCCGACCCGGCGGTGCGCGCGCGCATCGATGCCGAGGCCGCGGCGCAGGGCTGGCCGGCGATGCACACGCGGCTGGCGCAGGTCGATCCCGCCACGGCCGCGCGCCTGGCGCCGCAGGACAGCCAGCGCATCCAGCGCGCGCTGGAGGTGTACGAAAGCAGCGGCCGGCCGCTGTCCAGCTTCCATGCCGGCGCCGGCAAAACTGGTGCCGGACCGGCGGGCGTGCTCGTCTCGCTGGAGCCCGCCGACCGCGCCTGGCTGCACGCGCGCATCGCGCAGCGCTTCGACGCCATGCTCGCCGCCGGCTTCCTGGACGAAGTGAAGGCCCTGCGCGCGCGCGGCGACCTCTCGCCCGAGCTGCCTTCCATGCGCTGCGTGGGTTACCGCCAGGCCTGGGAGATGCTGGACGCGGTCGGCCCGCGCGCGCCTGACGCCGCCGCCCTGGCCGACCTGCGCGAACGCGGCATCGCCGCCACGCGCCAGCTCGCCAAGCGGCAGGTCACCTGGCTGCGCAGCATGCCGCAGCGCACCGTGATCGCCTGCGACGACCCCGGCGCGACGGACGCCGTGGTGCGCCGCCTGATGGACATCGCATGACGCTGCAGGTCGAGCGCCTCGCCAAGCGCTACGGCGACGCCGCCGTGTTCGAGAACGTGTCGCTGACGGTCGCGCCGGGCGAGTTCGTCGCCGTCGTCGGCGAATCGGGCGTGGGCAAGTCCACTCTGCTCAACTGCATGGCCGGCCTGGACAGCTGGGACGAGGGCACGATCGCGCACGACGGCACCGACATCGGCGCGCTCGACGCGCAGGCGCGCGCCCTGTGGCGCCGCAGCCATGTGGGCTTCGTGTTCCAGGCCTTCCACGTGCTGCCGCACCTGGACGTGGCGCAGAACGTCGCGCTGCCGCTGATGCTGCTGGGCCGGCGCGACGCGCCGCGCGTCGCCCAGATGCTCGAGGCCGTGGGCCTGGCCGGGCTGGGCGAGCGCCTGCCGCAGCAGCTCAGCGGCGGCCAGCTGCAGCGCGTGGCGATCGCCCGCGCGCTGGTGCACCGGCCCGCCCTGCTGCTGGCCGACGAGCCCACCGGCAACCTCGATCCGACCACCGCGGCGAAGGTGATGGACGTGCTGGTGGCGCAGACGCGCGAGCACGGCGCCTCGCTGGTGCTGGTGACGCATTCCGAAAGCGCCGCCGCCCGCGCCGACCGCGTGCTGCACCTGGACAGCCGCGGCGTGCGGGATCAGGCCAGCAGCGCGGCGTAGCGCGCCAGGTCCACGTTGCCGCCGCTGAGCACGATGCCCACGCGCGCGCCCGCGATGCGCTCGCGCGCGGCCAGCGCCCCCGCGAAGCCCAGGCAGCCGGTCGGCTCGACCACGATCTTCATGCGCCCGGCGAAGAAGCGCATCGCCTCGGCCAGTTGCGCATCGCTCACGGTGTCGATGCCCGCGGCCTCGCTGCGGATGATGGCGAAGGTGTACTCGCCCAGGTGCTGCGTCTGCGCGCCGTCGGCGATGGTGCGCGGCGTCTCGATGTGCACGATGCGGCCCTCACGCAGCGAACGCTGGCCGTCGTTGCCCGCCTCCGGCTCGACGCCGTGGACCTTGCACTGCGGCGCCAGCGCGCGCGCCGCGAGCAGCGAGCCCGACAGCAGCCCGCCGCCGCCCAGGCTCACGAACAGGTGGTCCAGCGGCCCCGTTTCCTGGATCAGCTCCTTCACCGCCGTGCCCTGCCCCGCGATCACGTCGGGGTGGTCGTAGGGCGGGATCAGCGTCATGCCGCGCTCGTCGGCGAGCCGGCGCGTGAGCGCCTCGCGGTCGTCGGTGAAGCGGTCGTACAGCACCACCTCGGCGCCGTAGCCGCGCGTGGCCGCCAGCTTGGCGGCGGGCGCGTCCTGCGGCATCACGATCAGCGCCGGGATCGACTGCAGGCGCGCCGCCAGCGCGATCGCCTGCGCATGGTTGCCCGAGGAAAAGGCGATCACGCCGGCGCGGCGCTGCGCGGCGTCGAAGCGCGCCAGCGCGTTGAAGGCGCCGCGGAACTTGAAGGCGCCCATGCGCTGGAAGTTCTCGCACTTGAAGAACAGCTGCGCGCCGGCCAGCGCGTCGGCGGTCGCGGAGCGCAGCACCGGCGTGCGGTGCGCCTGGCCTTCGATCCGCCGGGCGGCGGCCTGCACGTCGTCGTAGGTGGGGAGTTGCATGGCACCAGCTTAGCGGGATCGGCGCTCCGGGAGAACCCGGTGGCGCAGGCCGCCGCATTTCTGTACTCTGTATACAGAATTCATCAATCGGAGTTACCGATGTCCGCCCAGCTCCTTCGCCTCGAAACCGCCCCCGACCTGGTCGACCGCGTCTACCGCGCCCTGCTCGACGCGATCAGCAGCGGCGCGCTGGCGCCGGGCGAACGCCTGGCGCAGGAAGACATCGCGCAGCGCATGGCGGTCTCGCGCCAGCCGGTGCTGCAGGCGCTGCGCCTGCTCAAGAAGGACGGCTTCGTGCACGACGCGCCCGGCCGCGGCGTGCAGGTCGCGCCGCTGGACGCCGACTGGATGCGCAAGGTCTACCAGGTGCGCGGCGCGCTCGATGCGCTGGCCGCCCAACTCGCCGCGCAGCGGCGCTTTCGCATCGACCCGAAGCTGATCGAGCGCGGCCGGCGCGCGGCGCGCGGGCGCAGCGTGCAGGCCATGATCGATGCCGACATGGCCTTCCACCATGCCATCTACCTGGCCTCGGACAACCCGCTGATCGCCCAGAGCGCCGAGCAGCACTGGGTGCACCTGCGCCGCGCGATGGGCGCGGTGCTGCAGTCGCAGCCGCAGCGCGAGACGCTGTGGGACGAGCACGAGGCCATCGCGCAGGCCATCGCCGACGGCGACGCGCGCCGCGCGGTGCGCCTGAGCGAGGAACACGTATCGCAGGCCAGCCAGGCGCTGATCGAGCGGCTGGCGCAGCTTTCCACCCCCCAAGCCCAAGGAGACCGACGATGAAACTCACCGAAGCGCAGCGCGCGCAGTTCGAGCGCGATGGCTACCTGTTCTTTCCCGGCCACTTCTCCCCCGAGGAGACGCGCGTGCTGACCGATGCCGTGCCCGCCCTCTACGCCGAGCGCGAAGCCTGGAACGTGCGCGAGAAGGGATCGGACGCGGTGCGCACCAATTTCGCGGCGCACCTGCACAGCGAGCCCTTCGCGCGGCTGGCGCGGCATCCGCGCATGGTCGAGCCGGTGATGGACCTGTTCGGCGAAGCGGTCTACATGCACCAGTTCAAGATCAACGGCAAGATGGCCTTCGAGGGCGACGTGTGGCAGTGGCACCAGGACTACGGCACCTGGCTCAACGACGACCTGATGCCCACCGAGCGCGCGATGAACGTGGCGATCTTCCTGGACGAGGTGAGCGAGTTCAACGGCCCGCTGATGTTCATCCCCGGCAGCCACCGCAAGGGCGTGGTCGAGGCGCAGCACGACCTGACCACCACCAGCTATCCCCTCTGGACCGTCGACAACGCACTGATCGCGCAGCTGGTGGAGCGCGCCGGCGGGCGCGACGGCGGCATCGTCGCGCCCAAGGGGCCGGCGGGCTCGATGATCCTGTTCCACAGCTGCCTGGTGCACGCCTCGGGCAGCAACCTCTCGCCCTTCAACCGCGTGGCGGTGTACCTGAGCCTGTGCGCGGTCGGCAACCACATCCGCCGCTTCAAGCGGCCCGAGTACATCGCGCACCGCGACTTCACGCCCATCGAGCTGCTGCCCGACGACTGCCTGCGCACGCCCTACCCCGTGGACGTGCCCTGGAAGAACGGGCTGCCCGCCAGCGCGCTGCAGACCTCGCTGGAGCCCATCGACGCGGTGGAGGCCTGAGGCATGAGCCTTCATCGCCAACTGATGCAGCGCGCCGCCGAGGGCCGGCCCGTGCGCGTGGGCCTGATCGGCGCCGGCAAGTTCGGGGCCATGTACCTGGCGCAGGTGCCGCGCACGCCGGGCGTGCACCTCGTGGCCATCGCCGACCTCTCGCCCGAGGCGGCACGCACCAACCTCGCGCGCGTGGGCTGGGAGGCCGGGCGCACGCAGGCCGCATCGATGCAGCAGGCGCTGGCGCAGGGCGGCACCTGGATCACCGACGACTGGCAGGCGCTGGTGCGCGAAGGCGCGATCGACATCGTGGTCGAATGCACCGGCAACCCGATCGCGGCGGTCGATCACTGCCTCGCCGCCTTCGCGCAGGGCAAGCACGTGGTCAACGTCACGGTGGAGGCCGACGCCTTCTGCGGCCCGCTGCTGGCGCGCCGCGCGGCCGAGGCCGGCGTCGTCTACTCGCTGGCCTTCGGCGACCAGCCGGCGCTGATCTGCGACCTGGTGGACTGGGCGCGCACCTGCGGCTTTCCGGTGGTGGCGGCCGGGCGCGGCCACAAGTGGCTGCCGCACTTCAGCGAATCCACGCCGGAGACGGTGTGGGGCCACTACGGCCTCACGCCCGAGCAGGCCAGGCGCGGCGGCCTCAACCCGAAGATGTTCAACAGCTTCCTCGACGGCTCCAAGCCCTCCATCGAAAGCGCCGCCGTGGCCAACGCCACGGGCCTGGGCGTGCCCTCGGACGGGCTGCGCTACCCGCCCGCGAGCGTGGAAGACATTCCTTTCGTCACACGGCCGATCGGCGAAGGCGGCGTGCTCGAGCGCAAGGGCATGGTGGAAGTGGTGTCCTCGCTGGAGGCCGACGGCCGCCGCATCGGCTATGACATCCGCATGGGCGTGTGGGTCACGGTCGAGGGCGAGACCGAGTACATCCGCAACTGCTTCGAGGAATACAACGCGCACACCGACCCGAGCGGGCGCTACTTCACGCTCTACAAGCGCTGGCACCTGATCGGGCTGGAGGTCGGCGTGTCGGTCGCCAGTGTGGCGCTGCGCGGCGAGCCCACCGGCGTGGCCGCCGGCTGGCAGGCCGACGTGGTGGCCACCGCCAAGCGCGACCTGCAGCCCGGCGAGATGCTCGACGGCGAAGGCGGCTACACCGTGTGGGGCAAGCTGCTGCCGGCCGAACGCTCGCTCGCGCTCGGCGGCCTGCCGCTCGGGCTGGCGCACAACGTCAAGCTGGTGCGGCCGGTGAAAAAGGGCCAGAGCCTGCGCTGGGACGACGTGGCGATGGACAGCAGCACGCGCGCATGGCAATTGCGCCGCGAGATGGAGGAAGCCTTCGCACCCGCCCTGCGACGCGCCGCCTGAAGTGAAGCTCACCCCCAGCCTCGCCCACTTCGTGTGGCTCTGCACCCCCTTCCAGGGGGCGCACCCCTGCGGCCCGGCCGAGCCGGCTCCGCGGGTGCCTGCGAACGGGCCTGGCTACGCCGGCCGGTGGTTGTTTGTCCAGAGGCATATTTTTCTCCCTCTCCTTCGATCGCGCTAGGCCGGCCGGCGCCGCTATGGCGAAAGTCGATCGGCCTTCTGCGTCCTTGCGGCTGCGCCGCTCCTTGCCGAACATGAAGCTGTCCCGCATGCATCGGTGCGGGGCGCCTTCACAACGGAACACAGGAGCATGACCATGGCCACTCTCAAGGAAGCCGCCTTTTCGCCATCCCCGGAGCGCGTGCGCGTGATGATCCCGCACGACGTCGCCTACGACCTGAAGAAGATGCAGACGGTCACGGCCACGGTGCTGGGCAAGCTGGGCTGCCCGGGCTGCCATTCCGGCCGCATCCTCGACTTCGTGCAGATCCGCGACTTCGTGATCGATGCGAAGACGCTCGACGTGCAGGAAATCGTCGCCGGCTTCGGACGCTGATGCGCCCGCTGGGCGTCGGCCTGGTCTGGTGGCCCGCGCTGGCGCCGCTGTTCGACGGCGGCGAGGCGCAGGTGCTGGAACTGGAGCCGCAGACGCTGTGGTCCCGCGGCAGCGCCGGCTATGAACTCAACGCGGCGCTGTTCGATGCCGTCGCGCGGCTGCCGCAGCCCAAGCTGCTGCACGGCGTGGGCCAGCCCGTGGGCGGCACGGTCGACGATCCGCTGCCCCATGCCCCGCTGCTGCGCCGCACGGCGCAGCGGCTGCAGCCCGCCTGGGCGAGCGAGCACCTGAGCTTCAACCGCGTCCTGCGCGACGGCCATGTGCGCGAATGCGGCTTCCTGCTACCCCCGCCGCAGACGCCCGCATCGGCCCGCGTGGCCGCCGCCAACCTGCGGCGCTACGCGCAGGCCACCGGCGGCCCCGTGGCCTTCGAGACCGGCGTCAACTACTTCCGCCCCCAGCCCGGCGACATGGACGACGGCCGCTACTTCGCGGCCGTGGCCGAGGGCGCCGACTGCGGCATCCTGCTGGACCTGCACAACCTCTGGTGCAACGAGCGCAACGGCCGTGCCCGCGTCGACGACGTGATGGCGCAGCTGCCGCTGGAACGCGTGTGGGAAGTGCACCTGGCCGGCGGCATGCCGCTGGACGGCTTCTGGCTCGACGCGCACAGCGACCGCATCGCGCCCGCGCTGATGGAGATCGCGGCGCAATGGATCCCGCGCCTGCCGAACCTCGGCGCGCTGATGTTCGAGATCCTGCCGGAGCATCTGCCGCGCATCGGGCTGGACGGCGTGCAGCGGGAGCTGGAAACGCTGCGCGCGCTGTGGCGCAAGCGTCCCGCGCGCACCGTGCACGTGGCGCCGCCGCGCGGCGGCATCGCCACCGCCGCGCCGGAGGACATCGCCGAGACGCGGGCGCGCGAGATCGCGCTCGCCGACGCGCTGGCCGGCGATCCCGGTGCGCCGCTCGCCGACGACCCCGCCTGCGCCCTGCTGCGCCGGCTGATCCGCGAGTTCCGCAGCGCGAACCTGACGCGCGGCCTGCGCTTCACGCTCACGCTGCTGCTCGCGTCGCTCGGCGCGGCGTCCACGGAAGCGCTGATGCGGGCCTACTTCGACACCGCGCCGGCCGAGGGCTTCGCCGCGATGGAGTCGCACGGCTTCGCCCGCTTCCTCGCCGGCCACGCGCGCCTGGCCGAGGCCGTGCCCTACCTCGGCCAGGTGCTCGCCTTCGAAACCGCGCTGCTGGAGGCCGCGCTGTTCGGCACCCGCAGCGACCTCGTCTGGCGCGTCGATCCCACGCAGCTGCTGGAGGCGCTGGAAGCCGGCGATCTGCCACCCGCGCTGCCTGCGATGGAAAGCCGCATGACCGTCACCGGCTAGGGGCAACCGCGAAGCATCTCCGCGGATCAGATCGTCAGCACCAGGCGGTGTGTTCCGCCGTCCAGCGGTACGCGCGCACCGCCCTCGCAGACCACGGCCTCGTCGTCGAGAAGCGCCTCCGAGAGGCCCCTGCAACGCGACGACAGGTGGCGCACGAGGATGGCGCAACGGGTGGCTTCGACCGTCAGCTCCATCTCGAAGCCGGGCCACTCGGCCGGGATGCACGGATCGACCCTCAGGCCATCCCCTTCGCGCCGCAGACCCAGAATGCCCTCGATGCCGGCGCGGTACATCCACCCGGCCGAGCCCGTGTACCAGGTCCATCCGCCGCGCCCCGCATGCGGCGCCACGGCATAGACGTCGGCCGCGATCACGTAGGGCTCGACCTTGTACCGCGCCGTTTCCGCCGGCGTGCGGGCGTGGTGGATCGGATTGACGAGCCCGAACAGCGACGCGGCCCGGTCGCCGTCGCCCATCCGGGTGAACGCCAGGATCGCCCACATCGCGGCATGGCTGTACTGGCCGCCGTTCTCGCGCAGGCCCGGCGGATAGCCCTTGATGTAGCCGGGGTCCTGCGCGGTCTTGTCGAAGGGGGGCGCCAGCAGCAGCGCCAGGCCGTCGGCGGGCACGACCAAGTGCTGCGCCAGCGAGTCCATGGCACGCGCCGCGCGCCCGGGATCGGCCACGCCCGACAGCACGGCCCAGGCCTGCGCGATGGCATCGATGCGGCATTCCTCGTTGTCCTGCGCGCCGAGCCAGGTGCCGTCGTCGAAGGTCGCGCGGCGGTACCAGTCGCCGTCCCACGCCTCGCGCTCGATCGCCGCGCGCACCGATTCCGCGTGCGCGCGCCAGCGTGCGGCGCGCCCGTCGCCGCGCCCCTCGGCCAGCGGCGCGAACAGCGCGATCGTGCGCACCAGCAACCAGCCCAGCCACACGCTCTCCCCGCGCCCGCCGGCGCCGACCCGGTTCATGCCGTCGTTCCAGTCGCCGGTGCCGATGAGCGGCAGGCCCAGGGCGCCGGTGAGGTCCAGGCACTGGTCGAGGCCGCGCGCGCAGTGCTCGAACAGCGAGGCCGGCTGTCCCGCCGGCATGGGCTGGAAGAAGGCATCGTGCGCGCCGGCCTGCAGCGCCGGCCCGTCCAGGAAGTCCACCGTCTCGTCGAGGACCGCCGCGTCGCCCGAGCTGGCGACATAGCTGGCCGTGGCATAGGCCAGCCAGACCCGGTCGTCCGAGATGCGCGTGCGCACGCCCTGCCCCGAGTGCGGCAGCCACCAGTGCTGCACGTCGCCTTCGACGAACTGGCGGCCGGCGGCACGCAGGATGTGGTGCCGCGCGGCGTCGGGCTGGCACAGGCTCAGCGCCATGCCGTCCTGCAGCTGGTCCCTGAAGCCGTAGGCGCCGCTGGCCTGGTAGAAGGCCGAGCGCGCCCACAGCCGGCAGGCGATGGTCTGGTACAGCAGCCAGCCGTTGAGCATGATGTCCATCGCGCGGTCGGGCGTCCTGACCTGGACGGCGCCGAGCGTTCGCTCCCAGTAGGCGGTGACACCGGCCAGCACGGCATCGAGGTCCGCCGCGCGGTAGCGGGCGATCAGGGCCCGTGCCTCCTCTTCGGAAGCGGCCTGGCCCAGCAGGGCGACGACCTCGATCGATTCGCCCGCGGCCAGTTCCACCACGCACTGCAGGGCCGCACAGGGATCCAGCCCCGCTCCGGTCGCGCCCGAAAGCGGCTCGCGCCCGACGAGGGCCGCGGGTGCCCGGGGACTGCCATGGCGGCCCAGGAACTCGGTGCGGTCCCCGGTCCATGTGGTCTGCCGGCCGCCCAGGTCGGCAAAGGCGACGCGTCCCGGAAAGGCCATGCCCCAGGGCTTGCGCACCAGCATCGCGCCGCTGGCCGCGTCGCGGGCCGTCACGATGAACGGCGCCGACGCGCCGCGCGAGGTGCCCAGCACCCATTCCGCATAGGCCGTCACCGACAGGCGCCGCGCGCGGCCCGATCGATTGCGCAAGGTCAGGCGCGAGATTTTCAGCGGATCGTCCAGCGGCACGTACTGCAGCAGTTCGAGCGCGATGCCGTGCGCCTCGTGCGCGAAGCGGCTGTAGCCCCGGCCGTGCCGGGCCTCGCAGGTGCCGGCGCCGCGCAGCGGCCATGCCGTCGGCGACCACAGCGCACCGCTGTCCTCGTCGCGCACGTAGAAGGCCTCGCCGGACGGATCGCCGACGGGGTCGTTCGACCATGGCGTGAGCTGGTTCTCGCGGCTGTTCTCGCACCAGGTGGCGCCGCTGCCTTCCGCCGACACCTGGAAGCCGAAGCCCGGATTGGCGATCACGTTGATCCAGGGCGCGGGTGTGGCCTGGCCGGCCTGCAGGCGCACCACGTATTCCCGGCCATCCTGCGCGAAGCCGCCCAGGCCGTTGAAGAACTCCAGGTCCTGCGAATCCGGCGCCTCGGGCGGCGGCGAGTCAGCGGGCACCGGCGCGGCCTGCGGCAGCGGCGACGCCGGCTCGCTCGCGGGCCCTGCGCGCAGCGGCGCCAGGCGCGCGAGCCGATCGGCGATGGGACCCTGGCGCGCCACGAGCTCGACCCGCGCGGCCGATTGCAGCAAGGCGCGTCCCTCGGCGCCCAGCCGGTCCGCGCGCAGCGCATGGATCGCCCCCTGCGCATGGCCGGCGTCGAGGCGGGGGCGCGCCTGGCTGCTGCGCACGGCCGTCTCGATCGCCACCTGCAGGTCCTGCACGTAGGAGGACGCGCGCTCGTTGAGGATGACCAGGTCCACGCCGAGCTGCTTCATGCGCCAGTACTCGTGCGCACGCAGCACCTGCCGCACCTGGGCCAGGTCCTCGACGTCGTCGATGCGCAGCAGGACGATGGGCAGGTCGCCCGACACGCCGTGCGGCCACAGCCCGGACTGCGGCCCCGCGCCGCGCACGATGAGCTCGGGCGCGGCGCGCAGCCGCCGGTCGGCATAGAGCAGCGGCGCGGCCAGGCGCTGGAAGTCGGCGGCCTCGTCCGCATCCATGCCCAGGTGGCGCAGCTGGACCTGCGCCTGCGTCCAGGCCAGCGTGGCGGCGCGCTCGAAGGCGCTGCGGTCGTGGTGCTGGTCGATCAGGTCCAGCAGTTCGGCGCGCGACGAGGCCACCACCGTCCAGAAGGCGATGCGCGCCAACCCGCCCGGCGGAATGTGCAGGCGCTGGCGCAGGCAGAACACCGGGTCGAGCACGGTGCCCACCGTGTTCGACAGCGGCTGGTCGTCCACGATCGCCGCGGCCGTGCCGGCATCGCGGCCGCGGCCCAGGAAGCGGGCGCGGTCGGACTCATGCTGCGGCTCGGCGGTGACCTCCCCCTCGACCACCGCGAAATGCGCGGCCCAGATGGAAGGCTCCTCGGGCGCACGCGTGCGCCGCGTGGCGATCAGGGCACCGAACTCGGGCAGGTAGTCAGTCAGCACGAAGAGCTTGGAGAAGGCCGGATGGGCTTCGTCGGCCGACTGCGCGCCCAGGACCACTTCCGCATAGGACGTGACATCGACCTCGCGTGCGCGGCGCCCGCTGTTGGCCAGCGAGAGGCGGCGCACCTCGCCATCGCTTTCGCCGGAGACCAGCACCTCCAGCGTGGTGGCCAGGCCGCCGTCGCGGTGGCTGAAGGTGGCGCGGTCTTCCCCGAACAGCACGTCGCCGTGCCCGGCATCGGCCGGCAGCGGCTGGGCGGTGGCGGACCACGCCTGGCCGCTGCGCACGTCGCGCAGGTAGACGAAGCTGCCCCAGGGGTCCCGGGTCGCGTCCTCGCGCCAGCGCGTCACGGCCAGGCCGCGCCAGCGGCTGTAGCCCGCGCCGGCCGCGGTCAGCATCACGCTGTAGCTTCCGTTGGACAGCAGGTGCGTGACGGGCACCGGTCCCGGCGCCGAGGCCGGCACGCGCCGCACGGCCGGCGTCTGCGCGCCGCTGTCGTCGCGGGAGGCCATGACCTCCTCCGCGCGGGGATGCTCCACCGCGACATTGCGCGGCATGCGCTCCTGCAGCAGCAGCTCGCTGGACTGGATGATCGGCTCCCGGTGGAAGCGCGCGCGCATCGCGCCGCCTTGCAGCACGTTGGCGATGGCCACGATGGTCATGCCCTGGTGGTGGGCCATGAAGCTGCGCACGATCGCCACCCGGTCGCCTTCGGGCACGCGCGACGGCGTGAAGTCCAGCGCCTCGTAGAAGCCGTGGCGGCCGAGCGCACCCATCGCGGTCAGGCGCACGTAGTTCCGGCAGGCGGCCCGCGGGTCCACCATCGCCGCCAGGCCGGTGGCATAGGGCGCGACCACCCGGTTGTCGGCCAGGCCGCGCTTGAGTCCCAGGCCGGGCACGCCGAAGTTGGAGTACTGGTAGGTGTACTCCAGGTCGCGGGCGTTGTAGGCGGACTCGGAAATGCCCCAGGGCATGCCGAGCGAGTCGCCGTAGGCCATCTGCCGCTGCACCACCAGCCGGTTGGTCTGCTCGAGCAGGCTGCCGGCCGGCGCGCGCATCACCAGCGAGGGCATCAGGTACTCGAACATGGAGCCCGACCAGGACACGAGGGCCGAGCCGATGCCCACCGGCGTGGCCGTGCGGCCCAGGCGAAACCAGTGGCGCGTGGGCGCATCGCCCTTGGCGATGGCGAACAGGCTCGCCAGGCGGGCCTCGGAGCCGAGCAGGTCGTAGCAGCTGGCATCCAGGCGCTGATCGGCCAGGGCATAGCCGATGGACAGCAGCTTGCGCTCGGGATCGACGAGAAAGGCGAAATCCATGGCCAGCGCCATCGCGCGCGCGGTGTCGGCCAGCGCCTGCAGGCGGGCCGCCAGCGGCTGCGGCGCTTCGGCATGGCGCGCATCGTGCGCCTGCGCCGCGGCCGCGCGGCCGAACGCCTCGATCCAGAAGACGAGGTCCTCCGCCTCTTCGTCCTCGACCAGTGTCAGCTCCTGGGCGGTGCCGGCCGCCTTCTCCGCGAGCCGCCCCAGCGTCGGCGCGAGGGCGTCGAGCGCCTGCGGCCTCTGGAGCTGGACCGCCATGTCATCGAGCAGCGCGCCGACACGCCGCCCCCGCGCGCTGCGCGCCACGTCCAGGCCTGCGAGGGCTTCGCGGGCCAGTTGCAGGGCGTCCCCCATGCCGGCCCTGGCATCGGGTTCGCGAACGCCGTCGCGCCACTCCTCGCAGGCGTTGGCCAGCGCGATCAGGTGGCCGGCCAGGTTGCCGCTGTCCACCGACGACACGTAGGGCGGGTCGAGCGCACGCAGGTCCGCTGTGTCGTACCAGTTGAAGAAGTGGCCCCTGAAGCGGTCCAGCCTGTGCAGCGTCGCAAAGGTCGCCTCCAGGCGCTCGACGGTCTCGGCCGTGCCGGCCCAGCCGAAATCGCGTGCTGCCGCGGTGGCCAGCAGATACAGGCCGATGTTGGTGGGCGAAGTGCGGCGCGCCAGGACCGGCTTGGGCGTCTCCTGGAAATTGTCGGGCGGCAGCATGTGGTCCGCCGGCGTCACGAAGGTCTCGAAATAGCGCCAGGTGCGCCGTGCGATCAGGCGCAGCGCCCAGGCATCGGCGGCCCGGGGTGCGCTTCGGCGCGCCGGCTTCGGCGGCCGGCTGGCCCACCAGGCCAGAGCGGGTGCGGCCAGCCACAACAGCGTGAACGGCAGCACCACCGGCCAGGACGATGGCGACAGGCGCAGTGCAGCGGCACTGATGATGGCTGCGAGCGCCACGCCGCCGGCCATCTGGCGGTAGAAGCCTGCCGGATCGAGCCGGGCGCGCCTGCCGGCCTGCGCAGCCGTCGTCCACTCGAGCAGCAGCCGCCGCGTGACGAACAGGCGCGCGAGCGTGCGCACGATGGCATCGCCCATGCGCCAGGCCTGGTCCGCGAGGAAGGCCAGCGCCAGCCCTGTCTGGAGCAGGGCCAGCTTCAGGTCGGCGGCGAGCGCCAGGAAGTGGCTGCGCATCCGCACGCCCGCGCGCTGCGGCCAGGCCGCGAAGACCGTCGGCAGCATGGCGGGGATCGCGATGGCGGCCAGCACCAGCGCGATGGCCGCGAACGCCGACGGCGCAGGCAGCAGCCAGGCGGCGCCCAGGGCCAGCAGCGTGGAGGGCGCGAGCAGCGAGCGCCGCAGGTTGTCGAGCATCTTCCAGCGGCCGATGGCCGGGACCGCCCGGGCGCCCGTGCGCGGCCCGAAGATCCACGGCAGCAGTTGCCAGTCGCCCCGGCTCCAGCGGTGCTGGCGCCGCGCCGCGACGTCGTAGCGTGCGGGCGCTTCCTCGACCAGCTCGATGTCCGACGCCAGCCCGGCGCGCGCGAACACGCCCTCGAACAGGTCGTGGCTCAGCAGGGTGTTGTCGGGCACCCGCGCGTGCAGGGCGGCCTCGAAGGCGTCCACGTCGTAGATGCCCTTGCCGGTGTAGGAGCCCTCGCCGAAGAGGTCCTGGTAGACGTCCGAGACGGCCATCGCATACGGATCCATGCCGCCGGGGCTGGAGGAAAGCCGCTGGTAGAGGGACCCTTCCCGGCCCACCGGCAGCGAAGGCGTGATGCGCGGCTGGAGAATCCCGTAGCCGCCCACGACGCGCTGCAGCGCAGCGTCGAAGCGGGGCCGGTTCAGCGGATGCGCCATCTTTCCCACCAGCCGCAGCGCCGCATCGCGCGGCAGCCGCGTGTCGGCATCGAGCGTGAGCACGTAGCGCACGCCCTCCGGCACGCGCGAAGCCTCGCCGCCGTGCGGCACGAAGCTGGTGTCGCTCGCGCCGCGCAGCAGGCGATTGAGCTCGTGCAGCTTGCCCCGCTTGCGCTCCCAGCCCATCCAGGTGTTCTCGGCCGCGTTGAAGACACGGCGCCGATGCAGCAGCAGGAAGCGGCAGCCCGCGGGCGCGGGTCCGTGGCGCCGGTTCAGCGCCGCGATGGCCTGCACCGCGGTCGCCAGCAGCGGGGCATCCGATGGCAGGTCCTCGCTGCCCGCGTCGACGCCGTCGGTCAGCAAGGCGAAGACGATGTCGCCCCCGCCGCCGGCCAGATGGTGGACCTCCAGCCGCTCGATCTGCGCCAGCAGATCGGCCTCGCTGGTCAGCAGCGTCGGCACCGCCACCAGCGTGCGCAGCGCGCCGGGCACGCCTGCGACGAGTTCCAGCCCCGGCAGCGGCGCGGCACCGAAGCGCCAGGCCGCCAGGCGATTCACCAGCGCCGTCGCAACCTCGGTCGCCGGCAACAGCAGCCCGAGCATCCACAGCGCCAGGATGGCTGTGCCGCCGCCCGCGGGAATCCATGCCAGCGCCAGCGCGAGCAGGCCCGCCGCACTCGCCAGAATTGCACCGGCATAGGCGCCGATGCCCAGGCCACGGGGCCAGCGGCCCAGGCGCAGGTGCAGCGGCGGACGAAAGCCGATGGTTTTCTCCAGCGCAGGCCGGCCTTCCGCGATGAGGTGGTAGCCGGGATCCGCGAGCCTGGCGCGCTCGTGCACGTCGGCCTGCGCCGCGGCGGCGGATTGCGCCGCGGCCAGCACATGGCCTGCGATCTCCAGCTCCGAGCAGGGCGAGCCGCGCGCCAGTTGCTCGATGGCACTGCGGTAGAGATTGCGTGTCGGGAAATCCATCGCGGCGAAGTCGCTGCCCGCACGCAGCCGCGCATCCACGAGACTCACGCGCTCGAACAGGTCCGCCCAGTCGATGTCGGACATCAGCCGCAGGCTGGTGATCACGTTGCGCACCGTGACGTTGGAGGCGCCCTGGCGCTGCTGGGCATGGGACACCACCTCGTCGATGGTGACGCCCTGCCGCCCGAGGCGCTCCTCCAGCCAGCCCAGGGCGGGCATGGCCTGCGGATCGTGGTCTCTCAGCCGCTTGGCCAACTGGGCCGCGAAGAGTTCGGACAGCGCCAGCGGCGAGCGCGCGGCGATGTCTTCGTCGAGTGCCGAGCGCGCCGCGCCCAAACTCGTCAGATGGGCCGCGAACCGGTCGGCATCCGACCGCGCCGCGCGTCCCGCCGTGATCTGGTCCGCCAGACGGCGCAGGTTCTCGATCAGGACGATGCGCAGGGTGATCGCGACCGCCCACAGCTCGCCGATGGTCAGCGGCTGCACGCGCTGGTAGGCCGCCAGGAAGCCGCGCAGCGCGCCGGCGTCGACATGGCTGTCGGTGTGCGCGATGAAGCCCCACGCCAGCCCGAAGACCCGTGGATAGCCGGCGAACGGGCCCGAGGCCAGCTTGGGCAGCTGGCGGTAGTAGTCCGCCGGCAGATCGCTGCGGATCTCGCGGATCTGCTTCTCGACCAGGTGGTAGTTGTCGAGCAGCCACTCGGCGGCCGGCACCACGCGCCGTCCCGCCTCCAGTTCGGCGGCACTGGCGCGGTAGGCGCCGAGCAGCACGCGGGCGTTCTCGTCCAGCCGCCTGCGCAGGGGCGGTACGGGGGGCGGCTTCGCGCTGACCGGCTGCGCGGCGGCCAGGCTCTGGGCGTGCTGCTCCAGGCGCTCGATGCCGAAGAGCTCTGCCCGCACGGGCGCCCCGGTGGCCCATGGCGTCGACGAGGAACTGCCGCCGAAGATGCGGGGAAGAAAGAAGGAGGTCATCGACGCGTTCCTATCGCCCCTTCATCGCCGGGGCGCAGGGCGTGCGCGTGCTTCAAGACGTGCGCAGGTCGAATTCCCGAAGCATCACGGGTTCCCTCGACCCCTGTGCCACGCGGCGGCGCACGGCGTCTTCGATGGCCGGCACATGGCTGCGGTAGGTTTCCATCGGATCCTCGTCGCGGCCATCGGGGCGGTAGCGGTAGTGCAGGATCTCCTTGGCAATGCTGGCGCCGACCCACTGCGCGTCGATCTGCACCCAGAAACGCACAGCGCCGGAAGCCTCGTGAAAGAAGGGATGCTGTGACATGACTGAACTCCAGGTGGGGCGGACCTGCTGCCGGTGGCAGGCTCCGCCATGAAAGAACATCGCCGCGTCGGCTGCTCCGGCGCAGGGCAGGACTGGCGCTTTGGGGGACTTGGCCGCGATCGTCCGGCCATCGGCTCGTGCAGCGGCTTGCTGGAGAGGGTGTCGACCCGCCGGAAGACGGATCGGGCGCGATCGGCCAGAGCCCAGCGCCACCAGGATGCAGCAGCCCGATCGACAGGCGCGGGGCTGCATCCCTGCTGCGAGCCTACGCGCAAGTCGCCCGCACGTCCGTGCGGTGGCGCACATTGGCGCCTGGCCGACCCGCCTGGCGGCGCAGGCAGCCGAAAGGCTATCTCTGCATCCTCGACATCATCGCGCGAAGCTGTCCGAGGGCCTCCACGCACTCCAGGACGATCGCTTGCACCCGTGCTGCGTGCAAGTCATGCAGATGGGACTCTGGCGCGGCAGGCAGCCGCCTGTACACCGTCCTGCGAAGCCTTTCCTCGACAGCGCTCGCCAGCGCATCCCAATCATCGAAGTCGAGTTCCGGGGGGCCGGGCGGCAGCTGTTTGTCCATCTGCGGTATGACCTGAGCGCCTCCGTAGAGACTTGCGACTTCGGTGTCAGCCGATGGATTGCCGATGACGCGGCGGATTGACGTGGGCATCGTGCAGGCAGCCTTCTCGACGCCGGTCGGCGGACCGGCTCTGGCCGGCGCCGCGGAGACGAGCCTTGCCCGCAGATCCAACGGACGCGGAACCAGTTGAACCATATCGCTCCTCGATGCCAGGAATGGGGGTAGCGCCTCCGTGACATAGGCCTGCAGCCCGTCAGCAAAGGTCCTGTTTCCGTTCTACGCCCCCTCGCTCGCCTCGTCTGTGCGTCATCGCACATGGGCCTGGCGTGCAGCATGCAGCGTACGTGCGCTACCGCACAGAGCGGCGGAGGATTCTTTCAGAAACTGATCGGTTGTCTGATCGAAGGATGACGCCGAGGTCCTCATGCAGGATGCGCTGGCATCGGAGATGCGTCCGGCGCGTCCGAGCGCTGGCGATCCTGATGAACGTCCAACTTCCCTTTTCACCCCTGCAAGACGCCTCGACGACCGAGGGGCTTTCTCAGCGCAACAGCGCTGCATAGGCGCCACGCTCCACGGCATAGCAGTCGCACGCGGCCTCTTCCAGCCCGCTTCGGTCGAGCACCCGGACCTGTCCGCGGTGGTACTCGATCAGCCCGCTGCGCTGCAGATCGCTGGCCGCCTTGGTGATGCCGACGCGCCGTACGCCCAGCATGTAGGCAAGAAACTCCTGCGTGACGGAAAAGCTGTCGGCGTGGGCACGGTCCTGGCTCATCAGCAGCCAGCGCGCCAGACGCGGGCCGATCGAGTGAAAGCGCAGACACACGGCCGAAGTCGCAAGCTGCGACATCAGCACATGGACGTAGCGGCCGAGGCCACGCTGCAGGGCCGGGCTGCGCATCAGTTCGCGCCGGAACGCGGGCGCCTCGACGCGCCATGCGGCCCCCTTGCCCTGCACCAGCGCATGCAGCGGCGCCGTGGCCACGCCCAGCGCCAGCTGGGCGCCCAGCATCCCTTCACGGCCGATCATGCCGACCTCCAGCGTGGGCTTGCCCGCGCTGGATGCGATCAGCGAGATGAAGCCGTCTATGGGGAAGTAGGCGTGGCGAGTGGGCGTGCCGGGCTCACACAGCACCTTGGACGTGACCAGATCGATGGGCTCGCAGATGGACAACAGGCGAAGACGGTCCTTGCGGGGAAGCAGTTCGATCAGATGGTTCTCGGCGGTGGCCAAAAAAGGCTCCTGGTGCATGGCTGACTGCCCCGACGGGGGAAACTCAGCCGGACCAGTGTGCACGACGCAGAGAACGGGGACCGTGTGGCAGCGCACACAGCCGCAAGCGGATGGAAAGGCGCGGGCTGCAGGACGGGACTACACGACTCGCATGCCCGGAAGGAGCCGGTCGTATTCGTTCTTGACCACCGCATAGCACTCGCAGGTGCGCGCCTCCAGGCCGGGCCGGTCCAGCACGGTGATGCGTCCACGCGCATAGCGGATCAGGCCGGCCTTCTGCAGCTTGAGCGCACCTTCCGTGACACCTTCGCGGCGCACGCCCAGCATGTTGGCGATCAGTTCCTGCGTCATGACCAGCTCATTGCCCTTCAACCGGTCCAGGCTCAGCAGAAGCCACCGGCACAGCTGCTGGTCCAGCGAGTGGTGCCGATTGCATACGGCCGTCTGGGCCATCTGCGTGATCAGCGCCTGGGTGTAGCGCAGCAGCAGGTGCAGCACCTGCCCCGAGCGGTCGAACTCCTCCTTCATCGCCTGCGCCGGCAGGCGAAAGCCCTGGCCCGCGCTCTGCACCACCGCACGGCTGGGCGTGGACTCGCCACCCATGAAGATGGAGATCCCGACGATGCCCTCGTTGCCGACGACGGCGATCTCGGCGGAAGCGCCGTTCTGCATGACATAGAGCAGCGACACGATGGATGTCGTCGGGAAATAGACGTGGCTCTGTGTCCGGCCCGATTCGTAGAGCACCTGGCCCAGGGGCATGGTCACCGATTCGAGCTGAGGGAGCCATCGCTGCCACTCCGTGTCGGGCAGCCCGGCGAGAAGCGCATTGCTTCTCGGGTCGCTGGTAGCAGGCATAGAAGGCTCCAAGGCACAGAGGGCAACGGCCCAGTATAGGAAGCTTGCGCCACCCTGTGTGTTCGATATCGCACAGACGAGCCGCCGCGCGAGCAGGAGCATGCACACGCATCGCCACCTCATCGCCACCTCATCGCCACCTCTCATCGCCATCTGCGGGGCTTTCCCGCGCTGGAGTCCCTGCAATGGCCGAGTCCCTGCTTCTGACCACCGCACGCATTACGACCTTCGACGGTGACAGGCTGCTCACGGGGGCGACGGGCTTTTTCTTCCAGCGCGATGAGCGCCTCTTTCTCGTCACCAGCCGGCACGTGGTCATCGACGTGCCCAGCCGGCACTTCCCCAATCGCATCGAAGTCGAAGTGCATACCGACGCAGTGAATCTCACCCGCGCCGCGACGATCTCGCTGTGGTTGTATCGGGAAGGAAAGAGCCTGTGGCGCCAGGGCAGCGATCACGGCGGAGAGATCGACGTGGCTGCCATCGATATGCCACCCGCGGCGCTGCCTTCCGGCGCCTCGCTGTGCTGTTTCAGACCCGAGCACCTGCAACGGTCGCTGGACGAGGTCGAAGTAGGCACTGCGCTTCTCGTGGTTGGATTTCCGCTCGGGTTCCACGATGCCATGCACCACCTGCCCGTCGTTCGGCATGCCGTGATCTCCTCCGCATTCGGCGTTCGTTTTCAGGGGCAGGGGTTCTTCCTGACGGACGCGCGCACCCACAGAGGCACCAGCGGGGCACCGGTCGTGATGCGCGATCTGAACGGCGATCCGAAGCTGCCCTGGAAGCTGCTCGGCGTTCACTCCTCGCGAATGGACATGGGAAGCCGCGATCTGAAACTCGATGAATCGCTCGGCTTGAACTGCGCCTGGTATGCCGACATCCTGCTGACGCTGACAGCGCAGGGTGTAGCGCTGTAGAAGCGCAAGGGGAAGGGACGTCTTTCGCCATCCCCCCCGGGACGCCATGCCGAAAGCAGGGGCATGGATTTGACATTGCCTGGCAAAGGCCATAGGGCGCGCATTGCGCTTCCCTGTGGACTCTATACAGTGGGACGATGAAGCGAACCCCACACCCCCTCCCGATTCAGCCATCGCCGGCGATGGCTGCCCCCGTAGGAGGACAGAATCGCGACGAGGTGATCTCGATGATGTGGGCCTGGGTCCTCTTCGGCTCGCTCGTGGTTGGCGCATGCACGCTGATCGCACTCGTCGGCGCACTGTTCTCATGAGTCCTCGACACCCGCGTCACGTGTCAATACCCTTCCCGCCACGCGGACAGGAAGAACAAGCCGGACTGATGCGGGATCTGGCCATCGACTTCAACGGCCGCCAGTACACCTATGCCGGCTACCGGTACGACAAGCTTTCGGATGCACTCCACCACGCGCAACTCGTGCGTGTTCGCCATCCACCCCCTTCCGGCGTGTCGCTCCTCGGTCCTGCCGCCCGGCCATGAGGCCGATGCCCGGGCATCAGCGCAGGCATCGGTGAAGGCCAAGGCCGGCCAAGGCAGTTCCCACTCTCGTTGAGTCTGCATGTGCCGCCGCATCAAGCCAGAGCGGCGGAACACCGCGCACAATCGCCCGATGCGCGCCCTGCTCTCCACCTTTTCCTGGCAGGAACTCCGACACCACCCCTGGCGCAGCGCCGCCGCCGTGGTCGCCGTGATGCTGGGCGTGGCGCTGGCCTTCTCCGTGCACCTGATCAACGCCTCGGCGCTGGACGAGTTTTCCAGCGCGGTGCGTTCGGTCAACGGCCAGCCGGACCTCGAACTGCGCGCCGCGCAGGGCGACTTCGACGAGGCGCTGTTCGCCCAGGTGGCGGCGCTGCCGGAAGTGGCGCTGGCCAGCCCGGTGCTGGAAACGCAGGCGATCGTGCGCGCGGACGGCGATGGCGATGGCGCCGGCGAGCGGACGCTGCCGCTGCGCGTGATCGGCGTCGATGCGCTGGCCCTGCCCACCATCGCGCCGGCGCTGATGCCGCAGCCCGACGCGGATGCCGACCGCTTCGCGCTGGTGGCGCCGGGGCTGGTCTTCCTCAACGCGGCGGCGCGCGCGGCCGTGGGCGAATCGGCGCAGCAGCTGCGCCTGCGCATCGGCGATCGCACGCACGAACTGCGCATCGCCGGCATGGTCGGTGCCGGCGGCAGCGCGCTCGCGGTGATGGACATCGCGGCCGCACAGGAACTCTTCGGCCGGCTGGGCCGGCTCACGCGCATCGACCTGCGCCTGGCGCCGGGCACCGACCGCGAAGCCTTCGTGCGCACCCTGCCCCGCCTGGACGCCTGGTCCGCCAACCTGCAGGCCGCCGAGCCCGGCGACGCGGCGCAGCGGGTGAGCAACCTCTCGCGCGCCTACCGCGTCAACCTCACCGTGCTGGCGCTGGTGGCGCTGTTCACCGGCGCCTTCCTGGTGTTCTCGGTGCTGGCGCTCAGCGTCGCCAAGCGCGCGCAGCAGTTCGCGCTGCTGGGCGTGCTGGGGCTCACGCCGCGCGAGCGGCTGCGGCTGGTGCTGGCCGAGTCGCTGGTGCTCGGCGTGGTCGGCAGCGCGGCGGGGCTGGCGCTGGGCACCGCGCTCGCACTGCTGGCGCTGAAGCTGCTGGGCGGCGACCTGGGCGGCGGCTACTTCGCCGGCGTGGCGCCCAGCCTGCACTGGCGCACGCCGGCCGCGCTGGCCTACGGCGTGCTCGGCGTGCTGGCCGCGCTGGTGGGCGGCTGGTGGCCGGCGCGCGCGGCGCAGGCACTGCCCGAGGCGCAGACGCTCAAGGGCCTGGGGGCGACGCACGCCGGCCGGCCGCGGCACGGCATCGCGCTGGCGCTGCTGGTCGCCGGCGCCGCGCTGGCCAGCGCGCCGGCCATCGCCGGCGTGCCGGTGGCGGCCTACCTGTCCGTCGGCCTGCTGCTGGTCGGCGGCATCGCCGGCCTGCCCTGGCTCATCGCCCTGGCCTACGACCGCCTCGCGCCGCGCGTGGCCGGGCGGCTGCTGCCGCTGCTGGCGGTGGAGCGCGCGCGCCGCATGCGCGGCACCGCGGCGGTCGCGGTGAGCGGCGTGGTCGCCAGCCTGGCCCTGGCCGTGGCGCTCACCGTGATGGTGGCGAGCTTCCGCGACTCGGTGGCCCACTGGCTCGATGCGGTGCTGCCCGCCGACCTCTACGTGCGCATGGCCGGCGGCAGCGGCGACGCGGCGGCGCTGCCGACGGCCTTCGTGCAGGCGGCCGCGCAACTGCCGGGCGTGGCGCGCGCGGCCACGGTGCGCACGCGGCCGCTGCAGCTCGACCCGGCACGCCCGCCGGTGACGCTGATGGCGCGCAGCTTCGGCGCGGCGCAGGATGCGGCCACGCCGCTCGCGCTGCCGCTGGTGGGCAGCGCGCTGCCGGTGCCGCCGGGGCGCATCGGCGTCTACGTGAGCGAGGCGATGGTCGATCTCTACGGCGCGCGGCCGGGCGAGGACTTCGCGCCGCTCGCGAACGCCTTCGGCGGCGGACACGCCTTCTTCGTCGCCGGCGTGTGGCGCGACTACGTGCGCCAGTTCGGCACCGTGGCGCTGGACGCGCGCGATATCGAGCGCCTCACGGGCGAGCGCGGCGTGAGCGACCTGTCGCTGTGGCTCGCGCCCGACGCGCGCAGCGGCGAGGTGCAGCAGGCCCTGCGCGCGCTGGCCACCCGCCTGCTGGGCACCGCCGAGGCGGTCGAGTTCGCGTCCGTCGCCCAGCTGCGCGCCACCTCGCTGCGCATCTTCGACCGCAGTTTCGCCGTCACCTACTGGCTGCAGGCGGTGGCGATCGGCATCGGCCTGTTCGGCATCGCGGCCAGCTTCAGCGCGCAGGTGCTGGCGCGGCGCCGGGAGTTCGGTCTGCTGGCGCACCTGGGCTTCACGCGGCGGCAGGTGCTCGCGGTGGTCGCCGGCGAAGGCGCGGCCTGGACCGCCGTCGGCGCGCTGGCCGGCCTGGCGCTGGGCCTGGCGGTGGCGCTGGTGCTGGTGTACGTGGTCAACCCGCAGAGCTTCCACTGGACGATGGACCTGCACCTGCCCTGGCTGCGCCTGGCCGCGCTGTGCGCCGCGGTGGTGGCGGCCGGCACGCTCACCGCCTGGCTGGCCGGCCGTGCGGCGGCGGGGCACGACGCGGTGCTGGCGGTCAAGGAGGACTGGTGACGGCACGGATCGACAATGGCGCCATGACGAGCACGAACCCTCCCGCCGCCGGCTGGCTCGGCGCCGCGGTGCGCCGCATCGAGGCCGACTACCAGCGCAGCGCCGACACGCACCTGATCCCCCTGCCGCTGCCGGCCTTCGCCGCCCACGGCATCGACCTGTACCTGAAGGACGAATCGACGCACCCGACCGGCAGCCTCAAGCACCGGCTGGCGCGTTCGCTGTTCCTGTACGCGCTGTGCAACGGCTGGGTGCGCGAGGGCACGACGATCGTCGAGGCCTCCAGCGGCTCCACCGCGGTCAGCGAGGCCTACTTCGCGCGCCTGCTGGGCCTGCCCTTCGTCGCGGTGATGCCGCGCAGCACCTCGCCCGAGAAGGTGGCGCAGATCGCCTTCCACGGCGGGCGCAGCCATTTCGTCGAGCAGGCGGGCCAGGTCTACGACGAGGCCCGCAGGCTGGCCGAGCGCAGCGGCGGCCACTACATGGACCAGTTCACCTACGCCGAGCGCGCCACCGACTGGCGCGGCAACAACAACATCGCCGAGAGCATGTTCCACCAGATGGCGCGCGAGCGGCATCCGGTGCCGGCCTGGATCGTGGCCAGCGCAGGCACGGGCGGCACCAGCGCCACCATCGGGCGCTACGTGCGCTTCCGCGGCCACGACACGCGCCTGTGCGTGCCCGACCCCGAGGGCTCGGTGTTCGCGGCCTACTTCCGCGACGGCGACGCCAGCCGCACCGCGCCGGGCTCGCGCATCGAGGGCATCGGCCGGCCGCGCGTGGAGCCCAGCTTCGTGCGCACGCTGGTGGACCGGATGATCGAGGTGCCGAACCTCGATTCGGTGGCCGCGATGCGCGCGCTCTCGGCGCTGCTGGGGCGCCGGGTGGGGCCGTCCACCGGCACCAACTTCGTCGGCATGCTGGCGCTGGCGCAGGAGATGCGCGATGCAGGCCGGCCCGGCTCGATCCTCTCGCTGCTGTGCGACGCGGGCGAGCGCTACCTGCCGACCTACCACGACGAAGCCTGGGTCGCCGGCGCCTTCGGCGACTGCAGCGGGGCGCAGCGGCGCATCGCGGCGCTGCTCGGCGACACGCCATGACCATGCTGCCGCGCCGTCGCCTGCTGCTGCTCGCGGCACTGGCCGGCGCGGCGCCGTCGCATGCGCTGCCGCCGCGCACCCTGCAGTTCCCGCGCGACTTCGGCAGCCACCCGGCGCTGCGCACCGAATGGTGGTACGTCACGGGGCACGCGCGCGCGCAGGACGCGCGCGAGTTCGGCTTCCAGGTCACCTTCTTCCGCTCGCGCGTGGATGCCACGCAGGCCATGCGCTCGGCCTTCGCGGCCAAGCAGCTCATCTTCGCGCACGCGGCGGTGACCGACCTCGCCGGGCGCGCCCTGCACCACGACCAGCGCATCGCGCGCGCCGGCGCCGGCGTGGCGCAGGCGAGCGAGCACGACACCGACGTGCGCCTGCGCGACTGGTCGCTGGTGCGCGCCGAAGGCGCCTACGCCGCGCGCATCGCGGCCGAGGGTTTCGCGCTCGACCTGCGCTTCGCGCCGACACAGGCCGTGCTGCTGCAGGGCGACGCCGGCCTGTCGCGCAAGGGGCCCGATCCCGCGCAGGCCAGCTACTACTACAGCGAGCCGCAGCTCGCCACCACCGGCCGCATCACGCTGCAGGGCCGGCCTTTCGAGGTGCGGGGCACCGCCTGGCTGGACCACGAATGGAGCGAGGCGCTGATGCACCCCGAGGCGGTGGGCTGGGACTGGATCGGCATGAACCTGGACGACGGCGGCGCGCTCACCGCCTTCCGCCTGCGCCGGCGCGACGGCAGCGCGCTGTGGGCGGGCGGCTCGCTGCGCGTGCGCGACGGCGAGCCGCCGCGCAGCTTCGGCCCCGGCGAGGTGCGCTTCGAGCCGCTGCGCCACTGGGCCAGCCCGCGCACGCAGGCGCGCTACCCGGTGCAGTGGCGCGTGCACACGCCCGCCGGCAGCTTCGCCGTGCAGGCGCTGCTGGACGACCAGGAGCTGGACAGCCGCGGCTCGACCGGCGCGGTGTACTGGGAAGGGCTGAGCGAGCTGCGCGATGCGCAGGCGCGCCGCGTGGGCCGCGGCTACCTGGAGATGACGGGCTACGCCGGCGCGCTTCGGCTGTGAGGCGCGCCGGCGGCCATGCGGCGCTCAGCCGCGCCGGCGCCCCATGAAGGCGATGATCTCGCCCATGATCCCGCGCCGGAAGGCCAGCACGCAGATCACGAAGATCAGGCCGGTGACCATGGTCACCGACTCGCCCAGCGTGTTGAACCAGTCGATGGTGGTCAGGCGCGCCATGAAGTTGCCGAAGTCGCCGATCTTGTTCTCGAGCAGCACCACCACGGCCGAGCCGACCAGCGGGCCCGAGAGCGTGCCCAGGCCGCCGACCAGCGTCATCAGGATGACCTGGCCCGAGGCGGTCCAGTGCACGTCGCTGAGCGTGGCGAAGCCCAGCACCAGCGTCTTGAGCGAGCCGGCCAGCCCCGACAGCGCGGCCGAGATCACGAAGGCCAGCAGCTTGAAGCGGCTGACGTCGTAGCCCAGCGAGACGGCGCGCGGCTCGTTCTCCTTGATGCCCTTGAGCACCTGTCCGAAGGGCGAATGCACGGTGCGCGCGATGAGCAGGAAGCCCGCGACCACGATCGCCAGGGCCACGTAGTACATCGTGAGGTCGTCGCGCAGGTCGACGACGCCGAACAGCTTGCCGCGCGGCACGCTCTGCAGGCCGTCCTCGCCGCCGGTGAAGGGAGCCTGCAGGGCGACGAAGTACATCATCTGCGCCAGTGCCAGCGTGATCATCGAGAAGTAGATGCCCTGGCGGCGGATCGCCAGCCAGCCGAAGACCAGGCCCAGCAATGCACCGACCAGCGTGCCGGCGAGCAGGCTGAGCTCGGGCGTGAGCTCCCACACCTTCAGGGCCTGCCCGGTGATGTAGGCCGAGCTGCCCAGGAAGGCGGCATGGCCGAAGGACAGCATGCCGGTGAAGCCCAGCAGCAGGTTGAAGGCGCACGCGAAGAGCGCGAAGCACAGCACCTTCATCACGAACACGGGATAGAAGCCGATGAAGGGTGCGGCGATGAGCGCCAGCAGCAGCGCCCCATAGACGACAAGCGATAGTTTCTTCATTGACTTCAATTCCAGAGGACCGCCGCGCACGGCCGCCCGAAGCGGCCGGTCCGCCCCCGGCAGGGGGTTGGCGTAGCGACACGAAGTGCGCGAAGACTGGGGGCGAGCATCATTTCTCGCTGCCGAACAGGCCGGCGGGTCGGGTGAGCAGCACCAGGACCATGATCACGAACACCACGGTGGCCGAAGCCTCGGGATAGAACACCTTGGTCAGGCCCTCGATCACACCGAGCCCGAGCCCGGTGAGGATGGCGCCCATGATCGAACCCATGCCGCCGATCACGACCACGGCGAACACGATGATGATGAGGTTCTGCCCCATCAGTGGAGAGATCTGGATCACCGGCGCCGCCAGCACGCCGGCGAAGGCGGCCAGCGCGACGCCGAAGCCGTAGGTCAGCGTCACCATCAGCGGCACGTTGACGCCGAAGGCCTCCACCAGCCGCGGGTTCTCGGTGCCGGCGCGCAGGTAGGCGCCGAGCCGGGTCTTCTCGATCGCGTACCAGGTGGCGAAGCACACGATCAGCGACACCACCACCACCCAGGCGCGGTAGTTGGGCAGGAACATGAAGCCCAGGTTGGTGCCGCCGCTGAGCAGCTCGGGCGTGTTGTAGGCCAGGCCGGACACGCCGTAGACCGAGCGGAAGCCGCCCTCGATCAGCAGCGTGAGGCCGAGCGTGAGCAGCAGGCCGTAGAGATGGTCGAGCTTGTAGATCCAGCGCAGCAGCAGGCGCTCGATCAGCACGCCGAAGACGCCGACGATCAGCGGCGCCACCGCCAGCATGACCCAGTAGTTGACCTCGAAGTAGTTCATCGCCATCCACGTCAGCACCGCGCCCATCATGAACAGCGCGCCGTGGGCGAAATTGATGACGTTGAGCAGCCCGAAGATCACCGCCAGCCCGAGGCTCAGGATCGCGTAGAACGAGCCGTTGACCAGCCCCAGCAGGAGCTGACTCAACAACGCAGGAAGTGAAATGTTCATAGAGGCATCAACAGGTCCGGAACTCGGGTCCAAAGGCCGGCGCAGCCAGGCCCGTTCGCAGGCACCCGCGGAACCGGCTCCGCCGGGCCGCCGGGTGCGCCCCCCGGTCAGGGGGGTTGGCGAAGCGACACGCAGTGCGCGCAGCCTGGGGGGCGAACCCTACTTCCACAAGGCGCAGGTGCTTTCTTCCTTGGTGGTGTAGACCTGATCGCCCGGCACCTTCTTGACGATCTTCAGCAGGTCCCAGGGGCCCTTGGACTCGGACGGCTTCTTCACCTCGGCCAGCAGCATGTCGTGCACCATGCGGCCGTCGGGGCGGATCACGCCCTTGGCGTAGAAGTCGTCGATCGGCGTCTTCTTGAGGTACTCCATCACCTTGTCGGCATCGGTGGTCTTCACGGCCTCGACGGCCTTGAGGTAGGCCATGGTGGCCGAGTAGTCGGCGGCCTGGATGTCGGTCGGCTTGTTCTTGGTCTTGGCCTCGTAGCGCGCGGCCCACTTGCGCGACGCGTCGTCGGCGTCCCAGTACCAGCTGGTGGTGTGCAGCAGGCCCTGCGTGGCCTGCAGGCCCAGGCTCTTGACGTCGGTCAGGAACACCAGCAGGCCGGCGACCTTCATCGACTTGTCGATGCCGAATTCCTTCGAAGCCTTCATCGCGTTGATGAAGTCGCCGCCGGCGTTGGCCAGGCCCAGCACCTGGGCCTTGGAGTTCTGCGCCTGCAGCAGGAAGGACGAGAAGTCCGAGGCGTTGAGCGGATGGCGCACGGTGCCCGTCACGGTGCCGCCCTTGGCCTTGACCACCTTGGCGGTGTCGGCTTCGAGCGCATGGCCGAAGGCGTAGTCGGCCGTCAGGAAGAACCAGCTCTTGCCGCCGGTGTCCACCACGGCGCCGCCGGTGCTCTTGGCCAGCGCGACGGTGTCGTAGGCATAGTGCACGGTGTAGGGGCTGCACTGGGCGTTGGTCAGCGCCGAAGTGGCCGCGCCGTTGGTGAAGAACACGCGCTTCTTCTCCTGCGCCACCTTGGCGGTGGCCAGCGCCACGCCCGAGTTGGTGCCGGCGAAGATCATCGTGGCGCCCGCGGTGTCGATCCACTCGCGCGCCTTGGAGGCCGCGATGTCGGGCTTGTTCTGGTGGTCCACGCTCAGCACCTGGACCGGCTGGCCCAGCACCTTGCCGCCCATGTCCTCGATGGCCATCTGGATCGCCGTCAGCCCGCCCCGGCCCTCGAGGTCGGCGTACAGGCCCGACAGATCGCTGATGTAGCCGATGACGACCTTTTCCTGCGCATGCACGGCGTGGCTGGCCAGGCCGGCGGCACCCAGCATGAGGGCGATGACTTTGAGTTGGATTCGCATGGTGAGTGACTCCTGGAGTGGGTTGGCGTTCAACGGGAAAAATCGAAAGGCGGACCAGGCGTCAGACGCCCAGCAGTTCGTGGAGCACCGGCATCTTGGCGTCCAGGTCGCGGGCGGCGAAGGCCTCGACGATGCGCCCGTGCTCCATCACGTAGAAGCGGTCGGCCAGCGGCGCGGCGAAGCGGAAGTTCTGCTCCACCATCACGATGGTGTAGCCCTTGTCGCGCAGCGTGTGGATCATGCGCGCCAGCGCCTGCACGATCACCGGGGCCAGCCCTTCAGAGATCTCGTCGAGCAGCAGCAGCCTGGCGCCGGTGCGCAGGATGCGCGCGACGGCCAGCATCTGCTGCTCGCCGCCCGACAGGCGCGTGCCCTGGCTGTTGCGGCGCTCGGCCAGGTTGGGGAACATGGCGTAGATCTCGTCGACCGACATGCCCTTGCCGCTGCCCTTGAGGGCGGGCGGCAGCAGCAGGTTCTCCTCGGCCGACAGGCTGGCGAAGATGCCGCGTTCCTCGGGGCAGTAGCCGATGCCCAGGTGGGCGATGCGGTGCGTCGGCATGCCGATCGTCTCGACGCCGTGCACCTTGATGCTGCCCTTGCGGCTGCCCGTCAGGCCGAGCACGGCGCGCATCGTGGTGGTGCGCCCCGCACCGTTTCGGCCCAGCAGGGTGACGACCTCGCCGGGCTGCACCGCCATGTCGACGCCGTGCAGCACGTGCGATTCGCCGTACCAGGCGTGCAGGTCGCGGATTTCCAGTGCAGGCGTGGTCATAGGACCCCCACGCTCGGCACTGCGTGTCCTCGCTGCCCCCCGAGGGGGCCGCGAGCTTGCTTGGGGCGGCCCGGCGCTGCGCTCATATCAATGGGCTCCCTGCAGCTGGCCGTCGGCGGTGCCCATGTAGGCCTCCATCACCTGCGGGTTCTTCGAGACCACCGCGTAGGGCCCTTCGGCCAGCACCGCGCCGCGCTGCAGCACGGTGATGGTGTCGGCGATGTTGGACACCACGCTCATGTTGTGCTCCACCATCAGGATGGTGCGCCCGGCCGACACGCGCTTGATGAGCTGCGCCACGCGGTCCACGTCCTCGTGGCCCATGCCCTGCGTGGGCTCGTCCAGCAGCATCAGCTCGGGCTCCATCGCCAGCGTGGTGGCGATCTCCAGGGCGCGCTTGCGGCCGTAGGGCAGGTTCACGGTCTGCTCGTCGGCCAGGTCGTCCAGGCCGACCTCGGCCAGCAGTTCGCGGGCGCGCACGTTCAGCGGCAGCAGCGACTTCTCGCTCTTCCAGAAGTGGTAGCTGGTGCCCAGCGCGCGCTGCAGGCCCAGGCGCACGTTCTCCAGCACCGTCAGGTGCGGGAACACGGCCGAGATCTGGAACGAACGGATGATGCCGCGCCGTGCGATCTGCGCCGGCCGCTCGCGGGTGATGTCGTGGCCGTTGAAGGCGATGGTGCCCGAGGTGGGCTCCAGGAATTTCGTCAGCAGGTTGAAGCAGGTCGTCTTGCCCGCGCCGTTGGGGCCGATCAGCGCATGGATCGAACCCCGCACCACCGACAGGTCGACCTTGCTGACCGCGGTGAAACCCTTGAATTCTTTGGTGAGCTGGTGCGTCTGCAGAATGATGTCGCTCATTTCGCGCGGACGCCCCCCTGGCGGTGTTGGAAGAATGGATCGGTCATGCGGTTTCTGTCTGAAGCGCCTCGTGAGCGCGGACCGCATTGTTGGCAGGCGCCGGAATTCTTGCCTACTGGGGCAAATGCCTACGCTGCACTGCAAGTGCGATGTGCATTTCTGCACATCGCACTGTCCAGGGCTTCAGTGCGCTCCGGCGGCGGCGTCCGAGGCGCCTGCGCTGCGCACCGGCTTGGAAAACCAGATCACCGGGATCAGCAGCAGGAACAGCACCGCCGAGGCGTAGAACAGGTCGGAGGTGGCCAGCATGAAGGCCTGCTGGTCGACCAGCCTGTTGAGCTGCGTCAGTATCTGATCCGGGTTCAAGCCGGCGCCGCCCAGGCTGGAGATCGCGCTGTCGGCCGCCGCGCTGCCCTGGCTGACCGACTCGACCAGTTGCGCGTGGTGCAGCGCCGCCCGGTCCTCCCAGACCGTGGTGGCGATCGACGTTCCCATGGCGCCCGCGGTGATCCGGGCGAAATTCGACAGCCCCGAGGCCGCCGCCAGCCGCTCCGGCGGCAGGCCGGAGAGCGTGATGGTCACCAGCGGGATGAAGAAGAAGGCCATCGCGATGCCCTGGATCAGGGTCGGGATCATGATCGTCGCGAAGTCGGCGTCGGTGTTGAAGCGCGAGCGCATCCACAGGATCATCGCGAACACCAGGAAGGAGAAAGTCGCGTAGCGCCGCGGGTCGACCTTGCCGACGGTCAGGCCCACGACCGGCGACAGCACGATGGCCAGCAGCCCCACCGGCGCCAGCACCATGCCGGCCTGGGTGGCGGTGTAGCCCATGTGCTGCTGCAGCCACAGCGGCAGGATCACCACGTTGCCGAAGAACAGGCCGTAGGCCACCGCCGTGGCGAGCGCGCCCGACCAGAAGTTGCGGCGCCGGAACAGCGACAGGTCCACCACCGGGTGCTTCTCGGTCAGCTCCCAGGCCAGGAAGAAGGCGAGCCCGACCACCGCCACCACCGCCATCGTCACGATCTCGGGCGAGTGGAACCAGTCCAGCTCCTTGCCCTTGTCGAGCATGAGCTGCAGCGCGCCGATCCACACCACCAGCAGCGCCAGCCCGATCGCATCGATCGGCACCTTGCGCGTGGCGCTCTCGCGCTTGCGGTAGATCGCCCACGTGATGCCGGCCGCGAGCATGCCCACCGGGATGTTGATGTAGAAGATCCAGGGCCAGGAGATGTTGTCGGTGATCCAGCCGCCCAGCAGCGGCCCCATCACCGGCGCGATCAGCGTGGTCATCGACCACATCGCCATCGCCAGGCCGGCCATGGCGCGCGGGTAGCTCGCCAGCAGCAGCGTCTGCGACAGCGGGATCATCGGCCCGGCCACGAAGCCCTGCAGCGCGCGGAAGGCGATCAGCATCGTCATGTTGGGCGCCAGCCCGCACAGCCAGGAGGCGATGACGAACAGGAACACGCTGGTCATGAACAGGCGCACCTGCCCGAAGCGCTGCGTGAGCCAGCCGGTCAGCGGCACGGCGATCGCGTTGGCGACGCCGAAGCTGGTGATGACCCAGGTGCCCTGCGTCGGGCTCACGCCCAGGTCGCCGGCGATGGCTGGCAGCGAGACGTTCGCGATCGACGAGTCGAGCACGTTCATGAAGGTCGCGGCCGACAGGGCGATCGTGCCCCAGACGCGCGCGGCCCCTTCGAGGGGCGGCAGCGGTGCGGGAGCGGCGGCGGCGTTGGACATCGCGCCGCCCCGTCAGATCGGCTTGCCCAGCGCGTCCACCCCGCCGTGCGGCGCGGGCGCCCTGGCGGGGACTGCATCGGGCGCCGGCGCGCGGCCGAGATTGGCCGCGATGATGCGCCGCACCTCGGCCTCGGCGCCCTGGTCGAGCGCGCTGTAGACCTGCGTCTGCGCGAAGGGCGTCTCGCGCGGCGCGTCGGCGAGCATCTTGCCGCCCTTGTCCGACACGTCGACCTCGGCGTCCATCGACAGGCCCACGCGCAGCGGGTTGGCCTGCAGCTGCGCCGGGTCGAGCGCGATGCGCACCGGCACGCGCTGCACCACCTTGATCCAGTTGCCGGTGGCGTTCTGCGCCGGCAGCAGCGCGAAGGCGGCGCCGGTGCCCACGCCCAGCCCGGCGACCTTGCCGGTGTACGCGACCTTCTTGCCGTACAGGTCCGCCTTCAGCTGCACCGGCTGGCCGATGCGGATGTTGCGCAGCTGCACTTCCTTGAAGTTGGCGTCGACCCACAGCTGCTGCAGCGGCACGATCGACATCATCGGCGTGCCGGCGGCCACGCGCTGGCCGAGCTGCACCGTGCGCCGGGCCACGTAGCCGTCGACCGGCGCGGGCATGGCCACGCGCTGGGTCGCGAGGTAGGCCTCGCGCACCTTGGCGGCGGCGGCCAGCACGCTGGGATGCTGCTCGACGCTGGTGCCGTCGGTCAGCGACCGGTTGCTCGTGAGCTGCTCGCGCGCCGCGGCCACGCCCGCCTGCGCCGCGGCCAGCGCGCTCTTCGCGTTGTCCAGCTGCACCTGCGCGTGGTTGAGTTCTTCCTTCGACACCGCGCCGTTGCCCGACAGCGCCTGGCGGCGCTGCAGGTCGTCCTGCGCCTTGGCGATGTCGCTGCGCGCCTTCACCACGTCGGCCTCGCGCAGCGTGACCTGCGCGGCCAGCGAGCCGTTGTTGGCGTAGAGGGTGCGCACCTGCCGCACGGCCTGCGCCAGCGCGGCCTCGGCCTGGTCGAGCGCGACCCGGGCGTCGGCCGGGTCGAGCTGCACCAGCGGCTGGCCGGCCTTCACGTAGTCGGTGTCGTCGGCCATGATGGCCATCACCGTGCCGCCGATCTGCGGCGTGATCTGGATCACGTTGCCCTGCACGTAGGCGTTGTCGGTCGATTCGTAGCGGCTGGCCACGAGCCATTCGTACAGGCCCCAGCCGCCGCCGGCCACCAGCACGACGGCGGTCAGCGCCGTGAGCGCCTTGCGGCGCGCGCCGTTGCCCTGCGGCGCCTCGGCCGCGGCGGTGGGTTGGTTGTCTTCGTTCATGGTGTGTCTTTCGTATGGGAACGATGCGATGTTTCAGCGGGCAGCGGCCGCCTGTTGCTCGGCCGTATCCGGCTGCCAGCCGCCGCCCAGCGCGCGCGCCAGGCCGACCTGCGTGTCGAGCGCCCGCGCGGCCAGATCGACCGCCTGCCGGCGCTGCGCGAGCACCGCGGTCTCGGCCGTGAGAACCTGCAGGTAATTGCCCAGGCCGGCGCTGTAGCGCTGCACCGCGATCTCGTAGGCGCCCTCGGCGGCGGCCTGCGCGTCGCGCTGCTCGGCCTGCTGGCGCGCGATCGACTGCGTGCTGGCGACCTGGTCGGCCACGTCGCGCACCGCGTCGAGCACGAGCGCGTTGTAGCTCTCGATCGCCGCATCGAGATCGGCCGCCTTGCCGCGCAGGTTGGCGCGCAGGCGGCCGCCCTCGAAGATCGGCAGCCGCACGGCCGGGCCGATGCCCCACTGCCCGCTGCCGGACTTCATCAGCTGGTCGATGCCCAGGCTCTGGAAGCCGGCGAAGGCGACGAGGTTGACGTTGGGATAGAACTGGCTGCGCGCGTAGGCCACGTCGCCGCTGGCCGCTTCCACGCGCCAGCGCGCGGCCGCGATGTCGGCGCGGCGGCCCAGCAGGTCGGCGGGAATGCGCGGCTGCCAGGTGATCGGCCGGATCGCGGCCATCGACGGCGCCGGCAAGGCAGCCGTGGCGCCCGGCTGCGCGACCAGCGCATCCAGGGCGTGCTGCGTGAGGGCGATCTGCTCGCGCAGCGCCTCGATCTGCTGGCGCGCCTCGGGCAGGCCGCCCTCGCTCTGGCGCAGCTCCAGCCGCGTGTCGAGCCCGGCGGCCACGCGGTCGCGCACCAGGCGCAGCGTCTCTTCGCGCTGCGCCAGCGTGCGCTGGGCCACGCCCAACTGGTCGGCCAGCCGCGCCCATTGCAGGTAGCCGCGCGCGACGTTGCTGGCCAGCAGCACCCGCGCGGCCTGCGCGTCGGCCTCGGCGGCACGGGCCGCGCCGATCGCGCCGTCCAGCGCCGCCCGGTTCCTGCCGAAGAAATCGATCTCCCAGCTGCCGTTGAGCTGAAGCAGGCCGGTTTCCTGGATCGAGCCGGCCAGCGGCGAGGGATAGATGTAGTGGCTGCTGAACTTCTGGCGCGTGAGGTCGAGCGCCCCGTCGAGCCGTGGCCGGTCGGCCGCCTGCACCGCGGACACCGCCGCCTGCGCCTTGGCCAGCCGCGCCTGCGCCGCCTGCAGGTTCGGGTTGCCCTGCAGCGCCTGGTCGATCAGGCGGTCGAGCTGCGCGTCGCCGAAAGCGTGCCACCACCGGCTGTCGACCAACGGCGCATGCGCGTCCTGCGCCTGCGGCGTCAGGCCCAGCGAGGGCGCATCGCGCAGGCGGGCGCGCGCGTCGATGCCGGCCATGTCGGCGCAGCCCGCCAGCGCGGCGGCGAGGATCGCGCCGGCGAGCAGGCCCGCACGGCGCGTGGAAGGTCTATCGGGAAGTGTTGTTGTCATCGTTGTCCCTGCGGGCCGCGAGGGCCTGCGCGTTGTCGAGGATGCGGCGCAGGTAGCCCTTGAGCTGCTCCCACTCCTCGCGGCTGAAGCCGGCCAGGTGCTCGTTCTGCACGCGGCTGAGCACGTGCGGCACTTCCTCGGCGGCGGTGCGGCCTTCGTCGGTGAGCTCGAGGTTCACCACGCGCCGGTCGGCCATGGAGCGCACGCGCCGCACCAGGCCCTTGGCCTCGAGTCGGTCGAGCAGGCGCGTCATCGCGCCGGTGTCCAGCTGGCATTCGCGCGCCAGCTCGGCCACCGTGGTGGCCTCGCCCATGTGCAGCTTGTGCAGCGGGATCCATTGCGGGTACGTCGGGCCGCCCGGCTGCTCGCACATGTGCCCTTCCATCGCCTGCGCCACCGCGGTGAGGATGCGGCGCATCAGGTAGCCGATGCTCTCGTCGGCGCGGTAGCCCTCCGCCTGGTAGAAGGAAGGCACCGGGCCCAGCGCGGGCGCCGACTTGCCGGCGGATGAGGAAGTGGAAGCCGGATCGGTCATGGGGCAGATAATAGTTGCCTAGACAATTATTGTCAAGGCTGACTTTGTGTCGGCAGGCGTTCGATAGAATTCGCCAATGACCGATTCCTCGCCGTCTCCCGAGCGCAAGGCCTCGCCGCGCTCCCTGAGCGGACTGCAACCCTTCCTGCGTCCCTACCGCCTGCAGATCGCGCTGGCGGGCCTGTTCCTGGTGCTCGCCGCGGTGACCACCCTGCTCTTCCCGCTGGCCCTGCGCAGCCTGATCGACGGCGGGCTGATGCCCAGCGACCGCGGCGCGCAGGCGATGGCGCTGCGCGAGCACTTCTTCGCCCTGTTCGCCGTGGCCGTGGCGCTGGGCCTGTTCTCCGCGGCGCGCTTCTACACGGTGAGCTGGCTGGGCGAGCGCGTCACCGCCGACCTGCGCAACGCGGTCTATGCGCACGTGCTGCGCCAGAGCCCGGCCTTCTTCGAGACCACGCAGACCGGCGAGGTGCTGTCGCGCCTGACCGCCGACACGACGCTGGTGCAGACCGTGGTCGGCTCCTCGCTGAGCATGGGCCTGCGCAACGCGGTGATGGGCGTGGGCGCGCTGGCGATGCTGGTGTGGACCAACCCCTACGTGATGATGCAGGTGCTGCTGATCCTGGTGCTGGTGGTGGTGCCGAGCATGTGGTTCGGCCGCCGCGTGCGCCGCCTCTCGCGCGCCAGCCAGGACCGCGTGGCCGATTCGAGCGCGATCGCCGCCGAGGTGCTCAACGCCATTCCGGTGGTGCAGAGCTACACCGCCGAGCCGCGCGAGTCGGCGCGCTTCGACACCTCGACCCGCAACGCCTTCCACACCGCGATCCGCCGCACGCGGGCGCGCGCGGTGCTGGTGGCCTTCATCATCATCGCCACCTCGGCGGCGCTGCTGTGGGGCCTGTTCCAGGGCACGCAGGCGGTGCTGCGCGGCGACATCACGGCCGGCCACCTGGGCCAGACGGTGCTGTACGTGATCATCCTGGCCAGCGCCTTCGCAGTGCTGGGCGAGGTCTACGGCGAGTTGCTGCGCGCCGCCGGCGCGACCGAACGGCTGATGGAACTGCTGCACGCGCGTGCGGCCATCGTCTCGCCGCAGCACCCGGCCACGGCGCCGCAGCCGATCGCGGGCAGTGCCGTGCGCTTCGAGGCCATCACCTTCCACTACCCCTCGCGCCCGGCCACGCCGGCGCTGCGCGACTTCAGCCTCGACGTGGCGCCGGGCGAGACGGTGGCGCTGGTGGGCTCCAGCGGCGCCGGCAAGAGCACCGTGTTCCAGCTGCTGCTGCGCTACTACGACCCGCAGGCCGGCCGCATCTGCCTGGACGGCCAGCCGCTGGACACGCTGGCGCTGCAGGACCTGCGCGGGCGCATCGGCCTGGTGCCGCAGGACGCGGTGATCTTCTCCGCCAGCGCCTTCGAGAACATCCTCTACGGCCGGCCCGATGCCAGCGCCGACGAGGTCTACGCCGCCGCGCGCGCCGCCTTCGCCGACGAGTTCCTGCGCGCCCTGCCGGAGGGCTACGACACCTTCCTGGGCGAGCGCGGCGTGCGCCTGTCGGGCGGGCAGCGCCAGCGCATCGCGATCGCGCGCGCGATGCTCAAGAACCCGCCGCTGCTGCTGCTCGACGAGGCCACCAGCGCGCTGGACGCCGAGAGCGAGCGCATGGTGCAGGCCGCGCTCGAATCGGCGATGCGGGACCGCACCACGCTGGTGATCGCGCACCGCCTGGCCACCGTGCAGAAGGCGGACCGCATCGTGGTGCTGGACCACGGCGGCATCGTCGAGCAGGGCACGCACGCCGAGCTGGTGGCGCACGGCGGCGTGTACGCGCAGCTCGCGGCGCTGCAGTTCGTCGGCTGAGCGTCTGCGCGATCAACAAGAACCGTTCGGGCTGAGCTTGTCGAAGCCGTGCGCGGCGCTTCGACAAGCTCAGCGTGAACGGATTGATATCGTTGAACGCTTTCCGTATCACTCGGGGAACAGCCGCCGCTCGAGCGTGGTGCCCGCGCGCCGCAGCACGGGCAGCAGTTGCTCGTGGAATTCGCGGCGGCTCATGCGCTCGATCCGCACCGCGATGCTCATGGCGGCGACCACCACGCCCTCACGGTCCCGCACCGGGATCGCCATGGAGCGCACGCCGAGCTCGAGCTCCGTGTCCTGGCTGGCGAAGCCTTCCTCCCGGGCGCGGCGCACGATCTCCATCAGCCGCCGCGGCTCGGTGACCGTGCTCGATGTGAGCGCCGCGCGCTCCATGCCGTTCAGCCGCCGCTGTGCCTCGCGCGGCGGCAGGCCCGCCAGCAGCACGCGCCCCAGTGCCGAGCAGTAGGCCGGCAGGCGCGAGCCGATGCCCAGGCCGGTGCTCAGGCTGCGCCGCGCCGTGGAGCGGGCGATGATGATCGCGTCGTCGTCCAGCAGTTGCCCCAGCGAGGCGGACTCGCGGGTGCGCTCGGACAGCGCGTCCAGCAGCGGCTGGGCCAGTGCAGGCATCGGGCGCGAGGACAGGAAGGCGTGCGCGACCAGCAGCGCGCGCGGCAGCATCCAGAAGCGCTTGCCGTCGCCGTCGAGATAGCCCAGCGCCTGCAGCGTCAGCAGCGAGCGCCTCGCCGATGCGGGCGAATGCCCCGTCAGGCGCGCCACGTCGGACAGCGTCAGCCGGTTGTGCCGGCGGCCGAAGCAGGTCAGCACCTGCAGCCCCTTGTCGAGGGAAGCGACGAAGTTCCTGTCTGTCATGGGCGTCCTGATCCCGGTCATGCTCGAAGCCGCATTCTTGCGCATAGCGCAAGACTTGCTTGTTCCGGGCGGTTCGCGGCGGGACACTGGCCTCACCCCCCACGATCTCTCGGAGACAAGTCAATGACCCCACTGATGACGCGCCGCGCCGGCATGGCGCTGATCCTCGGCGCCTGTGCGCTCGGCCGGGCAGGCGCCCAGCCCGCCAAGCCGCTCAAGCTCGTCGTGCCCTTCTCCGCCGGCGGCACCGCCGACGTGCTGCCCCGCATCCTGGCCGAGAAGCTGCGCCCGGCCTTCCCGGCCGGCGTGCTGATCGAGAACCGGGCCGGCGCGGGCGGCAACATCGGCGGCGAGCACGTCTTTCGCGCGGACCCCGACGGCACCACGCTGCTCGCCTCGCCGCCGGGGCCGATCGCCATCAACCACCATCTCTACAGCAAGCTCGCCTTCGACCCGACGCGCTGGGTGCCGGTCTCGGTGATCGCCACCGTGCCCAACGTGCTGGCCGTGCGCACCGGCCTGCCGGCGCGCAGCGTGAGCGAGTTCATCGCCTACCTGAAGGCGAATCCCGGCAAGGTCAGCTATGCCTCGCAGGGCAGCGGCTCCACCTCGCACCTGACGGCGTGCATGTTCATGCAGCTGACAGGCACGGAGATGGTCCACGTACCCTACAAGGGCACCGCGCCCGCCCTGGTCGACCTGATCGGCGGCCAGGTCGATCTTTTCTTCGACAACCTGAGCTCCTCGGCGCAGTACCACCAGAGCAACAGGCTGCGCATCCTGGCGGTGGCCGACGCGCAGCGCTCGCGCGCCCTGCCGCAGGTCCCCACCTTCGCCGAGGCCGGACTGCCGGCGATGAACGCGGTCACCTTCTTCACCATCGTCGCCCCGCCGGGCACGCCCGCGGCCGTCGTCGCGCCCCTGCACAAGGCGCTGGCCGATGCGCTCGGGCAGCCGGACGTGCGGCAGCGCTTCGAGGACCAGGGCGCCGAGCCGCGCGGCTGGTCGCCCGAGGAGACGGGCCGGTTCGTCCAGGCCGAGTCCGAGCGCTGGAACAAGGTGATCCAGAGCGCCAACGTCACATTGGAGTAATTCGACACCATGCAAGCGCAGACCATCCACTGGCAGGGCCCGGGCCTGACCCGCATCCCCTATGCCGTCTACACCGACGGCGACCTCGCGCAGCGCGAGCAGGAACGCATCTTCCACGGCGAGGTATGGAATTACCTGTGCCTGGAGGCCGAACTGCCCGAGGCAGGCAGCTACCGCACCACCTTCGCCGGCGAGACCCCCGTGGTGGTGGTGCGCGACGGCGACGGCGAGATCTACGCCTTCGAGAACCGCTGCGCCCACCGGGGCGCCCTGATCGCGCTGGAGAAGTCGGGCCGGGCGGAGAGCTTCCAGTGCGTCTACCACGCCTGGAGCTACAACCGCCAGGGCGACCTGACCGGCGTCGCCTTCGAGAAGGGCGTGAAGGGCCAGGGCGGCATGCCGCCGCATTTCTGCAAGGAAGAGCATGGCCCGCGCAAGCTGCGCGTGGCCACCTTCTGCGGCCTGGTCTTCGGCAGCTTCTCCGACGACGTGCCCTCGATCGAGGACTACCTGGGCGAGGAGATCTGCGCGCGCATCGAGCGCGTGCTGCACAAGCCGGTGGAGGTGATCGGCCGCTTCACCCAGGCGCTGCCCAACAACTGGAAGCTGTACGTGGAGAACGTCAAGGACAGTTACCACGCGAGCCTGCTGCACCTGTTCTTCACCACCTTCGAGCTCAACCGGCTGTCGCAGAAGGGCGGCGTGATCGTGGACGCGTCGGGCGGACACCACGTGAGCTTCTCGATGATCGACCCGGCGGCGCGGGACGCGTCGTACAAGGACCAGGCATTGCGCTCCGACAACGACCGCTACCGGCTGAAGGACCCGAGCCTGCTGGCCGGCTTCCAGGAATTCGACGACGGCGTCACGCTGCAGATCCTCTCGGTGTTCCCTGGCTTCGTGCTGCAGCAGATCCAGAACTGCCTGGCGGTGCGCCAGGTGCTGCCCAAGGGCCTGGCACGCACGGAACTGAACTGGACCTACATCGGCTACGTGGACGACACGCCCGCGCAGCGCAGCACGCGCCTGAAGCAGCTGAACCTGGTGGGCCCTGCCGGCTTCATCTCGATGGAGGACGGCGCCGTGGGCGGCTTCGTGCAGCGCGGCATCGCCGGCGCGGCGGACCGCGAGGCCATCGTGGAGATGGGCGGGGACTCCTCCAGCTCCAGCGACGGGCGGGCCACAGAGGCGTCGGTGCGCGGCTTCTGGAAGGCCTACCGCCGCCACATGGACACCTGAACGCGAACCTGCAAGAGAACGAAGACCCATGATCGACCTGGTCGCCATCGCCACTTTCAACGCCGCCTATGCGCACGCCATCGACAGCGACGCGCTGGAGGACTGGCCCGCGCACTTCACCGCCGACTGCCACTACCGCATCACCCACGTCGAGAACGAGAAGGAAGGCCTGGCCGCAGGCATCGTCTACGCCGACTCGCGCGCAATGCTGGAAGACCGCATCGCGGCGCTGCGCGAGGCCAACATCTACGAGCGCCAGCGCTACCGCCACCTGCTGGGCCTGCCGCTGCTGGCGCGATCGGATGCCGAGAGCGCCGAGGCCCGCACGCCCTTCATGGTGGCGCGCATCATGGCCACGGGCCAGACCGAGCTGTTCGCCACCGGCGAGTACCGCGACCGCTTCGTGCGCGAAGCGGGCCGGCTGCTGCTCGCCGAGCGCGTGGCGGTGTGCGACAGCACGGTCACCGACACCCTGCTGGCACTGCCGCTGTGAACGCCCGGCATTCGCGCCGCCTGGCGCTGGCCCTGGGGGATCCCAACGGCATCGGCCCGGAGATCGTGCTCAAGGCGCTGGCCGCGCTGGCGCCGGCCGAGCGAGAACGCATCCACGTCTTCGGCCCCGGCGAGGTGCTCGAGCGCACGGCGGCGGCCTGCGGGCTGGAGACGCTGCCCGGCACGCTGCGGCACACCGAGGCGGGCACGCTGCCCGCCGGCACGTGGCAGCCCGGCCGGATCGATGCCGCCGCCGGCGCCAGCGCGATCGAGAGCGCCACCGCGGCCCTGCAGGCCTGCCGGGCCCGACAGTTCGACGCGGTGATCGCCGGCCCGCACCACGAGACCGCCATCGCCCGTGCGGGCATCGCCTTCAGCGGCTACCCCTCGCTCGTGGCGCGCGTGTGCGGGGTGCCGCAGGACGAGGTCTTCCTGATGCTGGTCGGCGGCGGCCTGCGCATCGTGCACGCCACGCTGCACGAGAGCGTGCGCACGGCGCTGGGCCGGCTCTCCCCCGCCCTGGTGCAGCGCGCGGTGCGCGCCGGCGCCCGGGCCTGCGCGATGCTGGGCATCGCGCAGCCCGCCATCGGCGTGTTCGGCATCAATCCCCATGCGTCCGAAGGCGGGTTGTTCGGCCCGGAGGACGCGGACATCGTCGCGCCGGCCGTGGCGGCGCTGCAGGCCGAGGGCCTGCGCGTCGAGGGACCGCAGGGCGCCGACCTGCTGCTGTCGCAGCGCCGGCACGACCTGTACGTGGCGATGCTCCACGACCAGGGGCACATCCCGGTCAAGCTGCTGGCGCCGCAGGCGGCCAGCGCGCTGTCCATCGGTGCGGACGTGCTGCTGTCCAGCGTAGGGCACGGCAGCGCGATGGACATCGCCGGGCGGGGCACGGCCGACCCGACGGCGCTGCTGAGAACCATCGCACTGCTCTCGGGCCGCGCGCCGGCGGTCGGAGAAGCGCCATGAACCATCGCATCGCCATCGCGCAGAGCGACACCGCCTTCGAGGCCGCGCCGGGCGAGAGCCTCCTGGACGCCGCGCAGCGCGCCGGCATCGGCCTGCCCTACTCCTGCCGCAAGGGCGTGTGCGGCAGCTGCGTGGGCCGCATCGCGCAGGGCGAGGTCCGCGGCATCGGCGGCGCGGCCGTCACCAACGAAACCTGCCTGCCCGGCCAGGTGCTGTACTGCATGTGCGAGGCCGCCTCCGAGGAGGTGGTTCTGCAGCCGGTTTCCTGGCAGCGCATCGACCCCACCGCGCGCAAGACCTTCGCCGCCCGCGTGTTCCGCAACACGCTCGCGGCACCGGACGTGTCGGTGCTGCAGCTTCGGCTGCCGGCAGGGCAGCGCGCGAAGTTCAAGGCCGGGCAGTACCTGCAGCTGACGCTGGACGACGGCAGCACGCGAAGCTATTCCATGGCCAACGCGCCGCACGAGAGCGACAGCATCACGCTGCACATCCGCCACGTGACGGGCGGCCGCTTCAGCGCCAGGGTCGGCCAGCTCGCCCCCGGCGACATCCTGACCATCGAGCTGCCCTTCGGCAACTTCTGGCTGCGGGAGGACTCGCAGGCGCCCCTCGTGTTCGTCGCCGGCGGCACCGGCTTCGCGCCGATCAAGTCCATCCTCGACGACCTCGCGCGCCGCAAGGCGCAGCGCCGGATCACCCTGATCTGGGGTGCGCGCAAAGGCAGCGGCCTGTATCTGCGCGACGCCGTCGCCAGGTGGCGCAGGCAATGGCCCGACCTGCGCTTCGTGCCCGCGCTCAGCGACGTGCCCGCCGGCGAGGCCTTCGCGGGCCGCGTGGACGAGGCCCTGCGCGCGCACTGCCCCGAACTCCCGGGCCACGAACTCTACTGCTGCGGCGCCCCGCCGATGGTGACGGCCGTGCGGCAGGCCGCCCTGGCGCTCGGCCTGGACGCAGCCGACTTCCACGCCGACGTCTTCGTTCCCGGCCCGGCCGAGATCGATCGCCGGCCCATCACCGCATGAACATGAATCACGAGACATCTCCCCACCATCCCACCGCCGCGCGCCGGCTTCTCGAAGAGGCGGCCCGGCTCGGCGTGGAGTTCATCTTCACCAACCTGGGCAGCGACCACCCCGCGTTCATCGAGGCCTTTGCCGGCATCGACGCAGAAGGCGGGGCCATGCCGAACATCATCGTCTGCCCGCACGAGATGACGGCGCTGTCGGCCGCACACGGCCACGCCATGCACAGCCGCAGGCCCCAGATGGTGCTGGTGCACGTGGATGTCGGTACGCAGAACCTGGGCTGCAGCATCCACAACGCCGCACGGGGCCGCGTGCCGGCCATCGTCGTGGCAGGCCTGTCGCCGGTGTCGGTGAGCGGTGAACGCGCGGGTGCGCGCACCGAGTTCATCCACTACACGCAGGATTCCACGCGCCAGCATGAGATCGGCGGCCAGTACATGAAGTGGTCGTACGAGGTGCGGGCGCCGGAGATGATCGACCAGGTCCTGCTGCGCGGCATGCAGCTGGCCCGCTCCTCGCCCGAAGGCCCCGTGTACATCACCGGCGCTCGCGAAGTCTGGGAGGAGCCCTCCGGTGCGCCCACGCAGCCGCTGGCCCACTGGGTGCCGGCGCGCACGGCCGGGCTCCCCGAGGGCGCAGCCGACGTCGTCGCCGCGGCCCTTGCGAACGCACGCAAGCCTCTTCTCATCACGACCTACCTGGGACGCCAGCCCGAGGCGGTGGCCCGGCTGGCCGAGCTGTCCGACCGCACCGGGCTGGCCGTGTGCGAGGTCAATCCGCAGTATCTCAACTTCCCGGGGGACCATCCGCACCACGCCGGCTACCGCCGCAACACGCTGGTCGACGAGGCGGACTTCATCCTCATGGTGGACGTCGATGTTCCGTGGATCGTGTCCAAGGCCTCACCGCGTCCCGATGCGCGCCTGTTCCACATCGATTGCGACGCCCTGAAGGCCGACCTGGGCTTCTGGCATTTCCCGGCCGAGCACAGCTGGCAGGCCGACAGCCTGGCCGCGCTGGGCCAGCTGCTGGCGGCCGTGCCACCGGCCACGCCCGAGAGGCTGAGCGAACGCGGGCGCTGGATCGCCGATGCGCGCCGTCGGCTGGCGCTGCCGGACCTGCCCGAATCCGCGGACGGGGGCATCAATCTCCAGCAGCTCGCCGAGGCCATCGCCGAACTGGTCAACGAACGCACCGTCGTCGTCTACGAGGAGCCCACGGCCACCGACCGCCTGCTGCACACGTTGCGCATGCGCCAGACCGGCAGCTACTTCGCCAATGGCGGGAGCGGCCTGGGATGGAGCATCAACGCAGCCATCGGACTGAAGCTCGCGCGGCCGGAGGCCGAGGTCATCACGCTGGTCGGCGACGGAAGCTATGTCTTCGGCGTGCCCAGCAGCACCTATTGGGTGGGCGAGACCTACGGCGCGCCCCAGCTCACCATCGTGTTCAACAACGGCGGCTGGAATGCGCCAAAGGTGTCCACGCTGCTGGTCCATCCGCAGGGCAGCGCCCGGCAGCGCGACCGCTACTGGATCACCACCAGCGCGCGCGCTCGGCTGGCCGATATCGCGGCAGCGGCAAGCGGCGCGGCGGCCTTCCGCGTGAGCGAGCTCGCACAGCTTCGCACCACGCTGCGAGAGGCGCTGGACATCACGCGCGGCGGCCGCAGTGCCGTCGTGGAGGTGATGCTGCCGCCCATATCGGCCCAGGTGCTCGGCAACGAAGGAGCTGCCGCATGAATACGCAGCCATCGCCGCTGCTGGACCCGCTGCGCTGGGAAGGCCGATGCTTCACCGGCCGCTGGCAGGCAGCGCCGACGACCGCGCCGGTGACCGAAAAGGCCACGGGCAAAAGGCTCGCGCACATCGGGCTGGCCGGTCCGTCGGAAGTGACGGCAGCGGCGCGCGATGCGGCCGCCGCCCAGCCGGCCTGGGCCGATACCGCGCCGGACGAACGCGCGCGCATCTTCCGCCGGGCCGCGCAGCTGCTGGAGCAGCATCGCGACGAGCTCGCCGGCTGGATCATGCGCGAAAGCGGCGGCATCCGCGCCAAGGCCGATCTGGAACTGCGCTCCGCCCTCGCCACCCTGCACGCCTCGGCCGCGATGCTGGGCGAGCCGCATGGCCTCGTGCTCCCGAGCCGCACGGATCGCATGAGCTTCGCGCGGCGTGTTCCGCATGGTGTGGTCGGCGTGATATCGCCCTTCAACTTCCCGTTGACGCTGGCGATCCGCGCCGTCTCGCCGGCATTGGCCGTCGGCAACGCGGTCATTCTCAAGCCGGACCCGCAGACGGCCGTGTGCGGCGGGGTGCTGCTCGCGCGCCTGTTCGAGGAAGCAGGGTTGCCCGCCGGCCTCCTGCACGTCCTGCCCGGTGGCGCGGAGGCTGGCGAGGCCCTGTGCACGGACCCGCACGTCGGCATGGTCGCCTTCACGGGCTCCACCGCCGCCGGGCGCAAGGTCGGCGCGCTGTGCGGCGCGCACCTCAAGAAGGTATCGCTGGAACTGGGCGGCAAGAATTCGCTGATCGTGCTGGACGATGCCGACCTCGACGCCGCCGTCTCCGGCGCCGCCTTCGGGGCCTGGCTGCACCAGGGACAGATCTGCATGGCCACGGGCCGTATCCTGGCCAGCGAAACCATTGCCGGCGAACTCACCGCGCGGCTGGCCGAGAAGGCGCGCAGCCTGGCGGTGGGCGATCCCTGCCGCAGCGATGTGGCGCTGGGCCCCGTGATCAACGAGCGGCAGTTGCGGGGCATCGACGCCATCGTGCGCGACAGCGTGGCCGCCGGCGCGCGCCTGCACGCGGGCGGCGAGTTCGAAGGACTCTATTACCGCCCGACCGTCCTCGCAGGGGTGCTGCCCGGCATGCGCGCCTTCGACGAGGAGATCTTCGGCCCTGTCGCCTCGGTCACCGCCTTCGCCGCCGACGACGAGGCCGTGGCCCTGGCCAACAGGACCGACTACGGGCTTGCCGCAGCCGTGATGTCGCGCTCCACCAGCCGGGCATTGGCGCTCGGCCGAAAGCTGCGGACGGGACTGCTGCACATCAACGACCAGACCGTGCAGGGAGACCCGCACGCGCCCTACGGCGGCCGCGGCGCCTCGGGCAACGGCAGCCGGATCGGCAGTCCTGCCAACTGGGACGAATTCACCCAATGGCAATGGATCACCGTGCGCGAGGCGCCGCCGCCCTATCCCTTCTGACAACGAGACAAGGAGACAACCCATGATTTCCCGACGCCGCTTCCACACCATCGCCCTCGCGGGACTGACGCTGCCCGGCAGCATCGCGTTCGCGCAAGGCCCTGGCGCCCGCTATCCCGGCAAGCCCATCCGGCTGATCGTGAACTTCCCGCCCGGCGGCACCATCGACGCCATGGCGCGCATCATCGGCCAGAAACTCACCGACAAATGGGCACAGCCCGTCCTGGTGGACAACCGGGCCGGCGCGGGAGGCAACATCGGCGCGCAGGCCGTGGCTTCGGCGGAACCCGACGGCTACACCCTGCTGGCCACGCCACCCGGCCCGCTGTCCATCAACCAGTACCTCTATCGCGACATGCGGTTCGAGCCGGAGAAGCTCGCGCCCGTGATTCTCCTGGGCAGCGTGCCCAACGTGGTCACCGCGCGCAATGGCCTGCCGGCCAACAACCTGAACGAGCTGATCGCCTACGCCAAGGCCAACCCCGGCAAGGTGACCTATGGCTCGCAGGGCAACGGTTCCACATCGCATCTCACAGGCCAGCTGTTCGCGAACATGACGGGGACCGACATCATCCACGTGCCTTTCAAGGGCGAAGGTCCTGCTGTCAACGAACTGCTTGCCGGGCGGGTGGACCTGTTCTTCGGGAACATCTCGGCCGTCCTGAAATTCCAGCAGGCAGGCCAGCTGCGCCTCATCGCGCTGGCATCGCCGCGCCGGGGCAGCATGGCACCGCAACTGCCGACCGCCGTGGAGAGCGGCCTGCCGGATTTTTTCGCCTCGGCGTGGTTCGCGCTGGCTGCACCGCCCGGCACGCCCGCGTCCATCGTCGACGCGATCAACACGGCTGTCGCGGACATTCTGCGGATGCCCGACGTCCAGCAGCAGTTCGCGGTCTTCGGCGCGGAAGTCTCGGGCGGCAGCCCGGCCGACATGGCTGCGTTCACGGCGGCTGAACGCATGCGCTGGAAGAAAGTGATAGATACCGCGAAGGTCACCCTCGATTGAGGGCCGAACGACTGCTCAGGGCAGCATGGGGCCCTCTCCGGCGAGGCCCCGGCCTGACTATTGCAGCGTTTCCTTGAGCGCGTCCGGAATCGGCAGTTGCACCACCGGGATGCCCTCCTCCGCCAGCGCCTGCGCCTGCTCGGGCGTCGCCTGACCGCGGATGCCGCGCTCCTCGGCTTCGCCGTAGTGCATCCTGCGCGCTTCCTCGGCGAAGCGTTCGCCGACGTCTTCCGTCTTGGCCATCAGCTCGCGCACCGCCTGCAGCCAGCGCGCCTGCTGCGGCACGGCGACATGGGTTTCGGGCGCTGTCGCAGCCGCCGCAGGCGCCTTGGCGGCGCCGAGGTTCAGGCGCGGGGCCGACAGCTGCTTGGCGATGGCCTTGTCGCCGCAGACCGGGCACTCGACCAGCCCGCGCGCGAGCTGCGATTCGAAATCCTCATGCGACGCAAACCAGCCTTCGAAGCCGTGGCCGTGCGCGCATTGGAGATCGAGGACCTTCATGCGCGGATTATCCGCCGCCGCTGCGCTCCGCCGCCGTTTCCCAGTGCAGTGTCCATGCGCCGGATGTGAGGTTTTGCAGCCAGAGCGCGCAGGCGAGCGTCTTGGCGTCGGTCACGGTGCCGTCGCGGCACCATCCGAGCAGCTCGTCGACCGGGGCGTCGAAGACGTCCAGGAACTCGCCATGATCGAGCTGGCGCTCCCCCAGCGACAGGCCGCGCGCGAAGTAGACATGGATGACCTCGGTGGAATACGCCACGGCCAGGTGCATGGCGCCGGCACGGGCCCATTCGCGCGCGGTGTAGCCGGTCTCCTCCAGCAGCTCGCGCTGGCCGCAGGCCAGCGGGTCCTCGCCCGGATCGAGCTTGCCGGCGGGAAACTCGACCATCACGCGGCCCACCGGGTAGCGGAACTGCCGCTCCAGCACCACGCGGCCGTCGTCGAGCAGCGGGATCACGACCACGGCACCGGGGTGCACCACGTATTCGCGCGTGGCGCTGTGGCCGTCCGGCAGGCGCACGGCGTCGCGCCGGACCTCCAGGAAGGCGCCCTTGAACAGAAGCTCGGAGGCGGCCTGTTCTTCCTTCAGATGCGGATCCGTCATGTCGCTTGCTCTCCGGTCACTTGCGGTGCTTGAGCAGGTAGCGCCAGGTGAAGCCCGGGAAGGCCAGCACCAGGAACAGCGAGCCCGTGACCGCGTAGAACTCCCAGCCCTGCGGCGCGATCTGCCCCACGCGCCGCTCGAACAGCAGGCCGATGCCGCCGACCAGGAAGTAGAAGAAGACCAGCTCGCCCAGGCGAACCGCCAGCGACTTGCCGCCCGTGCCCAGCGGCACCAGGGCCAGCAGCCGGTCGTTGATGAACGGCAGGTTGGCGCCCGCCAGCGCGAGCAGCAGCACCAGCCAGACCGACGCGCTCTGCGACACGCGACCCCGCAGCCGATCAGTTGGCCAGCGTGGCCACGATCGCCTGCGCGCACAGCGTCATGAGCCCGCCGGGCAGGATGCCGAGGATCAGGATCAGCGCGCCGTTGAGCGTGAGCACGGCCCGCACGTCGCGCGGCGCCGAGACGGTGGTGGCGGTCACCGGCGCATCGAAGTACATGACCTTGACCACGCGCAGGTAGTAGAAGGCGCCGACCAGCGACATCACCACCGCGAACACGGCCAGCGCGATGTGCATCGCGTGGCCCGAGGCGATCAGCGCCTGCAGCACCGCCAGCTTGGCGTAGAAGCCCACCAGAGGCGGGATGCCGGCCAGCGAGAACATCGCCAGCGCCATCACGCCGGCGTACAGCGGGCTGCGCTGGTTCAGGCCGGCCAGGTCGGTGATCTCCTCGCTCTCGAAGCCCTCGCGCGCCAGCAGCAGGATGATGCCGAAGCTCGCCAGCGTGGTGAGCACATAGGTCACGACGTAGAACATCGAGGCGCTGTAGGCGTACTGCGCGTTGTAGGTGTTGCCGTCGAACACGCCGGCCACGAAGCCCAGCAGCATGAAGCCCATCTGCGCGATGGTCGAATAGGCCAGCATGCGCTTGAGGTTGGACTGGGCGATGGCCGCGAAGTTGCCGATCACCAGCGAGGCGATGGCCAGCACGGCCAGCATCTGCTGCCAGTCGATGGCCAGCGGCAGCAGGCCTTCCACCAGCAGGCGCACCACGATCGCGAAGGCGGCCAGCTCCGGCGCCGCGCCGATGAGCAGCGTGACCGCCGTGGGCGCGCCCTGGTAGACGTCGGGCACCCACATGTGGAACGGCGCCGCGCCGAGCTTGAACGCCAGGCCGGCCACGATGAACACCAGGCCGAACACCAGCACCTGGTGGTTGACGCTGCCGCTGGCGATGGCCTTGAACACCTCGTTGATGTCCAGCGAGCCGGTGGCGCCGTACATCATCGACAGGCCGTAGAGCAGGAAGCCGCTGGCCATGGCGCCCAGCACGAAGTACTTCATCGCCGCCTCGCTGGCCACCGCGTTGTCGCGGCGCAGCGCGACCAGCGCGTAGCTCGACAGCGTGAGCAGCTCCAGGCCCAGGTAGATCAGCAGGAAGTTGCTGCCCGAGATCATCACGAACATGCCCAGCAGCGCGAACATGCTCAGGGTGAACAGCTCGCCGCCGCGCTGCAGCATCTGGCGGTCGGCCGCGTAGGGGCGGCCGTAGACCAGGCTGACCATCAGCGCCAGCGTGGCGAAGCACTTGAGCCAGTTGCCCATGGGGTCGGACACGACCATGCCGCCGAAGCCGTGGAAGGACTTGCCGCCCGCGGCGTTCATGCCGGTGAGCACCGCCACCACGGCCAGCGTGAGCAGGGACAGCACGTAGGTGCGGGTGCGGCGCGCGCCGGCGGGCGACAGGTCCACCAGCGCGATGATGCAGGTCATCACCAGCAGCACCAGCTCCGGGTAGATCGCGATCCAGCTGAGTTGGTCAATCATCTCGTCGTCTCGTCAGGGCAGCTTGGAGATCGCCACATGACGCAGCAGATCGGCAACCGACGCGTCCATGACGTCGGTGAAGGGCTTCGGATACACGCCCATCCACAGCACGGCGACCGCGAGCAGGCCGAGCATGAGGAATTCGCGGGCGTTGATGTCGCTCAGTTCGGCGACGTGCTTGTTGCCCACCGGGCCGAGGTAGACGCGCTTGTACATCCACAGCGTGTAGGCGGCGCCGAAGATCAGCGCGGTGGCCGCCGCCAGGCCGAGCCAGAAGTTGGCCTTGGTGGCGCCCAGGATCACCATCCACTCGCCCACGAAGCCGGCGGTGGCGGGCAGGCCGCAGTTGGCCATGGCGAACAGCAGCGCGAAGGCGGCGAACTTGGGCATGGTGTTGACCACGCCGCCGTAGTCGGCGATCTGGCGCGAGTGCACGCGGTCGTACAGCACGCCGATGCACAGGAACATGGCGCCCGAGACGAAGCCGTGCGCGATCATCTGCACGATGCCGCCGGCCACGCCGAGGTCGTTGAAGATGAAGAAGCCCAGCGTGACGAAGCCCATGTGCGCGACCGACGAGTAGGCCACCAGCTTCTTCATGTCCTGCTGCACCAGCGCCACCAGGCCGACGTAGATCACGGCCACGATCGACAGCGCGATCATCAGCCAGGCCCACTCGCGCGAGGCGTCGGGCGCGATCGGCATCGAGAAGCGCAGGAAGCCGTAGGCGCCCAGCTTGAGCATGATCGCCGCCAGCACGGCCGAGCCGCCGGTGGGCGCTTCCACGTGCACGTCGGGCAGCCAGGTGTGCACCGGCCACATCGGCACCTTCACCGCGAAGGCGGCGAAGAAGGCGAAGAACAGCAGCGTCTGCGCCGTGCCGGCCAGCGGCAGCCGGTGCCAGGTGGCGATGTCGAAGCTGCCGCCCGAGGTGTTGTACAGGTAGATCAGCGCCACCAGCATCAGCAGCGAGCCCAGCAGCGTGTACAGGAAGAACTTGAAGGCCGCGTAGATCTTGTTGGGGCCGCCCCAGATGCCGATGATCAGGTACATCGGGATCAGCGTGGCCTCGAAGAAGACGTAGAACAGCAGGCCGTCCAGCGCCGAGAACACGCCGATCATCAGGCCCGAGAGGATCAGGAACGCGCCCATGTACTGGTTCACGCGCTCGGTGATCACCTCCCAGGCCGAGATCACCACCACCACGGTGATGAAGGCGGTGAGCAGCACGAACCACACCGACAGCCCGTCGAGCCCGACGTGGTAGTTGATGTTGAAACGGTCGATCCAGGGGCTCTTCTCGACGAACTGCATCGCGGCGGTGCCGGTCTGGAAGCGCGTGTACAGCGGCAGCGTGACGAGGAAGCTCGCCACGGCACCGATCAGCGCGGCCCAGCGCACGCCCCGGGCGTGCTCGTCACGGCCGAATGCCAGCAACACGGCGCCGACGACGATCGGCACCCAGATGGCGAGGCTCAACAAACCCATTTTTGTTTTTCTCCAGCGCGGCCGTTCACCGGTTGAACCAGACGAAGTACGTCATCAACAGGAAGATGCCCAGCAGCATCGCGAACGCATAGTGATAGATGTAGCCCGATTGCAGCCAGCGCAGGACGCCGGCGATGCGGCCCACGACCTTCCAGGAGCCGTTGACCACGGCACCGTCGATCAGCGCCTGGTCGCCGCCCTTCCACAGGCCGGTGCCGAGCGCGCGCGCGCCGCGGGCGAGCACGTTCTCGTTGAACCAGTCCATGTAGTACTTGTTCTCCAGCAGGCGGTAGACCGGCGCGAAAGTGCGCTTGATCGCCGCCGGCAGCGCCGGATTGAGCATGTACATGTAGAAGGCCACCACCACGCCGGCCAGCGCGAGCCAGAACGGCGCGGTCTGCAGGCCGTGCAGCGCCATGGCCATCGGGCCATGGAAGGCTTCGGACAGTTCCTTCATCGCGTGATGCTTGCCCAGGTCGACGAAGATCGCGTCCTTGAAGAATTCGCCGTGCAGCATCGGCTGGATGGTGAAGTAGCCGATCACCACCGACGGGATCGCCAGCAGCACCAGCGGCAGCCACACCACCCAGGGCGACTCGTGCGGCTTGGCGTCGTGGCCGTGGTGGTCGTCGTGGTGATGGCCGTCGTGGTGCGCATCCGGGTTCTGGTCGTAGCGCTCCTCGCCGTGGAAGACCAGGAAGTACATGCGGAACGAATAGAAGGCCGTGACGAACACCCCCGCCAGCACCGCGAAGTAGGCGAAGCCGGCACCCCACAGGTGGCTTTCGCGCACCGCCTCGATGATGCTGTCCTTGGAGTAGAAGCCGGAGAACAGCGGCGTGCCGATCAGCGCCAGCGAGCCCAGCAGCGAGGTGATCCAGGTGATCGGCATGTACTTGCGCACGCCGCCCATCCAGCGGATGTCCTGGTTGTGGTGCATGCCGATGATCACCGAGCCCGCGCCCAGGAACAGCAGCGCCTTGAAGAAGGCGTGCGTCATCAGGTGGAACACCGCCACCGAGTAGGCCGAGGCGCCGAGCGCCACCGTCATGTAGCCCAGCTGCGACAGCGTGGAATAGGCCACCACGCGCTTGATGTCGTTCTGGATGATGCCCAGGAAACCCATGAACAGCGCGGTGATCGCGCCGATCACGAGAATGAAGGACAGCGCCGTGTCGCTCAGCTCGAACAGCGGCGACATGCGCGCCACCATGAAGATGCCGGCCGTCACCATGGTGGCGGCGTGGATCAGCGCCGAGATCGGGGTCGGGCCCTCCATCGAGTCGGGCAGCCACACGTGCAGCGGGAACTGCGCGCTCTTGCCCATCGCGCCGATGAACAGGCAGATGCAGATCACGGTGATCAGCATCCAGTCGGTGCCCGGAAAGCCCGTGGCGGCCAGCTCGCCCGACTTGGCGAACACCTCGCCGTAGTTCAGCGTGCCGGCGTAGGCGGCGATCAGGCCGATGCCCAGGATGAAGCCGAAGTCGCCCACGCGGTTGACCAGGAAGGCCTTCATGTTGGCGAAGATGGCCGTCGGCTTGTTGTACCAGAAGCCGATCAGCAGGTAGGACACCAGGCCCACCGCCTCCCAGCCGAAGAACAGCTGCAGCAGGTTGTTGCTCATGACCAGCATGAGCATGGAGAAGGTGAACAGCGAGATGTAGGCGAAGAAGCGGTTGTAGCCGTCGTCCTCGGCCATGTAGCCGATGGTGTAGATGTGCACCATCAGCGACACGAAGGTCACGACGCACATCATCATGGCCGTCAGGCCGTCGACCAGGAAGCCGACCTCCATCTTCAGGCTGCCGATCACCATCCATTCGTAGAGGGTGGCGTTGAAGCGCGCGCCGTGGACGACGACGTCGTACAGCGTCATGGCCGACAGCACGAAGGCGACGAACACGCCCAGGATGGTCAGCGAGTGCGAGACGGTGCGGCCGATGCGGTTGCCGCCGAACTGGGTGCCGAAGACCCCGGCCAGCACCGAGCCGACCAGGGGTGCCAGCGGAACCGCCAGCAGGGTGGATGCGGAAAGCGTTGCGCTCATGTGATGTTCCGGCTTTCTTCTTATCCCTTGAGCGCGTTCAGCTCGTCGACGTTGATGTTCGACTTGTTGCGGAACAGCAGCACCAGCAGCGCCAGGCCGATCGCGGATTCGGCCGCGGCCACCGTCAGGATGAAGAACACGAAGATCTGGCCGTGCATGTCGCCCAGGAAGTGCGAGAAGGCGACGAAGTTCATGTTGACCGCCAGCAGCATCAGCTCGATGCACATGAGCAGTACGATCAGGTTCTTGCGGTTCAGGAAGATGCCGATCACCGACAGCGCGAACAGGATCGCGCCGAGCGACAGGAAGTGTCCGAGGGAAAGGGTCATGCCTTGGTCTCCGCGGCCGGTGCCTCTTCGGCCGGCGGCTGGGGCGCGCGCGTGACCGGCATCTGCACGATGCGCACGCGGTCGCGCGCCTTCACGCGCACCTGGTCGGCGGGGTTGACATACTTGCTGTCCTTGCGCGAGCGCAGGGTCAGCGCGATCGCCGCGACGATGGCGACGAGCAGGATCACCGCCGCGATCTCCAGCGGATAGAGGTATTCGGAGTACAGCAGCATGCCCAGGTCGAGCGTGTTCGAACCGCTGCTTTCCATGGCCCGCGGCACCTCGTTGAGGCGAAAGCCCCCCATCAGCACGGCCGCCATCTGCAGCACGATCAGCGCACCGATGCCGGCCGCCAGCGGGAAATGCTTCCAGAAGCCCTGCCGCAGGCCGTCGACGTTGATGTCCAGCATCATCACCACGAACAGGAACAGCACCATCACCGCGCCCACGTAGACCAGCACCAGCGAGATGGCGAGGAATTCCGCGCGCAGGAGCAGCCACACGGCCGAGGCCTGGAAGAACGCCAGCACCAGGTACAGCGCCGCGTACACGGGGTTGCGCGCTGTGATCACGCGGAACGCCGCGAACAGAAGCACCGCGGCGAACAGGTAGAAGAGTCCGGTCTTGACGTCCATGGGTCGAATCGGTTGGCTGGGGTCGGTCGGCGCCGCCTCAGCGGTACTTGGCGTCGGCCGCCTTGCTGGCGGCGATTTCTTTTTCGTAGCGGTCGCCCACGGCCAGCAGCATGTCCTTGGTGAAGTACAGGTCGCCGCGCTTTTCGCCGTGGTATTCGAAGATGTGGGTCTCGACGATCGAGTCGACCGGGCAGCTCTCCTCGCAGAAGCCGCAGAAGATGCACTTGGTCAGGTCGATGTCGTAGCGCGTGGTGCGGCGCGAGCCGTCGTCGCGCACGTCGGACTCGATGGTGATCGCCAGCGCGGGGCACACGGCCTCGCACAGCTTGCAGGCGATGCAGCGCTCCTCGCCGTTCTCGTAGCGGCGCAGCGCGTGCAGGCCGCGAAAGCGCGGCGACAGCGGCGTCTTCTCCTCGGGGAACTGCACCGTGATCTTGCGGCTGAAGGCATACTTGCCAGTGATGGCCAGGCCCTTGAACAGCTCGAGCAGCATGAAGCTCGAGAGGAAGTCCTTCAGCGAGAACCCAGGGGCCGACGATGTTGCGGTTTGCGCAGACATGGCGATTTACTTCCAGATGTTGAACGGGGTCTGCATCCAGGCGCCGACCACCACCAGCCACACCAGCGTGACCGGGATGAAGATCTTCCAGCCCAGGCGCATGATCTGGTCGTAGCGGAAGCGCGGGAAGGTCGAACGCACCCAGAGGAACACGGTGACCACGGCGAAGGTCTTCAGGCCCAGCCAGATCCAGCCCGGGATGAAGGACAGGAACTCGAAGGGCGGCAGCCAGCCGCCCAGGAACAGGACGACGGCGAGGATCGAGACCAGCCACATGTTGGCGTACTCCGCCAGGAAGAACATGGCGAAGCTCATGCCCGAGTACTCGATCATGTGGCCGGCGACGATTTCCGATTCGCCTTCCACCACGTCGAAGGGGTGGCGGTTGGTTTCGGCCAGGCCCGAGATGAAGTAGACGAAGAAGATCGGCAGCAGCGGCAGCCAGTTCCACGACAGGAAGTTCAGGCCCATCTCGGCGAACTGGCCCCTGCCCTGCCCCATGACGATGTCGGTCATGTTCAGGCTGGCCGACACCATCAGCACCACGACGAAGCAGAAGCCCATCGCGATCTCGTAGCTCACCATCTGCGCCGAGGCGCGCAGCGCGCCCAGGAAGGCGTACTTCGAGTTCGAGGCCCAGCCGGCGATGATCACGCCGTACACCTCCAGCGAGGTGATCGCCATCACGAACAGCAGGCCGGCGTTGATGTTGGCCAGCGCGACCTCGGGGCCGAAGGGGATCACCACCCAGGCGACGAGCGCCGGCATGATGGTCATGATCGGTCCCAGCAGGAACAGGCCCTTGTTGGCGACCGTGGGGAGGATGATCTCCTTGGTCATCAGCTTGAGCGCGTCGGCGATCGGCTGCAGCAGGCCCAGCGGGCCGATGCGGTTGGGGCCGACGCGGATCTGCGTGAAGCCGATGGCCTTGCGCTCCCACAGCGTGAGGTAGGCCACCGCGCCCATCAGGGGCAGCACCACGGCGATGATCTTGATCAGGGTCCAGATCACCGGCCAGGCCATGCCGCTCCACCAGCCGGCGCCGACCAGGCCGAGGCCCGCGTTGTAGAAGGCGTCGATCATGCGGCCACCTCCAGTGCGTCGGCGGCCGCGGCCGAGGCGCGCGCATCGGCCGTGAGCTGCAGCGAGGGCGCGCGGCGCACGATCGAGTCGAGCTGGTAGATCGCGGCGACCACCGGCTCGTCCGTGGCCGGCGCCGCGAGCGCGGCGGCCGGGTCGGCCTGCGTCGCGTTGCCCAGCCGCTCGGCCGGCACCTGCGGGCCTTCATGAACGCCCTGCAGCACCTCGGCCGCCGTCTCGAAGGTGAAGCCCGGCAGGCCCAGCATGTTGCCCAGCACGCGCAGCACCTTCCAGCCCGGCCGGGTCTCGCCCAGCGGCCTGACCACCGCGTGGAAGCTCTGCACGCGCCCTTCGGCATTGACGAAGGTGCCGGGCGTCTCGGTGAAAGGCGCGATCGGCAGCAGCACGTCGCTGAATTCGAGGTTGGCCTTGAAGGGGCTCAGCGTGACGACCATCTGCGACTGCGCGAGCGCCTCGGCCGCGGCCGCGCCGGCGGCGGAATCGAAGACCGGCTCGTTGTTGAGCAGCAGCACGGCCTGCAGGCCGCCGGCCAGCATCCGGCCCGCATCGAGGCCCTCGCCCTGGGGCACGGCGCCGACCCACTGCGCGCCGACGGTGTTGGCGGCCTCGGTCAGGTAGCCGACGCTGGCGCCGGTCTGCGCGCCGATCCAGTTGGCCAGGGCCAGCAGCGCGCTGGCCTGCGCATGGTGCGCCGCGGCGTTGCCCAGCAGGATGGCCTTGCGCTCGCCGCCGAGCAGCGATGCGGCGATGGCCTTGGCGTCGTCGCCGGGTTCCACGTCCACCGGCGCCGCAGCGCCCGTGTGCTGCCCCACCGCCGAGGCGATCTGCGCCAGCAGACCCAGCCACAGGGCGGCCCCGGTGCGCAGCGCGTGCGCCACCGGCATCGCCCAGGCCTCGTCGTCCTTCATCAGCGCCGGCGAGGTCAGCACGCTCACGGCGCCGCCCTTGCGCACCGCCTGGCGGATGCGCTGCGCGAACAGGGGGTGGTCCTTGCGCAGGTTCGAGCCGACGACCAGCACGCGCTGCAGGCTCGACAGCGAGGCGATCGAGGTGCCCAGCCAGCGCACGCCCTCGGCGGGCGCGAATTCGGCGTGGCGCAGCCGGTGATCGATGTTGTCGCTGCCCAGGCCGTTCACGAACAGCCTGGCCAGGCGCAGTTCTTCCAGCGTGCTGTGCGGGCTGACCAGCGCGCCGATGCTCTGCGCGCCGTGGTCGGCCTTGATCTGCCGCAGGCCGTTGGCGACGTATTCCAGCGCGGTCTGCCAATCCACCGACTGCCACTGCCCGTCCTGCTTGAGCATGGGCTGCGTCAGGCGCTCGGGGCCGTTCAGCGCCTCGTACGAGAAGCGGTCGCGGTCGGCGATCCAGCACTCGTTGACCGCCTCGTTCTCCAGCGGCACCACGCGCATCACGCGCTGGCTCTTGACCTGCACGATCAGGTTGGCGCCAGTGGAATCGTGCGGGCTGACCGACTTGCGGCGCGACAGCTCCCAGGTGCGGGCGCTGTAGCGGAAGGGCTTGCTGGTGAGCGCGCCGACCGGGCAGATGTCGATCATGTTGCCCGACAGCTCGGAGTCGACCGAGTCGCCCAGGAAGGTCTCGATCTCGGCGTGCTCGCCGCGGTGCGACATGCCCAGCTCCATCACGCCGGCCACTTCCTGGCCGAAGCGCACGCAGCGGGTGCAGTGGATGCAGCGGCTCATCTCTTCCATGCTGATGAGCGGACCCACGTCCTTGTGGAAGACGACGCGCTTTTCCTCCTCGTAGCGCGACGAGGAGCCGCCGTAGCCCACGGCCAGGTCCTGCAGCTGGCATTCGCCGCCCTGGTCGCAGATGGGGCAATCCAGCGGGTGATTGATGAGCAGGAACTCCATCACCGACTGCTGGGCCTTGATCGCCTTGTCGCTCTTGGTGCGCACGATCATGCCCTGCGTCACCGGCGTGGCGCAGGCCGGCATGGGCTTGGGCGCCTTTTCGACGTCGACCAGGCACATGCGGCAGTTGGCCGCGATGCTGAGCTTCTTGTGATAGCAGAAGTGGGGGATGTACGTGCCCGCCTTGTCGGCTGCATGCATCACCATGCTGCCTTCGGCGACCTCCACCTTCTTGCCGTCGAGTTCGATTTCAATCATGGATGTGTTTCCCGCACTCAGGCCTTGGCTGTGTCGGCCTTCGGCACGTAGCCGGGCACCAGGGCCTCGAACTCGTGGCGGAAGTGCTTGATCATCGCGCGCACCGGCATCGCCGCCGCGTCGCCCAGCGCGCAGATGGTGCGGCCCTGGATGTTGTCGGCCACGGAGTTGAGCAGGTCCATGTCGGTGGGCCTGCACTGCCCGTTGTGGATGCGGTCGACCACGCGCCACAGCCAGCCCGTGCCTTCGCGGCAGGGCGTGCACTGGCCGCAGGACTCGTGCATGTAGAAGTACGACAGGCGCTTGAGCGACTCCACCATCGAGCGGCTGTCGTCCATCACGATCACCGCGCCCGAGCCCAGCATGGAGCCGGCCTTGGCGATGGAGTCGTAGTCCATCGTGCAGTCCATCATGATCGCCGCCGGCAGCACCGGCGCGGACGAGCCGCCCGGGATCACCGCCTTGAGCTGGCGCCCCTTGCGCACGCCGCCGGCGAGCTCCAGCAGCTTGGCGAAGGGCGTGCCCATCGGCACCTCGTAGTTGCCGGGCAGCTCGACGTCGCCGCTGACCGAGAAGATCTTGGTGCCGCCGTTGTTGGGCTTGCCGCACTCCAGGTAGGCCTGGCCGCCGTTGCGGATGATCCAGGGCACCGCCGCGAAGGTCTCGGTGTTGTTGATGGTGGTGGGCTTGCCGTACAGGCCGAAGCTGGCCGGGAACGGCGGCTTGAAGCGCGGCTGGCCCTTCTTGCCTTCCAGCGATTCGAGCAGCGCGGTTTCCTCGCCGCAGATGTAGGCGCCGAAGCCGTGGTGCGCGTGCAGCTGGAAGCCGAAGGCGCTGCCCAGGATGTTGTCGCCCAGGTAGCCGGCCGCCCGCGCCTCTTCCAGCGCTTCCTCGAAGCGCTCGTAGGTCTGGAAGATCTCGCCGTGGATGTAGTTGTAGCCCACGCTGATGCCCATCGCGTAGGCGGCGATGGCCATGCCCTCGATCACGATGTGCGGGTTGAACTGCAGGATGTCGCGGTCCTTGCAGGTGCCCGGCTCGCCTTCGTCGGAGTTGCACACCAGGTACTTCTGGCCCGGGAACTGGCGCGGCATGAAGCTCCACTTCAGGCCCGTCGGGAAGCCCGCGCCGCCGCGCCCGCGCAGGCCCGAGGCCTTGACCTCGGCGATCACCTGGTCGGGCGTGAGGCCCTCGGCCAGGATCCTGCGCAGCGCCTGGTAACCGCCGCGCGCCTCGTAGTCGGCCAGCCGCCAGTTGGTGCCGTCGAGGCCGGCATAGATCTGCGGCCCGATGTGGCGGTCGTGGAAACAGGTCTGGACACCCGTCGCCTGGAATTGCGAAAGCACCTGGTCCGGCGACATCATTGCACCTCCTGCGCCGAAGCGCCGCGCAGTCCGTCGACCAGCTGGTCGAGCTTGTCCTCGCTCATGAAGCTGCACATGGTGCGGTCGTTCACGAGCATCACCGGCGAATCGGCGCAAGCGCCCAGGCATTCGCTCTGCTGCAGCGTGAACAGGCCGTCGGGCGTGGTCTCGCCCATGGCGATGCCCAGCTTCTTCTCGAGATGGGCCAGCGCCTTGGCGCCGTCGCGCAGCTGGCACGGCAGGTTGGTACAGACGTTGAGCTTGTACCTGCCCGTCGGCCGCTGGTTGTACATGTTGTAGAAGGTCGTGACCTCGTGCACCGCGATGGCGGCCATGCCGAGGTACTCGGCGATCTCGCGCTCGCGCTGCGGGCTCACGAAGCCCTCCTCCTGCTGCACGATGGCCAGGCAGGCCATCACGGCCGACTGCCTGCCGGCCGGCGGGTACTTGGCGACCTCGCGCGCGAAGCGCTCCAGCGTGGCCGCGGAAAGCGGCGCTGCCGCGCCGCGGGAGGTATCGGGAGTCATGTGTCGCTCACCTGTCGATTTCGCCGAACACGATGTCCATCGTGCCGATGACGGCCACCGCGTCGGCGATCATGTGGCCGCGCGAGAGTTCGTCGAGCGCCGCCAGGTGCGGGAAGCCCGGCGCGCGGATCTTGAGCCGGTACGGCTTGTTGGCCCCGTCGCTCACGAGGTAGATGCCGAACTCGCCCTTCGGGTGCTCGACGGCGGCATAAGCCTCGCCCTCGGGCACGTGGAAGCCTTCGGTGAAGAGCTTGAAGTGGTGGATCAGCTCCTCCATGTTCGCCTTCATCGCCTCGCGCGAGGGCGCCGCCACCTTGTGGTTGTCGGTGATCACCGGGCCGGGGTTGGCGCGCAGCCAGGCCGAGCACTGCTGGATGATCCGGTTGGCCTGGCGCATCTCCTCGACCCGCACCAGGTAGCGGTCGTAGCAGTCGCCGGTCTTGCCCACGGGCACGTCGAAGTCCATGCGGTCGTACACGTCGTAGGGCTGCTTCTTGCGCAGGTCCCAGGCGATGCCCGAGCCGCGCAGCATGGGGCCGGTGAAGCCGAGGTTGAGCGCACGCTCCGGCGTCACCACGCCGATGCCCACCGTGCGCTGCTTCCAGATGCGGTTGTCGGTGAGCAGCGTCTCGTACTCGTCGACCATCTTGGGGAAGCGCTTGCAGAAATCGTCGACGAAATCGAGCAGCGTGCCCTGGCGGTTCTCGTTGAGCCTGGCGATGGCGCGCGCGTTCTTGATCTTGCTGACCTTGTACTGCGGCATCGTGTCCGGCAGGTCGCGGTACACGCCGCCCGGGCGGAAGTAGGCCGCGTGCATGCGCGCGCCCGAGACCGCCTCGTACATGTCGAACAGGTCCTCGCGCTCGCGGAAGCAGTAGATGAGCATGTTCATCGCGCCGCAGTCCAGCCCGTGCGCGCCGAGCCACAGCAGGTGGTTCAGCAGCCGGGTGATCTCGGCGAACATGACGCGGATGTACTGCGCGCGCTCCGGCACCTCCAGCCCCATCAGGCGCTCGATGGCCAGGCAGTAGGCGTGCTCGTTGCTCATCATCGACACGTAGTCGAGACGGTCCATGTACGGCAGCGACTGGATGTAGGTGCGCGTCTCGGCGAGCTTCTCGGTCGCGCGGTGCAGCAGGCCGATGTGCGGGTCGGCGCGCTGGATGACTTCGCCGTCGAGCTCGAGCACCAGGCGCAGCACGCCATGCGCCGCCGGGTGCTGGGGTCCGAAGTTCAGCGTGTAGTTCTTGATTTCTGCCATGTCGTCGTGCCCCGGCTCAGTGGAGTCCGCCGTAGTTGTCCTCGCGGATCACGCGCGGCGTGATCTCGCGCGGCTCGATCGTCACGGGCTGATAGATGACGCGCTTGCGCTCCTCGTCGTAGCGCATCTCGACATGTCCGGAGACCGGGAAATCCTTGCGGAACGGATGCCCGATGAAGCCGTAGTCGGTGAGGATGCGGCGCAGGTCGTCGTGCCCCTCGAACACGATGCCGTAGAGGTCGAAGGCCTCGCGCTCGAACCACTGGGCGCCGCTCCAGACGCCGGTGAGCGAATCGACGACCGGCAGGTCTTCGCTGGGCGCGAACACCTTCAGGCGCACACGCTGGTTGAGGCTCACCGACAGCAGGTGGGAGACGACGCAGAAGCGCTCGCCCTCCCATTCGCCCTCGCGGTAGTCGGCGTAGTCGACGCCGCACAGGTCGACGAGCTGCTCGAAGCGGCAGCCCGGCGCGTCGCGCAGCAGGCGGGCGGCTTCGAGGTAGTCGGCGGCGCCGACCACCACGGTCACCTCGCCCAGCGCCACGGTGACGCTGCGGGCCTTGCTGCCCAGGGTGTCGGCGATGGTGCGCTGCAGTGCCTCGGGGGCGATGGCGTAGTCGGTCATCGTGTTCCTCAGGCGCGCGCGATCGTGTGCGTGCGGCGGATCTTCTGCTGCAGCTGGATGATGCCGTACAGCAGCGCCTCGGCCGTGGGCGGGCAGCCCGGCACGTACACGTCGACCGGCACGATGCGGTCGCAGCCGCGCACCACCGAGTAGCTGTAGTGATAGTAGCCGCCGCCGTTGGCGCACGAGCCCATGCTGAGCACCCAGCGCGGCTCGGGCATCTGGTCGTAGACCTTGCGCAGCGCCGGCGCCATCTTGTTGCACAGCGTGCCGGCGACGATCATCAGGTCGGACTGCCGCGGGCTCGGGCGGAACAGCATGCCGAAGCGGTCGATGTCGTAGCGCGCCGCACCGGCGTGCATCATCTCCACCGCGCAGCATGCGAGGCCGAACGTCATCGGCCACAGCGACCCGGTCTTCGCCCAGTTCACCACCGAGTCGTAGGTGGTCGTGACGAAGCCTTCCTTCAAGACGCCTTCAATGGCCATTGCATCGATTCCTTGTCATTCCCAGTCGAGCGCGCCCTTTTTCCACTCGTAGACGAAGCCCACGACGAGGATGGCGAGGAAGATCATCATGGCCCAGAAGCCCACGGGGCCGATTTCCTTGAGCGCAATCGCCCAGGGGAAGAGAAACGCGATCTCGAGATCGAACAGGATGAACAGGATCGCGACGAGGTAGTACCGTACGTCGAATTTCATCCGCGCGTCTTCGAAGGCTTCGAAGCCGCACTCGTAAGGTGCGTTCTTCTGCGCGTCGGGCCGGTTCGGCCCGAGGATGTAGCCGATGACCTGCGGGGCGACGCCTACCCCGACACCGACCAGGATGAACAACAGGACGGGAAGGTAGGATTCGAGGTTCATCGGGAGGGTTGTATCACCGCTTGCCACCGGCAGGAAGCGCCCCCCAGGGGGCTTTCTGCCGATGAGATTTGGTGCCGTCGGCGAGACTCGAACTCGCACAGCTTTCGCCACTACCCCCTCAAGATAGCGTGTCTACCAATTTCACCACGACGGCTGTTCATGACGCCCGGATGGCATGAGGAACCTGTGAAGGTTTTTGGCTTTCCGGACAGCTTTAGAGTTTACCCTGAAATGGACTCTTTTCTCCAGCGCGGGTGCAGCGATCGCACACCGCGGCGGAGCGGGCGAATCTACTGCGTCGGGATCTGCGCAGGGCCCGATGCCGGCGCCTCCGGCGTGGCCGGTGCAGGCGTGGCGGGGGGCGTTGCCGGGGCGTTGCCCGAGGGAATCTGCGAGGCAGCGCCCGACGTGTCCGGCGCCGGGACCGGAGCCGGCGCGCCGACCGCGGAACGCTCCAGCAGGCTGCCGCCGCTCGTCGGGCGCGCATGGCTGAAATAGGCCAGCAGCAGCGTGCTGGCGAAGAACACCGCGGCCAGGAAGGCCGTGGTGCGCGACAGGAAGTTGGCGCTGCCGCTGGCGCCGAACAGGCTGCCCGCGCTGCCGCTGCCGAAGGCGGCGCCCATGTCCGCGCCCTTGCCGTGCTGGATCAGGATGAGCCCGATCATCACGAGCGCCGTGAGGATCTGCACGCCCACCAGAATGTTCATGACCATGTTCATTGGTTCTTACTCCACGATTCGATAAGCCGCCGGCACGCGCTCGCTTTTCAGCGTGCGGCAGCGATGATCTGCAGGAAATCGCCGGCCTTGAGCGACGCGCCGCCGATCAGGCCGCCATCGATGTCCGGTTGCGCAAGCAGTGTCTGCGCATTGGCGGCATTCATGCTGCCGCCATAGAGAATGCGGATGCCGGCCGCATGGTCGTTCGAGGCGTGGTGCAGCTGCGCGCGCAGCACCGCATGCACCGACTGCGCCTGCTCGGGCGTGGCCGTCTTGCCGGTGCCGATGGCCCAGACCGGCTCGTAGGCGACCACGATCTCGCTGATGCAGTGGCCGTTGACGTGGATCACGGCGGCCAGCTGCCGCTTGACCACCTCCTCGGTGTGCCCGCCTTCGCGCTCGGCCAGCGTCTCGCCCACGCACACGATCGGCGTCAGCCCGGCGGCCAGCGCCGCCGCCGTCTTGGCCGCCACCGCCTCGTCGGTCTCGCCGTGGTACTGCCGGCGCTCCGAATGGCCGACGATCACGCAGCGCACGCCGAATTCCTTCAGCATCGCCGCCGACTGCTCGCCGGTGTAGGCACCCTGCGCGTGCGCCGACACGTCCTGCGCGCCGAGCGCGACCGGCGAGCCGGCCACCAGCGCCTGCACCTGCGCCAGGTAGGGCGCCGGCACGCACACCGCCACCTCGCAGGCCGGCGCGCCGATGCCGTCGCGCAGCGCCGTCACCAGCGCCTCGTTGGCCGCCAGGCTGCCGTTCATCTTCCAGTTGCCGGCAATCAGTTTCTTCTTCATGGTCATCGCATTCACCAGGTCAGCACGATCTTGCCGATGTGCCGGTTCGATTCCATCAGCGCGTGCGCCTGCGCCGCGTCGGCCGCCGCGAAGGTGGCGTGGATCACGGGGCGCACCTGCCCCGCTTCGAGCACCGGCCACACCTTCTCGCGCAGCGCATCGGCGATCGCGCCCTTGAAGGCGACGGGGCGCGGACGCAGCGTCGAGCCGGTGATCGTGAGCCGGCGGCGCAGCACCAGGCCGGCGTTGAATTCGCTCTTGACGCCGCCCTGCACCGCGATGATCACCAGCCGGCCGTCCTCGGCCAGGCAGGCGAGCTCGCGCGCCACGTAGTCGCCGGCCACCATGTCGAGCACCACGTCCACGCCCTTGCCGCCGGTCAGGCGCTTCGCCTCTTCGGCGAAGTCCGCCTCGCGGTAGTTGATCGCATGGTCCGCGCCGAGTTTCAGGCAGGCCTCGCACTTCTCGGCGTTGCCGGCGGTGACGATGACCGTCGCGCCGAAGGCCTTGCCGAGCTGGATGGCGGTGACGCCGATGCCGCTCGAGCCGCCCTGGATCAGCAGCGTTTCGCCGCGCTGCAGGCGGCCGCGCTCGAACACGTTGCTCCAGACGGTGAAGAAGGTCTCCGGCAACGAGGCGGCCTCGATGTCGCTCCAGCCCGCGGGCACCGGCAGGCACTGCGCGACGGGGGCGACGCACAGCTGCGCATAGCCGCCGCCGGCCACCAGCGCGCAGACGCGGTCGCCCACGCGCAGGCCGGCCGCGGCCATGGCCTGCGCATCCCCGGCGACGATCTCGCCCGCGACCTCCAGGCCCGGCAGGTCCGACGCGCCCGGCGGCACGGGGTAGTTGCCCGTGCGCTGGAGCACGTCCGGCCGGTTGACGCCGCTGGCGGCAACGCGGATCAGCAGTTCGCCCTCGCCCGCCACCGGGTCGGGGCGCTCGGCCGCGCGCAGCACCTCGGGCGCGCCGAACGAAGTGATCTCAATGGCTTTCATGTCTTCTCGGCCTGCGGCGCCGCGAAACGGACGCGGCGCATGGTGAAAGGAAACGGGAGCCCTGCGCGCCGCGCCGGGCCCCGCGGCGACTCAACCCTGCCGCGTGGTGTCCTCGCCGGCATCCTGCGGCTGCGCGGCCACGGCCTCGACCGGCTGCTCGCCGCCTTCGATGCGCGGCTGGCGCTCCTCGCGCGGCGGGCGATCGCCGCGGTCGGCGCGCTCGCCACGATCCCCGCGGTCGCCCCGGTCGCCGCGATCGCGGCGCTCGCCACGGTCTTCGCGCGGCGGGCGGTCGCCGAATTCGGGCAGGCCGGCCGGGCGCTCGGTCAGCGCCTTCATCGACAGCTTGACGCGGCCCTTGTCGTCGGTCTCGAGCACCTTGACCTTCACCACCTGGCCTTCGCTCAGGTAGTCGGTGACCTTCTCGACGCGCTCGTGCGCGATCTGGCTGATGTGCAGCAGGCCGTCCTTGCCCGGCAGCAGGTTGATCAGGGCGCCGAAGTCCAGGATCTTGGTGACCGGTCCTTCGTAGACCTTGCCGATCTCCACTTCGGCGGTGATCTGCTCGATGCGGCGCTTGGCCTCGTCGGCCTTGGCAGCGTCGGTCGAGGCGATGGTGATGGTGCCGTCCTCGTCGATGTTGATCTGCGTGCCGGTTTCCTCGGTCAGCGCGCGGATCACGGCGCCGCCCTTGCCGATCACGTCGCGGATCTTCTCGGGGTTGATCTTCATCGTGTAGAGCTTGGGCGCGAAGCTGCTGATCTCGGCCTTGGCCTCGCCCATCGCTTCCTGCATCTTGCCCAGGATGTGCATGCGCGCTTCCTTGGCCTGCGCCAGGGCGACCTGCATGATCTCCTTGGTGATGCCCTGGATCTTGATGTCCATCTGCAGCGCGGTGATGCCGTTGGTCGTGCCGGCCACCTTGAAGTCCATGTCGCCCAGATGATCTTCGTCGCCCAGGATGTCGGTCAGCACCGCGAAGCGGTTGCCTTCCTTGATCAGGCCCATGGCGATGCCGGCCACGTGCGCCTTCATCGGCACGCCGGCGTCCATCATCGACAGGCAGCCGCCGCACACCGAGGCCATCGACGAGGAACCGTTCGACTCGGTGATCTCCGAGACCACGCGGATGGTGTACGGGAACTCATCCTTGCTCGGCAGGCAGGCGACCAGCGCGCGCTTGGCCAGGCGGCCGTGGCCCACTTCGCGGCGCTTGGTGGAGCCCATGCGGCCGACTTCGCCGGTGGCGAAGGGAGGCATGTTGTAGTGGAACAGGAAGCGGTCCTCGAACTCGCCGGCCAGCGCGTCGATGCGCTGCGCGTCGCGCTCGGTGCCCAGCGTGGTCACGACCAGCGCCTGCGTCTCGCCGCGGGTGAACAGCGCCGAGCCGTGGGTGCGCGGCAGCACCGCGTTGCGGATCTCGATCGGGCGCACGGTGCGCGTGTCGCGCCCGTCGATGCGCGGCTCGCCTTCCAGGATCTGGCTGCGCACGATGCGCGCCTCGATCTCGAACAGCAGGTCGCCCACCTTGCCGGCGTCGACCGGCTCGTCGCCGGCCTTGAGCGCTTCCAGCACGCTGGCCGACGCCTCGCGCAGGGCCTGCGTGCGGGCCTGCTTGCTGCGGATCTGGTAGGCCGCGCGCAGCTTTTCCTCGGCCAGGGCCGTGACCCTGGCGATGAAGGGCTCGTCCTTGGCGGGCGGCTGCCAGTCCCACACCGGCTTGCCGGCGTCGCGCACCAGTTCATGGATGGCATTGATGGCGACGTTCGCCTGCTCGTGGCCGAACACCACGCCGCCGAGCATGATCTCCTCGGACAGCTGCAGCGCCTCGGACTCGACCATCAGCACGGCCGCCTCGGTGCCGGCGACGACCAGGTCCATCTGCGACTCCTTGCGCGCGGTCTGGCCGGGGTTGAGCACGTACTGGCCGTTGATGTAGCCCACGCGGGCGGCGCCGATCGGGCCGCTGAACGGAATGCCGGAAATCGACAGCGCGGCGCTCACGCCGATCATGGCGGCGATGTCGGCGTCGACCTCGGGGTTGAGCGACAGCGTGTGGATGACCACGTGCACTTCGTTCAGGAAGCCCTCGGGGAACAGCGGGCGGATCGGGCGGTCGATCAGGCGGCTGGTCAGCGTTTCGAGCTCGCTCGGCTTGGCCTCGCGCTTGAAGAAGCTGCCGGGGATCTTGCCGGCGGCGTAGGTCTTCTCGATGTAGTCGACGGTCAGCGGGAAGAAGTCCTGCCCCGGCTTGGCGGTCTTGGAGGCGACCACCGTGGCCAGCACCACGGTGCCGTCGATGTCGACGACCACCGCACCGCTGGCCTGGCGCGCGATCTCGCCAGTTTCCAGGACGACGGTCTTGTCGCCCCACTGGAAGGTCTTGGTGACTTTGTTGAAGAGGCTCATGTGTGCTCCTGGTTGGTATGGCGGGCCGCTGCCGGCCCGCGGTTCGGGGAGTGCCGTCCGGAACACGATGCCATTCCAGCGGGGCTCGTCAAGAACCCTCCTGGAATGACACAGCTTCGCTCCGTCGTGCGTCTCCGTGCGTGTGCGCGAAGCAAAAAACGCCTGAGCTAGCGGACTAACTCAGGCGTTTCCTGCATGCGCTCGGTTTACTTGCGCAGGCCCAGTTTGGCGATCAGCGCGGTGTAGCGGTCGGCATCCTTGGACTTGAGGTAGTCCAGGAGCTTGCGGCGGCGGCTCACCATCCGCAGCAGGCCGCGGCGGCCGTGGTGGTCCTTGGCGTGCGTCTTGAAGTGCGGGGTGAGCTCGTTGATACGGGCGGTCAGCAGGGCGACCTGGACCTCGGGGCTGCCGGTGTCGTTGGCGGCGCGGGCGTTGGCCTGGATGACCTCGGCCTTGACTTGCGGTGCGATCATGGAAGATTTTCCTGTTCCGGGATGTTTGACTTGCGGTGCGCGCTGGAACTGAACGCACCGTGTGCCTTGCGCCAATGCAAAGCCCTGGAATTATATATCGCCCTGCCCCGCCTCGCCCGTGGGCTCCAGCCGGTGGGCGCCGGGCCCCAGGGCGGCCATCCGGTCCCAGGGGTTGCGCAGCACGCAGCGGTCGATCGACAGGCAGCCGCAGCCGATGCAGTCGGTGAGCGAGTCGCGCAGCCCGGCGAGCTGGCGGATGCGCGCGTCCAGCGCCTCGCGCCAGGCGGTGGACAGCGCCGCCCAGTCCTCGCGCGTGGGGGCGCGGCCCTCGGGCAGCCGCGCCAGCGCCGTGCCGACCTCGGCCAGCGGAATGCCCACCCGCTGCGCCACCCGGATGACGGCGATGCGGCGCAGCACCTCGCGCGCGTAGCGGCGCTGGTTGCCGGGCGTGCGCCGGCTGCGGATCAGGCCCTCGCGCTCGTAGAAGTGGATCGCCGACACCGCCACGCCGCTGCGCGCGGCGACCTCGCCGACGCTGAGTTCGCCCAGGTGGTCGCCGGGGCGCAGGGGTGCCGCCTGTTCACGTGCCATGTGCTCGCCTTGCCCTTTCGGGTCGAAAGGTCATCGGCGGACGCCGCTTGACCTCAACTATTGTTGAGATTTTAGGGTGTGGGCACTTTCCTTTTCTTGAACCAGGAGATTCCCATGCCCCGTATCGCCCTGATCGTCGGCAGCACCCGCGAGGGCCGCTTCGCCGACATCCCCGCCCAGTGGATCGCCGACGGCGCCCGCCGGCGCGACGACCTCACGCTCGAGATGCTGGACCTGCGCGAATGGCGCCTGCCCCTGCTGGGCGACCCCGACCCGCACGGCGCCGTGGACGGCTGGCGCCGGCAGATCGCGCGCTTCGACGGCTACGTCGCCACCGTCGCCGAATACAACCATGGCCCCGCGGCGGTGCTGAAGAACGCCTTCGACCTCGTCTTCGACGAATGGCAGCGCAAGCCGATCGGCTTCGTGGGTTACGGCGGCCTGGGCGCCGCGCGCGCCGTCGAGCAGTTGCGCACGGTGGCGATCGAGCTGCAGATGGCGCCGATCCGCAATGCGGTGCACATCGGCGGCGAGGTGTTCCAGCAGGTCGCCCGCTACGGGGTGCCGCTGGAGGAGTACGAGCACCTGGCGAAGGAGCGTTCGCGCTTCCTGGACCAGCTCGCCTGGTGGGCGCAGGCGCTGCGCGCCGCGCGCGTCGGGCCGCCGGCGGCCGTTGCGGCCTGACTCAGGCGGCGCGCTGCGCCTCGAGCCACACGCGCAGACGCCGCACGCCTTCGACCAGGCGCTGCGGCTCCTTCGAGGCGAAGCACCAGCGCAGCCAGCCCTGCGCCTCGGGCGCGAAGGCATTGCCCGGCGCCAGCCCCAGTCCCGCTTCGGCGACCAGGCGCTTGGCGACGTCCAGCGAATCGCCGAAGCCCTCGAGCCGGAAGAAGGCGTACATGCCGCCGCGCGCCGGCGCCACCGCCACGCCCGGCAGTTCGGCCAGCAGCGGCACCAGCGTGTCGCGGCAGGCGCGCAGGTGGGCCACCACGCGCGGCGTCACCTCGTCGGTGCGCTGCAGCGCCGCGATGCCGGCGCGCTGCGTGAAGACGCTGGCGCAGGAGGTGTTGAACTCGATCAGCTTGCCCACCTGCTCCGCCATCCCGGACGGCAGCACCAGCCAGCCCAGCCGCCAGCCGGTCATGAGGAAGCTCTTGGAGAAGCTGTGCACCACCACCAGCCGGTCCTCGGGCGCGGCCACGTCCAGGAAGCTCGGCGCGCAGGCGGCGCCCTCGCCGTAGTAGAGCCGCTCGTAGACCTCGTCGGCCAGGATCCAGGTGCCCATCGCGCGGCAGTGGTCCAGGATCGCCTGCTGCTCGGCGCGCGTGAGCGTCCAGCCGGTCGGGTTGTTGGGCGCGTTCAGGATCAGCAGGCGCGTGCGGGCCGTGACCGCGGCGCGCAGCGCGTCCAGGTCCAGCGTCCATTCGCCGCCGACCGGCCGCAGCGGCACGCAGCGCACCCGCGCGCCGAGGATCGCCGGCTGCGCCGTGAGGTTGGGCCACACCGGCGTGACCGCCACGACCTCGTCGCCCGCGTCCACCAGCGCCTGCACCGCGAGCATCAGCGCGCTCACGCCGCCGGAGGTGACGGCGATGCGGCCGGCGTCCACGCCCGGATGCAGCCGGCGCATGTAGGCGGCGATGGCCTCGCGCAGTTCGGGCAGGCCGAGGTTGTGCGAATAGAAGGTTTCGCCGCGCTCCAGCGACTCGATCGCGGCGCGGCGGATGAACTCGGGCGTGACCTCGTCGCTCTCGCCGAACCAGAAGGCGAGCACGTCCTCGCGGCCCATGCCGGCGTTGGCGACTTCGCGGATCTTGGACGCTTCAAGGTCTTGGACGGCAGTGCGCATGGCCGGCCCTCCCGCTACGGCCGCTGCATGCGGCAGCTGGTCGGCATCTCGGCGCGCTGCGCGTCGATGCTCTTGATCACGCGAAAGCCGTAGCCCGAGCCCTCGACGTCGAAGGGCACCCCCGGCGTGCCCTGGCGGTCCATCACGCCGACCACCAGCGCCTGCTGGAACTGGTGGTCCGCCGCACGCATGCGCCCGCTGCGCCCGGCCAGGCTGACCTGCGCGTTCTCCAGCTTCAGCGCCACCGCCTGCGCCTGCGCGCTGCCGGCCTGCTCGACCGCCTGAGCCAGCGCCTCGATCATGAGCTGCATGCGCATGTGCACGTAGTCCTCGGCCGGATTCGGAAAGCGCTGGCGGAAGGCCCGGTAGAAGGCCGCCGACTCCGGCGTGGGCACGTTGGGCAGCCAGTCGGCCACCGCGATCACCTTGCCGATGCCTGCGTCGCCCAGCGCCGCCGGCGCGCCCAGCGCGTTGCCGTAGAAGGTGTAGAAGCGCCCGTCGAAGCCGACCTCGCGCGCGGCCTTCACCAGCAGCGTCAGGTCGTTGCCCCAGTTGCCGGTGATCACCGACTGCGCGCCGCTGGCCTTGATCTTCACGGCGTAGGGCGCGAAGTCCTTCACCCGGCCCATCGGGTGCAGCTCCTCGGCGGCGATCTCCACGTCGGGCCGCTGCGCGGCGAGCTGCCGGCGCGACTCCGCCAGCACCGCGCGGCCGAAGCTGTAGTCCTGGCCGATCAGGTAGGCGCGCTTCATCTCGCTGTCGTCCTTCATCACCTCCATCAGCGCCGCCACGCGCATGTCGGCATGGGCGTCGAAGCGGAAGTGCCAGAAGCTGCAGCGCTCGTTGGTGAGCACCGGGTCCACGGCCGAGTAGTTGAGGAACAGCGCGCGCCGTGCCGGATCGCGCTCGTTGTGCTTGCCCAGCGCGTCCAGCAGCGCCGCCGCGGTGGCCGAGGAATTGCCCTGCAACACGAACTGCGCGCCGTTGTCGATCGCCGAGCGCAGCGCCGACAGCGCCTCGTCGTTCTGCCCCTTGCTGTCGTAGCGGTCCAGGCGCAGCGCCCGGGCGCCGCCGGGCATCGGCACGCCGCCGCGCTGGTTCACGCGCTCGACCGCCCACAGCAGGTTGCGGAACACCGCCTCGCCGGTGTTGGCGAAGGGGCCGCTCAGGCTCTCGATCAGCGCCAGCCGGATCGGCGCGCCCGCAGGCTGCGCGCGCGCCGGCAGCAGGGCCGCGGCGCCTAGTGCCGCGGCACCGGATTTCAAGACGTCGCGACGCGAAATAAAGCTGGATGTCATTGGCTTGAAAGAAGAATGCCGGCGCCCAGATACGGTGGCAAGCGGCACTCTGATGTACGGAGGTCGCGCAGTGTACGGGACGCACATTCCTGTCCCTTCGTGATGACCCCAAAGGAGTTCCACCATGTTTTTCGCACCCGCCGTCCGCAGCCGCGCCTTCGCCCCGCGCGCCTTCGACCGTGACTTCGAGCGCTTCGTCAACGACGCCTTCCTCGGCGCCCGGCGCACCCTGAACGTCGAGCAGGACGACAAGAGCTGGACGCTGAGCCTGGACGTGCCCGGCCTGGCCCGCGAAGATCTCTCGATCGGCATCGAAGGCGCCGTGGTGCGCATCGAGAGCAGGCCCGAGGCCAAGCGCCAGCTCAAGGCCAGCTACGAACTGCCGCTGGAGATCGACGCCGCGGCCAGCGAGGCCAGGCTCGAGAATGGCGTGCTGACGCTCAAGCTCGGAAAGAAGTTGCCCGAACGCAACATCTCGCAGCTCGCAATCCAGTAATCACCCCTTCGAATCGCAAGGCCGGTAACGCTCCGTTGCCGGCTTTTTTTCGTTCTCGCCGCACAATGCGCGTGCAATACGTCACATCTGCGGCGTATGCGCATTCATTTCTATTGATTGTTCTGCGGTCGGAAGGCGCGTATTTCCACTGGCAATCGCGGGTCCGAACGCCTGCGAGATACCTATGGAAACGCACCTCAAGCCAGCCCGTAGTAATAGCCGGTCGGACACCCTCCTGATCTTTCTCCCGGGCGCCTACCTGGAGCCCGAGGAGTTCGAGCGCGAAGGCTTCGTCAGCGCCGTGCGCGAACGCGATCTGGCGGCCGACGTCATGCTGGTCGACGCCAACGTCTCCTACTACTACGACCAGACCTTCACCGAATGCCTGCAGACCGACGTGATCGCGCCGGCCCGGGCGCTGGGCTACAAGTCGATCTGGCTGGTGGGCATCTCCATCGGCGGCTTCGGCGCTCTGATCCACCAGTTGTCCAAGCCGGGCACGGTCGAAGGCATCGTGGCGCTCGCGCCCTACCTGGGCCGGCGCCCGCTGGGCGCGGAGATCCACAAGGCCGGCGGCCTGCGCGCCTGGAAGGCGCCCACCGGCCCCCTGCCCGACGAGGAAGTGGACCGCCGGCTGTGGCCCTGGCTGCAGCAGTACGCCAACGAGATGCCACCCAAGGAGCTGCCGCCGCTGTACCTGGGTTTCGGCCTGAGCGACCGCTTCGCCGCCAACCACAAGCTGCTGGCGGATGCCCTGCCCGCCAACCACGTCTTCACGACCGAGGGTGGGCACGACTGGCCGCAGTGGGTGCAACTGTGGCGCCACATGCTCGACGTGCTGCCGCTGCCGGCCTGGAAGAAACCCGCGCGGCCAGCCGCCGTCACGGCCTGAGCGGCTGCCGGTCGGTCGCGGGGACAGGGAGCCTCAGGCCGCCAGCATGTCCAGCGGCCAGCGCGGGCGCACGTCGAAGGCGTAGCGCGTGCTGGCCGCCTCGATGCCGGCTTCGAGGCGCATCGCGGCGGCCATCGCGATCATGGCGCCGTTGTCGGTGCACAGGGGCAGCTCGGGGTAGTGCACGCGCACGCCGCGCCGCGCACAGGCGGCGTCGAGCTGTTCGCGCAGGCGGCGGTTGGCGCCCACGCCGCCGGCCACCACCAGCCGCTTCAGGCCGGTCTGCGTCAGCGCCGCGAGCGACTTCTTCAGCAGCACCTCGACGATCGCCGCCTGCGTGCTCGCCGCCAGATCGGCCTTGCGCGCTTCCAGGTGGTCGCCCAGCTTGCGCGCCTGCGTGAGCACCGCGGTCTTCAGGCCGGCGAAGGAGAAGTCCAGGTCGCCGCTGTGCAGCAGCGGGCGCGGCAGCGCGAAGGCCGCGGGATCGCCCCCTTCCGCCAGCTTGGCGAGCCACGGCCCGCCCGGATAGGGCAGCCCCATCAGCTTGGCGCTCTTGTCGAAGGCCTCGCCGGCGGCGTCGTCGATGGTCTCGCCCAGGATCTCGTAGCGGCCCACGCCATCCACGCGCATGAGCTGCGTGTGGCCGCCCGACACCAGCAGCGCCACGAAGGGGAACTCGGGCGGATCGGCGCTCAGGAAGGGCGACAGCAGGTGGCCCTCGAGGTGGTGCACGCCCAGCACCGGCCTGCCCAGCGCGGCGCCCAGGGCGCAGGCGACGCCGGCGCCCACCAGCAGCGCGCCGGCCAGGCCCGGGCCGCGGGTGTAGGCGACCACGTCCACCTCGGCCAGCGCATGCCCTGCCTCGGCCAGCACTTGCTGCGCCAGCGGCAGCACGCGGCGGATGTGGTCGCGGCTGGCCAGCTCGGGCACCACGCCGCCGTAGGCCTGGTGCATCGCGATCTGGCTGTGCAGCGCATGGGCGAGCAGGCGCGGCACGCCGTCGCCGTGCGACCGGACGAGCGCCACGCCGGTTTCGTCGCACGACGATTCGATTCCCAGGACGATCATGCGGCAAGTGTAGGCGGCGCCCCGCAACGGGGCACGGATGTTGCTGCATGCCCTTTCCGTGCCCTGCCCTCCCGCGAACGAACCCCCAACGATGAACGCCGGCCTGCGTTTCCTGGTCGCCGCCCGCCGATGCGAGATCGACGCGCTGGAGCAGCTTGCCCACACCGGCGAGCTGGTCGGCGCGATCGGCCGACTGGTGCATGCGCTGCAGAAGGAGCGCGGCATCTCCAACCTGTTCCTCGCCTCCGGCGGCACACGCTGCGGTCCCGAGCGGCTGCGGCAGATCGAGGCATGCGCCGCCCTGGAGCAGGCGGTGCGCGCCGGCTTCGAGCGGCTGGACACCGAGGCGCGGCGCGTGGGCGACAGCGCCCGGCTGTTCAGCCGCATCGCCTACGTGCTGCCGGGCCTGGACGCCCTGCCCGGCCTGCGCCGGCGCATCGCCGCGCTCGCGCTGACGCCGGCGCAGGCCACCGCCGCCTTCGTCAAGCTCATCGCGGGCCTTCTGGCGGTGGTGTTCGAGGCGGCCGACGGCGCCACCGACCCCGAGATCTCGCGGCTGCTGGTGGCGATGTTCAATTTCATGCAGGGCAAGGAGTTCGCCGGGCAGGAGCGCGCCCTGGGCGCGGCGGCCTTCGCCGGCGGCCGCCACGACGAGCCGCGCCAGCAGCAATGGCTGCACCTGATCGAATCGCAGGAGCGATGCTTCCAGGTGTTCGGCGAGTTCGCCAGCGCGCCGCTGCAGGCGCTGTGGCGCGACTGCCAGCCGCCGGCCCTGCGGGCCGAGCTGGAGCGCCTGCGCCGCATCGCCTTCGCCGGCCCGGCCGGCAGCGCACTCGACACCGGCCTGGGCCAGGTCTGGTTCGACGGCTGCACGCAGCGCATCGACGCCATGAAGGCGGTGGAAGACCGCGCCGCGGCCGACCTGATCGCCCTGTGCGAAGGCAAGACCGCGCAGGCGCGCGCCGAGCTGGCCGGCTATCGGGAACTGTTCGACAGCGCCGCGCCGGCCGCCTTCTTCGACGAGGCCGAGCCGCTGGCGCCCGCCTCCTACGGCCGCCAGCTCGAACGCTCGGTGCTGGACATGGTGCAGGAACAGTCGCGCCGCCTGCAGGCGATGAACGACGAACTGGCCACCGTGCGCGCGGCCCTCAACGAGCGCAAGCTGGTCGAGCGCGCCAAGGGCCTGCTGATGGCGCACCACCGGCTCAGCGAGGACCAGGCGCACAAGATGCTGCGCCAGACCGCGATGAACCAGAACCGCCGGCTGGTGGACGTGGCCGAATCGGTGCTCGCCATGGCCGAGTACCTGCCCCGGCCGGCCTCGAATTGAAGGCCGGCGCACCAGGAATGGTGCAACGCACAAAAAAAGTGCCTGGGCGCGGCAACCATCGAATCGGCCTGCAAGAACCAGGAATACTCGATCTGTTGCTCTCTTTTTGAGAGCGAAACGTACATGGCACACCCCTTGCATTGAGATCGGCACAGACCGACGACGGTCTTCAGGCAGGTGGCTCCCAACGGCGGGAGCCGCCCACCGACCAGGACAAAGGCGTCCTTGCCCGAAAGGGACCTGTTCGCGCGCAGCGGCAGGCCCTGGAACGGCGAGGACGCCTTTTTTGTTTTTGCCTCTCCCACAGGAGTCCGCCCCATGACCGACCTGCTCCATCCCAAGCTCAGCCGCCGCCGCGTGCTGCAGGCCGCCGCGCTCGGCGCCGCCGGCCTCGACCCCGCCCTGCGCGCCGCCGTCTACGCCCAGGGCTCCGACAAGCCCGAGAAGGAGGAAGTGAAGATCGGCTTCATCCCGCTGACCGACTGCGCCAGCGTGGTGATGGCCTCGGTGCTGGGCCTCGACAGGAAGTACGGCGTGAAGATCGTGCCCAGCAAGGAGGCGAGCTGGGCCGGCGTGCGCGACAAGCTGGTCAACGGCGAGCTGGACTTCGCCCACGTGCTCTACGGGCTGATCTACGGCGTCCACCTGGGCGTGTCCGGACCGAAGAAGGACATGGCGATCCTGATGACGCTCAACAACAACGGCCAGGCCATCTCGCTGTCGAAGAAGCTGGCCGACAAGGGCGCCGTCGACGGCGCCTCGCTGGTGAAGCTGATGGCCGCGGACAAGCGCGAATACACCTTCGCCCACACTTTCCCCACCGGCACGCACGCCATGTGGCTCTACTACTGGCTGGCGACGCACGGCATCGACCCGATGAAGGGCGTCAAGTCGATCACCGTGCCGCCGCCGCAGATGGTGGCGAACATGCGCGTGGGCAACATGGACGGCTTCTGCGTCGGCGAGCCCTGGCACCAGCGCGCGATCATGGACGGCATCGGCGTCACGGCGATCACCACGCAGGACATCTGGCAGGACCATCCCGAGAAAGTCCTGGGCACCACGGCCGACTTCGCCACCCGGTATCCGAACACGGCGCGCGCCGTGACGGCCGCGGTGCTCGAAGCCGGCAAGTGGATCGACGCCAGCCTGCAGAACAAGGCGAAGATGGCCGAGACGATCGCCGACAAGAGCTACGTCAACACCAGCGTCGACGCGATCAACCAGCGCATCCTGGGCCGCTACACCAACGGCCTGGGCAGGAACTGGGACGACCCCAACCACATGAAGTTCTACAACGACGGCAAGGCGACCTTCCCCTACCTGTCGGACGGCATGTGGTTCCTCACGCAGCACAAGCGCTGGGGGCTTCTGAAGGAACACCCCGACTACCTGAAGGTCGCGACGCAGATCAACCGCATCGACCTCTACAAGCAGGCGGCGGCGGCTTCCGGGACCCCCGTGCCCGCCTCGCCGATGCGCAGCAGCAGGCTGCTCGACGGCGTGGTGTGGGACGGCAAGGACCCGAAGGGCTACGCCGAGTCTTTCAACATCCATGCCTAGGAGACGCACGATGGTCAGCGCCGTCTTCCATTCGCCGCTCGACACGGGGCTGAGCGCCGCGGCGAGCCCTGCGGCCGCCCGGCCGCACGCCCCGCCGGCCACGCCCGCCGCGGACACGCCGACGCGCCCGCCGCGCGACTGGCGCGGCCTGTGGCTGCGCGTGCTGCCGCCGCTGGCAGGCTTCGGCCTGCTGGTGCTGCTGTGGGAGCTGGTCGCCCTGAGCAGCAGCACCGGCTTTCCCTCGCCGCGCGAGACCTGGACGCAGGCGGTGGAGGTCTTCGGCGATCCCTTCTACAGCAACGGGCCCAACGACCAGGGCGTGGGCTGGAACGTGCTGTCCTCGCTGCAGCGCGTGGCGCTGGGCTTCGGCCTGGCGGCGCTGGTGGGCATCCCGGCCGGCTTCGCCATCGGGCGCTTCGAGTTCCTGGCGCGCATGTTCAACCCCCTCATCAGCCTGCTGCGGCCGGTCTCGCCGCTGGCCTGGCTGCCGATCGGCCTGCTGGTGTTCAAGGGCGCCAATCCGGCCGCGATCTGGACCATCTTCATCTGCTCGATCTGGCCGATGGTCATCAACACCGCGGTGGGCGTGCAGCGCGTGCCCAGCGACTACATGAACGTGGCGCGCGTGCTCGACCTGTCGGAATGGAAGATCCTCACGCGCATCCTCTTTCCCGCCGTGCTGCCCTACATGCTGACCGGCGTGCGCCTGGCGGTGGGCACCGCATGGCTGGTGATCGTGGCGGCCGAGATGCTCACCGGCGGCGTGGGCATCGGGTTCTGGGTGTGGGACGAGTGGAACAACCTGAACGTCGCCAACATCATCATCGCGATCTTCGTGATCGGCATCGTCGGCCTGGTGCTGGAATGGGCGCTGGTGCGGCTGGCGACCGCCTTCACCTTCGAGGAGGTGAGATCGTGAACGAGGCCAAGTACATCGACATCCAGAACGTCGAGCAGGCGTTCAAGACACCCAAGGGCCGCTTCGTCGCGCTGCGCAACGTCGGCCTGACCGTGGCCAAGGGCGAGTTCGTCACGCTGATCGGCCACTCGGGCTGCGGCAAGTCCACGCTGCTGAACCTGATCGCCGGCCTGACCACCCCCACCGAGGGCGTGCTGCTGTGCGCCGACCGGGAGATCCGCGGCCCGGGGCCCGAGCGCGCGGTGGTGTTCCAGAACCATTCGCTGCTGCCCTGGCTGACCTGCTTCGAGAACGTGTACCTGGCGGTGGAGCGCGTGTTCGGCGCGGCCGAGGGCAAGGCCCGGCTGCGCGAGCGCACCGACGCGGCGCTGGCGATGGTCGGCCTGTCGCACGCCGCGGCCAGGCGTCCGGGCGAGATCTCCGGCGGCATGAAGCAGCGCGTGGGCATCGCGCGGGCGCTGTCGATGGAACCCAAGGTGCTGCTGATGGACGAGCCCTTCGGCGCGCTGGACGCGCTCACCCGCGCCAAGCTGCAGGACGAGCTGCTGGCCATCGTCGCCAAGACGCGCAGCACGGTGGTGATGGTGACGCACGACGTGGACGAGGCGGTGCTGCTGAGCGACCGCATCGTGATGCTCACCAACGGCCCGGCCGCCACCATCGGCGAGGTGCTGGCGGTGGAGATCCCGCGCCCGCGCAACCGCGTCGAGCTGGCCGAGGACCCGGCCTACGTGCACGCCCGCAAGGCGGTGATCGACTTCCTCTACACGCGCCAGGCGCACGTGGAGAAGGCGGCCGCCTGAGTTCCCGAGGAGACGAACATGGACATGCGTGTGAAGAAACCCCGCCTCGTGATGATCGGCAACGGCATGGCCGGCGTGCGCACCCTCGAGGAGCTGCTGAAGGTCGAGCCGGATCTGTACGACATCACGGTGTTCGGCGCCGAGCCGCACCCGAACTACAACCGCATCCTGCTGTCGCCGGTGCTCGCCGGCGAGCAGACGGTGCAGGAGATCATCCTCAACGACTGGGACTGGTACCGCGACAACGGCATCGCCCTGCACGCCGGGAAGAAGGTGACGCAGGTGGACCGCGTGCGCCGCGCCGTGCGCGCCGTGGATTCGGAAGGCGGCGTCACCGAGGCGCCCTACGACCGCCTGCTGCTGGCCACCGGCTCCAACCCCTTCATGCTGCCCGTGCCGGGCAAGGACCTGCAGGGCGTGATCGCCTATCGCGACATCGCCGACACCGAGTGCATGATCGAGACCGCGAAGACGCACCGCCACGCGGTGGTGATCGGCGGCGGCCTGCTGGGGCTGGAGGCGGCCAACGGCCTGATGCTGCGCGGCATGGACGTGAGCGTGGTGCACGTCGGCCCCTGGCTCATGGAGCGCCAGCTCGACGACGTGGCCGGCGGGCTGCTGCGCAAGTCGCTCGAGGAACGCGGGCTGAAGTTCCTGCTGCAGGCCCACACGCAGGAACTGGTCGGCGACGCGGGCGGACGCGTCAGGGCCGTGCGCTTCAAGGACGGCAGCGAGGTGCCGGCCGACCTGGTGGTGATGGCGGTGGGCATCCGCCCCAACGTGGAACTCGCGCAGTCGATGCGCCTGCACTGCGACCGCGGCATCGTGGTCAACGACACCATGCAGACGGTGACCGACGCACGCATCTACGCCGTGGGCGAATGCGCGGCGCACCGCGGCATCGCCTACGGGCTGGTGGCGCCGCTGTTCGAGCAGGCCAAGGTGGCGGCCAACCACCTGGCGGAGTTCGGCATCGGGCGCTACCAGGGCTCGCTCACCTCCACCAAGCTCAAGGTCACGGGCATCGACCTGTTCTCGGCCGGCAACTTCATGGGCGGCGAGCACTGCGAGGAGATCGTGATGAGCGATCCCTTCGGCGGCGTCTACAAGAAGCTGGTGATCCAGGACGACAAGCTGGTCGGCGCCTGCCTGTACGGCGACACCGCCGACGGCAGCTGGTACTTCAAGCTGCTGCGCGACGGGCGCAGCGTGCACGACATCCGCGACAAGCTGATGTTCGGCGAGTCCAACATCGGCGACACCGGCCACGAAGGCCACAGCAAGGCCGCCGCCATGCCCGACGAGGCCGAGGTGTGCGGCTGCAACGGCGTGAACAAGGGCACCATCTGCAAGGCGATCCGCGACAAGGGCCTGTTCACGCTCGAGGAGGTGAAGAAGCACACCAAGGCCAGCGCGAGCTGCGGCTCGTGCACCGGGCTGGTGGAGCAGATCCTGATGTTCACCGCCGGCGGAGACTACTCGGCCGCGCCGAAGAAGAAGGCGGTGTGCGGCTGCACCGACGCCAGCCACCAGGACGTGCGCGACGCGATCCGCCGCGAGCACTGGCTCACCCACGCCGAGGTCTACCGCGGCCTGGGCTGGCGCACGCCCGACGGCTGCGCGAGCTGCCGCCCGGCCGTCAACTACTACCTGATCAGCACCTGGCCCAAGGAGGCGAAGGACGACCCGCAGAGCCGCTTCGTCAACGAGCGCAGCCACGCCAACATCCAGAAGGACGGCACCTACTCGGTGGTGCCGCGCATGTGGGGCGGCACCACCACGCCGGCCGACCTGCGGCGCATCGCCGACGTGGCCGACAAGTACGCCATCCCCACCGTCAAGGTCACGGGCGGGCAGCGCATCGACCTGCTGGGCGTGAAGAAGGAGGATCTGCAGGCGGTGTGGAAGGACCTGGGCATGCCCAGCGGCTTCGCCTACGGCAAGTCCACCCGCACGGTGAAGACCTGCGTGGGCAGCGAATGGTGCCGCTTCGGCACGCAGGACAGCACCTCCATGGGCATCCAGCTGGAGAAGGCGCTGTGGGCCATGTACGCGCCGCACAAGGTCAAGCTCGCCGTCTCGGGCTGCCCGCGCAACTGCGCCGAGGCCGGCATCAAGGACGTGGGCGTGATCGGCGTCGACTCAGGCTGGGAGATCTACGTGGGCGGCAACGGCGGCATCAAGACCGAGGTGGCGCAGTTCCTGGTGAAGGTCAGGAGCGCCGAGGAAGTGATGGAGCATGCCGGCGCCTTCCTGTCGCTGTACCGCGAGGAAGGCTGGTACCTGGAGCGCACGGTGCACTACATCGGCCGCGTCGGGCTGGATTACGTGAAGAAGCGCATCGTGGACGACGCCGAGGGCCGCCGCGCGCTGTGGGAGCGGCTGCAGTTCGCGCTGGACGGCGAGCCCGACCCGTGGCTCGCGTCGGCGCAGGCCGCGGTGGACGTGCGGCAGTTCGCGCCGGTGGCGCAGCCCGAGACGCAGCCGGCCTGATGCAAGGAGCCCCACGATGAACAAGGACTGGATCGCCATCTGCCGCCTGGAGGATATCCCCGTGCTCGGCGCGCGCCGCGTGGCGCGCGAGACCGGCGTGGACGTGGCGGTGTTCCGCAACGCCGAGGACGAGGTCTTCGCCCTGCTCGACCGCTGCCCGCACAAGGGCGGCCCGCTGAGCCAGGGCATCGTGTTCGGCGCCAGCGTGGCCTGCCCGCTGCACAACTGGTCCATCGGCCTGGAGGACGGCCGCGCCAAGGCGCCCGACGAAGGCTGCGTGCCGCGCTTCGTCGTGAAGATGGAAGGCGGCGTGGTGCACCTGGATGCGCAGGAGCTGGCCACGCACGCCATCGACCTGCCCGCGCCGGTGGCCGGCCCGCGCACCATCGCCATCGCCTCCGCCTGAGCACCCGGCCATGCAGGAGACGAAGTCCACCTGCCCCTACTGCGGCGTGGGCTGCGGCGTGGTCATCGAGAGCGATGGCTCGCAGATCACCGGCGTGCGCGGCGACCCCGACCACCCCGCGAACTTCGGCCGGCTGTGCACCAAAGGCTCGACGCTGCACCTGACGGCCAGCGCCGAGGTCACGCGGCAGACACGGCTGCTGCAGCCCCTGCACCGCGCCGAACGCGGCGCCGCGCCGCAGCCCGTCGACTGGGACGCCGCCCTGGACGGCGCCGCCGACACCTTCGCGCGCATCGTGCGCGAGCACGGCCCCGACGCGGTGGGCTTCTACATCTCCGGCCAGCTGCTCACCGAGGACTACTACCTCTTCAACAAGCTCGCCAAGGGCCTGGTCGGCACCAACAACATCGACACCAACTCGCGCCTGTGCATGAGCAGCGCGGTGGCCGGCTACAAGAAGACGCTGGGCGCCGACGCGCCGCCGGCCTGCTACGACGACGTGAACCACGCGCAGTGCCTGTTCATCGCCGGCAGCAACACCGCCTGGGCGCACCCGATCCTGTTCCGCCGCATCGAGGACGCCAGGCGCGCCAACCCGGCGATGAAGATCGTCGTGGCCGACCCGCGCCGCACCGACACCTGCGAGATCGCCGACCTGCACCTGCCCCTGCAGCCCGGCACCGACGTGATGCTGTTCCACGGCATGCTGCACCTGATGCTGTGGGAGGGCTGGACGCAGCCTGCCTACATCGCCGCGCACACCACGGGTTTCGACGCGCTCAAGGACCTGGTGCGCGAGTGCACGCCCGGGCGCGTGGCCCAGGTCTGCGGCATCGAACAGGAGGCGCTGATGGAGGCCGCGCGCCTGTTCGCCACCTCGCCCGCCACGCTGAGCCTGTACTGCCAGGGCCTGAACCAGTCCAGCAGCGGCACCGCGAAGAACGCGGCGCTGATCAACCTGCACCTGGCCTGCGGCCAGATCGGCCGCCCCGGCGCCGGCCCCTTCTCGCTCACCGGCCAGCCCAACGCGATGGGCGGACGCGAGGTGGGCGGCATGGCCAACCTGCTCGGCGCGCACCGCGACCTGGCCGACCCGCGGCACCGCGCCGAGGTGGCCGCGCTGTGGGGCGTGCCCGAAGTACCGGCCGCGCCCGGCAAGACGGCGGTGGAGATGTTCCAGGCCGCCGCCGACGGCGAGATCAAGGCGCTGTGGATCGCCTGCACCAACCCCGCGCAGTCCATGCCCGAGCAGGCCATGGTGCGCGCGGCGCTGGCCAAGGCGCAGTTCGTGGTGGTGCAGGAAGCCTTCGCCACCACCGCCACCTGCGGCGTCGCCGACCTGCTGCTGCCCGCCACCACCTGGGGCGAGAAGGAAGGCACGGTGACCAACAGCGAGCGCCGCATCTCGCGCGTGCGCGCCGCGGTGCCGCCGCCGGGCGAAACGCGACACGACTGGGCCATCGCGCTGGACTTCGCGCGCCGGCTGGAGGCGCGCCTGGGCCCGCGGCGCAGCGACGGCGGCACGCTCTTTCCCTACGCCGATGCGGCGTCGATCTGGAACGAGCACCGCGAATCCACGCGCGGGCGCGACCTGGACATCACCGGCCTGAACTACGCGATGCTGGAAGCCGCGCCGCGCCAGTGGCCCTGGCCCGAGGGCGCGGCCGAGGGGCGCGCGCGGCTCTACGAAGACGGCCGCTTTCCCACCCCCGACGGCCGCGCGCGCTTCGCCGCCGTGCCCTTCCGCCCGGTGGCGCAGGCGCGCGAGGCCCGCTTTCCCTTCTCCCTGAACACCGGCCGGCTGCGCGACCAGTGGCACGGCATGAGCCGCACCGGCACGCTGGGCCGCCTGTTCGGCCACGCGGCCGAACCCGGCGTGCAGATGCACCCGCAGGACATGGCGCGCCACCGCCTGCTGGACGGCGACCTGGTGCACGTCACCTCGCGCCACGGCTCGATCGTGCTGCCGGCCGCGGGCAGCGCGGAACTGGCGCCGAACCAGGCGTTCATCGCCATGCACTGGGGGCCCGAGTACCTGGGCGGGCGGGCCAACACGGGCGCGCCGATGGCCGGCGTGAACGCGCTCACCGCGCCGCACGTCTGCCCCGATTCGAAGCAGCCGGAACTCAAGCACACGCCGGTGAAGATCCTCAAGGCCGAACTGCCGTGGTCGCTGCTCGCCGTGGCCTGGCTGCCGCCGGGCGAGGTGCTGGCCGCGCGCGAGCGGGTGCGCGACCTGATGGCGCAGTTCGCCTTCGCGAGCTGCGTGCCCTTCGGCCCCGGCGGTGCGGCGGGCGGGGCCGAGGCGCCCACCGGCCTGCTGCTGCGCGCCGCCGACGACAGCGCCGCGCCCGCGCCGCTGCTGGCGCAGATCGAGTCCCTGTTCGGCCTGGCCGGCGCCGAGACGCTGCGCTACGCCGACGCGCGCCGCGGCCAGCGCCGCGCGGTGCGGCTGGTGCGCGAGGGCGAGGACGCGCATGTCGCGGCCTTCGTGCTGGCCGGCGACACGCGCGCCGAGGGCTGGATCAAGGCGCTGCTGCAGGACCGGCTGCCGGCACGGAGCTACGGCCGCCGTCTGCTCTCGCCCACCGCCTCGGCGCCCACCGGCCTCACCGCGCGCGGGCGCACCGTGTGCAATTGCCTGGGCGTGTCCGAGAGCGAGATCGGCCGCCGGCTCGCCGCCTGCGCCGGCAGCGACGACGAACGGCTGGCCGCGCTGCAGGACGCGCTGAAGTGCGGCACCCAGTGCGGCTCCTGCCTGCCGGAGCTGCGGCGCATGGTGCGCGCCGCGCCGGTGCCGGAGGCCATGCCATGAATGCGTTCGCCGCCTTCATGCCGCCTGGAATAAGCAACCCCGCGAATCGGCATAAGCCATGCGGGACAATCCCCTTCCCCATGGGCATCAGCCAGTACATCAAGGAAATCGGCCGCGGCGCCCGCGGCGCGCGTCCGCTCGCGCGCGAACAGGCGCAGGATCTGTTCGCCCAGGTGCTCGACGGCGCGGTGAGCGACCTGGAGATCGGCGCCTTCTGCCTGGCCATGCGCATCAAGGGCGAGACGGTGGACGAGATGGCCGGCTTCCTGGACGCCACCCACGCGCGGCTGGCGCGCCTGCCGGCCTCGACCCGGCCGCTGGTGGTGCTGCCCAGCTACAACGGCGCGCGCCGCCTGCCGGTGCTCACGTCGCTGCTGGCGCTGCTGCTGGCGCGCGAGGGCCTGCCGGTGCTGTTGCACGGCGCACAGACCGAGGCGCGGCGCGTCACGTCCGCGTCGGTGCTGGAAGCGCTCGGCATCCCCGCCCTCGCCGCGCCGCGCGCGGTGGCCGAGGGCGAGGTGGCGCACATCGCCACCGGCCGGCTCCACGCCGGCCTGCAGCGGCTGCTGGAGGTGCGGCAGGTGGTGGGCCTGCGCAACCCCGGCCACAGCGTGGTCAAGCTGATGAACCCTGCCGAGGGCAAGGCCATCGTGGTCACCAGCTACACGCACCCCGAATACTTCGAGATGATCTGCGGCACCTTCGCGCTGCTGGGCATGAACGCCCTGCTCTCGCGCGGGCTGGAGGGCGAGAGCGTGGCCGACCCGCGCCGCTCGCCGCGCTTCGACGCCTTCGTGCGCGGCACGCCGCAGCTGCTGGAAGAGCAGCAGCCCGGCACCGCGGCGGAAGTGCCCGGCCTGCCCGCGGAGATCGACACGCAGGCGACGGCCGACTACACCCGGCGCGTGCTCGCCGGCGACGCGCCCGTGCCGCCCTCGATCGCGCGGCAGGTCCAACACATCCGGCAACTGGCGAGCCAGCTATGAACAACCACGACTTCCCCCACGACGACCGCGCCCCGCGCGGCAGCTGCACCCTGGTCGGCGCCGGCCCCGGCGACCCGGAGCTGCTCACCCTCAAGGCGGTGCGCGCCATCCAGGCGGCCACCGTGCTGCTGGTGGACGACCTGGTCAACGACGAGATCCTGGCCTGGGCCCGGCCCGGTGCGCGCATCGTGCACGTCGGCAAGCGCGGCGGCTGCCGCAGCACGCCGCAGTCCTTCATCGAGAAGCTGATGATCACCGCCGTGCGCGAGGGCGAGACCGTGGTGCGCCTGAAGGGCGGCGACCCCTTCATCTTCGGGCGCGGCGGCGAGGAGGTGGAGCACCTGCGCGAGGCCGGCATCGAAGTGCAGGTGGTCAACGGCATCACCGCCGGCCTGGCGGCCGTCACCGCGCTGGGCGTGCCGCTCACGCACCGCGACCATGCGCAGGGCGTGGTCTTCGTCACCGGCCACGCCAAGACCGGCCATGCGGCGCAGGAGCACCCGACCGACTGGCGCCAGCTCGCCGCCACCGCGCACCAGGCGCGGCTGACGCTGGTGATCTACATGGGCGTCTCGGGCGCAGCCCACATCCAGCGCGAGCTGCTGCAGGCCATGCCCGGCGACACCCCGGTCGCGGTGGTGCAGAACGCCAGCCTGCCGCAGCAGCGCCACATGGCGACCACGCTGGCCGCGCTGTGCGACGGCATCGCCGAGGCGCAGTTGGCCAGCCCGGCAGTGATCGTGGTCGGCGACGTGGTGCGCGGCGTGGCGGCGCTGGCCGAGGCGCCGCCCGCGCGCCGCAGCGCCGCGGGCTGACCCTGCAGCTCGGCGGTCCCTGGCGCCCTCAGCGTCCTGCGACGTCCGGCAGCTTGGCGATCACCTTGATCTCGAACTGGAAGCCGGACAGCCAGGTGACACCGACAGCGGTTGCAGTCGGATAAGGCGCCTTGCCCCAGTATTCCGCAGCCACGGCCCAGGCGCGTTCGAAATGGGCGTCCGGGTTCACCATGAACACCGTCACGTCGATGACGTCGTCGAAGCTGCAGCCGGCCGCGGCGAGGATGGCGTTGAGATTCCGGAACGCGAGGCGCACCTGGTCATCGAGGTCCGGCTCGGGCGAGCCATCGGGCCGGCTGCCGACCTGGCCGGACACGAACAGCAGGCCGTTGGCGCGGATCGCGGGGGAATAGCGGTGCAGCTCGTACAGGGCGTGGCGTTCGGGCGGGACAACGACGTCGCGGGTGGTCATGAGAGGCATTCCTTCAAAGCGGTTGCGGATGCAGCCACTGTAGGATGCCGCCGGCCGCGGATAAACCGGCAGTTCGCACAAGCACTGTTTGCATCGGCCAAACAATGGAATGCCGCGATGGATCGCTTCGACGCCCCGCAAAAGGCAGGCTCAGCGCGCCTTGGCGCCCTGGCGCGCCAGGTGCACCTGGTGCAGCGTGATCTTGCGCACCTCGGCCTGGCTGGTCTCGATGTGCGCGCGCAGCAGCATGGCGGCCTGGTCGCCGCGGTTGGCGCGCACGGCCTTCAGGATCTTGGCGTGCTCGTCGTAGGTCGCGTCGATGCGCGGCTGCTGGGTGAAGTCCAGCCGGCGGATGATGCGGATGCGGTCGGTCACGTCGCGGTGCACGCGCGCCATCTCGCCGTTGCCGGCCGCCTGCACCAGCGCGCAATGGAAGGCCTCGTCCCACTGCGCCACCTGCCCCGCATCGGCGCTGCGCTCGGCGGCCGGCACCAGCCAGATGCCGGCCAGCGCATCCAGCAGCCCGCGGTCGATGCGACGGTCGCTCTCGCACAGGCGGTGCACGGCGGTCGTCTCCAGCACCATGCGCAGGTCGTAGAGCTGCTCGAACTGGTCGAAGTCGAAGGGCAGCACGCGCCAGCCGCTGCGGAACAGCACCTCGACGAAGCCTTCCTGCTGCAGCCGGATCAGGGCCTGCCGCACCGGCGTGCGCGAGACGCCCAGGCGGTCGCTGATCTCGTTCTCGGTGAAGCGGTCGCCCGGCACCAGCTTGAACTCCGCCACGTCGCGCTTGAGCTGCGCGTAGACGTCGTCGGCGCGCGAGCGGAACGCGCCGCCTGGGGGTCGGGCTGGGGTGGCAGTGGGCACCACGCGATGGTATCGCCGCTTATGCCGCTGCCGGCTGCAGGGCCGCCAGCAGCGCGGCGCTCGGCGCCGTCCAGCCCACGATCGCGCCCTGCGCGCGGATCATCTCGATCGCCGCGGCCTTGAAGTGCGGGAAGTAGCTCTCGGTGCAGTCCTCCAGCAGCAGGCATTCGTAGCCGCGGTCGTTGGCCTCGCGCATCGAGGTCTGCACGCACACTTCGGTGGTCACGCCGCCGAAGACCAGGTGCGTGATGCCGCGCCCGCGCAGCGTCTCGTGCAGGCCGGTGGCGTAGAAGGCGCCCTTGCCCGGCTTGTCGACGACGAGCTCGTGCGGCGCGGGCGCCAGCGCCTCGACGATCCGGCTGCCCGGCTCGCCGGCCACGAGGATGCGGCCCATCGGCCCCACGTCGCCGATGCGCAGCGTCGGGCTGCCGCGGTGGCGCTTGGCCGGCGGGCAGTCCGACAGGTCGGGCCGGTGCGCCTCGCGCGTGTGCACCACCCAGCCGCCGGCCGCCCGCCACGCCTGCAGCACGGCCTGCGTCGCGGGCACGATGGCCGCGAGCCGCGAGACGTCGTTGCCCAGCGTCTCGCCGAAGCCGCCGGGCTCGATGAAGTCGCGCTGCATGTCGATGAGCACCAGCGCCGCGTGGGCCAGCTCGAACGCGTAGGGGAAGGGGTTGGCGTCGATCTTCATCGCGGCTTCAGAAGCTGTGAATGAATCCATCGCGCCCCGGCCCGAAGGGCGAGGCCCCCGGGCGCATCGACGGGGATGGCAACTGGGGTCATTGGGGGCCTCGCGTGGGTGGGAGGGATTCGTTCACAGCTTCTCCGTGATGGCCGCCGCCCATGTGGGCGCCCAGCTCGTGGCGGTCGGCGGTGGCGGCCGGGGTCTCGTGCACGATGCGGCCCTCGCTCATGACGACGATGCGGTCCGCGAGGGCCAGCAGCTCGTCCAGGTCCTCGCTCACCAGCAGCACGGCGCCGCCCTGGTCGCGCACCTGCACGATGCGGCCGTGGATCTCGGCCACGGCGGCGAAGTCCAGGCCGAACACCGGGTTGGCGGCGATGAGCACGTTGATCTCGCCGGCCAGCTCGCGCGCCAGCACGGCGCGCTGCACGTTGCCGCCCGACAGGCTGCGGATCGGCGCGCCCTCGCCCTGGGTCTTGATGCCGTACTCGTCGATCCAGGCGCGCGCGCGGCGCCGCCACTGGCCGAAGCGCAGCAGGCCGCCCGTCCAGCCCGCCGTCGCCAGGGGCGGCCGGTCGAAGTCGCGCAGCGCCATGTTCTCGGCCACGCTCAGCGCGCCCACGCAGGCGTTGCGCAGCGGCTCCTCGGGCAGGCTGCGCACCTTGAGCGCGCGGTTCTCGGCGCGCCTGGCGGCGTAGGGCCGGCCCATGACGCGCACCTCGCCGCCGGCGCGGGGACGCTGGCCGACCAGCGCCTCGACCAGCTCGCGCTGGCCGTTGCCCGACACCCCGGCCACGCCCAGGATCTCGCCCGGCCGCACCGCGAGGCTGAGGTCCTGCACCGCCAGCGTGCCGCGATCGCCCTCGGCGCTCAGGCGCGAGACCTCCAGCGCCGCAGCGCCCGCCGCCGCCGCGACGCCGCGCACACGCATGCCGGTCGCGGTCTCGCCTTCCGGCGGCCGGGCGCCGGCGCTGTCCCCCATCATCGCCTGCGCCAGCCGGCGCGGATCGGTGTCGGCCACGCGGGCATGGTGCACCGCCCGGCCCCGGCGCAGCACCGTCACGCTGTCGGCATAGCCCATCACCTCGCGGAACTTGTGCGTGATGACGAGCACGGTGCACAGCCCGCTGCGGGCGAACGCCCGCACGTGGCCCAGCACCTCGTCGGCCTCCTGCGGCGTCAGCACCGAGGTCGGCTCGTCCAGGATCAGCAGGCGCGGGCGCAGGTAGAGCTGCTTGAGCAGCTCCAGCTTCTGCTTCTCGCCCGCCGCCAGCTCCGAGGGCCGCGCGTCGAGGTCGAGCGTGAAGGGCGTGGTGGCGAGGAAGTCCGACAGCGCCGCGCGCTGCGCCTGCCAGTCGATGACCGCCGGCGTCCGGCCGCCGGCCAGCAGCAGGTTCTCGGCCACCGTCATGCCCGGCGCCAGGGTGAAGTGCTGGTAGACCATGCCGATGCCGAGCTGGCGCGCGACGACGGGGTTGGCGATGTCCTGTTCGCGGCCGTCGATGAGGATGCTGCCCTCCTCGGCCCGCTGGAAGCCCGCCACGCACTTGACCAGCGTGCTCTTGCCCGCGCCGTTCTCGCCCAGCAGCGCATGCACGGTGCCCGGCTCCACGCGCATCGTCACGCGGTCCATGGCGGTGAAGCTGCCGAAGCGCTTGGTCAGCTCGTAGGTGTCCAGCGCCAGGGCGCCGCTGGCGCGCGCGGGGGTGTCGATGGGAGCGATCACGGCCGGAGAACCTCGATCAAGGCCAGCGAAGTGGCATGGGCGCCGAACACGCCGCCCTGCATGGCGATCATCTTCAGCGCCGCGGCATGGTTGCCGGGGTCGGTGGCGGCGGTGCAGTCCGACAGCAGCAGGCATTCGAAGCCGCGGTCGTTGGCGTCGCGCATGGTGGTGTGCACGCACACGTCGGTGGTGATGCCGGCGAGCACCAGGTTGCGGACGCCGCGCGTGCGCAGGACCATCTCCAGGTCGGTGGCGTAGAAGGAGCCCTTGCCGGGCTTGTCGATCACGATCTCGCCCTCGGCCGGCGCCAGCTCGGGAATGATCTCCCAGCCCGGCTCGCCGCGCACCAGGATGCGGCCGCACGGGCCGGCGTCGCCGATGCCCACGCCCTGCGCGCCGATCTGCCGCGAGCGCCAGCGCTTGTTGGCCGGCAGGTCCGACAGGTCGGGGCGATGGCCCTCGCGCGTGTGGATGACGGTGTAGCCCAGGGGCCGCATCACGTCGAGCAGGCGGCGGATCGGCGCGATGGGCGCCTGCGTGAGCGAGATGTCGTAGCCCATCGCGTCGACGTAGCCGCCCTTGCCGCAGAAGTCGGTCTGCATGTCGATCACGACGAGCGCGGTGTTGTCGGGGCGCAGCGCGCCGTCGTAGGGCCAGCGGTAGGGCTCGGCGGCGGCGAAGCGCAGTCCGGCGGCGGGTGCGGTGGAGGCGTCCATGGGTCAGTCCAGCGTCTCGAGCCGCTCCTTCTCGGGTATGTCGGCAGGAACGGGCGGCGGCACCAGCGGGTGCGTGCCGGCGCCGCCGTAGGGGCGCACCGGCGCGGCGAAGCCGCAGGAAGTGCCGTCGGTCACCTGCACCTGCCCGCTCCACGGCAGCCGGTAGCGCCCGGCCGCCATGTCGTGCATGTAGGTGTAGGGGCAGTCCTGCGCGCCGCCCTGCACGGCCACGTAGCCGCGGTGGTAGAGCTGGTAGATGTTGTTCTCCACGCCCCAGCCAGTGCGGGCCTCGCGCACCAGGTCGGGCCGCAGCTCGGCGGTGACGATCTCGTCGGGCCGGCCGCCGCCTTCCACCATCACGGTGCCGTCGAAGCTGCAGAACATGCCCTCGCCCATGGAGTCGAAGGTGCCGTCCGATCCGCACATGCACACGCTGGCGGTGTAGGCCAGGTTGCAGAAGGCGTTGGCCTGGTTGGTGATCTTCCAGGCGTGGCGGATCGGCGCCGTGTAGCCCGCGGTGCGCAGGATGATCTCGGCGCCCTTGTACGCGGCCTCGCGCGCCATCTCGGGGAACATGCCGTCGTGGCAGATGATCAGCGCGAGCTTGCTGCCGTTGGGGCCGTCGCACACCGGCACGCCCAGGTTGCCCGGCTCCCAGGGTTCCACCGGCACCCACGGGTGCAGCTTGCGGTAGTACAGGCGGATGGCGCCCGCGTCGTCGATGACGAGGCCGCTGTTGTAGGGGTTGCCGCCCGGGTTCGCCTCCATGATCGAGAAGCAGCCCCAGATGCGGTGCTCGGTGCAGGCGGCGCGCAAGGCCGCGACCTCCGGGCCGTCCAGCGTGCACATGATCTCGGGATTCGTGTCCATCGACAGGCCGTGCAGCGCGTACTCCGGAAAGACCACCAGGTCCATCGTCTGCTGGTTGCGCCGCGCCTTGCCCACCAGCTCGCAGATGCGCCGCGTCTGCGCCGCGAGCTGCTCGCGCGTGGCGACCACGGGCAGCTGCAGCTGCACCAGGCCGACGACGACGCCGTTCGCCGATTTGTTGAGACCGCCAAGACCGCTCATTCGAAACTCTCCTTCATCGCGTGGACGACAGCTCGCCCGGACTGCCCGCTGCCACCTGCCCCGGCCGGCAGGTGGCGACCAGGATCAGCAGCGTGAGCACGTAGGGCACCGTGTTGAAAAGGTGGTAGCCCCACCCGATGCCGATGGATTGCAGCGCCGGCCCGATGGCCCCCGCCCCGCCGAACAGCAGTGCCGCGTACACGCAGCGCAGCGGGTTCCAGCGCGCGAAGATCACCAGCGCCACGGCGATCAGCCCCTGGCCGCTGGAGATGCCCTCGTTCCAGCTGCCCGGATAGAAGAGCGTGAGCGAGGCGCCGCCGAGGCCGGCGATGGCGCCTCCCGCCGTGGTGGCCGCGATGCGCAGGCCCGACACCGAATAGCCCAGCGCCCGCGCGGCGTTGGCCGAATCGCCGGCCATGCGCACCAGCAGCCCGGCGCGCGTACGCGCGAAGCCCCACCACAGCGCAGCGGCGAGCAGCAGCCCGATCGGCACCAGCGCGTTGACCTGCAGCGCCGCGCGCACCGCGCTGTCGTCGCTCCAGCCGCCCAGCGGGATGGCCGGGATCTGCGGCGCCTGCGGCTGGATCAGCGGCTTGCCCAGGTAGAAGGCCAGGCCCGTGCCCAGCAGCATCAGCGCGATGCCGGTGGCCACGTCGTTCACGCCCTCGAGCGAGCACAGCAGCCCGTGCAGCAGCGCCAGCAGCGCGCCGGCGCAGGCGCCGGCGAGCACGCCGATCCACGGCGAGCCGCTCAGGTAGGCGCCGCCGAAGGACGCCATGGCCGAGAGCACCAGCACGCCCTCCAGCCCCAGGTTGATGCGGCCCGACTTCTCGGTCAGGCACTCGCCCAGGCTCACGAAGAGGAAGGGCGCGCCCACGCGCAGCGCGCCGCCGACGATGGCCGCCACCAGCGCGACCCATTGGTCCGCGGTCATCCCGTCGTCTCCGCGCGGGGCACGGCCGCCGCACGCACCGGCCCGAGCTTCGCGAGCCAGGCCTTCCAGTCGCGCTGGCGCAGCGCCTCGCTGGCCAGGATGAGCACGAAGGCGATGCCCTGCAGCACCTGCACCGAGGCGTCGGGCAGCCCCAGGCGGCGCTGCAGCAGGCTGCCCGCCGCGCCGAAGCCGCCGAACAGGATGGCCACCGGGATCACCGCCAGCGGGTTCTGCCGCGCGATGAAGGCCACCAGGATGCCGGCATAGCCGTAGCCCGCGATGAGCGAGGCGTTGGCGTTGGTGTGCACCGCCGCCACCTCCACCGCGCCGGCCAGGCCGGCGCAGGCGCCGCCGAGCGCGCAGGCCAGCAGGATCAGCCGGCTGGCCGGCAGGCCCACCAGCTGCGCCGCGCGCAGGTTGCCGCCCACCACCCGCACCGAGAAGCCCGAGGCCGTGAAGCGCAGCCACAGCCCCAGCGCGAGGCAGGCCAGCACGCCGAGCACCAGGCCCCAGTGCACGTCGGAGTCCGCGATGCCGCCGATGCGCAGCCCTTCGGCCAGCGCGTAGGTGGACGGCTTGTTGAGGCTCGCAGGGTCGCGCAGCACGCCTTCGACGAGGTGCTTGAAGATGCCGATGGCCACGTAGGCCAGCAGCAGGCTGCTGATGGTCTCGTTGATGCCGCGGTACTGGCGCAGCCAGCCGGCCAGCATGATCCACAGCGCGCCGGCCAGGGCGCCGGCGGCGCACACCGCCACCGTGCCCACCGCGTTCTGCGGCAGCGGCACCAGGTAGGCCAGGGCGGCGCAGCCCAGCCCGCCCAGCACCAGCGCGCCTTCGCCGCCGATGACGATCAGGCCGGCGCGCGCCGGGATCGCCACGCACAGGGCGGTGAGCATCAGCGGCGCCGCGCGCTGCAGCGTGTTCTGCCACGAGAACCAGCTGCCGAACGCGCCCTGGAACAGCACCGACCAGGCCTCGATCGGGCTGGCGCCGGCCGCGACGAAGACGAACACGCCGAACAGCAGCAGCGCGGCCGCGATGGCCAGCGCCGGCAGCAGTGCTTCACCCAATGCAGCGCGCATGAAAACCGTCCGCGGTGGTTCGGTCAGCCGACCGAGCCCATGACGCCTTCGACCAGGTAGTTCATCTTCTCCAGCACGATGTCGGTCTGCTTGTGCACCTGGCCGGCGGCGACGACGTCCTTGCCCTTGTTGTCCTTGATCGGCCCCTTGAAGATGTCGAAGCTGCCCGCGACCATCCGGGCCTTGACGTCGTCGGCCTGCTTCTTCGCGGCGTCGGTCACCATGGGGCCGTAGGCCGAGGTCCTGACGTAGCCTTCCTTCAGCCCGCCGCGCAGGAAGTTGGGGTGCGGCCTGCCGGCCTGCGCGGCCTCGACGGCGGTCTTGTAGGCGGTGAGCCAATTCCATTCGGCGCCGGTGAGGTACGCGTTGGGCGCCAGCCGGGCCTGGCTGGCGTGGTAGCCGCAGACCATCTTGCCGCGCCGGGCCGCCGTCTCCACGACCACCTTCGGCCCGTCGACGTGCATGGTGAAGACGTCGCAGCCCTGGTCGGCCAGGCTGTTGGTGGCCTCGGCCTCCTTCACCGCCATCGACCAGTCGCCGGTGAAGATCACGCTGCAGGTGATCTCCGGCTTGACCGAGCGCGCGCCCAGCGTGAAGGCGTTGATGTTGCGCAGCACCTGCGGGATCGGCTTGGCGGCGACGAAGGCGATCTTGTTGCTCTGGGTCATGTGGGCCGCCACCACGCCGTTGAGGAACTGGCACTCGTCGATGTAGCCGAAGAAGCTGCCGACGTTCTTCGGGTTCTGCTCGGTCCACAGGCCGCCGCAGTGCGAGAAGCGCACGTCGGGGTGTTTGGGCGCCACCGCCAGGATGTGCGGATCGAAGTAGCCGAAGGAGGTGGGGAACAGCAGCGAGGCGCCGTCCTGGGCGATCATGCCGGCCATGGACTTCTGCACGCTGGCGGTCTCGGGCACGTTCTCCTCCTCGACCACCTTCACGCCGGGCATCTTCTTGATCTCGGCCGCCGCCTGCGCGTGCGCCTGGTTGTAGCCGTAGTCGTCGCGCGGGCCGACGTAGATCACGCCCACGGTAATGGCCTTCTGCGCCCGGGCCAGCGGGCTGAGCACGCCGAGCGTGCCGGCGGCGCCGAGCGCGGCGAGGGACTTGAGGGAATCGCGACGGTTGAACTGGCTCATGGTGTGCTCCGGAAAAAGCGAAGGACAGGGAAGTTCGAAAATCAATCGAATCTTGGATACAAGCTGGTACGCACAAACCGTACCAGTGGCGACGCCCGCTTTTCGGGGTTCTTTTCAGGCCAGAAGGCTCACGTGGGCGGCCACCACGCGCCAACCCTGTGCGGTGCGCATCCAGGTCTGGCTCTGGCGCCCCGTTCGGGTGCTGTCCTCGCGGCGGAACTCGCAGTTCGCGGTGGCGAAGTCGCGGCCGTAGGTGGTGATCTCCACGCGCAGCAGTTCGCGCATCAGCCCCTGCGACGGACGTCCGGCGCGGAAGGCGGCGATGGCCTGGTAGCCGTAGAGGTTCTCGGTCGCGCCGTAGCGCAGGGTGTGCGGGCTGTCCCAGAACAGCGCGTCGAGCACCTCGACCTTGTTGTGGACCAGGGCGTCCTCGTAGCGGTCGAACGCCGTGCGCACTTCGGCGACGACCTCGGGCAGATTGATCTCGAATGTCATGGCAGGCGTTTCAGGTGAGTTGGGCCACGGGCGCATCCGTGACGCCGGCCGCCTCGAGCGCGGCGGCCACGCGCAGCACGCGGTCCTCGCGCCAGGGCGCGGCGATCACCTGCACGCCCACGGGCAGCCGCGCATGCGCGCCCCACACCGGCACCGCGCACACCGGCAGGCCGATGCAGGAGATCGGCTGCGTCAGCAGGCCCATGCTGGGCCGCAGGGGCAGGCGCCGGCCGTTCAGTTCGAGCCATTCCTGCCCGATGGGCGTGGCCGCGCACGGGGTGGCGGGCGCCAGCAGCACGTCGAAGTGCTCGAAGACCTGCAGCACCTGTTCGGCGTACAGGCGTCGCACGCGCTGCGCGCGCGTGATCCAGGCCGCCGGCACCAGCGCACCGGCGAGGAAACGATCGCGCGTCATGGGATCGAAGTCCTGCGGCCGTTCGCGCAGGTCGTCCATGTGCACGGATGCGCCTTCCGCGTTGGTGATGAGGAAGGCGGCCGCGCGGCCGGCCTCCACCATCGGCAGATCCGGCGCCTCGCCCGCCCCCAGCGAGGCGGCCACGGCATCGACGGCCGCCAGCGCTTCCGGCAGCGCCTGCTGGCGGAACCAGCCGCCGAGCACGCCGATGCGCAGGCCGCCCGCACCGCGTCCCAGCAGCGGCTCCGTGGCCTGCACGGCGCGCTGCGTGCAGCACGGATCCTGCGCGCCCGGCGCTTCGGGGCCCTGCATGGCATCGTAGGCCAGCGCCAGGTCGCGCACCGAGCGTGCGAACGGCCCAAGGTGGTCGAGGCTGGAGACGAAGGGATAGCTGCCCGTCCTCGGCAGGCGCCCGAAGGTGGGCTTGAGCGCGTACACGCCGTTCAGCGAGGCCGGCACCCGGATCGAGCCGTTGGTGTCGGAGCCCAGCGTGAGCGGCACCTGCCCGGCCGCCACGGCCGCGCCCGATCCACCCGAGGAGCCGCCTGCGATGCATCCCAGGTCATGGGGATTGCGCGTCGGCCCGGCGTGGCTGTTCTCGGTGGTGAACCCGTAGGCGTATTCGTCCATGTTGAGCGCGCCCACCAGCACGGCGCCCGCGCGCTCCAGCCGCTGCACCAGCACGGCGTCGGCCTGCGCCGGCGCGCGATCGCGCTCGATCTTCGAGCCGGCCAGCGTGGGCAGGCCCGCGACGTCGAACAGGTTCTTGACCGCGAAGGGCACGCCCAGCAGCGGCAGCTCCCGCGTGCGCTCGCCCGCCGGCCCTGCCAGCGAGGCGTCGATCTGCGCGGCGCGGCGCAGGGCGCGATCGCGCACCACGTCGGTGAAGGCGTTGACGCGCGCATCGGTGGCGGCGATGCGGTCGAGCGCGGCCTGGGCCAGTGCCGCGGCACTGAGCACCCCGCCGCGCACGGCCTGTGCCATGGCGGCCGCGTCCTGGTGCAGGCATTCCGCCGGCGTCATGGTGACGGCTCCTCGGCGACGGGGCGAAAGCTCATCGCGCTCTCCGCATGCAGGGTGAGCGGCACCGCATCGACCACCGCGGCGAATTCCGCGGCCAGGGCGAAGTAGCGCAGCACGCCGGGCCGGTGCTCGCCGCGCAGCCGCAGGTCCAGCGCCGCGGCGGCGGCATCGACGTAGTGCTCTGTCTCGGCCGGTGTCATCGCCGCACCTCCCGCTGGAAGATCTCCAGGCTCAGCTTCTTGGTGGCGACGAAGCTCGGTTCGCTCAAGGTCTCCACCGTGCGCGGCCGCGCATCGCCGTAGCGCAGGATCTCCGCCACCTTGGTCGGCCGCTTGGTGAGCAGCAGCACCTGGTCGGCCAGGTACACCGCCTCCTCGAGATCGTGCGACACCAGCAGCATGGTGGTGCCGGTCTGCATGAACACTTCCTGCAGCTTCTCGCGGATGAACAGCGTCATCTCGTAGTCCAGTGCCGAGAAGGGCTCGTCGAGGAACAGCACCTCCGGCTCGGACGCCAGCGCACGCATGATCGATGCCGTCTGCTGCTGCCCGCCCGACAGTTCATAGGGATAGCGCCGCAGGTCGAACTTGACGTCGAAGGAGGCCACCAGCGCCTCCATGCGCCGGTCCACCTCCGCCTTGCTGCGCCCCTCGAGCTTGAGCGGGTAGGCGATGTTGTCGATGGTGCGCATCCACGGGAACATCGCCTCGCGGTAGTTCTGGAACACGTAGCCGATCTTCGTGTCCTTCAGGCTCTTGCCGTCGAACAGGATCTCGCCCGCGTCGATCGGCACGAGCCCGGCGATCATGTTGATCAGCGTCGACTTGCCGCAGCCGTTGGGCCCGAACACCGACACGATGGCGTGCTTGGGGATGTCGAGGTCGAAGTTCTCGTACAGCGGCCAGCCGGCGAAGTACTTGGTCAGCCCCCGGATGGTGATGTGGGTGCCGGCCGGCCCGGGCCTGAAGGCGGGCCTGGGGACGTCGGCATAGACGGGGCCGCTCAGCACAATTTCAGAGGATGCACGCATGAGAATCTCCAGACATGAGAGGCAGCGAGACGACAGGCAGGACGGCATGCGGGGGCCGCCGCGGAACCGGCTCCGCCGGGCCGCTGGCGGCGCCCCCTTGCAGGGGTTGGCGAAGCGACACGAAGTGCGCGAAGCCTGGGGGTGGGCCATCACCTTCCGCTCCAGTGGACGATCCTGCGTTCCAGGAGCAGGAAAAGAATATTCAGCGCATACCCCAGCGCGCCGGCGGCGAGGATCGAGGCGTACATGTCGCGCACGTTCATCACCTGCTGCGAATTGATGATGCGGTGGCCCAGGCCGCTGTCGGAGCCGATGAACATCTCGGCCACGATCACGATCACCAGCGCCATCGACACCGCCGAGCGCAGCCCGACGAAGCTGGGCTGCAGGCTCTCCCACACCAGCACGTCCTTGAAGATCTGCCAGCGCGAGGCGCCCATCACCTTGGCGGCCATCACGCGCTGCTTGCGCGCGTTGATCACGCCGTAGGCGCTGTTGAACACCACGATCAGCAGCGCGCCGAAGGCGGCGATGGCCACCTTGTTGACGTCGCTCACGCCGAAGATCATGAGGAACAGCGGGATCAGCGCCGACGAGGGCGTCGAGCGGAAGAAGTCGATCAGGAACTCCACGCTGCGGTAGGCCTTCTCGTTGCTGCCCAGCAGCACGCCCAGCGGCATGCCGACCACGGCCGCGATCAGGAAGGCCTGCAGCGTGCGCCACACCGTCACCAGGAAGTCGGTGAGCAGCGCGCCGCCCGCCAGCCCCTTGGCCAGCACGACCAGCGTGTCCGCCGGCGACGGCAGCAGGATGGGCTTGATGTAGCCCGTGCGCACCGCGAGGTCCCACACGATGAACAGCACGATCGGCCCGATGGCCGGCAGCGCCTTGATCCAGAAGGGCGTGGCGGGCGGGGCGGACGACGGCGCCTGCGGCGGGGTCCAGGGGACCGCCGCGGCGCCCGGGGTGGAGCCTTGTGCCATGGTTCAGCCCCTGTAGAGCATGGACTCGACCATGAGCCGGGACGAGAAGATGCCCTTCTCCGAGAACAGGTCGAAGAACTTCTGGAAGTGCGCGATGTCCGCCGGCGTGAACTCGTCGTACATCGTGTACGCCGCCAGCGGCACTTCGCCGGTGAGCGGGCCTTCGATCGGCGTGTAGCCCTTGAGGTACTGCCGCGCCTCGACGTTCTTCGTGCGCACGTACGCCACGCCCTGGCCATAGGCGGCGATGAACTTCTTCGCCGCCTCGGGGTGCTGCTTGATGAAGCCGGACGTGAGCGAGGCCGATCCGCCGAACCAGGGCGCCATCGGGTCGCCCAGCACGTACCTGGCGATCACGCCCGCCTCGAGCACGCGGGTGGACTTGTTCAGGCGGCCGATGGTCCCCGTGGGCTCCAGCGTGTAGCAGGCGTCGACCTGCCCGGCCGCGATCGCCGCCACGTGCTGGCCGATGGGCAGCTCGGTCACCGTGGCCCCGGTGGCGCCGCCGCGTTCGAGCACCGTCCTGGCCAGGGTCACGTTCTGGATGCCGGGCCCGGACGCCACGCGCTTGCCCTTGAGGTCGGCCATGGTCCTGGCCGGGCTGTCCAGGGGCACCAGCACCTGGTCGAGCACGTGCTTGGCGTTGCTGGGGTTGGCACAGAAGATCTTGAAGCTGCCCGGCGCGGCGATCTCGCCGATGGCGATGTTGGCGGAGCCGGTGCCGTTGGCGCTGCCGTCGCAGCGGCCCGAGAGCATCGCCTCCATGATCTGCTGCGCACCGGCATGGCGCTGCACCTCGACGTCGAGGCCTGAGTCCTTGAAGTAGCCGCGTTCCACCGCGGCATAGAAAGGCAGGCCGGCCGCGATCGGCCAGTAGCCGATGCGGATCTTCGGCACGGCCTGCGCACGCACCAGGGCCGGTGCCGCCAAGGCGGAAAGCGCGGCGGCGGTCCCCTGGAGGAGCCGGCGGCGCGAGGTGCCGGGAGGATGCGATTCGAGACTGCTCATGGACTGCTCCTGCGAAAGGGTTGAGGGGAACAAGACGGGAAATGCATGCGGGTGCGCCGCTCAGGCCGCCAGGGCCTCGGCGGCGCGGTGCTCGAGATAGGCGCGCCAGCCGCCGTGGTGCGTGATCTCGGTGGCATCCTCCAGCGCCTGGGACTCGCACAGGAAGCCCTGCACCAGGCTGCCGTCGGCCAACGTCAGCGTGCCGATGCCCAGCGGCGGCGGGATGAGCGCGACGAAGCTGCCGTAGTGGGCCAGCGGCATCTCCCACACCTCGACGGCGATGGCGGCGCCCTGCCCCGGCGCGGCGCGCACCAGGCCGGGCTTGGGCGGCGCCGTGCCGGCCAGCGCGTAGAGGCGGTAGACCGGCGCGGTCTGCGTGCCGGCGACCAGGCGCGCGCCGCGCTCGGCCAGCTGGCCGTTGAGCGGCATGCCCGACAGGTGCGCGCCGACCACGGCCACCTTCACGGTGGACGGCGGGGCCGACAGCGGCAGCGCGCCCGCCGCGGGCAGCGCCTCGCCCGTGGCGCCCAGCGGCAGGCCGGTGCCGTGGTGATAGCGCTGGCCCAGCGCGGCGAGCGCGAAGTCGCTGCCGCAGGGCCCGACCAGCGTGATGCCGAAGGGCAGCCCGCGCGCATCGATGCTGCTGGGCACCGAGACGGCGGCGTAGTCCAGCAGGTTGACGAAGTTGGTGTAGACGCCCATGCGGCTGTTGCGCTCCAGCGGGTCGGCCTGCATGTCGGCGATGCTGCAGTGCGTGGGGGCGGTCGGCACCGCCAGCACGTCGATCGCGTCCCACATCGCCTGCGCGCGCTGCGCGAGCGCGTGCAGGCGCACGCGCGCCTGCACGTAGTCGGCCGCGCTGTAGCGGCGCCCCTGCGCGAGGATGCTGCGCACCGGCTCGATCACCTCGGCCTCGTGCGCATCGAAGAAGCTGCGCACCGCGGCATAGCGCTCGGCCACCAGCGCGCTGTCGTACAGCAGCGCCGCCGCCTCGGCCAGCGGCGCGTAGTCGATCTCCACCGGCGTGCCGCCCAGCGACCGCAGGTGCGCGACGGCGCCGTCGAACGCATCCTCGGCGGCACGATCGCCGAAGAAGGCGCGCAGCGAAGGCACGCCGAAGCGAAAGCGTTCCGGCCACTGCGCCGGCGCCAGCGCCAGCGTGCGCGAATAGGGATCGCGCGCATCGAAGCCCATGGCCACCTGCAGGACCCGCGCCGCCAATTCGACGGTGCGCGCGAAGATCGACACGCAGTCCACGCTCTGCGCCGCGGGCACCACGCCGAAGGCGCTGAGCAGCCCGCGCGAGGGCTTGATGCCCACGATGTTGTTCAGCCCCGCCGGCACGCGCCCCGAGCCCGCGGTGTCGGTGCCCAGCGCGAAGTCGACCTCGCCGGTGGCGACCACGTAGGCCGAACCCGAACTCGACCCGCCGGACACCATGCGCGCATCGAAGCTGTTGGGCACCACGCCGTAGGGCGAGCGCGTGCCGTTGAGCCCGCAGGCGAACTGGTCGAGGTTGGTCTTGCCCCACAGCTGTGCACCGGCATCGAGCAGCCGGCGCACCACGGCCGCGTCCTCCTGCGCCGGGTAGGCGAAGGCCGGACAGGCGGCGGTGGTCGGCAGGCCGGCCGCGTCGATGTTGTCCTTGACGGCGAAGCGCAGCCCCGCCAGCGGACCGGCGTTCCCTGCGTCGGCACGGACCCGCGGCCGGTCCAGCCTTTCGATCCATGCCGCGGCCGGCTGGCCGCCGAGCGCCGAAGCGGGCGTGTCCGGGGGGCTCGCGTCATGCACCATCATCAAGCATCCTTTCTTGTATCCAAGATGTGATGCAAGTGATGTGCCAGGGCGGGATTCGCCCGGCAACCCATCGGAAACGGGACGCCGCGCCGGGCCGGGCGCGGCGGTACGGCGACCCGGAACGTGGAGCGAGGAGCCCCCGGCCACGGCGGCGAACCCGCCGCCACGGGGCATCAGGCGTCGGCGAGCACCTTCAGCACGCGGCCGTCGGCGATGAACGAGTCATCGGCCAGCACCCGAAAGACCGTGCCGGACGGAAAACGCGGCCCGGCCACTGACGGAGTCAGGAACTCGACCTGCAGCGCGTGGGGCACCCCCCTGGCGAGGGCTTCGCCCTCCGGCACCAACCAGCGTGCCGAGAAGCCTTCCTGGCCCAGCACGAGGGCGCAGCGGTACTCGCCCGCGGGCAGCAAGGTGTTGTGCGACGGCAGTTGCGGCGCGCGCAGCGTCAGCTCGACCCGCGCATGCGCGGTGAACGCCGCCCCGAAGGCCGGCGGCTCCTGAACGGCGGGTTGCGGCCGTCGCGTGATCTTCCGGTACGACCAGGCCACCACGGTGCCGATGACCGGCAGCCACAGCAGCATCAGCAGCGTGCCGACGTCGCGCGCGACCGAGCCGGGGGCGGCCCACTGCCGCAGGACCGCGCCCGCCACGGACAGGCACAGCAGGATGACGACGATCAGCCGGCGCCTGGCCTGGATGGTGCTCATTGCCGCGCTATTCCACCCACGCCACCATCCCGGTCCAGGCGGTGACCAGCACCACGATGCCGAAGGCGATGCGGTACCAGGCGAAGGGCACGAAGTCGTGCGTGGAGATGTAGCGCAGCAGCCAGCGCACGCACAGCCAGGCGCTCACGAACGAGAACAGCAGGCCGACCGCGAACATCGGGACGTCGGCGGCCGAGAGCAGCGCGCGCTCCTTGTAGAGGCTGTAGGCGCCGGCGCCGATCAGCGTCGGGATCGCCAGGAAAAAGGAGAAATCGGTCGCCGCCTTGCGCGACAGCCCCAGCAGCATGCCGCCGATGATCGTGGCGCCCGAGCGGCTGGTGCCGGGAATCATCGCGAAGCACTGCACCAGGCCGACCTTGAGCGCGTCCCAGGGCGTCATGTCATCCACGTGCTCGATGCGCACCGAGCCCGGCGGCCGCTTCTCGGCCCACAGGATGATGAAGCCGCCGATGATGAAGGTGCTGGCCACCACGGTGGGCACGAACAGGTGCGCCTTGATGAACTTGCCGAACAGCAGGCCCAGCACCACCGCCGGCAGGAAGCCGATCAGCACGTTCAGCGCGAAGCGCTGCGCCCTGCGCTGGCGCGGCAGGGCCACCACCGTCTCGTGGATCTTGCCCCAGTAGACGATGATCACCGCCAGGATCGCGCCCGTCTGAATCGCGATGTCGAACACCTTGGCCTTGGCGTCGTCGAAGCCCAGCAGCGCACCGGCGAGGATGAGGTGGCCGGTCGACGAGATCGGCAGGAACTCGGTCAGGCCCTCGACGATGCCCATGATCGCGGCCTTGACCAGCAGAACGATATCCAAACTGACACTCCTTCAAAGAGCGTCGATTATCGCGAGAGACGAGAAGCCCCCTGGATGCGCTCGCGCAGCACCCGCACCGCGCTGCCCGGCGTGGTCAGCACCGGCACCTGCTGCGGCATCTGGCGTCGCAGCAGCGGCGCGGCACGCGCCATGCTGAACTGGGCCAGGGCGATGACGTCGCAGCCCTGCGCGAGCAGCGCCTGCGCGGCCAGCAGCACGGCTTCGTCGTGCGCCTGGGCGCGTCCCTCGTCCAGGGCCTGCATCGCACCGTCGGCCAGCCGCGGCAGCACCTGCACCGTGTCCGGGAACTCCGGCGGCATGCTCTGCAGCGTGGGCGCGAAGGAAGCGATCAGCCCGATGCGCCGGCCGGCCTGCACCGCGTCGGCCACCATGGCCTCGTTGGGCTTGAGCACCGGCATGTGCGGGCGGCGGGCCGCCGCCGCCTCGATGCAGGGGCCGAAGGCCGAGCAGGTGAACAGGATGCCCTGCGCGCCGGTGCCTTCGGCGTAGGCGGTCAGCGTCTCGAAGCGCGCATGCATGGCCGCGTCCAGCCCCCGGCCGGAACGCGCCAGGTCGGCCGAGAGGCTGTCGTCCAGCAGGTTCATGCGTCGGCACTCGGGCCAGGCGCGGTCCATCTCGTCGTTGATGGGCGCCACCGAATGGGCCAGGGCATGGATCAGCGCGATGCGCGTCATGCCACGCCCTTCGCGTCCAGCGGCGCCGCGCGCTCGCGCCGGCCCTGCCCCCACCACAGCAGCAGCACCAGCAGCACGCCGGGCACGTAGACCCAGTAGGCCGAGGGCCGCGTGCTGGGCACCAGGACCGCGGCCACGTCCCAGCCGGGCTCGAAGCCGCTCTTGCGCGCCTGGCTGCCGAAGCGCACGTTGGCCACCTGCACCTGGTCGCCCAGCGCGGTGATGGTCAGGCCCGCCTTCTGCAGCCGCTCGCGTCCGGGCCCGGGCTCCTCGAGCTGCACCGCCACGGTCTTGCGCACGTCGTCGCCCTCGATGTTGGTGCCGAAGATCTGCAGTACCAGCCGGTCCTTCTCCTCCAGCGCCTCGGCCACCTCGAAGATCCGGCTGGCCGGCGCCTCGCTGTACGGCGAGGCGTACTTGTCCATGACCCAGTCGGGTCGGAACAGCAGGAAGGTGGCGACCAGCAGCAGCAGCACTTCCCACCAGCGGCAGCGGGTGCGGAACCACGCCATGGTCGCCGCCGCGAAGGTCAGCGAGGCCAGCGTGGCCGACAGCGCCACCAGTGTGATCTCCCACCAGCCGCGCACGTCGATCATCAGCAGCGCCGGGTTGAAGATGAACACGAAGGGCAGCACCACGGTGCGCATGGCGTAGAGCGAGCCCTGCACGCCGGTCTTGATCGGGTCCTCGCCCGAGATCGCCGCGGCCGCGAATGTGGCCAGGCCGGCCGGCGGCGTGACGTCGGCCATGATGCCGTAGTAGAAGACGAACAGGTGCACCGCGATCAGCGGAATCACCAGCCCCGACTGCGCGCCCAGCTCGACGATGACCGGCGCCATCAGCGAGGCCATCAGCACGTAGTTGGCGGTGGTGGGCACGCCCAGGCCCAGCACCAGGCAGACGAAGGCGGTGAACAGCAGCATCAGGATCACGTTGCCCTGCGACACCAGCTCCACGAAGTCGGTCATGCGAAAGCCCAGACCGGTGAGCGTGATGCCGCCGACGATGATGCCCGCAGTGGCCGTGGCGATGCCGATGCCGATCATGTTGCGGCTGCCGTCGTTCAGGCCGTGGATCACTTCGCGCAGGCCGTCCATCCAGACCCGGGCCGGCATGCCCTTGCCGCGGAAGAAGGTGATCAGCGGGCGCTGCGAGAGCATCAGCGCGATCATGGTCACCGTGGCCCAGAAGGCCGACAGCGCGGGAGACAGTTCGTCCACCGCCAGGCACCAGATCAGCACGCCGATCGGGATCAGGTAGTACAGCCCGGCGCGCACCGTCGGCCAGGCCGCCGGCAGCACGGGGTTGTGGATGTCGATGTCCTGCGGCAGGTCGGGGCTGCGCGCGGCCATGCGCAGCAGCCACAGGTACAGGCCGACCAGCAGCCCGATCAGCACCCAGGGCGCGGCCGCGCCCATCAGCGCGCGCGTGCCGATGGCGATCCAGTACACCGCGCCCATCACGGCGATCGTGCCCGAGATGCCCATGGCGCGGCCGGCGAACCGCTGCCGCCCGGTGCGCGCCTGCGCCATCGCCATCGGCTTGATGCCCAGCTTCACCGCCTCCAGGTGGACGATGTAGAACAGCGCGATGTAGGAGATGACGGCCGGCAGCAGCGCGTGCTTGATGATGTCCACGTAGGGGATGCCCACGTACTCCACCATCAGGAAGGCCGCGGCGCCCATCACCGGCGGCATGATCTGGCCGTTGATCGACGAGGCGGTCTCGATCGCGCCCGCCTTGACGCCGCCGTAGCCGGCCTTCTTCATCAGGGGGATGGTGAAGATGCCGCCGGTGACCACGTTGGACACCGACGAGCCGGAGATCAGCCCGTTGAGCGCCGAGGACACCACCGCCACCTTGGCCGGCCCGCCGCGCAGGTGGCCCAGCAGCGCGAAGGACACCTGCATCATGTAGTTGCCGCCGCCCGCGCGGTCGAGCAGCGCACCGAACAGCACGAAGATGTAGATGAAGGCCACCGACACGCCCAGCGCCACGCCGTACACGCCCTCGGTGGTCAGCCACATGTGCGAGGCCACGCGCTCCAGCGAGGCGCCCTTGTGCGCGATCACGTCGGGCAGCCAGGGCCCCATGAAGACGTAGCCCAGGAACACGATGCCCAGGATCGCCATCGGCAGGCCCACCGCGCGGCGCGTGGCTTCCAGCAGCAGCACCAGGCCCACGCAGGAGGTCACGATGTCCAGGGCCGACGGCTGCCCGGGCCGCGTGGCCAGCTCGCGGTAGAACAGCATCAGGTAGGCGCCCGCGAAGGCGGCGACCAGGGCCAGCGCCCAGTCCTGCAGGGGGATGCGGTCGCGCGGCGAGCGCTTGGTGGCCGGAAACGCCAGGAAGGCCAGGAACAGGGCCGTGCCCAGGTGGATCGCGCGCGCCTCGGTGTCGTTGAGCACGCCGAAGCCCAGTACGAAGGGCAGCGGCGAGGCGTACCAGAGCTGGAACAGCGCCCAGCCGACCGCGCCGATGAAGATCACCATGCCGGGCAGTCCGCCCGCGGATCGGCCGCCCGTGTCGACGTCTGCCACCAGCTGCTGCAGGTCGGGCGGTGCCTTGTCGAGGTCGCTCATTCGATTGCCTTCCCTCCCGTGTACGTCCGGGAATCGTGTTCGTTCCTATGCACGAAAAAGGCGGATGGCCTTGCGAAGTCCATCCGCCCCTGCGCCTGCATCGAGCAGCAGCCCGGTCCTTACTGGACCCAGCCCTTTTCCTTGTAGTAGCGCACCGCGCCGTCATGCAGCGGCGCGGTCTGCCCGGCCTTGACCATGTCCTCGGGCTTGAGGTGGGCGAAGGCCGGGTGCAGGCGCTTGAAGTCGTCGAAGTTCTCGAACACCGCCTTGACGACCTGGTAGATCGTGTCGGCCGGCACCTTGGACGAGCTCACGAAGGTGGCCAGCACGCCGTAGGTCTCGGTGTCCTGCGGGTTGTTCGGGTACAGCCCGGCGGGGATGGTGGCCTTGGCGAAGTACGGGTTCTCGGCCACCAGCTTGTCGACCACCGGCCCGGTCAGGGACACCAGCTTGGCGCCGCAGCTCGTGGTCGGGTCCTGGATGTTGGCCGAGGGGTGGCCCACCGCGTAGAAGAAGCCGTCGATCTTGCCGTCGCACAGCGCCGGACCGTGCTCGTCGGCCTTCAGTTCGGACGCCAGGCTGAAGTCGGACATCTTCCAGCCCAGCGCGTTGATCAGCTGCGTGGACGAGGCCAGCGTGCCGGAGCCGGGGTTGCCGACGTTGAAGCGCTTGCCCTTGAAGTCCTCGAACTTGGTGACGTTGGCTTCCTTGCGCGCCACCACGGTGAAGGGCTCGGGGTGCAGCGAGAACACCGCGCGCAGGTCGCCGTAGGCGCCGGCGCTCTGGAACTGCCCGGCGCCCTTGACCGCATTGAACTGCACGTCGCTCTGCGCCACGCCCATGTCCAGCTCGCCGGCCTTGATGGTGTTGATGTTGAACACCGAGCCGCCGGTGGATTCCACCGAGCAGCGGATGCCGTGCTGCGCGCGGTCCTTGTTGACCAGGCGGCAGATCGCGCCGCCCGCGGCGTAGTACACGCCGGTCACGCCGCCGGTGCCGATGGTGACGAACTTGGACTGCGCCAGCGCCGGCGTCGCGGCCAGGCCCGACGCGGCCACGGCGAGCGCACCGACCAATGGGAGGAACAGGTTCTTTTTCATCACGGGCTTTCTCCACGGTTGAGGTTGAAAGAGGTCATTGAAGCAGTGCGGCGTCGATCGCCTTCGCCAGCCGTTGCACGATCCGCGCCAGATCGGCCTCGCTCGCGATGAACGGCGGTGCCAGCAGCACGTGGTCACCATGCCGCCCATCGACGGTTCCGCCCATGGGATAAACCAGCAGTCCCTGCCCCATCGCCGCCTGCTTGATGCGCGCATGCAGCCGCCGGGCGGGGTCGAAGGGCGTCTTGGCGGCGCGGTCGTGCACCAGCTCCACGCCCCAGAAGAAGCCGCGGCCGCGGATGTCGCCCACGTGCGGGTGCGCACCGAGCGCCTCGCGCAGCATGGCGCCGAAGGCCTCGCCGTCCCGGCGCACCTTGGCCAGCAGCCCGTCGCGCGCGATCACCTGCTGCACCGCCAGCGCCGCCGCGCAGGCGACCGGATGGCCCAGGTAGGTGTGGCCGTGCTGGAAGAAGCCGCTGCCCTGGGACATCGCCTCGACGATGCGGCGCTGCGCCAGCACCGCGCCGATCGGCTGGTAGCCGCCGCCCAGGCCCTTGGCCACGGTCATCAGGTCGGGCACCACGCCCTCCTGCTCGCAGGCATGCAGCGTGCCGGTGCGGCCCATGCCGCACATCACCTCGTCCAGGATCAGCAGCACGCCGTGGCGGTCGCACACCTCGCGCACCGCCTGGAAGTAGCCCGGCACCGGCGTCAGCACGCCGGCGGTGGCGCCGCCCACCGTCTCGGCCACGAAGGCGATCACGCGGTCGGCGCCCTGCGCCAGGATCGCTGCCTCGAGTTCGGCCGCCAGGCGCAGCCCGTACTGCGCGGCGCTCTCGTCCTCGCGCTGCTCGCGGTAGGGATAGCAGGGCGACACGTGCGTGGCCGGCACCAGGATCGGCGCGAAGGGCTCGCGCCGCCATTCGTTGCCGCCCACCGCCAGCGCGCCCAGCGTGTTGCCGTGGTAGCTCTGGCGCCGCGCGATGAAGTGCGTGCGCTGCGGCTGGCCGGTCTCGACGAAGTACTGGCGCGCCATCTTCAGCGCCGCCTCCACCGCCTCGGAGCCGCCGCTCACGAAGTAGACGTGGCTCATGCCCTCGGGCGCCGAGGCGACCAGCGTGTCGGCCAGTTGCTCGGCCACTTCGCTGGTGAAGAAGCTGGTGTGGGCGTAGGCCAGCCGGTCGATCTGCGCGTGCATGGCGGCGATCACGTCGGGATGGCCGTGGCCGAGGCAGGACACCGCGGCGCCGCCCGAGGCGTCGACGTAGTCGCGGCCCTCGGCGTCGCGGATGGTGAGGCCGCTGGCGGAAACGGCGACCGGCGGCAGGTGGCGCAGGTGCCGATGGAAAACATGCGTCATGGCGATGCTCGGCGAGCTTGGAACCAATGTTCCCCGTATTCTTCGATTGAAACAATTGTTCCGTCAAGCGAAAGATGGAACACTCAGGGTTTCTCCGGCACATTCGTTCCAGCCGGCGGAAGGGACAACCCATGGGCCTGAGAGACGACATCCGACAGCACTACCCCACCCTGAGCCCCGCCCTGCAGCAGGTGGCGCGCCTGGTGCTCGACCGGCCCAACGACGTGGTGACCGCCTCCATGCGCTCGGTCGGTGCACGTGCCGGGCTCACGCCGGCCACGCTGGTGCGCTTCGCGCAGCATCTGGGCTTCGCGGGCTGGCCCGAGCTCAAGGCCGCCGCCGCCGACGAGCTGGGGCTCGGCCCCGAGCCCTACGGCGAGCGCGCCCGCGCCCTGGTCGGCCGGGCCCGGGACCGCAGCCTCGCGCGCGAGCTGTTCGACGTGCACCGCCGCAACCTCGATGCCACCGAGCACCAGAGCACGGCCAAGCTGCAGGGCGCCTGCGCCCTGCTGGAGAAGGCGCGCACGGTCCACGTCGCCGGCTACCGCGCCTGCTACCCGATCGCCTTCTCGCTGGTCTATCTCTACCGGCTGTTCCGCGCCAGCGTTTACCTGCTCGACGGCCCGGGCGGCTCGCTGGAGATGCAGCAACGCGCCGTGGAGAAGGGCGACGTGCTGGTGGTGATCAGCTTCGCGCCCTACTCGCGCGAGGCGCTGCAGACGGCCGAGGCCGCGCGCGCGGCCGGCGCGCGCATCGTCGCGCTCACCGACAGCGAAGCCTCGCCGCTGTCGCTGCTGGCCGACCAGACGCTGCTGTTCTCGATCCGCAGCCCCTCCTTCTTCCCCTCGGCCGCCGCCGGCATGGCGCTGGCCGAGGCGCTGATCGAGCTGCTCGCCAGCCGCGCCGGCAAGACCGTGGTGCAGCGCATCGACCGCGCCGAGACGCAGCTGTTCGAGTCCGGCGCGTACCTGCAGGCGCCCAAGCTGCGCGCTGGGTGAAGTGACCAACCCCAGCCTCGCCCACTGCGTGTGGCTCTGTCGGGCGGCCGCCAGAGGCGGCTGCTCTTCGGAGCCGTCCAAGCCTGCGCAGGCAGGCTTGGAGCCGCGGCCCTCAGCCCCCTCAAGGGGGCGCACCCCTGCGGCCCGGCGAAGCCGGTTCCGCGGGTGCCTGCGAACGGGCCTGGCTGCGCCGGCCCTTGGGGCCACACGTGAAGTCCAGGCATCCCTGCCGCCGGCAGGGCCGTCGTAGCGGCGGCTTGGCCGCGCCGCCGCACGGGCGCACACTACACGGCGAAGGGCACGAGCGATGCAACAAGCTATGGCCACTCTCCACCGCCGCACGCCTGCATGGATGGCGCTGTGCATCGCCGTTGTCCTGATGCTGTTCGGCAGCCCGGCCCGGGCCGCCCCGGTCGTGGTGCTCCAGGTGCAGGGCGCGATCAGCCCGGCCAGCGCGGACTACGTCGTGCGCGGCCTGGACAAGGCGCGCCGCGACGGCGCCGAGCTGGTGGTGCTCGAACTCGACACGCCCGGCGGGCTGGACCTGTCGATGCGCCAGATCATCCAGGCCATCCTCGCCTCGCCGGTGCCGGTGGCCACCTACGTGACGCCCGCGGGTTCGCGCGCCGCGAGCGCCGGCACCTACATCCTCTATGCCAGCCACATCGCGGCCATGGCGCCGTCGACCACGCTGGGCGCGGCCACGCCGGTGGCGATCGGCATGCCGAGCCCCGGCGGCGGACGCTCGCCGGCTTCCGCACCGGCCGACAAGAAGGCGGACGACAAGGCGAAGACCGCCCCCATGGACGCCATGGCGGCCAAGCAGATCAACGACGCCGCCGCCTTCATCCGCGGCCTGGCGCAGCAGCGCGGCCGCAACGCCGAATGGGCCGAGCGCGCGGTGCGCGAAGGCGCCAGCCTCACGGCCGAGGAGGCGCTGCAGCAGCGCGTGGTGGACGCCGTGGCGCCCGACCTGCCCACCCTGCTGGCGAGCATCGACGGGCGCAAGGTGCGCGTGCCCTCCGGCGAGCTGACGCTGGCCACGCGCGGCCTGGCGCACGAAGCCGCGCCGCCGGACTGGCGGCACCGCCTGCTGTCGGTGATCGCCAACCCCAGCCTGGCGCTGATCCTGATGATGATCGGCATCTACGGCCTGCTGTTCGAGATGTCCTCGCCCGGCTTCGGCCTGCCCGGCGTGCTGGGCGCGGTCTGCCTGCTGCTGGCGCTGTTCGCGCTGCAGATGCTGCCGGTGAACTACGCCGGCCTGGCGCTGCTGCTGGTCGGTCTGGCGCTGATGGCCGCCGAGGTGGTGTCGCCCACCTTCGGCGTGCTGGGCATCGGCGGCGTGATCGCCTTCCTGGCCGGCGGCGTGCTGCTGTTCGACCGCGACGTGCCCGGCTTCGGCGTGCCGCTGGCGCTGCTGGCCGGGCTGGCCGCCAGCTCGCTGGCCTTCATCGTGCTCGGCGGCGGCATGGCGCTGCGGGCGCGCAGGCGCCCGGTGCGCGCCGGCCGCGAGCAGATGGTCGACGCGCCCGGCGAAGTCATCGAGGTCGTCGACGGCCAGGCCTGGGCACGGGTGCACGGCGAGCGCTGGCAGGTGCGCGCCGATGCGCCGCTCGCCCCCGGCCAGGCCGTGCGCGTCACGGCCCTGCACGGCCTCACGCTGGACGTGCGGCCCGACACCGATCCACCCCCGCGTAAAGGATGACCCTCATGCTCCCCTTCAACTTCAGCCTGGCCGTGCTCGCTCTGGTGCTGCTGGGCCTGGCCATCGCCTCGCTGCGCATCCTGCGCGAGTACCAGCGCGGCGTGGTGTTCCAGCTCGGCCGCTTCTGGAAGGTCAAGGGCCCCGGGCTGGTGCTGCTGGTCCCCGGCCTGCAGCAGATGGTGCGGGTGGACCTGCGCGTGGTCACCTTCGACGTGCCGCCGCAGGACGTGATCTCGCGCGACAACGTGTCGGTGAAGGTGAACGCGGTGCTGTTCTTCCGCGTGGTCGACCCCGAGCGGGCGATCATCCAGGTGGAGAACTTCCTGGTCGCCACCAGCCAGCTCGCGCAGACCACCTTGCGCGTGGTGCTCGGCAAGCACGAGCTCGACGAGATGCTGGCCGAGCGCGAGCGGCTGAACAGGGATATCCAGCGCATCCTGGACGCGCAGACCGACGCCTGGGGCATCAAGGTCACCAACGTGGAGATCAAGCACATCGACCTCAACGAGACGATGGTGCGCGCCATCGCCCGCCAGGCCGAGGCGGAACGCGAGCGGCGCGCCAAGGTGATCCACGCCGAAGGCGAGAAGCAAGCCGCCGCCTCGCTGCTCGAAGCGGCGCGCATGCTGGCCGAGCAGCCCGAGGCGATGCAGCTGCGCTATTTGCAGACGATGACCCAGGTGGCCGGCGACCGCGCCTCCACCGTGGTGCTGCCGCTGCCGCTGGAGCTGCTCGGTCGCATGCTGCAGCCGGGCAGCACACCGCCGCCGCCGCGGGAACCTTGAGCCGCGCGGCCTTGTCCAACGCGGGCCGCCGCGCACTCGTCAGCAGCGGCAGGAGGCATGACCATGAAACACGTCAAGCATTGGCAGGACCCGGCGAACGTGCTGCTGGGCATCTGGCTGGTCGTCTCGCCCTGGGTGCTGGGCTTCCAGGGCGAAACCGTCGCCATGGTGAACACGGTCGTCGTCGGGCTGGTGCTCGGTGCGGTCGCACTGGGCGCGACCCTGGTGCCCCAGGCCTGGGAAGAGTGGAGCGAGGCCGCGCTGGGCGTCTGGCTCGCCGCATCGGCCTGGATCCTGGGCTTCGCCATGGTGGAGGCGGCGATGGTCAACGCGGTGCTCTCGGGCATCGTGATCGCGGTGCTCTCCATGTGGGTGCTGATGACCGACAAGGACTACCTGGGCTGGATGGAAACCCCGGCGCACTGAGCCGGCCGAGGGTTGAGCGCGGCTAAGGTGCTGCCGCGCCCCACCCCGCCTGCCAGCCGCCGCCCAGCGCCTGGATGAGCGCCACGGCGGCCGCCTGGCGGGCGACCTGCAACTGCACCAGCGTGCGGCGTGCGCCGAGGGCGGCGGCTTGCGCTGTCACCACCTCGGTGAAGCCCACCTGCCCGGCGCGGTAGCGGTTGAGCATCTGCTGCTCCGTGCGGTCCGCCGCCTGCGAGGCCTCGCGCCGCAGGCCTTCCTGCTGCGCCAGCGAGGCGCCGGCGGTGAGCTGGTCTTCCACGCCCTGGAAGGCGCTGAGCACCGTCTGCCGGTAGCGCGCCACCGCCGCCTCGTGCGCCGCGCGCGCGGCATCCACGCGCGCGCCGATGGCGCCGGCATCGAACACCACCTGCGCCGCCGACAGGCCCAGCGCCCACAGCGTGTGGGAGGCGCTGAACAGGTCGCCCACGCGGCTCGCGTTGCTGCCCAGCGAGGCGCTCAGCGACAGGCTGGGGAAATAGGCCGAGCGCGCGATGCCGATCTGCGCATTGGCCGCCGCCACGTCGCGCTCGGCCGCCGCGATGTCGGGCCGGCGCTGCAGCAGGGTCGAGGGCACGCCGGTCGGCACGCCCGGCACGGTGGGCGTCCAGTCGGCGGCCGGCAGGTCGAACTCGGCCGGCGGCACGCCCACCAGCACCGCGATCGCATGCTCCAGCGTGGCGCGGTTGCGCCGCAGCGCGACCTGCTCGGCCTGCGTGTTCACCAGCAGCGTCTGCGCCTGCAGCACGTCGGTCTGCGCCGCGATGCCGGCGGCATAGCGGTTGCGCGCGATCTCCAGGCTGCGCTCGTAGCCCTCCAGCGTGCTGGCGAGCAGCCCCAGTTCGGTGTCGGTCTCGCGCAGCGAGAAGTAGTTGATGGCCAGCTCGCCGACGGCCGCCAGGCGCGCCGACGCCAGGTCGGCCTCGGTGGCCTGCGCGCCGGCCTCGGCGCTGCCGGCGGCCAGCCGCAGCCGGCCCCAGACGTCCGGCGCCCAGTCGGCTGCCAGCGTGGCGGCGAAAGCGCTGGACGGGCTGCTGCCGCGGCTGCCGCTGCGCCGCGCGCTGCCCTCCAGGCTCACCGAGGGAAACAGCGACGCCCGCTGCTCGCGCACCAGCGCCTGGGCCTGCGCGTAGTTCGCCACGGCCGCGGCGATGTTCTGGTTCGACACCTGCACGCGCGCGGCCAGCGCGTCCAGCGTCGGGTCGCCGAACAGCGTCCACCATTCGCCGCGGTCCAGCGCATCGGCGGGCGCGGCCGGCAGCCAGCCTTCAGCGGCAGGCGCCTCCTTCCAGTGCGCGGGCGAGACGACCGCCGGCGGCTGGTGCACCGGGCCGAGCGCACAGCCGGCCAACGCCAGCAGCAGCGCGGTGGCCGGCAGGCATCGGGAAAAGCGAAGGAACTTGGGCGTCATGGCATGTCTCAGGGATTGGCGGCGGCGCGGCTGAGGTGGCGTTCGCTGCCCGCCGGGCGGCGCAGGCGGTCGAGCAGCACGTAGACCACCGGCGTGGTCAGCAGCGTGAGCAGCTGGCTGGCGATCAGCCCGCCGATGATGGTCACGCCCAGCGGCTGGCGCAGCTCGGCGCCCTGCCCGAAGCCGATCGCCAGCGGCAGCGCGCCCAGGCCGGCGGCCAGCGTGGTCATCAGGATCGGGCGGAAGCGCAGCATGCAGGCTTCGCGCACCGCCTCCACCGCCGACAGGCCCCGCGCGCGCTGGGCCTCGATCGCGAAGTCGATGATCAGGATCGCGTTCTTCTTGACGATGCCGATCAAGAGGAACAGGCCGATCAGCGCGATGATGGAGAAGTCCATGCGCAGCAGCAGCAGTGCCAGCACCGCGCCCACGCCGGCCGAAGGCAGCGTGGTCAGCACCGTCACGGGGTGGATCAGGCTCTCGTACAGCACGCCCAGCACGATGTAGATGACGACGATGGCGGCGATGATCAGCATGAGCTGCTGCGCCTGCGACTGCTGCGCGGCCAGCGCCGTGCCCTGGAAGCTGCCGCGCACGCCGGTGGGCATCGCGATGTCGGCCTCGGCCTGCGCGACGATGCGCCGTGCATCCTGCAGCGTGGCGCCTTCGGCAAGGTTGAAGGAGATGGTGCTGGCCAGGTCCGTGTCCTGGTGGTCGATCGACGTGGGCACCGCGCGCTCGCTGAACTTCGCGATGGCCGCGAGCGGGATCATCGTGGTGGTGCGCGTGGCCAGCGCCTGCGCGGTGGACGCGCTGCGCTGGCCGGGATTGGCCGAGGCCGTGGTCGAGGTGCCGGTGCTGGCATCGATGGTGTTCTCGATCGTGGTGGTGCTCGCCGCGGCCACGCCCGCCGCCGCCGCCTCGACCACGCTGAGCGTCGAGGGCACGTACAGGTCCTTCAGCACGATCGGCGAGCGCGCGTGGCGCGGCGCCCATTCCATGATCACCGAGTACTGGTTGAGCTCGTCGTAGATGGTCGCCACCGCGCGCTGGCCGAAGGCGTTGTACAGGGCGTTGTCGATCGCGATCGAGGTCACGCCCAGGCGCGCGGCGGTGTCGCGGTCGACCTCGACGAAGGTCTCCACGCCATTGGTCGACTGGTCGTCGTCCACGTCGGTCAGCGCGCTCTCCTCGCGCAGGCGCTCGGCCAGGCGCTGGGTCCAGGTGCGCAGGTCGTCCAGGCTGTCGCCCTTGAGCGTGTACTGGTAGCTCGAGCTGCTGGTGCGCCCGCCCGCACGCAGGTCCTGTACCGGACCGAGGAACACGCGCAGGCCGGTGAGCTGGTTGAGCTGCGGGCGCAGCCGGTCGATCACGGCGGGGGTTTTCTCGGTGCGCTCGGTCAGCGGCTTGAGGTTGACGAACATGAAGCCGCCGCCGGCGCGGATGCCGCCGGCGAAGCCCACCACCGTCTCCACGGCCGGGTCCTTGCGGATGATCTCCACCGCCTGGCGCAGCTTGTCGGCCAGCGCCTGCGAAGAGATGCTCTGGTCGGCACGCAGCCCGGCGTTGAGCTGGCCGTTGTCCTGCTGCGGAAAGTAGCCCTTGGGGATGTGGTTGAAGAGGTAGACGTTCAGCGCGATCACCGCCAGCAGCACCGCCATCACCGCGACGCGGCTGGCCAGCGCCCAGTCCAGGGCATGCGCGTAGACCCGCAGGCTCCACCGGTAGCTGCGCTCGGCCAGACGCGCCAGGCGGCCCGGCGGCTTGTCGCCCGGCGCCTCGGGCCGCAGCAGCATGGCGCACAGCATGGGCGTGGTGGTCAGCGAGATCACCAGCGAGATCAGCACCGCCACCGACAGCGTGACCGCGAACTCGCGGAACAGCCGGCCGATCTGCCCTTCCATGAACAGCAGCGGGATGAACACCGCCACCAGCGACAGGCTGATCGACAGCACGGTGAAGCCCACTTCGCGCGCGCCGCGCAGCGCGGCCTCCATGCGCCCCATGCCGTCCTCGATGTGGCGCGCGGTGTTCTCCAGCACCACGATCGCGTCGTCGACCACGAAGCCGGTCGCCACCGTCAGCGCCATGAGGCTGAGGTTGTTGAGGCTGAAGCCCAGCAGGTACATCACGCCGAAGGTGCCCAGCAGCGACACCACCGTGGCCACCGCCGGGATGATGCTGGTGCGCGCCTTGCGCAGGAACAGGCCGACCACCAGCACCACCAGCACGATCGCGATCATCAGCGTGGCCTCGATCTCGCGCAGCGAGGCGCGGATGGAGTTGGTGCGGTCGGACGCGACCTGGATCTCGATGTCCTGCGGCAGCTGTTCGCGCAGCTCGGGCAGCAGCGCGCGCACGCCGTCCACCGTCTCGATGATGTTCGCGCCGGACTCCTGCGTGACCAGCACGATCACTGCCGGCTCGCCGTTGAACAGGCCCAGCGTGCGCGTGTTCTCCACGCTGTCGATCACGCGCGCCACGTCGCCCAGCAGCACGGGCGCATCGTTGCGCCAGGCGATCACCATGCCGCGGTAGTCGTCGGCGCGGCGGCCCGGCGCGGGGGTGTAGACCTGCAGGCGCCGGTCCTCGCTCTCGATCGCGCCCTTGGGCCGGTTGGCGTTGTGCGCCTGGACGGCGGCGCGCACGTCCTCCGAGCTGATGCCCAGTCGGTTGAGCGCGAAGGGCTCCAGCTCCACGCGCACCGCGGGCAGCGAGCCGCCGCCGATCTCCACGTCGCCCACGCCCTCCACCTGCGACAGGCGCTGGCTGACGATGTTGGACACGGTCTCGTAGATCTGGCCCGGCGTGCGCGTCTTCGAGGTGAGCGCCAGGATCATCACCGGCGTCGAAGCCGGGTTGCGCTTGCGGTAGGTCGGGTTGCTGCGCAGCGTGGCCGGCAGGTCGGCCCGTGCGGCGTTGATGGCGGCCTGCACCTCGCGCGCGGCGCTGTCGATGTTGCGGTCCAGGTCGAACTGCAGGCTGATGCGCGTGGAGCCGCTGCCGCTGGACGAGGTGAGTTCGTTGACGCCGGCGATGGTGCCCAGCCGCCGCTCCAGCGGCGTCGCCACGCTGGAGGCCATGGTGCTGGGGCTGGCGCCGGCCAGGCTGGCCTGCACGGTGATGGTGGGAAAGTCCACCTGCGGCAGCGGGGCCACCGGCAGCGCGAAGAAGGCGGCGATGCCGGCCAGGGCGATGCCGATGGTCAGCAGGATGGTGGCGATGGGGCGTTCGACGAAGGGGCGGGAGAGGTTCATGGCGCCTCTCCATCCGACTTCTTCTCAGCGTTGCGCTTGGCTGAAGGCGGGAGCCCGCGAGGCGAAACCGGAAAGCCTGTCACGACGCGCCCCCCAACCGCCGCCCCATCCGATCGAACGCCAGATAGATCACCGGCGTCGTGAACAGCGTCAGCACCTGGCTGAGCACCAGCCCGCCGAAGATCGCCAGCCCCAGCGGCCGCCGCAATTCAGCGCCCTCCCCCCATCCGAACATCAGCGGCAGCGCCGCGAACAGCGCCGCCAGGGTGGTCATGAGGATGGGCCGGAAGCGCAGCAGCGCGGCCTGGTGGATCGCCTCGTGCGGCGAGAGGCCCTCGCGCCGCTCGGCGTCGATGGCGAAGTCGATCATCATGATCGCGTTCTTCTTCACGATGCCGATCAAGAGGATGATGCCGATGATCCCGATCACGCCCAGGTCGTGGCCGGCCAGCATCAGCGCCAGCAGCGCGCCCACGCCGGCCGAAGGCAGCGTCGAGAGGATGGTCAGCGGATGCACGTAGCTCTCGTAGAGCACGCCCAGCACGATGTACACGCACACCACCGCCGCCAGGATCAGCCACAGCTGGTTGGCCAGCGATTTCTCGTAGGCGCCCGCCGCGCCGAGGAAGGTGATGCGCACGCTGGAGGGCATCGCGATGTCCCGCGCCGCGGCGCGGATCTCCGACACCGCCCGGCCCAGCGACACGCCGGGCGCGGTGTCGAAGCCGACCGTCGCGGCCGGGTACTGCGCCACGTGCGTGATCTGCAGCGGCGCGTACTGCTCGCGCACGGTGGCGATGCTCGCCAGCGGCGTCGGCGTGCCGCTGCCGGTGCGCAATTGCAGATTGCCCAGCGCCTGCGGGCTGGCCAGCGCCTCGCGCTGCGCCTCCAGGATCACCCGGTACTGGTTGGTCTCGGTGAAGATGGTCGAGACGATGCGCTGGCCGAAGGCGCTGTACAGCGCGTCGTCCACCGAGCTGGCCGTGACCGACAGGCGAGAGGCGGTGCTGCGGTCGATGTCGACGTAGGCGGCCAAGCCCTGCGCGCCGGCGTCGGTGGTGGCGTTGCGCAGCTGCGGCACCTCCTGCAGGCGATCGGCCAGCTTGTGCGCCCACTCGTTCACGGTGGTCGTGTCCACGCCTTCGACGGACACGCGGAACTCGGTCGGCCCGGTCTCGGCGTCGATGGTCAGGTCCTGCGTGGGCTGCAGGAAAAGCCGCACGCCGGCCACCTGGCTCGCGCGCTCGCGCAGGCGCTGCATCGTGTCTTCCTGGTTGCCGCGGCCGGCACGCAGGTTGATCAGCATGCGGCCGGTGTTCAGCGCGGTGTTGTTGGCCGCGTCCACGCCGACCACCGAGCTGAGGCTGCGCACGTCCGGGTCTTCCAGCACGGCCTGGGCCACCGCCTGCTGCAGCTCGGCCATGCGCGCGTACGACACGTCCTGCGCCGCTTCCACCCGTGCCTGGAGCTGGCCGGTGTCCTGCGTGGGGAACAGGCCCTTGGGGATCGCCACGTACAGCAGCGCGGTGAGCACCAGCGTGAGCACCGCCACGACGAGCGTGAGCGGCTGGTGGCGCAGCACCCACTGCAGCCAGACGTCGTAGCGCGCGATCACGCCATCGAAAAAGCGCTGAACCTTCTCGCCGAAGCGCCCGCCGGCCTGCGACTCGGGCTCCAGCCAGCGCGCCGACATCATCGGCACCAGCGTCAGCGAGACCACCGCCGAGATCAGGATGGTGATCGCCAGCGTCACCGCGAATTCGCGGAACAGACGGCCCACCACGTCGCCCATGAACAGCAGCGGGATCAGCACCGCGATCAGCGAGACCGTGAGCGAGATGATGGTGAAGCCGATCTGCGCCGCGCCCTTGACCGCCGCCTCGAAGGGCGCGAAGCCCTTCTCGCGGTAGCGCGCGATGTTCTCGATCATCACGATCGCGTCGTCCACCACGAAGCCGGTGGCGATGGTCAGCGCCATCAGGCTCAGGTTGTTGAGCGAATAGCCCAGCAGGTACATCAGCCCGCAGGCACCCACCAGCGAGATCGGCACCGCCAGGCTGGCGATGAGGGTGGCACGCAGGCTGTGCAGGAAGAAGAAGATCACCAGCACCACCATCACCACCGCCAGTGCCAGCTCGATCTGCACGTGATGCACCGAGGCGCGGATGCCGGTGGTGCGGTCGGACAGCACCTCCACCCGCAGCGCGCCGGGCAGCGAGGCCTGCAACTCGGGCAGCTGCCGCTTGATCGCGTCGACGGTGCCGATCACGTTGGCGCCGGGCTGGCGCTGCACGTCCAGGATGATCGATTGGTACAGCTCGGAGGCGCCTTCCCGGCCCTCGGCTTGCGGATGCAGGCCGGCCCAGGCGCCCAGCTGCGTGTTCTCCGCGCCGTCCACCACGCGCGCCACGTCGCTCATGCGGATCGGCGCGCCGTTCTTCCAGGCCACGATCAGGTCGCGGTACTCGGCGGCGGTGAGGAGCTGGTCGTTGGCGTTGATCGTGTAGGCGCGCGTCGGGCCGTCGAAGCTGCCCTTGGCGCTGTTGGCGTTGGCCGCCGCGATCGCCGTGCGCAGCGTGTCCAGCCCGATGCCCACCGAGGCCAGCGCGTTGGTGTCGGCCTGGATGCGCACCGCCGGCCGCTGCCCGCCCGACAGCGACACCAGCCCCACGCCGCCGACCTGGCTGATCTTCTGCGCCACGCGGGTGTTGACCAGGTTCTGCACCTCGGTCAGCGGCAGCGTGTCGGAGCTCACCGCCAGCGTGAGGATGGGCGCATCGGCCGGATTGACCTTGGCGTACACCGGCGGCGCCGGCAGGTCGGCCGGCAGCAGCGAGCCGCCGGCGTTGATGGCCGCCTGCACCTGCTGCTCGGCCACGTCCAGCGCCTGGTCGAGCCCGAACTGCAGCGTGATGATCGACACGCCGGCCGCGCTGGTGGAGCTCATGCGGTTCAGGCCCGCCATCTGCCCGAACTGGCGCTCCAGCGGCGCGGTGACCGTGCGGCCCATCACCTCGGGGCTGGCGCCGGGGTACAGGGTCTGCACCTGGATCGTCGGGTAGTCCACCTGCGGCAGCGCCGCCAGCGGCAGGAAGCGCAGGCCCACCAGCCCGGCGAGCACGATCGCGAGCATCAGCAGGCCGGTGGCGACCGGCCGTTCGATGAAGGGGCGGGAGGGGCTCATCGGCCGCGTCGTCCCTCAGCCATGCTTTTCATTGCGGCCGCTGGCGCCGGCGTTCGCCCCGGCCCTGCTGCGCGCCCTCGGGCCGCGGCCCGGCGGCCGGCGGCTCGCCCTGTAGCTGCACGCGCGCGCCGTCCTTGATGCGGTCGCCGCCCTCGGTCACCACCAGCTCGCCGGCGCGCAGGCCCTGCGTGATCGCCACCTGTTCCACCGTCGACTCGCCGCGCTGGACCGGCCGCATCGAGACGCTGCGGTCCTCGTTGACCACGTACACGAAGTTCCCGTTGGGCCCGGTGCGCACCGCGGTCACCGGCACCACCACCGCGCGCACCTTGCGCAGCAGCAGCTGCACGTTGACGAACTGGTTCGGGAACAGCGCCAGCGCCGTGTTGGCGAAGCGCGCCTTGGCCTTGACGGTGCCGGTGGCGGTGTCCACCACGTTGTCCAGCGTGGAGAAGCTGCCGGTGTCCAGCGTGCGCACGCGCCCGCGGTCCGTGGCGGTGACGGGCAGCGGCTCGCCCTGGGCGATCTGCGCCTGGATGTCGGGCACGCGGTCCTGCGGCACCGCGAACTGCACGTCGATCGGGTTCATCTGCGTGATGACGGCGATGCCGGTGGTGGCGTTGGCGGCGACGGTGTTGCCGGGATCCACGGTGCGCAGGCCGATGCGCCCGGCGGTCGGCGCGGTGATGCGGGTGTACTCGAGGTTCAGCGCCGCGGTCGCCTCGGCCGCCCTGTCGGTGGTCACCGTGCCTTCGAGCTGGCGCACCAGCGCGGCCTGGGTGTCGACCTCCTGGCGGGCAATGGAATCCTGGCCCAGCAGCGTGCGGTAGCGCGCCAGCGTCACGCGGGCGGCCTCGAGCTGCGCCTCGTCGCGCATGCGCGTGCCGCGCGCCTGCATCAGCGCCTGCTCGTAGGGGCGCGGGTCGATGCGCGCCAGAAGCTGGCCCTTGGCCACGGTCTGGCCCTCGGTGAACAGCACCTCGGTCAGCACGCCCGAGACCTGCGGGCGCAGCGTGATCGTGGCCAGCGGCGTGACGGTCCCCAGTGCGTCGATGACCACGGGCAGTTCCTCCTCGCGCGCCACCGCGTGGCCGACCGTCGCCGGGAAGCCGCCGAAGGCGCCCGGCCCGCCGGCGCTCTGGCCGTTGCGCTGGATCAGGTACCAGGCCCCGCCGGCCAGCGCGAGCATCACCAGCAGCGCGAGCAGCGTGCCGAACCACAGCCGGCGGCGCGAAGGCGGCTGCGAGGCCGCGGACGGCGTGGGGGCGGGTGTGGGTTCGGGGCTGGGGGATTCCATCGTCTGCGGCAGTGGGCGCTTCGGCCTCTTGGAGTAGAGCGCCGAATCGTAGCGCTCCTGTCTGCCCCCGCGTAAAGCGCCTGTAAAGCCGGCACGCCGTTCGCGCCACCCGAATGCATTTCGCGCCGCCGGCGTGCATTCCGTCGCATGCCGGTGGCGGCCCGGGCGCGCCGGCGCCACAGTGCGGCCCAACGCACTGGAGAACCTCATGCAGATGTCCCCCGTCATCGCCATCCACCTGAGCGCCGCCCTCGGCGCCCTCGCCATCGGCCCGGCGGTGCTCTGGGCCCGCAAGGGCCGCACGCAGCGCCCCCGCCTGCACCGGGCACTGGGCTACGCCTGGGTCACGCTGATGGTGATGGCCGCCCTGTCCGCGCTGTTCATCCGCGACTTCAAGCTGCCCAACCTCGGCGGCTACACCCCGATCCACCTGCTGGTACCGGCGGTCTTCGTCGGACTGGCCCTGGCCTTCCGGCACCTGGCACGGCGCAACATCCGCGGCCACCGCATCGCCATGCAGGCGACCTACATCGGTGGCTGCCTGGTGGCCGGCGCCTTCGCGCTGCTGCCCAGCCGCTACCTGGGCGGGCTGCTGTGGCAGGGCTGGCTGGGGCTGATCTGAGCCTCGGCACCGAAGACACCGCCGTCCGCTTCCGCAAGAATCTCCATCCTGAACGCTGAAAGGCCGAAACCATGAACGCACGTCCCGAGAACCACGAACGCATCGAGCGCCTGGCCCGCCGCCGCGCCGGCGCCAAGCTGGGCTGGTACCTGCATGCCACCGTCTACCTGCTGGTCAACGCCTTCCTCATGGCGCTCGCCAGCCAGCACGGCCAGTCATGGGCCGTCTATCCGCTGATGGGCTGGGGGCTGGGGCTGCTGATCCACGGCGCGGTGGTCTTCTTCATCGCACCCGGCGGCACGCTCTACGATCGGCTGCTGGCACGCGAACGGCAGGCCCTGGGCGCCGAGGACCGCTGGTGAATCCGGCCCTGCGGCGCAGGTTCTGCCCCGGCCATCTGCGCGACGTGCTGCAGCACGGGCTGGTGACCGCCGTGCTCTGCGTCCTGATCGCGCTGGGGCTCACCTTCTCGGGCGTGGGCTCCCTCGCCTCCCAACTGGTGTACTCCCTGTCGATCGGCCTGATCGCCTGGCTGGTGATCGATCTCGGCCGCCTGACGATCAGCCAGGACGACCAGCCTTGGCCGCACGGCGGCCGCGGCCTCGTGCTGGTGGCCGCGGGCATCGCGGCCGGCTTCGTCGGCGGCAACCTGATCGGCGACGCCTTCGCCGGCCGGCCGATGCTGGACTTCCTGGACTTCGCGCCGCGCAAGCGCACGTCCACCCTGGTCATCACGGTGGCGGCCGGCGTCGCCATCTGCTACTTCTACTACAGCCGCGGCAAGGCGCGCTACCTGGAAGGCCAGATCGCCCTGGCCCAGCGCGACGCCACCGAGGCACGCCTGAAGCTGCTCGAAACCCAGCTCGAGCCGCACATGCTGTTCAACACCCTGGCCAACCTGCGCGCGCTCATCGCCGCCGATCCGCCACGCGCCGTGGCCATGCTCGACCACCTCGACCGCTACCTGCGCGTGACGCTGGCCGGCTCGCGCGCGCTCTCGCACCCGCTGGCGGCCGAGTTCGCGCGGCTGGCCGACTACCTCGAGCTGATGTCGGTGCGCATGGGCCCGCGTCTGCGCTACGTGCTGGACCTGCCCGAGGCGCTGCGCGAGACGCCCGTGCCGCCGCTGCTGCTGCAGCCGCTGGTGGAGAACGCGATCCGCCACGGCCTGGAGCCGCAGGTCGCCGGCGGCGAGATCCGCGTGCGCGCACACCGCGACGGCCCGATGCTCGCCATCGAGCTGAGCGACACCGGCGCCGGCGTCGACGGCGCGGCGCCCGCCGACAATGCCGGCTTCGGCCTGGCGCAGGTGCGCGAGCGCCTCGCCTCCCAGTACGGCGCGCGCGCCACGCTCGTGCTGCAGGCCGTCCCCGGCGGCGGCACCTGCGCCACCCTGCGCCTGCCCGTGTGACCTCCATGCCCACTGCCCTGATCGCCGAAGACGAACCGCTGCTCGCGCAGGCCCTGGCCGCCGAACTGGTGCGCGCCTGGCCGGGCCTGGCCATCGCCGCCGTCGTCGGCGACGGCCGCAGCGCGGTCACCGAGGCGCTGCGCCTGCGGCCGGACGTGCTGTTCTTCGACATCCGCATGCCGGCCCTCGACGGCCTCGGCGCGGCGGCCGAACTGGCCGACGCCTGGCCCGCCGACGAGACGCCCATGCCGCAGCTCGTCTTCGTGACGGCCTACGACGAGTACGCCGTGCGCGCCTTCGATGCACAGGCCCTGGACTACGTGCTCAAGCCGGTGCGGCCCGAGCGGCTGCGCCAGACGGTCGCGCGGCTGCAGCAGGCCGTGGCGGCGAGCGCGCCTTCGCCCGAGGCACTGGACCGCACGCTCGATCAGTGGCGCGCGCTGCTGGCCGCGGGCGGAGCCGGCGGCGGCCCGGCTGCGGCGCCGCTGCGCTTCATCGCCGCCAGCGACGCGGGCGGCAGCACCGTGCGCATGGTGCCGGTCGACGAGGTGCTGTACTTCGAGGCCGCCGACAAGTACGTGCGCGTGCTCACCGCCGAGAGCGAATACCTCATCCGCACGCCGCTGCGCCAGCTCCTGCCGCAGCTCGACCCCCAGCGCTTCTGGCAGGTGCATCGCGCCACGGTCGTGCGTGCCGATGCCGTCGAGGCGGTGCATCGCGACGAAGGCGGCAAGCTGCATCTGCAACTGCGCGGGCGCGTCACCGAGCGGCTGGCGGTCAGCCGCCTCTACGCCCACCTGTTCCGCGCCATGTAGCCCAAAGAAAAAGCCGGCCCTTGTGATGGGGACCGGCCTTTTCGGGGGTGACAGCAGGAGATATGGGGTCAACGCCCGTGGCGATGATGGTGGCGGCCCGGGTGGCGATGGCCGGGAGGGCGGTGGTAGCCCGGGGCCGGCCGGTAGTAGCCGCGCGGCGGGCCGTAGTAGACGGGTGCGGGCCGGTAGTACACCGGCGGCGGACGGTAGTAGACCGGGGGCGGCGCGTAGTACACCGGCGGCGGCCCGTAGTACACCGGCGCCGGGTGGGCCACGCCGACCGCCACGCCAGGCGCACTGATGCCGACCGACCAGCTCACGCCCGCGTTCGCCGACGCGGCCGCGAACAACGCCCCGGCTGCCACGGTGCCGGCGGCGGCCCACTTGAAGAGAGCGGAACGAATGAGGCTCATGACGGGTCTCCTGAGAAAGGTGGGTGGGCGGCGAGGCTGCCCATGCGTGTATTGAACGCGCGGGATGTGAACCCGGTGCACGCTGCCGTGTGAAGATGGTTGCCAAAGGTAACTCTTTCGGGGTGCCCCCTAGAATCCCCGGATGACCTCCCCGACTCCCCCGACCGGTGGCAAGAACGGCGCCAAGACGCCCGCCGCCGCAGCCCCCGCGAGCCATTTCCTGCGCCACGTGATCGAGGACGACCTGGCGAAAGGCACCTACGCGGGCCGCCGCTGGGGCGGTGCGCCCGGCGACGGCGACAGCCACGCGGCGGGCCTGCCCGATCCCGCGGCCATCCGCACCCGCTTTCCGCCCGAGCCCAACGGCTACCTGCACATCGGCCACGCCAAGAGCATCTGGCTGAACTTCGAGCTGGCCAAGGAATATGGCGGCGTGTGCCACCTGCGCTTCGACGACACCAATCCCGAGAAGGAAGAACAGGAATACGTCGACGCGATCCGCGACGCGATCCGCTGGCTGGGCTACGACACCGAGTTCGCCGACGCCTCCGCGCCCGAGAGTTCGGCCTGCGCCACGCCGCGCATCCAGCCGCACGAGTACTTCGCGAGCAACTACTTCGATTTCATGTACCGCGCCGCCGAGTACCTGGTGCAAAGCGGCCACGCCTACGTCGACGAACAGAGCGCCGAGCAGATGCGCGCCAGCCGCGGCGACTTCAACACGCCCGGCACCGACAGCCCCTACCGCGGCCGCAGCCCCGAGGAGAACCTGGCCCGCCTGCGCGCCATGAAGAACGGCGAACTGCCCGACGGCGCCGCGGTGCTGCGCGCCAGGATCGACATGGCCAGCCCCAACATCAACCTGCGCGACCCGGCGCTCTACCGCATCCGCCGGGCCACGCACCACAACACCGGCGATGCGTGGTGCATCTATCCGATGTACACCTTCGCGCACCCGATCGAGGACGCGCTGGAGCAGATCACCCACAGCATCTGCACGCTGGAATTCGAGGACCAGCGCCCTTTCTACGACTGGCTGCTGGCACGCCTGTGCGAAGGCGGGCTGCTGCAGACGCCGCCGCCGCACCAGTACGAATTCGCGCGCCTGAACGTCACCCACGTGATCACCAGCAAGCGCAAGCTGCGCCAGTTGGTGGAAGACGGCCACGTCGACGGCTGGGACGACCCGCGCATGCCCACCCTCGCCGGCCTGCGCCGGCGCGGCTACACGCCCGCGGCGCTCAAGCTGTTCTGCGAGCGCAGCGGCACCACCAAGTCCGGCGGCGCCTGGACCGAGTACGCCTCCCTCGAGGCCGCCCTGCGCGACAGCCTGGACCCGGTCGCGCCGCGCGCCATGGCCGTGCTGGATCCGCTGGCGCTGGAGATCACCAACTGGGACGCCCTCATGGGCGCCGGCCACCTGGAGCCCTGCAGCGCGCCGGTCAACCCGCACGACGAATCGGCAGGCCATCGCAGCTTCAGCGTCGGCCGGTCGCTGTGGATCGAGCGCGAGGACTTCATGGAAATGCCGGAGAAGGGCTACCGGCGCCTCTACCCGCCCCACACCGGCGGTGACGGCCAACCCAGGGAAGGCAACAGGGTGCGCCTGAAGTACGGCTACGTCGTGCAGTGCACCGGCTTCGAGAAAGACGCCGACGGCCGGGTGCGCAAGGTGCTGGCCGAACTCGTCCCCGACACCAAGAGCGGCACCCCCGGCGCCGACAGCGTGAAGGTCAAGGGCGTGATCGGCTGGGTCGGCGCGCACGATGCCGTGCCGGCGGAAATCCGCCTCTACGAGCGCCTGTTCAAGGCCGAGATGCCCGGCGGCGCGGACGACGTGGTCGACGAGCTGAACCCGGCGAGCCTGAGCGTCGTGCAGGGCTACGTGGAATCCGGGCTGGCGCAGGCCGCGGCCGAGCAGCCCTACCAGTTCGAGCGGCTGGGCTACTTCGTGGTGGACGCGCGGGCGCAGGCCGCGGGCCGGCTGGTGTTCAACCGCACGAGCGGGCTGAAGGACAGCTGGGGCAAGCAGGCGTGAAGGAACGCCACCCCCCGCATCGCACCGCCCGGCGCCGCAGCCTTCTGCTCGCCGCCGCCGGCTGCATCGCCTGGCCCGCCATGGGGGCCGCGCCCGCACGCGCGCCGCGCGACGAGGTCTGGCCGCGCGCCTCGCAGGTGCCCGGCGGCATCGCCCGCCTGTCGCTGGGCCCCGCGGCGACGCGGCCGGTGGCGCGCACCACCGACAAGGTGCCGGTGCTGGTCGTCGGCGATGCCATCGAATGGACCGCGCTGGTCGGCATCCCGCTGGCCGCCGCCCCCGGGCAGGCAGGCATCGCCGTCGGCGAGAACGGCCAGGCGCACCGCATCCCCTACACCATCGCGCCCAAGCAGTACCGCGAGCAGCACCTGAAGGTGGCACCGCGCACGGTGGATCTGTCGCCCGAGGACAAGGCCCGCTACGAGCGCGAGCGCGCCCACCTGGCCGGCGTGATGGCCACCTTCACCGACACGCCGCCGCACGAGCTGCACATGCAGATACCGGTGCCCGGCCGGCGCTCCGGCTCCTTCGGACTGCGGCGCGTGTTCAACGGCCAGCCGCGCAATCCGCACAGCGGCATGGACATCGCCGCGGCCACCGGCACGCCGGTGCGCGCGCCGCTGCCGGGCCGCGTGATCGACACCGGCGACTACTTCTTCAACGGCGGCACCGTGTGGCTGGACCACGGCGGCGGCCTGCTCACGATGTACTGCCACCTCAGCGCCATCGACGTGAAGGCGGGCGACATGGTGCAGACCGGCGAGCCCTTCTGCGCCGTCGGCGCCACCGGCCGCGTGACCGGGCCGCACCTGCACTGGTCGGTGATGCTCAACCGGGCGATGGTGGATCCGGCGCTGTTCGTGGCCGGCTGAACCCGGCACTCGCGGCGCATTCGAAGCGCCATCGCGCATTGAGTTACATATTTCTCTTGCACCATACCGATTAGTCGGTATAGTCCATACCAACCAATCGGTATGGACATGGCAGCACCTTCCTCTCCCGCCTCCTCGTCGAAGACCAAGCTCCTCGACGCCGCCTTGCAGGTCATCCGCACCAAGGGCTATACCGCCACCACGGTGGACGACATCTGCCATGCCGCCGGGTTGACCAAGGGCAGCTTCTTCCATCACTTCAAGGGCAAGGAAGAACTGGCCGTGGCGGCCACGCAGCACTGGTCGGCCGTGACCGGCGAGCTGTTCGCGCAGGCGCCCTATCACGCATTGCCGGATCCGCGCGAGCGGGTGCTGAGCTACATCGACTTGCGCGCGCAGCTCCTGCAAGGCGAGCTGCCCGACTTCACCTGCCTGCTGGGCACGATGGTGCAGGAGACCTTCGAGACGCACCCGGTCATCCGCGACGCCTGCAACGCCGGTATCGAGGCGCATGCGCGGATGCTGGCGCAGGACATCGCGCTGGCCAAGGCACGCCACGTGCCGGCGGCCGACTGGGATGCGATGGACCTGGCGCTCTACACCCAGGCCGTGCTGCAGGGCGCCTTCATCCTCGCCAAGGCCCGCGGCGGCGGCGCGGCCGCGGCGCAATGCATCGGCTTCCTGCGCGGCCACGTGCATCTGCTGCTCACGCCCGGGGCCGGCGCCTGCCGCCTGCGGGCCGACGCGAACACGATGCCCTGAAACCCTTTTCCCCACCCCACCCCTTCATCCAAGGAGCAATTCACCATGTGCACCACCCCGACCCCCGCCACCGACGGCCACGAACTCTCCCTCACCCGCGTGTTCGACGCGCCCCCCGAGAAGGTCTTCCGCGCCTGGACCGACCCCGAGCTGATGAAGCAGTGGTTCGTGCCGCGCCCCTGGAGCATCGCGTCCGTCGAGGCGGACCTGCGCCCCGGCGGCCACTCCAACGTCGTGATGCGCGATCCCGAGGGCAACGAATACCCCAACCTCGGCGTGTACCTGGAGGTGGTGGAGAACGAGAAGCTCGTCTTCACCAATGCCTTCACCGCCGGCTGGGTGCCGGTGAGCCCGCAGCCGCTGATGGTCGCCATCGTCACCTTCGAGGCGCTGGAAGGCGGCAAGACGCGCTACACCGCCCGCGCCCGGCACTGGACGGCGCAGGACCGCGAAGCGCACGAGAAGATGGGCTTCCACGAAGGCTGGGGCCAGTGCGCCGACCAGCTCGGCGAGCTGCTCGCGCGGCTCTGAACCGCATCGCCCAGAAGACCGCGCCATGCAGAAGATCACCCCCTGCCTGTGGTTCGACTTCAATGCCGAAGAGGCCGTCGCGCACTACACAGGCATCTTCCAGCGCTCGAAGATCCTGCAGGTCTCGCACTACGGCGACGCCATGCCCGCGCACAAGGGCAAGGTGCTCACCATCCTTTTCGAGCTGGAGGGCCAGCGGTTCCTGGCACTCAACGGCGGGCCGCATTTCCGCTTCACCGAGGCCATCTCGCTGTCGGTGGACTGCGCCGACCAGCAGGAAGTGGATCGGCTGTGGACGCAGCTCGGCGAAGGCGGCGCGCCGAGCCAGTGCGGCTGGCTCAAGGACAAGTTCGGCCTGTCGTGGCAGATCGTGCCCTCGGTCGTGCAGCGGATGATGCAGGACCCGGACCCCGTGCGCGTCGAGCGCGTGATGGGCGCGATCCTGAAGATGCACAAGCTCGACATCGCGGCGCTGCAGGCCGCCTACGACGAGGCGCCGGCCGGCACCTAGCGCTGCACGCGGCAGGCCACCGGCACGCGCCGCCCCACCGTCCAGCGCGCCTCGTCGCCCTTGCCGCGCAGTTCGTGCTGCGGCGTGGCGTACCAGATGCCCGAGGCGGCGCGCTGCTGCGGCAGGCGCAGCTGCCCGCCGTCGGGCAGCGTGACTTCGGCGAGCCCGTCCTCGTTGTCGAAACGCACGCGCAGCACGGTGCCGTCGTCGCAGGCGTAGGCGACGGTCGGCGCGGCAGGCGTGCCGTGCCGCGCGGTGCCGCAGGCGGCGAGAACGATGGGGCACAGCAGCAAAGCGGCGGTGCGCGCAAGACGGGAGGAGCGTCGTGTAGGCATGGGTACCGATTCTGGCTGCGCACCGGGCGGGCCGCTGTCCGACAGCGCCGCATGCGTGCAACGGTTGCAATGGAGCGTTACCAGGACTTCAGGAGAATCCCATGCCGCGCAAAGCCACGATCCACGGCCACGTGACCTTCACCCCCGGCGACGGCGCGCCGATCCGCATCCCGGAGGGGCCGGTCGAGCTGGAAGAAACGCACGACAGCGTGACGCTGGCCTGGACCGCCGACAACGACACGGCCGGCTCGGCCGCGCTGCCGCGCCTCCAGTACGAGCAGTACCTGAAGGAAGGAAAGATCCGGCTGGACGCGTAGCGCTCAGATCGGCCGCGCCAGGTACACCGCCTCGCGCCCCACGATCGGCAGGCGCGTGGGCATCAGCACCGTGCAGTCGTCGCAGGGTGCGACGATACGGCGGTCGCCGTCGATGGCGATGAGCTCGCCGCGGGCGAAGACCTCGAAGCCGACCAGCGGGCGCTCGAAGCGGAACTCGCCGCTGTGCACCAGATGCGTCTCGACCAGCTCGAAGCGGCGCTGCGCCGCGGGTTCCTGCAAAGCGGCGGGTGCATCGACCAGGCCGAAGTACCCCAGGAAGTCCAGCGTCACCGCGGTCGCCAGGTCGGCCGCCGCCTGCTTGAAATGCTGCCCGCACTCGGCCACCAGCGCCACGCCGGGACCGTCGCCGTCCTCGCCATGGCGCCCGTACTGGATCAGCGGCGTGCCCGAACCCAGGCCCTTGGGCATCACCAGGTGCACCGCGGGCCGGCCGATCGCCAGCGCCACGGCGGCGTTGCGCGCGTAGCCGGGATAGACCCAGAAGGGCTCCACGTCCTGGCTCGTCGAATGGATGTCCAGGATATGGTCGGCCGCATCGACCACCTCGCGCAGCGCGCGGGCGCGGCGCAGCTCGGGGCTGTCCTCTCCGCCGTCCAGCCAGGCGCCGGACCAGATGCGGTTCATGTTGTGCACGAGCTGCCGGCTCTCGAAAGGCTGCGCCGCATCGAAGCTCTCGTAGGCGGCCACGTTGGCGAAGCTCACGGTGAGCGTGCCGGTCTTCGGCCGCACGCCGTTGTCGAGCAGGTGCGTGGCCGCGACCATGCCGCAGATCTCGTTGCCGTGCGTGAGCGCATTGATCAGCACATGGGGGCCGGGGCGCCCGGAGTCGAAGCGGTGCACGTAGTCGATGCCGGTGTTGCCCTGCCTGTACGCGGACAGGTCGCGCGGCAGCACTTCGAGGGCGGGAAGCGGGGGCGGAGTCTGGGTCATGTGCGTCATTGTGGCGTGCGCGCGCAAGGAACATGAGCTGCAACGCCTCATTTAAGGATCATTTTTTGATCCGAATCACTCATAATCCGGCTCATGCCCCCCTCAAAGACCTATGTCTGGCAGCGGCCCGGTTGGCCCGATCTTCGGTACGACGCGGCTGCGGCCAGCCCGGCGCTGCTCCGCGCCCGGGAGTCCAAGGGCAAGTTGCATGGCATGGCTCACGCCATCGGCATCGAGGGCCTGGAAGAGGTGATGCAGGAATTGTGGACCCGCGAGGCCCTGTCGACCTCCGCGATCGAGGGCGAGAAACTCGATATCGCCGTGGTTCGGTCTTCGGTGCTCAAGCGCCTGGGTGCCGACGAGTATGGACCGATCGAACGCCATGTCGATGGCTTGGTGGAAGTGATGCAGGACGCGATCACCGGTCATGCCCGTCCACTCGATGCCGATCGCCTGTGCCGCTGGCAGTCAGCGTTGTTCCCGGGCGGCACGAGCGGCATCCGGCGCATCGCTGTCGGCCGCTTTCGGGACCATGCCGATCCAATGCAGATCGTGAGCGGCCTGCCTGGGCGCGAGGTGGTCCACTACACGGCGCCACCGTCGGCACAGGTGGCGCGCGAGATCGAAGCCTTCCTGGCGTGGTTCGCGGCGACAGCGCCGAAACCCGCACGCGGCAGTGCAAGAACGGCAAATGCCCCGCTCATCGATGGCATCGCCCGCGCAGCCATGGCGCATCTCTGGTTCGAAACCGTTCACCCCTTCGAAGACGGCAACGGTCGCATCGGCCGCGCCATCGCCGACATGGCACTGGCACAGGACGACGGGGGATCCTTGCGGCTGTACAGCCTGTCGCGGCAGCTGCTGCTGGAGCGGCGGACCTACTATGACGCGCTGGCGGCTGCGCAGGCTGGCGATGCGGACGTCACCTCGTTCGTGATCTGGTTCGCCGATGTGTTCAGCGGAGCGTGTGATGCCTCGATGCAGGTGATCGAGGCATCGCTCGAGAAGTCCCGCTTCTGGGCCTCGCATGCCCGACAGTCGCTCAACGAGCGGCAGCGACGATTGCTTCAGCGCTTGCTGGATGCAGGTGACGGCGGCTTTCCGGGCGGGCTCAACGTCGAAAAATACCTGAAGATGATCAAGGCCTCCAAGCCGACGGCTACCCGCGACCTGGCCGACCTGGTCAAACAGGGCATGCTGCACACCGCAGGCCGAGGCAAGGCGCTGCGCTATTACATCAGCGTCCCGGGCTGGAAACACGGGAGGACGAACGAAACGGACGAGCCTGCGTAGGGCCTCTATTCGCCCGCATCGCGCGCATTGCCGCGACCACTGCTGCCCCCTCCCTTCGCCCGCAGCGCCTCCTCCCGCGCCCGCTTGCGTTCGGCCTCCACGCGCCGCCCGTCGGCCAGCCAGCGGCCGAACTCCTTGACCGTCTCCAGCGTGATCGGCCCGATGCTGCCGCTGCGGAAATCGGTCAGCACGATCTCGGCCGCCTTCTGCGTGTTCACGCGCCCGCCGCCCAGCAGCGCGCCGCGCTGGCGGGCGATGGCCTCCAGCAGTTCCTCTTCGCGCATGGCGGCGATGGCGGCGGCACCGTGCGCCGCCAGCTTGAAGCGCGCCTGCAAGGCATCGGCATAGCGGCGCTTGAGGTAGGCGAGCAATTCCAGTGCGACCTCCTCCTCGTCGTAGGCATTGCGGCCCACGGCGCCGCTGGCGGCCAGGCGGTAGCCGCTCTCGGGCACGATGATCTTGGGCCACAGCATGCCGGGCGTGTCGTAGAGATAGAAGTCGTCGGCCAGCAGGATGCGCTGCTCCTGCTTGGTCACGCCCGCCTCGTCGGCCGCCTTGGCCTGGCGCTTGCGGCTCAGGGTGTTGATGAGCGTGGACTTGCCCACGTTGGGAATGCCGCAGATCAGCACCCGCATCGGCCTGGACAGCCCCTGGCGGCCCGGCGCCAGGGTGCGGCAGGCATCGATGATGGCCTGGCGCTGCGCCGGCGCGGCCTGGCTGGCGTCCAGGGCGATGGCGCCGGTGGCCTGCTGCGCGGCGTAGTGCTTCAGCCATTCGGCGGTGCGCGCCGGGTCGGCCAGGTCCTGCTTGTTGAGGATCTTCAGCCGCGGCCGCGTGGCCGTGAGCCCCGCCAGCGCCGGGTTGGCGCTGGAGCCGGGCAGGCGCGCGTCGAGCAGCTCGATGACGACGTCGGTGGTCTTCATGCGCTCGGCGATCGCCTTGCGGGTGGCGTGCATGTGACCGGGGAACCACTGGATCGTCATCGGGAATCTCTGTTCACTGAAAAGGGGCGCAGGGTGCGCATTGTGGCGCGGACGGCGCAGCGCCCTCGGTCAGGCGCCGGTGCGCCCCAGCGCCTCGCGGTAGCGGCGGCTGCACGGCACCACCGTGCCGTCGCGCATGTGCAGGCGCGCGTCGCCGCCGTCGGTGGGCTCGATCTCGCGCACGCGATCGAGGTTGACCGCATGGCTGCGATGCACGCGCACGAAGCGCGCGGGGTCGAGCTGCGCCAGGAAATCGGTGAGCGTGGCGCGCAGCAGGTAGTCGTGGCCGTTGACCCGCAGCCCGACGTAGTTGCCCTGCGCCTGCAGCCAGTCGATGTCGGCGGCGGCGATCAGGAACTCGCGCCGCAGCTTGCGCACCAGGAAGCGCTCCGGCCGGGCGGGGTGCCGAGCGTCCTCGGGCGCCGCTGCCGCGCCCGCCGCCGCCTCGGGCGCGTCCAGCACCCGCGCCTCGCCCTGCAGGCGCAGCAGAATGAAGCGGTAGAAGGCGATGCCGGCGACGATCATCACGTAGGTGCGCACGTCCTTGAGGTACTCGTAGAGCCAGGCCGCGCCGCCGCCGAAGTCGTAGTGGCTGCCCGCGGCGGCGAACACCAGCTTGCGCAGCCCGACCATCAGCAGCACGTGCGCCAGGCTGAAGACGATGCTGCCCGCCAGGTGCCAGGCCAGCGTGCGCGCCAGCGCCTGCGGCCGGTACAGCGGAAAGCGCCGCTCGAAGGCGGCCAGCGCGGGCACCAGCGCCAGCACCACGGCGTGGCTGGTCAGCTCCCAGGTCACGATCTGCCAGCGCGCGGGCGGCTGCGCCGCCGCCTGCGCGTCCACCAGCGCCACGGCGGTGCTCAGCGCCGCCTGCAGCGCCATGAGCACGACCCAGAAGCCCGCCTCGAACGGCCGGCGCACCGGTGCGTAGCGCTCGTAGAAGTTCCTGCCGTCTGCGCCCATGGGCCGATTGTGCGGGGTGGCGGGACCGGATTTCGTCCCTGCCGGCGGCCGCTCGTCCCACGGCGGCGCGATTTCGGCCCGCGGCCGCGCGCGGCGGGGCCCGGCGCGCGCAGCATGAAGCATCCCTTTTTTCCTTAGAGTTCCCGTCATGCCCCCCTCCTGCCCGCCGGCCACGGCCCGGCGCCACGACATCGACGCCCTGCGCGCCCTCGCCTTCGCGCTGGTGATCCTCTACCACGCGGCGATGTACTACGTCGCCGACTGGCCCTGGCATCTCAAGAGCCCCTACGCCGCCGAATGGCTGCAGTGGCCCATGCGGCTGCTGAACCTGTGGCGCATGGACCTGGTGTTCCTGATCTCGGGCCTGTCGCTCGGCTTCCTGGCCCGGGGCCGCTCGCCGCGCGAGCTGCTGCGCAGCCGCGCGGTGCGCCTGCTGCTGCCGCTGGCCTTCGGCATGGCGGTGGTGGTGCCCTACCAGGCCTACGCCGAAGGCGTGGCCCGCGGCCTGGTGGCGCCGGGCTTCGGCGCCTTCCTGCTGCGCTACCTCGGCCCGGGCGCGCCCTGGCCGGCCGGGGCCTTCGCCGGCGCCGAGTTCGGCATCACCTGGAACCATCTGTGGTACCTGCCCTACCTGTTCGCCTACACCGCCGCCGTGGCGCTGGCGCTCCCGCTGCTGCGCTCGCGCGCCGGCCAGCGGATGCGTGCGGCCTTCACCGGCCTGCAGGGCTGGCGCCTGCTGCTGCTGCCGGCCCTGCCGCTGCTGGCCTACGCGCTGGTGCTGGCGCCGCGCTTCCCGGCCACGCACGACCTGCTGCACGACGGCTACCTGCATCCGCTGTACTTCACCGTCTTTCTCTACGGCTGGTGGCTCGGCACCGATGCCGGCCTGTGGCGCGAGCTCGCGCGCCTGCGCTGGCATGCCTTCGCGCTGGCGGCCGGCGTGGCGGTGGTGGGCTTCACGCTGCGCGCCGGCGAACTGCCCGACCCATGGCACGCCGCGGCCGGGGCGGCGCTGCGATCGTTCTACCCCTGGAGCACGATCGCCGCCGTCCTGGGCTTCGGCCACCGGCACCTCGACCGGCCCTGGCCCTGGCTGCGCTGGGCCAACGAGTCGGTCTATCCCTGGTACGTGCTGCACCAGACGTTCATCGTCGCCGCCGCCGTCGCGCTCGCACCGCTGGCCCTGGGCCCGGCCGAGCCCGTGCTGCTGGTCGCCGCCACGCTGCTGGGCTGCTGGCTGCTCAACGACGGGCTGATCCGGCGCACGTCCTGGCTGCGTCCGCTGTTCGGGCTGCCGTCGCGCAGGGCGGCCGGTCGCGGCGCGGACCGTGACATCGTGCTCACAGAAAGTTGACCCCGAAGCGCGCCGCCGGCCGTATCACGCCGCATCGCCTGCCCCGAAGGCCGGCGACGACGTGTTCATTGCCATCGGAAAGGTCGCTTCACCATGCACCCATTGCCCCCGCTCCTCGCCGCCGCGCTGCTGCTGTCCGGCACGGCCGCCCTTGCCCGGACCGCCACGGCGGTCGATTCGCGCATCACCCAGGTCAAGGTCTATCCCGGCAGCGCGACCGTGGAGCGCACGGCGCGCATCGCGGCCGGCAGCCGCCGGGTGGTCTTCGACTGCCTGCCGGCCGGGCTGGACGCGAACAGCCTGCAGGTCGCCGCCGACGCCTCGGTGCGGGTGGGCGAGACCTCGGTGCTGACGCAGCCGCGCACCCTCTCGCCGGCCTGCAGCGCCAGCGCCCTGGACGAGCGCATCCGCACGCTGGAGGACCAGAAGGCCGCGCTGCAGGCCGAGCACGATGCGCTGGGCCTGGTCACCGGCTACCTGAAGGGGCTGGGCGGCGGCGAGGGCCCGCGGCCGGCCGCCGATGCGAAGAACCTGGCAGCCACCGCCGAGACGCTGCGCCGCACCGGGCAGGACGCGCTGCTGCGCCAGCACCAGCTCGGACGCCGGCAGACCGACATCGACCGCCAGCTCCAGCCCCTGCTGGCCGAACGCCAGCGCGGCCAGGGCGGCGAGCGCGGCCAGGTGGCGACGGTCACCGTCACCCTGGACGCCCCGCGCGATGCCGAGCTGCGCCTGAGCTACCAGGTCGCTGGCCCGGGCTGGGCGCCGGCCTACCGCGCGCAGCTCGACACCGACAAGCGCCAGGTGCGCATCGAGCGCCAGGCGCTGGTGACGCAGGCCACCGGCGAGGACTGGCGCGGCGTGAAGCTGCTGCTGTCCACCGGCCAGCCGCGCCGCGGCACGAGCGGGCGCACGCCCGAGCCCTGGCGCGTGGGCATCGAGCCGCCGCCGCGCGAGCTGGCCCGGCAGCAGCGCGCCGAGGTCGCGATGGCGCCGCCGCCCGCCCCGGCGGCGATGGCGCTGGCCGACGCCGGCGGCGCCGCGCGCCCGCGCTTCGACGTGGACGTGATCGAGGGCGCCTTCGCCACCGAGTTCGCCGTGCCGCAGCCCATCGACGTGCCCTCCAGCGGCCAGCGCGTGGCGATGACGCTGGAGCGGCAGGACACCGCCGCGCGTCTGGCGGTGCGCGTCAGCCCGCGCGTGGAGGCGGCCGGCTTCCTGGTGGCCGAACTCGACGCGCCGGCCGGCGTGTGGCCAGCCGGCGCGCTGCAGCTCTACCGCGATGGCGCCTTCGTCGGCACGGGCCGCTGGCAGGTGCCGGACGACGGTCCGCTCACCCTGTCCTTCGGCCGCGACGAACTGGTGCGCGTGCGCGCCGAGCCCGAGCAGGACAGCCGCGGCAGCGGCGGCTTCGTCGGCAGCCGCGCCGAGCGCCGCATCCAGCGCGCCTACCTGGTCGAGAACCGGCACCGCACGCCGATGGCGGTGGAGGTGCTGGAGGCCGCGCCGGTGTCGGTGGACGAGCAGGTGCGCGTGGCCACCCGCTTTAGCCCGCAGCCCGTCGAGCTGGCCTGGAACAAGCAGCCGGGCCTGGCGATGTGGCGCTTCGACCTCGCCGCCGGTCAGAGCCGGCGCGTGACGGCCGACTACACCATCGGCTATCCCAAGGACGCGCAGCTACAGGCGCACTGAGCCCTCAGCGCGACGAATAGTCGATGGGCGTGCTGTAGGCGGGATCCCGGTGCCATTCCCAGTAGGTCTGCACCAGCTGCCGCGTGATGCGCCCCGGCCGGCCGTCGCCGATGGCGCAGTCGTCCACGCGCGTGACCGGCAGCACGCCGCCGCCCGAGGTGCTGAGGAACACCTCCTCGGCACCGCGCAGTTCGTCGGCCGGCAGCGACCGCAGCTGCACGTCCAGGCCCAGCACCTGCGCCATCTCGATCACGGTGCGGCGCGAGATGCCTTCGAGCACGCCCTCCTTCGGCGTGACCAGCCGGCCCCGGCTCACGCAGAACACGTTGAAGCCCGGCCCCTCGACCACGTGGCCTTCGCCGTCGCTCAGCACCACGCTGTCGGCGCCGGCATCGAGCGCGCCCAGCAGTCCCATGGTGAGGTCGTTCCAGTGGTAGTTCTTGGCGCGCGGATCGACCGAGCGCGGCGGGATGCGCTGCACGCCGCTGACCATCAGGTGCAGCCCGCGCTCGCGCTGCGCCTCGTTGGCGATCCACACGAAGGGCACCGCGAAGGCGTAGAACTGGTTGACCGCCTGCCGCGGGTCGCGCGAGCCCCAGGGCGGCTGGCCGCGCGTGACGATCATCTCCACGTAGGAGGCGCGCAGCCCCGACAGCCGCACGCACTGCGCGAGGATGTCGGTGACCTCCCGCCGCGTGCGTCCGGGATCGAGCCGGAACAGCGCGCAGCTGCGCTCGAAGCGGTCCAGGTGCGCGTCGAGGCGGAAGAAGGCGCCGTCCCACACCGTGACCACGTCGTAGGTGGCGTCGGAGCGCAGGAAGCCCCAGTCGGTGATCGGGATCGCCGCCTCGGCGATGGGCAGGTAGCGGCCGCGTACGAAGGCGGCGCCCTGGGAGAAGTCGGGGGTGGTGGTGTCGGTCATGGCGCGCCCTACCTTAGCGGCTTCGGCGCATTCGTGCCTGGCGCGCCGTGGCTGCGGGCCCAGACGTCGAGCCGGTCCAGGATCGGCATGAGCGCCTGCCCCTGGTCCGTCAGGCCATAGCGCACGCTGCGCGGAAAGGCCGCAGCCTCGGTGCGCACCAGCAGGCCCGCGCGGCACAGGCCGTCGAGCCGCTCGGCCAGCACCTTCGGCGCCACGCCCGGCAGCAATTCGGCCAGCGCGCCGTGGCGCTTCGGCCCGCCGCGCAGGTGCCACACGATGAGCGCGTTCCACCGGTGCCCGAGGAAGCCGAGCCAGCGCTCGACCACGCAGGCGTCGGGCCGGCGCGGCGCCGGCGTCTCGGCGCGCCGCACCGCTTCCCGTTTGGATAGCTGCGCAGCGCCGGGTTCGAATCGCGCGATGTCGTCCACAGGAGTCTTCATGGTCAAGGTCATGCACCCAAGCGATCTCAATGCCACCTTCGCGAGGCTTTTCAACGCCCGCGATCTCGCCGGCCTGCTGGCGCTCTACGAGCCCGAAGCGGCGCACCTCAATGCGCAGACCTCGGACGTCGACACCGGCCTGCCGGCCATCGAAGCCGCGCTGCGCGCCCTGCTGGCGATGCCCGGGCGCATGGCTTCGACGAACAACTTCTGCATCGTAGCCGGCGAGCTGGCCCTGCTGCGCGCCGACTGGTCGATCGACGATGCCGGGCGCACGCTCGCCGCCGGCAGCTCGGCCGAGATCGCGCGCCGCCAGGGCGACGGCTCGTGGCGCACCGTCATCGACCACGCCATCGGCGCGAGCCTGCCGCGCCCGCCCGCATGACCGATGGACATCGGCCTACGCCGGCCGCCGCGTTTTTCGAGCACGCTTCGGGGGCATCCCCATCCGAAGAAAAAAACCTTGCCCGACGTGCCCGACACCCCACCCCGCACAACCCCTCCCCATGCCTGGCAATTCATCCGCGCCGGCGGCGTGGACCAGGTCGTCTTGCGCAGCGGCGAGGACATCCGCCGCATCGGCCAGCTCGACCAGAAGCTGTGGGTCGCGCTGGCCTGCCCCACGCGCGGCGTGGAGTTCGATACGCGCACGCTGGACCTGATCGACGCGGACGGCGACGGCCGCATCCGCCCGCCCGAACTGATCGCCGCCTGCGAATGGGCCTGCGCGCAATTGCGCGACCCCGACGTGCTGCTGCAAGGCGGCGACACGCTCGCGCTCTCGGCCATCGCCGACGACACCGGCCTGGCCACCGAGGCGAAGCGCCTGCTGTCGATCATCGGCAAGGAAGGCGCCGACACCATCGCGCTGGCCGACGTGCTGGACCGCAGCGAGCGCCTGGCCGCGATGCGCTTCAACGGCGACGGCGTGGTGACGGTGGACACCGCCCACGACGCGCCGACGCAGCGCACGCTGGCGCGCATCCTCGAGACCCATGGCGGCACGAAGGACCGCAGCGGCGCCGAGGGCATCGGCCGCATGCAGGCCGAGGCCTTCTTCGCCGAGGTCGACGCCCTGCGCGCCTGGCATGCGGCCGCGGCGCGCGACATGCCCGAGCTGCCGCTGGGCGAGCGCACGCTGGCCGCCGCCGAGGCGCTGGAGGCGGTGCGCGCGAAGGTCGACGACTTCTTCGCGCGCTGCCGCGTGGCCGCCTTCGATGCGCAGGCGCTGCCGGCGCTCAACCCCTCGCCCGACGACTACAAGCACGTCGCGGCCGAGAACCTCGCCGCGCCGGACAGCCGGCTGGCCGCGCTACCGCTCGCGCCGGTGACGCCCGAGGGCAGGCTGGCGCTGCGCGAAGGCGTCAACCCCGCCTGGGCCGCGGCGCTGCGCCGCCTGCGCGACGACGCGGTGCACCCGCTGCTGGCGGCCGGCGACGCGCTGGACGAGGACCAGTGGCGCACCCTGCAGGAACGCCTGGCGCCCTGCCGGCGCTGGCTCGCGGCGCGCCCCGCCAATGCACTGGGCACGCCGGACGCGCGCGAGCTGGAGGCCCTGGCGGCCACGCAGGCCGGCGTCATGGCGCTGATCGACGAGGACGCACGCGCCGAAACGCACGACGCACGCCTGGCCGAGCTCGAGCGGCTGCTGCGCCTGCAGCGCGACCTGCTGCAGCTGCTGGAGAACTTCGTCTCCTTCCGCGCCTTCTACCACCGCGAGGGCGCGATCTTCCAGGCCGGCACGCTGTACCTGGACGGGCGCAGCTGCGAGCTCACGGTGCAGGTGCAGGACGTCGCCCGCCACGCCGCGCTCGCCGGGCTGGCGAAGACCTACCTGGCCTACTGCGATTGCACCCGCGAAGGCCGGCGCATGACCATCGTGGCCGCCTTCACCGCCGGCGACGTGGACTTTCTCTTCGTCGGGCGCAACGGCGTGTTCTACGACCGCGCCGGCCGCGACTGGGACGCTACCATCACGCGCCTGATCGAGAACCCCACCAGTGTGGCGCAGGCCTTCCTCGCGCCCTACAAGAAGTTCGTGCGCGCGATCGAGGAGCAGGTCGCGCGCCGCGCCGCGGACAGCGATGCCCGCGCGCAGGGCGCGCTCGGGTCGCTGGCGAATTCGCTGGCCAGGGCCGACAAGACGGACGCCGCCGCGGCCGCCGCGCCGCCCCTGAAGGCGCCGCGGCGCATGGACGTCGGCACCGTGGCCGCCATCGGCGTCGCGCTGGGCAGCATCAGCGCGGTGCTGGTGGCGATCTTCGGCAAGTTCATCGACCTGGGGCCGTGGATCCCGATCGCGATCGCCGGGCTGGTGCTCGCCATCTCGGGGCCGAGCATGCTGATCGCCTGGCTCAAGCTGCGCCAGCGCAGCCTGGGGCCGATCCTGGACGCCAGCGGCTGGGCCATCAACGGCCGCATGAAGGTGAACGTGCGCCTGGGCGCCTCGCTGTCGCAGGTGGCGCGCATGCCGCGGCATGCCCGGCGGCTGATGGTGCGCGACCCCTACGCCGATCGCCGCGGCCTGGCCGGCGCGATGACCGTGCTGGCCCTGGTGGCCGCCGCCGCGCTGCTGGCCTGGCGCATGGACTGGCTCGACGCGCGCCTGCCGGAGCCGCTGCAGCACGCGCCGGCGGCACCGGCGTCCTGAGCCGCGCTCAGGCGCGGCGCAGCGCCCCCATCGCCTTGCCGACCTCGTTGGCGCCCTGCGCCGCGCCGCTGGCCGGCACCTGCTCGCCGGCGCGCTCGGTCACGTCGGCCAGGTGCGCGGCCAGCCGCTCGGGCGCATCGGCGCCCAGGCCGATGTGCACGCCCTGCGTGAGCGTGATGTGCGCCGCCTCGAAGGTACCGGCGCCGGCGCACAGGATGGTGCGGTTGGGCGCGTCCTGCGCGGCCAGCACCAGCATCGCCGGCACCACCGCGTCGGGCCGCAGGGCGTCGAGCACCTCCTGCGGCATCAGCCCCTCGGTCATGCGCGTGGCGGCCGTGGGCGCCAGGCAGTTCACGCGCACGTCGTTCTTCGCGCCTTCCAGGCTCAGCGTCTGCATCAGGCCCACCAGCGCCAGCTTGGCCGCGCCGTAGTTGCTCTGGCCGAAGTTGCCGTACAGGCCCGAGGAAGAGGTGGTCATCACGATGCGGCCGTACTTCTGCTCGTTCATGATCGGCCACACGGCCTTGGTGCAGTGCACCGCGCCCATGAGGTGGACGTCGACCACCAGCCGGAAGTCGGCCAGGTCCAGCTTGGCGAAGCTCTTGTCGCGCAGGATGCCGGCGTTGTTGACCAGGATGTCCACCCGGCCCCAGGTGTCCACCGCCTGGCGCACCATGGCCTGCACCGCCTCGAAGTCGGTCACCGAGGCGCCGTTGGCGATCGCCTCGCCGCCCGCCTTCACGATCTCGTCGACCACCGCCTGCGCCGCCGAGACGGAGCCGCCCGAACCATCCACCGCGCCGCCGAGGTCGTTGACCACCACCTTGGCGCCGCGCGCCGCCAGCGCGAGCGCATGCTGGCGGCCCAGCCCGCCGCCCGCCCCGGTGACGATGGCGACGCGGCCCTTGAAATCGATGGTCATGGCTTGTCCTTTCCTGTGTGTCCGATGGAAAGCGCCGGCGCGGCGGCCGACGCGGCAACCGCGCAATGTACCGGGAAGGAGGCGGGCCGCGCTGTCGCGTGCGCGCCGCTCAGGCGGCGTGCGCGAGCGGCTGGCGGGCCGCCGCCGGCGCGGAAGGGACGAAGGCCGGGCGGGCGCGGCCCTCGTCGATGCGACGGGCCATCAGCTGGGCCGACATCTCCACGTGGCGCAGCACCTGCTGCTCGCGCGCGGCGTCGCCGGGCAGGCGCGGCGCGTACAGGACGCCATAGACGCGGCCGCTCGCCAGCACCACCGGCACCGTGAGCCAGCCGGCCGCGCCGCGCGCCGCGGCCGGCGAACGGCCGGGCCGCCCGGCCGCCAGCGCCGCGAACTGCGCTTCGATCGTGCGCTGGCAGAAGTCGTTGTCGAACAGCACCCACTGGCCCGCGTCCGACATCTGGTCCGCCGCCGCGTTGCCGGCCGCGAATCCCACCTCGCCCACGAAGACCACGTCGATCGCCAGCTTGTCGCGCAGCAGGGCCAGCACCTCGCGCACGGCGCCGTCCACCTGCCCGTCGCTCGCCTCGGCGGTGGCCACGGCGAACTCGAACTCCTGCACATCGATCTGGTTGAAGCTGGGGTCGAAAAGCTGGATCACGGCGGGCTCCATGGCGGCAAGGGGGCGTCGATGCCGGAGGGCAGCGGCGCAGTAACGTTTGGACATATTTGAATCCAAAAGTCTTATCCAGTCCACACGAAACTTGAGTAAAAAGTCCTCAAATCGGTTGTGGCGTTGCGGTGCCGCGGGAATTGCCGAACCGCCACGAGGGGCATCGCCAAAGACGCCGCCCCTGTCGGCCGGACTGAGGCACACTCCACACCCCCCTGCGGCCGCCGGAGGAAAGGCCGCCGCGCCTCCCCAACACTTCGAGAGACATACCTCCCCATGATCCGCAAGCTCCTGCCCCTCGCCGCCCTCGTGCTGGCCTTCGCCGCTGCCGCGCCCGCCACTGCCCAGGCGCCCCAGGCCGCCTGGCCCGCCAAGCCGGTGCGCCTGATCGTGCCCTTCCCGCCCGGCGGCGGCACCGACATCCTCTCGCGCCTGGTCGCCACCAAGCTCACCGAGGTCAGCCAGTGGACCGTGGTGCCCGACAACCGCGGCGGCGCCGGGGGCACCATCGGCATCGCCGAGGCGGTGCGCGCCGCGCCCACCGGCTACGACATGGTGATGGGCCAGAAGGACAACATGGTCGTCGCGCCCTGGCTCTACAAGAGCCTGAGCTACGACCCGATCAAGGACCTGACGGCCGTGGCCCACGTGGCCTACACGCCGGTGGTGATCGTCACCCGCGCCGACTCGCGCTTCAAGACGCTGAAGGACGTGGTCGACGCCGCCCGCGCCGCGCCCGACACGGTGACCTACGGCTCGCCCGGCAACGGCACCACCATCCACCTGGCCGGCGAGATCTTCAAGAGCGCCGCCGGCATCCAGATCCGGCACGTGCCCTACAAAGGCTCCAACGCCGCCATGATGGACGTGCTGGCCGGCAACGTGGACCTGATGGTGTCCTCCCTGCCCTCGGCCATGGGCCAGATCAAGGCCGGCAAGCTGCGCCCGCTGGCGGTGACCTCCGCCAAGCGCAGCACCTCGCTGCCCGAGGTGGCCACGGTGGCCGAGCTGGGCTACAAGGATTTCGACGTCAGCACCTGGTACGGCCTGTTCGTGCCGGCCGGCACGCCCGCCGAGGTGGTGGCCAAGGTCAATGCCGAGGTCAACAAGCTGCTGGCGCGGCCCGACGTGCGCGACGCCATCCACGCCCAGGGCGCCGAGCCCCAGGCCATGGGCACCGAGGAGTTCTCGACCCTGCTCAAGACCGACTATCAGAAGTGGAAGGACATCGTCCAGGCCTCCGGCGCGACGATCGAGTAGAACTTTTTTAGAACGCCGAGGCTGTCGTTCGTTTTCTCCTCGGGGGCCATTGCGCCGCCCGGCCAAAGGAGAAAGCCATGGATGCAGGAAAGATCGTGCTGGTGGTCGACGAGCCCATCGCAGGCCATTTCTACTGGGTATTGCAGCAGCAGGACGGCGGCGACTGCCGCCCGATCGAGGCCGCCGACGGCCCGATGCCGAGCTACGCGACGGCCATGATGGCCGGCATCGCCGCGCTGCAGCGCCGCGCCGACACGCGCGCCCCCGGGGAGGCGCCGCCGGTGGTCACGGCCTTCGTCGATCCGCGGCAGGACCTCGGGCCGTCTACGGTGCATTGAGCCGCGCACGGGCGGGGCGCGACGTATGCCGCGTCACGGAAACCGGCCCATGGCGGAAACGCACCTTCCGGGACTTGCCCGGTTTCCGGAACGCGAGAGGGAAAGCTGCGTCACCTTTCCCTGGTCAGCACGACATGGGTGGCATCCCGCGAGGGAGCATGCTCGGCGAGCCGATAGCCGAGCCCAGGCAGGTCGATGCCGTTCAGGAGATGCTCGCCCGAGCCCAGCAGGATCGGCGAAATTGCCAGGTGCATCTCGTCGATCAGCCCAGCCAGCAGATATTGCCGGATGATGTCCACGCCCCCCGCCAGCAGCACATCCTTGCCGTTGGCGGCCTCGATTGCGCGCTCCAGCGCCGCTTCGATGCCGTCGGTGACGAAGTGGAAGGTCGTGCCGCCCTCCATGGGGATGGACGCGCGCTCCCTGTGAGTTAGCACGAAAACAGGGTTGTGATAGGGCGGGTTGTCTCCCCACCAGCCCCTCCAGTTCGGGTCGGGCGTCCCGCGAACCGGCCCGAACATGTTCCGGCCCATGAGATAGGCGCCGATATTCACGTTCATGCGCGCCGCAAAATCGTTGTCGACGCCGGTCGAGCCTTCTTCTTTTCCGGCCATCTTCCGGAAGGTGCGCGTGGGAACGAACCAATCGTGCAGGGCCTCTCCCCCCTTGCCCAGCGGTTCTTCGGTGCTCTGGCCCGGGCCTGCACCAAAGCCGTCGAGCGAGATCGCGAAACAGGCAACGCGAAGTCTGGACATGGTGATCTCCATTCTTTCGACATCTCTCCGAAGAGCTCTCGCTACGCGACTGGAAGCCAGCCCGCACCGGCTCGGCCGGCACGCATCAGAAGCCTCGCATGGTCGCGAAGACGATCACTCCTGCAAGGAGCAGATCGAGCACGAAGCAGAACTCCGCCAACGAGCGAATCACGACCCTGTCTGTCCAATGGTGCCAGGCATCCCAGCCCGCGTGAGCCAGCAGCCCGGCCGCGACCAGATAGGCCCCGATGACGGCATCGACGTAGAGCACGATCGCGGCGACCGCGCCGAAGCCGAGCATCGCGAGCGTCTGCAGCGGTAGCCCCTCGGCCGGACGAATCGCGCCGCGGACAAGCCCGTAGACGACGAGCAATGCCGCAAGCCCGAGAAGAAGCCAAGTGGCATCGACGCCTATCCATCCGATGTTCACCAACGTGATGACGACCACGCACGCGAAGAACGCATGCCAGGCCACCACTGGCTTCTGAAATGCGGCGGCCGCGAGATAACCGAGGCCGGAGGCCGCGACGACCGGCCCCAGGTCGCTTCCGCCCTCGCCGCCGAGAAACATCTCGTACGCCACGAAGGCGGCAAAGGCGATGCCGGCCAATGCCGGCCACCACTGGATTGAGCTCCATCCCCAACGCGCTCCCGTGGTGTCCGTCGTACGGACCTCGGTTTCCGTGGATTCACCTGCTTTCATCATGGAACTCCTTTCGGCATTCGAGGCTAGCCGATGACGGGGCTGGCATGAATGACAAAAGAGGGGTATTTTCTGCCAATGGTTCACAGGGTCGTGCTGGTCGTCTACCCCGGATTCGAGCTGCTCGACGCCTCCGGGCCGGCGTCGGTGTTCGCCTCAGCCAATCATGCGCTCGCCGAGCATGGCGAGCGTCCTTTCTATGCCGTCGAACCGGTCTCCGCATCCGGCGGACCGGTTGCGAGCAACAGCGGCATCACCGTCCAGACACGGCCCCTTTCGTCGCTCGCGCGCGGACGGATCGGGACCCTGCTGATCGTCGGCGCGGATGCAGAGCATGTGGGTGCGGCGCTGGGCGAGCCCCGGCTACGTCGATGGTTGCCGCGCCTGGCGAGAAGGTCGACCCGCTTCGGGTCCGTGTGCGCTGGCACATTCGTTCTCGCATCGCTCGGCCTCATCGACGGTCGATGCGTCACCACGCATTGGAGCGCCTGCGCACAGCTGGCCAAGCGCTATCCGGCGCTTGCCGTGGACCCGGATGCGCTGTTCATCGAGGACGGCAATATCTGGACTTCCGCGGGTGTGACGACGGGCATCGACATGGTGCTCGCCATGGTCGCTCAGGACTTCGATCCCGGCATGGCCGGCCGGATCGCGAAGCGGCTGGTGCTCTACGCCCGCCGTCCGGGCCATCAATCCCAGTTCAGCCCGCTCCTGCATGTCCAGGTCAAGGCCGAAGATCCGTTCGCCGAACTCATCGACTGGATGAAGGACAACCTGGACCAGCCTCTCGACGTGCCGAGTCTCGCCACCCGCGCCGGGCTCAGCGAAAGAAGCTTCTACCGCAAGTTCTCCGCGGCGACAGGCCAGTCGCCGGCCCGGTTCGTGGAATCCATCCGGGTGGAAGCGGCGCAAATGCTTCTCGACAAGAAGCTTTCGCTGAAGGTGATCGCGGCTCGAGTCGGCCTGTCGCCGCCGCCCCGGCTGACCGAAGTGTTCGAGCGCCGGTTCGGCATGACGCCAAGACTGTTCCGTGAGTTGCACGCCAGTTGATCACGGGCGCGGCTGCGGAAGGTTTCTAGAGCGCCGGCTGATCGTCGCCGGCGGGGGAAAGAACCCGCAACTCCATGCCGCGCACGCAGTCCTTCACCGCCGCGCGGTACGCCTTCATGTGCGGCGCAGCACCATGCGCCTTGAGCGCCTCTATGCTCTCCCACTGTTCGACCACCGTCACGCGGTCGGCGCCGATGAGGAACTGGCCCGGGATGGCGGGTTCGGCGTCGACGGTCGGTGCATAGGCGAGGCAGCCGGCCTCTTCCAGCACGACGGGCACGACCTTGCGGAACTCGGCGAGGAAAGCCTCGCGCGTGCCGGGATTCAGGTCGATGGTGGCGATGACGTGGATCATGGGTCTCCTGGGGTCTGTGTGGGAAAGGTCCGAGTGTTCCACCCTTGCCCGCCGCGCGCTGTCCTGCGGCGGACAGCGGATCAGATGGCCACCAGCACGTCGCCGCGCAGCGGCCGCAGGCCCAGGCGGGCCGGCGACACGTAGCGTTCGCGGTACTGCTCGAAGGGCATGGTGTCGGCCGCCTCGATGCGACGCTGTTCCTCGACCGAGGCCTGCGACGCCTCCTCGAAGGCCTGCTGGCGCGCCGCGTCCCACGGCATGGCCAGCAGGGCGTCGCGCGCGGCCTCGGACTGCGCCTTCGAGAAGGCGACGAAGGCGTTGTCGTGCGCCTCGGCCATGCGCGCCAGCACCCGCGCCGAAGGCAGCGTCTCCGGCGCGCCGAGCGACGCGACGGCGGCCTCCAGCGCCTGCGCGTACAGCACGCCGCCGTTCGCCGCGTCGAGCGCCGCGGCGATGGGCCGGCACTGTTCCAGGATCTCGGCGCCCCACTCGACCAGCCTCACCTCGCGCCCGCCACGCTGCAGCGCCAGGCCGGGCTCGCGTCCGCGCGCCGCCGTGAGGTGCTGGTTGTGCCCGATCTCGGCGATCTCGTCGCGGCTGTCGGGCGGGCTGTCGGCCAGCAGGCAGTGCAGCAGGAAGATGTCGAGGAAACGCATGGTCTGCGCGCGGATGCCGACCGGCTCGAAGGGGTCGAGGTCCATCAGGCGGACCTCGACATATTCCACGCCGCGTTCGCGCAGCGCGTGCAGCGGCCGCTCGCCGGGGTAGATCACGCGCTTGGGCCGGATGGTGCCGTAGAACTCGTTCTCGATCTGCAGCAGCGTGGTGGCGAGCTGGTTGTACTCGCCGCCCAGGTTACGGATGCCGATCGCCTCGTAGGCCGGGTACGGCCGCGTGAGCGCGTCGGCCAGCGAGGCGCCGTAGCCGTCCAGGCTGTTGTAGCTCACGAACAGCGAGGCCTGCGCCTCGCTCTGGTAGCCCAGCGGCCCCATGCGCAGCGAGGTGCCGTGCGGCATGTGCATGGTGTACTCGCCGATCGGCTGCAGCGCGTGCGGCCGCCCCTCGACGAAGCTCGCGCACACCGCCGGCGAGGCGCCGAACAGGTACAGCGGCAGGAAGGCGTGGCGGCGGAAGTTGCGGATCAGGGCGAAGTACTCCTCGCTCGACACGCCGGGCAGCGACCAGTTGTAGTGGATGCCCGAGATGACCTGCATGCGCCGCCCGTAGCGGTGCGACAGCCCCATCCGGTAGACGCTCTTGGCCCGCCCCACGTTGGAGGTGCCGTAGCGGCCGATCGGGATGGTCTCGTCCGGCGGCAGCCCGCAGGGCATGCTGGAGACCCACAGCATCTCGTCGCCGGCGGCCTGCAGCGCGCGGTAGGTGAACTGGTGCACCGCCTGCAGCTCGGCCAGGCAGGCGTCCACGTCGCCATGCACGCCGGTGATCAGCTCGAGCTGGGATTCGCTGTAGTCGGTGGTGATGTGGGGATGGGTGAGCGCCGAGCCGAGGGCCGCCGGGTGCGGCGTCAGCGCGAGCTTGCCGTCGGGCTGGGAGCGCAGGCTTTCCTTCTCGATGCCGCGCCGGATGCCCTTCAGCCTCGCGGGCGGCACCGCTCCCAGCCGCTGTTGCAGTGTGCTCATTTACTTATGACTCTTGAATCGTTCTGGGGCCGGACGGTACCACTGCTCGCCGATTTTCGTCGGACGGGGTTTTTCCGGCCCCGGCACGTCAAGCGAGCACGCGCAGCAGGAACCCGTTGAGGTCGGCGATCTCCTCCATGCAGACCGAATGCTCCATCGGGTATTCGTGCCAAGCCACCGGATGGCCCAGCGCCACCAGCGCGTCGCGGGTCTGCGCACCGCGCGCCAGCGCCACGATGCCGTCGTGGATGCCGTGGCCCAGGAAGACCGGCGTGTCGGCATTCGCCGCGTGGCGCTCGGCGGCGGTGGTGTCGGCCAGCGGCAGGTAGCCCGACAGCCCGACGATGCCGGCCAGCCGCTCGGCGTGGCGCAGCCCGGTCAGCAGCGCCATCGCGCAGCCCTGCGAGAAGCCGGCCAGCACGATGCGCCCGGCGGCGATGCCGCGCGCCTTCTCGCGGGCCAGCAGTTCCTCGATCAGGGCCTGCGAGCGGCGCAGGCCGGCCTCGTCCTCGCGCCGGGCGAGGTCATTGCCGAGGATGTCGTACCAGGCCGGCATGCGGTAGCCGCCGTTGATGGTGACCGGAATGACCGGCGCGTTGGGGAACACGAAGCGCACCGCCCCGACGGCCGAGAGATCGAGCTCGCGCACGATCGGCACGAAGTCACTGCCATCGGCGCCCAGGCCGTGCATGACCATCACCGTGGCGACGGGGTTCGGGGCGGTTTCGATTTCGATGGGATCGGGGGTCATGGGCATCGCCGGCAGGCTGTCGAAGGAGATACCGACGATAACGCATCACCTGGAAACGGCCCTTCCTCCGCCCTTTGGCGGCGCCCATGTTCCCCCGTTCTGCGCATGGCTGCGCGCAGGCGGGATGCCAACATCTCCTTAATTTTTAGGAACAATTGCTACAACGCCTGACAAAGTCAATCAAGTGTCTTCTTTTTGCTCCCGCGAACAACGGGCGATCCATAGATTCCGCCACTTCCTGGAAGTTGACATTTTGGAGAAGTGGCATGAACAAGGCCTATCGGTCGGTATGGAACGAGGCGCTGGGCGCCTGGGTGGCAGCCTCGGAGATCACCAGCGCCAAGGGCAAGCGCAGCCGCAGCGCGAGAACATCGAGGGCCGGGCACCTGCTGTGCGCCATCGTGCTGGCAAGTTCGCTGGGCGGACTGTCCTCGACAGCCCAGGCGCAATCGGTGCTTTTCACCACCTCGACCGCCGACGGCATCTGCACCTCGGTAGCGGATTCAGGCCTTCCAACCCTGTCCCTTCAAACGAGCACGTTGTGCCAAGTCGGCAATGCCGCCGACGCCACCTCGAAGGTGGGTGCCAACAGCCCCGCCCTGTTCTACCGGAACAACGGAAGCGCCCTCAACGGCTTCGCCAACAGCCTGGCCCTGGGCGGTGAGCTGATCGTCGCCAGCGGCAAGATCGGCACCGGGCCCAACGGCACCGGGCTGCGCGTGGGCAGCGTCGCCACGCTGAATGCGGACGTCGCCCAAGGCGCCATTGCGATCGGCAACGCACTGAGCGGCACGGCCACGATCGCCAACGGCAAAGACGCCATCGCCATCGGCAGCGAAGCTTCGGCGGCCAAGAATGCGACGTCCAGCATCGCGATCGGCCGCGCCGCCACCGTCACCGGCGGCTCCGCCGTCGCCATGGGGGACGGAGCCAAGGCCTTGGATGCCTATGCCGTGGCAGTCGGTGAAGGCGCGGCGGCCGGCAGCAACTCCAGCGTCGCGCTCGGCCGCCGGGCCACTGCCGTCGGTGCCGGCAGCGTCGCCATCGGGCAGCAGGCCGGCGAAGCTGCGGACTCGAAGAACGAATGGAACGTGGCCGTCGGCGCCAATTCCGGACAGCGTGTGACGGGCAGCATGAACACCACCTTCGGCGCGCTGACGGGCAACGATGTGCAAGGCAACAACAACCTGGCGCTCGGCAACGGTACCGGCAAGCTGGTCACGGGCAACAACAACGTCGGTGCGGGTTCCAGGGCGGGCGAAGGCGTCCAGGGCAACGACAACGTCGCAGTCGGCAATGCCGCTGGCGTCAACACCCAGGGCGACGGCAACGTCACAGCAGGCATCCTCGCAGGCTTCGGCACGAAGGGCAGCTACAACATTGCATTTGGAACCGGTGCAGGCGAAGGCGTCGCGGCCGATCGGACGGTCAGCATCGGCTATCTGGCCGTCGCCAAGTCAACCGACGGTGTCGCCATCGGCAGCGGGACCACCGTTACCGCGACGGCCAAGCAGGGCATCGCCATCGGCTTCACGGCCGGCGCAGCGGGCGAACAAGCCATTGCCCTGGGCTCCGGCGCCAAGGCCATCGGCAGGCAGTCGATCAGCATCGGTACCGGCAACGTCGTCAACGGCGACAACTCCGGCGCGATCGGCGACCCCAGCGTCATCGACGGTGCCAGCAGCTACAGCGTGGGCAACAACAACGAGCTGGGCGCGGCCGCCGACAACACCTTCGTGCTGGGCAACGACGTGAGCATCGACGTGGCCAACGCCACGGCGCTGGGCAATGCCACCAGCGTGACGGTGGCCGACGGCGTGGCGCTGGGCAGCGGCTCGGTGGCCGGCACCACCCCCGGCAAAGCCGGCTATGTGCCAGCGGCCACCAAGCCGGCGGATGCGGCCGCCATCGCGGCGACCACCAGCACGCTGGGCGCGGTCAGCGTGGGCGATGCGGCCAACGGCCGGTTCCGCCAGATCACCGGCGTGGCCGCAGGCACCCTCGACAGCGACGCCGTGAACGTCAGCCAGCTCAGGGCGGCGCAGACGCACTACTACAGCGTCAACGACAACGGCAAGGTGCTCGCCAACCACGACAACGACGGCGCTACGGGCCTCAACGCGCTGGCTGCGGGAACCCGGGCGAGCGCCACCACCGACTCGGCGGTAGCTGTTGGCGACAACGCAGCGGCGACGGGGCTGACTTCCGTCGCCATCGGCTACGACACGGTGGCCCAGGGCGAATACAGCATCGCCCTGGGCTCCGGTGCGAAGGCCCTTGGCAATCTGGGTTACGCGCTGGGCAACGAAGCGCAGGCCAGGGACGGCGATGTGGCGGTGGGCAGTGGTGCGCTG